>Ga0182027_10006810_pt1 | contig 17005 bp, 17 predicted proteins | sample 712E1DmetaG_FD_121300 | JGI IMG/M metagenome (GOLD analysis project Ga0182027, IMG submission 121300) | Permafrost microbial communities from Stordalen Mire, Sweden - 712E1D metaG (Illumina Assembly) | ecosystem: Environmental > Terrestrial > Soil > Wetlands > Permafrost | place: Sweden... | reverse complement strand
ATCAAGGCCATGTTTGCCTGTTAGAGCGCTTCCATGATCCGCAGTTTGTCGGAGATGATCTCGGCCGTGAACGGCTTCATCACGTATTCGTTGGCGCCCGCCTCGAGCGCGGTCACCATCTGATCCATCTCGGTTTCGGTGGTGACCATCATGACCTTGACGGCGCTCTTGGCCGGGTCCGAACGCAGGCAGCGCACAAACCCCAATCCATCCAATTTCGGCATATTCCAATCGACCAGGACGAGAGAAACGGATTCTCCTCCGGCAAGCCTGGCAAGAGCTTCGTCCCCGTCCGACGCTTCACAGACTTCGTATCCCAACTGCCGGAGGATTCGCGACAAGATCATGCGAACCGCCTTGGAATCGTCGACGACCATCGCTTTAGACATCTCTAAACTCCTTGCGCGGCGCTGGCGCGCGGCGCGTTGCAAATCACCCACTTGGCCGCCGGAATTGTGGACAAGGACCGGCTTGTCACGACCGGCTCGCCAGACGTACAATTTCCGGCACGATGCGGTCGAGGGGCAGCACGCGGTCGGCGAGGCCCGCATTCACGATGGCGCCGGGCATTCCCCAGACCACGCTGGAAGCTTCATCCTGGGCCAGGATGGCGGCGCCCCGGGCTTTCAGAATGGAAGCCCCGTTCAAGCCATCCTGCCCCATGCCGGTCAGAATGCCGGCGATGGCGGCGCCGCCATAGACCTCCCCGATGGACGAAAACAGAGCATCGACGGCGGGACGGCAGGAGTTCAGCGGCTCGGACCGATCCAGGCACACACGGACTCCGGCTCCGTTGGAGACCACCTTCAGATGGAAACCCCCGGGAGCGATCAAAACCTTGCCGGCCGCCACCAGCTCGTCCTGGCTGGCTTCCATGACGGGCACGCGGCAGGTGGCGTTCAGACGATCCGCGAGCAACCGCGTAAACATAGGCGGCATGTGTTGCACCACCAGCACCGGCAACGGAAACCCAGCCGGCAATGAAGGGAGGATTGCGCCCAGCGCGGCTGGTCCGCCGGTGGAAACGCCGATGACCACCACCCTGGGTCTTTCGTGCAAGCCCAGGTGGACTGGCGGGACCGTGTGGACCCGGTCTGTTTCGGGCCGGGCCAGCGTCTGGCTGGTCCCGGGCAATTGAAAGAACTGTTTGACCTTCGGAAGCAGATCCTCCCTGAGGCGCGCCATGGAGCGATCGAGCGACCCTTCGTTCGAGGCCTTGGTGACGTAATCGTGGGCGCCCAGGCTGAGGGCTTCGAGAGTCACGGCCGCGTTCCGTTCGGTGAGCGTGCTGAACATGATGACCCGAAGTTGGGGATACTCCTGGCGGACGCGGCGGAGCACCGCCAGACCGTCCATTTCGGGCATCTCGATATCCAGCGTGAGAACCGTTGGGTTGAGTTGAGGGATCTTTTGCAGAGCGAGCAAGCCATTGGAGGCCGCCCCGACAACTTCGATGAGGGGATCCTCTTCGAGGGCGTGCGTGACCAGCCGGCGGATCACGACCGAGTCGTCGACCACCAGAACTCGAATCCGCTCCCCCGGTTGCAGCAGCCGCCTCATCAATGTCGCCACGTTTAATCCCCTATCGACAAACGAATCCCGGAACTTGTTGGGCGCGACCCGGGGGTTGCCGGGCAACCGCCTGGCCGCGCCCTAACGAGGGTTCCGATTACAAGGTGAACTGCGAGACGATCGTTTGAAGTTGAGCCGCCATCTTGCTCAACTCCACCGCCGCTTTCTGGGTGTCGTTGGCGCCTTGGGTAGTGTTCTTGGCGGCAACGGCTACGCCGCCGATGTTTCTGGCGATGTCACCCACGCCCTTGGCCGCCTCGGTCACGCTACGGCCAATCTCGTTGGTGGTTACGGTCTGCTCCTCCACAGCGGAAGCGATGCTGTTGGAGATGTCGTTGATCTGGTTGATGATGTTGCCGATGTCCTCGATGGCCCCCACGGCGCCCTTGGTATCGCCCTGGATGGCTTCGATCTTGCGGCCGATATCCTCGGTGGCCTTGGCGGTTTGCTTGGCCAGTTCCTTCACTTCGTTGGCCACCACGGCGAAGCCCTTGCCGGCTTCGCCGGCGCGCGCCGCTTCGATGGTGGCATTGAGAGCCAGCAGGTTGGTCTGCTGCGCGATCGAGGTGATGACCTTGATCACGTTACCGATTTCCTGACTGGATTCGCCGAGCTTCTTGACCGTCTCGTTGGTGGAATGCGCCGCGGTGACGGCGTTCTTGGCCACGCGAGCCGACTCATTGGCGTTCTTAGCGATCTCGCGAATCGAAGCCTGCATCTGCTCGGACGCCGAAGCTACCGAAGAGACGTTGGTGGAGACTTCCTCGCTGGCGGCCGAGACCACGTTGGCCTGGGTGGCCGTCTCCTCCGCGTTGCCGGACATTTGCTGGCTGACCGCGGACATTTCCTCGGAAGAGGACGCCAGGGCCTGCGCATTCTGGCTGAAATTGCGCATGTTGGCCTGAAGGTCCGCCGCCATCTTGTTGATGTCTTCCTTGAGTGCGGCGAAGTCGCCCTGGTGCTCGCCCTCGACTCGCGCCGTGAGGTCTTTGTCGGCGATTCTTTCGATGACCAACGACGCCGCCCGGATGGGCTTTACGACCGCGTCGAGCGTCTGGTTGACGCCCTCGATGACCTTGCGATAGTCGCCCTGGTGCTTGGTAACGTCGGCGCGGGTGGCCAGTTTGCCTTCCACGGCGGCCTTCACCAACAGGCCGGAATCGGCAACCAACGCGGTGAGGTTCTCCATCATGACGATGCACGCCGGTACGAGTTCATCCTTCTCGGACCGGTGGCCGACGGCCTTCATGCCAGCCAATTCGCTTAGATCGCCCTGGGAGATCTTCTTGAGGATGTTGATCACATGCAGAACCCGTTCCCGCACCAGGTTGGTGGCCTGCGCGACTTCCGCATAGACTCCGGCATAGTTGCCTTCCACGGGCTGGCTGTAGTCGTTGACCGCCATCCTCTTGAGGGCGGCATCGGCCTCGACCAGGCCCTTGAGTCCGTCGATGCAGTTGTTGAGGTTGTTCTTGATCTCGTTGAAGTCGCCGTGGTACTTGTCGGTGATCTTCGGCGGGACCTCGCCCTTGCTGATGCGGTCCACATACTCGGCGGCCATGTTCAAGGGCCCAATCACGGCGTCCAGGGTCTGGTTGAACCCTTCGACGATCTTGCGGTACTCGCCCTGGTGCTTGGAGGCGTCGGCGCGGACGGCTAGTTTGCCTTCCACGGCGGCCTTCACCAGCATGACGCTGTCGGTCACCAGCGCGTTGAGGTTTTCCATGGCGACGACAAACGCCGGCAGGAGTTCGTCGCGCTCGGAGCGGCGGCCAACGGACTTTATATTCGGCAATTCGCTCAGATCGCCGCGCGCAATGTGCTTCACCATGCCGACTACATGCAGAACTCGGTCGCGCACCACGTTCGTGGCCTGCGCCACATCCGCATAGACTCCGACATAGGAGCCTTCCACGGGCTTGCTATAGTCGTTGAACGCCATCCGTTTGAGCGCCGCATCGGCCTCGACCAGGCCCTTGAGCCCGTCGATGCAGTTGTTCAGGTTGTTCTTGATCTCGTTGAAATCGCCGTTGTATTTGTCGGTGATCTTCGGCGGGATGTCGCCCTTGCTGATCCGGTCCACGTACTCGGCGGACACGTTCAACGGTCCGATCACCGCGTCGAGCGTCTGGTTGAACCCATCCACGATCTTGCGGAAGTCCCCCTGGTGCATGGCGGCGTCGGCGCGGGTGGCCAACTTGCCTTCCACGGCGGCCTGCCCCAGCGTGCCTGCGTCCTTCACCAGGCGCTGCAGCGCCAAGGCGACGTTGTTCACGGCCTGTTTCATCTTCTCGTGGTCGCCGCTGTAGGCCTGGGCGATCAATTCGTCGATCTTGCCGGCGCCGATCTGGGCCAGAACGCGATTGGCCTCCGCGATGGGAATCAGGATCGCGTCGAGCATCGCATTTATGCCCTCGATCACCTGGCGGTCGTTCCCTTCGAACCGCTCCGCCTTGCCGCGCTCGCTGAGCCGGCCTTCATTGGAGGCTTCCACCAGCCGGAATACTTCGTGCAGCAGAAGCTCCCCTTGGGCCTCCCGCGCAGCCGTAGCTGGACGGTCCAAAACGGCGGCGCCGGCGGACCGGTTTCGGCCGGGAGGAACTCGCCGGCTGTCGTTTGCTTGTCTTGCCATTCGTCATTACTCCTTTTGAATTACCGATTGCGTTAGGGCGCCGTAACCGGCGTCTGGTTATCGATCCGCTCGTCTCTTCCAGTGGCCGCCCGGCTTCCGGCCGCCATTCTCTGCGACTCGCGCAGCCTTTCGTTGCAGCGCTCGGTCAACGGAGCGCCATGCCCGAAGTAGATCCGCCGGACATCGCGGGCGCACAACTTATCCAATGCCGCGCAAAACCCATCCTCATAAGTTCCCGCCGCCGACGCGATCGGCAACGGGGAATCGCCGGCGAAAAGCACTCCTTCCGACTGGTTGTAGAGGCAGATCGAGTCGCTGCTGTGACCCGGGGCGTGGATCACTTCAAAGCTCTCGTCGCCCATCTTGACCGTGTCTCCATCGCTCAGCAGGCGATCGACGCCGCCGATGCCTGGCGAGAACGCCAGCACTCTGGGGTGGAACGTTTCGCGAATCCGCGGCAGCAACGCGCAGTGATCGAAATGGTCGTGCGTTAGCACCACCTGCTCCACGGGCCACTTGCCCACGCCGGTAGGGGCCCTTTCGAGGCTTGCCAGAACGGCCGGATCCTGGCCCACGTCCACGAGCGTATTGACATCCTCCAACCCGCTTGCGCTGCCCAGCACCAGGTAAACCTGGGATGTGTAGACCAGGCCGCTGTTCTCCAGCGTCACGATGCGCATGGGCCATCCTCCAGCCTGCGGAATAACGGTCCGTCGGGCATCACGCGCTCGAACAGCCCGGCGAGTTCCGGCGGCATTTCCTGCGTCCGCTCGGTGGTTAAGAAGCCGCCGGGCTCCAGCGCCCGGTGGAACATGCGCAACACTTCAACCCTCTCGGCGGGCTGGAAATGGAGCAGCACGTTCTTGCATAACACCAGCGAATACCCCTGCCCGATCTCCTGGAACGACAAAAGATCGTGTTGCTGAAAAGCGACTCGCCGCCGAACCTTTTCGACGACCCGCAAGCGATCGGATCCGCCGATCGGCTCGAAATACTTGTCCAGAATGCCATCGGGCAGCCGCGACAACTCCTCCCTGGGGTACAGGCCGTCCTTGACCGTGCGGGCGAATTGGCCTGTGTTCTCCACGTCGGTCGCATCGATCCGGAGATTCTCGAAGGCGAAGTGTCCCATCCGCTCCGCGAACATGATGGACAGGGTGTAAGGCTCCTGTCCGGTTGCCGCTCCCGCGTCCCAGATGCACGGATGGGCCCGCCCCGCCAGGGTGGGAACGATGTGCTCCAAGGCCCGCTCCAGCACCTGTTGGTCCCGAAAAAAGAAAGTGAAAGCCAACTTTGCCCCCCCACCCGCTAGCGCAACGGCGCTAAGCGGCCCTTCCGATGGTCAGATCCACGGTTCGCTCCGTGTCGAGAACCAGCAGCAGCCGGTCCTTCAACTTGTAAACGCCGCGGATCAAGTCGCGCGCTTCGGGGGCGAGATTCTCGGGCGGCCGCTCGTAGGTGGCCGCATCGACATCGAGCACGTCTCCGATCTCGTCGACCAGCAAGCTGACGGCGCCGTCCTCGGTGCGCACCACCATGTTCATGGGCGTCTGGCCGCCGGCGCGCGGGGGCAGGCGGAGCCGCCGCCGCATATCGATGGCGGTGACAATCTGGCCGCGCAAGTTGATCAGGCCCTCGATTACATCCGGCGCCTGGGGCACGCGAGTCATCTGCTGGAAGCGCAAGACCTCCTGGACGCGGAGAACATCCACGCCGAAGAACAAGTCGGCCACGAAGAATGTGGAATACTGCCCGCTGGTGGTCGCCAGCTCGGATTTCTGGACGGCGGTATCGGACGCCATTGGTTATCTCTCCCTTTCCGCGCACACCGGCGCATTTTCCGTGGAAGCCAGAGCCGAGGCCAGCCGGGACACCGAATCGAGCATGGCCTCGCGGTCGAACTTGGCCTGGCAGTCCTGGAAGCCGGCCGTCCGCAGGGCGGAGGACAGGCTCTGTTCGGTGGAATCGGCCAGAGCGAGGATCGGAATCGCCTCCCACTCGGGCCGTCCGTGCATGGCGGCCAATAGAGCGGAACTGCCGTTGGGCGGAAGATCGACCGCCGCCGCCACCACGTCCACCCGCTGCTGTTCCAGGCCACGGATGGCCTCTTCCAGATTGGCGGCCTCGAAAACGTGGTAACCGGCCATGTCCAAACCGCTGCGGATCACGCCCCGCGAGAAGGCCGAGGCCTCGGCGATCAAGATGTTCTTGCCGTTCGCCGAACCGCCCGAGTGCTCGAACCAACCTTCGGCGACCACGCGAATGACCTCGTTGAGATCCAGGAAATCCGCCACCTGCTTGCCCACCACGGCCGATCCCAGAAGTCCCTTGCGGTTGGTCTTCTGGCGCACCGTAACGGCGTCTTCGGCGACGTCCAGGATCTGGTCCACCATCACTCCCAGGCTGCGCTCGCCATCGTTGAAGACGATCACCTGCACCGGATCGGCCGTCTCCTCGGTGTTGGGGGCGCCGGGTTCGAGCACGTCGCGCAGGGAGACCAGGGGAAGGATGCGGTTGCGGTACTGCACCACCCGGCCTCCGCCGGCATGTTCGATGGACGATTGCGGAAACTCCTCAAGCCTGGCCACCAGAGAGAGCGGCACGGCCAGACGCTCGAAGGATCCGGCGCGGAACAGGAGCAACCGCTGCCGTTCGATCCCCGATTGGGTCTTCTTGGCGGTTGCGACGCGGGACTGCTCGCGGGATTCGGCCAATACTCCGGAGCGCTGACCAATGCCCAGCACGTCCAGAATAAGGGCCACGCGGCCATCGCCCATGATGGTGGCGCCGGCGTAGACCGTCAGTCCCTTCAATTGCTTGCCCAAGGGCTTGACCACAATTTCCTGGGTATCGTTGATGCCGTCCACGACCAACCCGAACTGCCGGTCTTCGGCCTGAAGGACCACCATGCTGGTAACCTCGGTCCGCTCCGGCTCTTTCAACCCAAGCACCTGATTCAGGTAGGCGATGGGCAACAAGCTCCCGCGCCGGCGGTAGACGGGCGTGCCATGCACGTGTTCGATGTGCTTCTCTCCGGCATCCCCGTCCAAACGGATCAATTCGAGGAGGCTGACCTGGGGAATCACGAAGCGTTCGCCGCCGCTCGTGATCACCAAGCCGGGAATGATTGCCAGAGTAAGAGGAATTTTGAGCTTGACGGTGGCGCCTTCGCCGGGCCGGCTGAAGATGTCGACCGTGCCGCCGATCTTTTCGATGTTGGACTTCACCACGTCCATGCCGACGCCGCGCCCGGATACGTTGGTGACCGTCTTGGCCGTCGAGAATCCCGGCTGGAAGACCATGCCCAACGCCTCCCGGTCGCTCATCTTGGCCACTTGTTCGGGCCGCAGGAGGCCCTTTTCAATGGCCTTTTGCTTCACCCGCACAACGTCGATGCCAGCGCCGTCGTCGCCGATTTCGATGTTGACCTGCCCGCCTTCGTGATAGGCGCGCAGCGTCAGTCTTCCTTCCGGCGGTTTGCCCAGGCGCGTGCGAATATCCGCCGTCTCGATGCCGTGGTCGCACGAATTCCGCACGAGGTGAACCAGCGGGTCCTTGATGGCCTCGATAATGGTGCGGTCGAGCTCGGTCTCCGCGCCGTCCATCTCCAGGCGGATTTGCTTGCCGAGGGAAACGGCGATGTCGCGCACCACGCGCGGCAGCTTGCTCCAGACCGTGCCGATGGGTTGCATGCGCGTCTTCATGACGCCCTCTTGCAGTTCGGTGGTGATCAGGTTGAGCCGCTGCGAGGTTACGTTGAGAGCGGCGTCCTCGCGCTCGGTGTTGAACTGGAGAATCTGATTGCGGGTGAGCACCAGCTCGCCCACCAGGTCCATGAGTTTGTCGAGCAGCACCACCCCGACGCGGATGTTGGCATCCGCCGCGGCGGAGGGCTTCGCGGCGTCCTCCTCGGGCTTCTTGTTCTCGGGGGGCTCGCTCGGACCAGCGCCGGCGGGAGGTTTCGCCGGGGCGCTGGGAGGCGGCGCAGCGGGGCTCGCCTGCGCCACGGGACCGGGTGGCGTTACGGCGGCAGGCGGCGCGGCAGGCTTCGGATTCAATTGGGCCGCGACCCGCAGACGCTCGGTCAAGTCGGCAAACTCCTCCGGGCCTTCCTCTCCATTCATTTCAATGGAGGCGAGCACTTTCCGGGTGGCGTCGACCGTCTCCAGGATGAGGGACACCAGGGATGGATTGAGTTCCCGCAGACCGTCGCGCAACTGGCTGAGAAGGCTCTCGGCCTGATGACTGATTCGCTCGAGCGTCCCAAAAGCCAAAAATCCGCAGGTACCTTTAATGGTGTGAATGGTGCGGAAGATGCTGGCCAGCAGATCCGCGTCCTTGGGGTGCTTCTCGAGCTCGACCAGCTCCTGATCCAGGCGCGAGAGGTTTTCGTAACTCTCGACTAGAAACTCACGAATCACTTCCTGATCTTGATCTTGCATTCGAATATTCTCCAGAGTGCTCGAAAACGAATCCAGGCCGGTTCCTCGGCGCGATTCCCGAAAAGACGCCGCGCCATGGGTTAACCCCGTCCGGCGTTTGCGCCGCCGCGGGCGCCCGCGAAAAAGCCGGCGATCCTGACGGCCGCCGAATGGCGCTTGACCCAGACGCGCCCAATAAGGGACCGGAATCCTCGCGGCTCGGCGGTCGCAGGGCGTTGCTCCAGGCGGGCCAGCGCCTCGGCCAGCCGCGCCAGACTTTCGGTGCTTTCAACGCCTAGCTCGTAATGCAACGCTTGGCCGTTCATACTTGCCTCACGCTACTTGCGCGCCGCGCTCAGACGGACGGTGAGTTCGAACTCCCCCTGCGGGTAGCCGCAGCGCACCGCCACAGCCATGTCCGCTTGCGAATTCCTTAGAAAGATGTTCTTGCCGTGAATCACGGTGGGTACGCTCATGCGCAGTTCGCCGGTGTAGGGCTCGATGAGATTCTTGAGTCCGCCCACGATCATGTTGGTGATCTCGCCGACCGAGTCGAGCGTCTGCGCATCGACCTGCGGGCACTCCGACATCAGCAGCCGCGAAGACAGATCGCACGCCACCTCGGAACTGCAAATGAGTGCGCCGCTGCCGGCCACCGCGCCTGCCAAGCCAATCAGGGAAAGCACGCCGTCGAAAACGTCCGACCGTCCGGCGTCGGGCTCGGGCAACAGTTGAACCTCCGCGCCCATCATGGACACGAACATCTCTTGCGCGGCGGCGAAGACCATGTTCGCTACTTCTTCCTTTTGCAAGGAAACTGGAGTTTCGGCGGTTGTGGGTGTCATTGTGATAAGAGAGCGGCCAGTTTGTCGCGGAGCAAGTCGGCGCTGAAAGGCTTGCGGACGTAGGAAGCGGCGCCTAACTCAATCGCCTCCTGCACCTTCGCCTGGCCGCCTTCGGTGGTGATCATGACGACCGGCACGGTGCGCCATCGCTCCGAAGCGCGCAGCGCGCGCAAGAACTCCAGACCGTCCATGTTGGGCATGTTAATGTCCGAAAGGACCAGCGAGATCTCATGGAGCGCCATGACTTCCAGGGCTTGTTTGCCGTCGCCGGCTTCATGCACCTGACCGAGAGCCAGGCCCGTCTGGTTCAGGACTCTTAGCAGGATCTTGCGAATGGCCGTCGAATCGTCGACGATCAGCAAAGTTGGCGGTTCCGTTCTCATGTCTCCTTCGTTTCCCCCCTTGGTCAAGCGACAGCCGCGATTGTCTTCTTCCCAGATGCGCCGAGCCGCTAAGCTCAATTGCCTTTAGACCACGAATTCGTCTCCGCCGCTCGACTTGAGGGTGATGACTCCATCAACCTCGAGTTGCCTGGCCGTTGCGATGATGGAGTGCTGGGCCTCTTCCACGTCGCGGATTCGCACCGGCCCCAGGGCCGCCATATCTTCTTCCAGCATTTCGGCCGCACGGGCGGACATGAGCGACCCGAAGCGTTTCTTGACTTGCGCGTTACACCCCTTCAAAGCGACGACAAGCACCTTGCGGTCGAGCTTGCTGGTAAGCGTCCGCAGCGTGGCGTCGTCCACATGCAACAGATCGTCGAAGACAAACATCAAGTTTTGGATGGTCTGTCCCAGAGTGGAGTTATCTTCGTTGATTTTCTGCAGAATCTCGTTGCTGGTCGCCGAATCGACGCGGTTCAGGACCTCGGCGACCGCGCGCACGCCTCCGTAGGATTCAAGGCTGGTTTCCCCCAACGATCTTAGACGGGCCGTAAGCGTCTTGGCGATCTTGTTAACGACGTCCGGCGAGATCTGGTCCAGCAGCGCCATGCGGCGGACAACATCGACCCTCACATCTCCCGGCAGGGCCGACAGGATCTTAGCGGCATGCGACGGACCCACGTGCGACAGCACCAATGCGATGGTCTGTGGGTGCTCCCGTTGCACGACTTGGGCCAAATGCTGCGGATCGGTCTTTTGCAGCGAGTTGATGCTGGCCGCTTCGTTACCGATCGACTTCAACACACGGTCCGCGATCCGCTTGCCGGCCTCCGGCCCAAACGCGGTCACCAGCAGGGAGGTAGCGTAGTCGATGCCGCCGGGGTGGAACTGAGGGCCTTCGATGGCCTTCGCGAAGCGCTCCAGTACGGCGACCCTTTCGTCGCTCGACACGCCCCCCAGGCAACTGATCTCGCGGGTCACCTGGTGGACTTCGTCCTCCTCCAGATGGCGAAGCAGCTCGGCGCAGCTATCGTTGCCGATGCTGGTGAGCAGAATCGCGACGTGTCGCGGTCCCGGGGACGCCGAACTCTCCACGGAGACTTGCGGGGGCGCCAACATCGGAGGCGCTGAAGGGCTTGTTGTCGTCGCGGCCATGCCGACCGAGGGGAATGCATGTGTGACGCCAAACTTGTTACAGCCGATTATGGGTGGAAAGTGGCCGTTTCAGATCTCGACCAATCGCCCCTCGGCGACCGAGATGTTGACGCGTCAAGTTCTTGACAGTCGTAATCCATTGGAAACGACACGCTGTGGGCCTGGAAGAGGGCTTGGCGTGTGGCGCGCAAAGTGCACGCTGTTGAGGCCGGCAGCCCAAATGGACCCTGTGGCGAAGAGCACGACCGATGGCATCGATGGTTTTTCCGATATTTCCGTTACCGTCGAAGCGCGTTTTGACGAGCACATGATGGACGTTCGCGAAGTCTTGGCCATCCGGCCGGGCGCCGTGGTTCCACTCAACCGGGCGGCTGGAGAGACGCTTGGAGTGTACGTCGGCAATGTGCATCTTGCAAACGCGGAAGTCATTGTGATTGCGGATCACTTGGCGCTTCGCATCACCGAGTTCGGGAAATTCGATTCATGAGTACTCTCACGGAGTCCGAGCAAAAGGCATTCAACCCGGCGGAGCTAGCGGCTGAAACGATGAGTTCGTGGGCCGGCGCCCTGGTGACGGTTCTCGAGTCCATGACGGGGAATCGCCCCAAGACCGAGTTCCGCGCGGCGCAGTCCAGTACTCTGGCCGAAGGGATCTTTTGGTGGGGCCAGTCGCTGAGCGTGTTGGACCAGCCGTCCTTCTGGATCGGTGCGCCCAAGGAATCCTGGGACAGCCTCGGCCGCTTGACGCTTTCCGCCCTTGGCGAGGAAAACCCGAGCGATGCCGACGCGGAGGCGACGTGCCGCGACCTGATGGCCCAGACAAGCGCCGTGGTAGCCGGCGAGTTGGCCGGCAAACTCGCGGAAGCGGTATCCGGTGGAGACTCCATTCCGGGCAGTCCGCCCAATGCCGCCGGCGCGGTGGCTTTCACATGGTCGCTGGATGCGGGGCAGATGTCGATGGAGGGAACGGCGGTGTGGTCGGATGCCTTCCTTTGCCGCTGCACGAGTTTCACGCCGCAACCGGGCGAGGCAGCCGCGCCGGCCGAGCAGGCCCCCAGCCCGTCCGACGGCGATGCCGAGCGGTTCGGCGGGCGGCCGGTGTCCTCCCTTCCCAGGCTGGACCTGCGCGTCAAGTTCGTCCTGGGACGAACCAACTTGTCTCTACGGGAAATATTCAAGTTGAACACCGGCTCGGTAATCGAGCTGGAGTCCTCGGCCACGGAGCCGGCTGACATGGTGGTCCACGGGCGTGTGCTGGCCCGCGGCCAGGTGGTTGTAGTCAATGGCAATTACGGGCTGAAGATTCTGGCCCACGAACCGCAATAACCGGACCCGGAGAATGCGATCTTGAAACACCAACTCAGCCAACAGGAAATCGATAGCTGCTTCGATGCCGCCAACGGCGTCCGCCCGGTCACCAGCGCGGGAGTGGTTCCGTTCGATTTCCGGCGGCTGGACCGCATCCCTAAGTCCCAGATCAGCTCGATCCACTTTCTGCATGAAGTATTCGTGAAGAACCTGTGCTCGAGCCTGACGCTGTATCTCCGCACCTTCGTTTCGGGCAGCCTCATCAGCGTGGAGCAGATGCCCTACGCCGATTTCTCGGAGGCCTTGCCCACCCCAACTTGTCTGGTCTACATGAGCATGGACCCATACGAGGGGTATGCCATCATGGAGGCCAGTCCGCCTTTGATTGCGCCCATTCTGGACCTCGTGCTGGGTGGCAGCGGCAAGACCGAAACGGAACTGAACCGCGAGATCACAGAGGTGGAGAAGCCCTTACTCGAAGGCTTCTTCCAGATCCTCAGTCACGACTTGCGCGAGACCTGGAAGCCGGTGGCCGCACTGAGCCTGACGAGCCACGCCATTGAGACCAGCCCGCAGCCCTCCGGCCGGTTTGTACCCAGCGAAGCAGTGGTCGCCGTGGCCATGGAACTCCACATCGGAGAGCGCATAGGGATGCTGAACCTGGCGATTCCGTCCATCACTCTCAAGACCATGGGGCAGAGGTTCGACCAACAGTGGACCAACCGCCGGCCTGAGAACCCCGCCACGGAACTCGCCATCAAGCGCAAGCTGGCTCGCGACCTTCAAGTCACCCTGGAGTGCGAATACTCCGGCGATACGATCGCTATGAGAGACTTGCTGAGTCTCTCCGCCGACGACGTCCTGGTACTACCCGGCTTCGATGAGACGGTGGATGTCCTGGTGAATGGAATTCCCAAGTTCAGAGGAGGCATGCGAGTGTCTCAGAAGAACCGGCGCGCGGTGGCGCTGGAACACCGCTATACGGCCCTCAATGGAATGGAAGGGGCGTCATAGCCTCGCTGCCGTGAAGCCCGCCCGCGCCGGGACAGCGACGCGGGCCTCCCATAAAGGCGGGTAAGCGGCGACCGAAGATTAGAATTGTGGTCCCCCCAAATAGGTTGGAAAACGCAGCCGCCTAGGCCGATGTGTGTAGTCGCGGGATCGCTTGGTAACTTGCCCGCAAACCGAAAGGAGACTAACTGGAGACAAGAGTTTTGGACGCTAGAGGATTAAAATGCCCGCTTCCGGCGCTAAAGATGCTGTCGGAGTGCCGGACGTTGGCGCAGGGCGACATTTTGGAAGTCCTTGCGGACTGTTCGACCTTCGAAGCGGATGTGCGGAGATGGTGCGAGCAGACCAAGCGGTCCTTGTTGGGCGTCAAGGTCGAAGGCCCATCCAAGCGCTGTACCGTGCGCGTCTAAGTCAAACGTTCGAGAAACGGATGTCCTCGTCACATGACAGCCAAGCCGAAACTGAGCGTGTACTGGTCTTCCTCCTGCGGAGGGTGTGAGATCGCGCTGGTCAACTTGCACGAGAGGCTGCTCGAGGTCGATCGAGCCTTCGATTTCGTCTTTTGTCCCTGCCTGCTCGACGCCAAGAAGGAGTACGTGGAGTCGTTGCCGGACCGCGGCACTTCGGTTACGTTTTTCAACGGCGCGATCCGGACCTCCGAGAACGAAGAGATGGCGCGGCTGCTACGTTCCAAATCGGAGGTGTTGGTCGCGTTCGGGTCGTGTTCCGGGCAGGGCGGCATTCCGGCTCTCAGCAACCTGCATGGGCGCGAGGCCCACATGCGGACGAACTATCTGGACAGTCCGGCCGTCAACAATCCCTCGGGCATCCGGCCCGGCGTTCGCACGCAAGTGCCCGAGGGAGAACTCGAGCTTCCGGAATTTTTCGACTCCGTACGGACGCTCGCGCAAGTGGTATCCGTGGACTACTTCATTCCCGGCTGTCCTCCGGAGCCGCGCCAGATCTGGACGGTGGTAGAGGCGGTGATTTCGGGAAAGGCGTTGCCGCCCAAGGGCAGCACGCTCGGCGGGGGCCGTTCCACGGTATGCGAGGAATGCCGCCGGGAGAAGGAAAACAAGAAGATCGCGCGATTCTACCGGACCTATGAGAAGGCGCCGGAAGCGGGACGGTGCTTGTTGGAACAGGGCATAGTCTGCATGGGAGTCGCCACGCGGGACGGCTGCGGCGCGCTGTGCCCGGAGGTCAACATGCCCTGTACGGGATGTTACGGGCCGCCCGAGGGAGTGGCCGATCAAGGATCGAAGATGCTCGCCGCCTTGGGATCCATTCTCGATCTGGGCGAGTACAAAGGCATGAGCGAGGGGCAACTGGCGGACAAGGCGGATGCGATTGCGGCCACCATCCCCGATTTGGCCGGGACGGTCTACAAGTTCAGCCTGGCGAGTTCCGGCCTGAAGCGGAGGGACCAGTGAAGCGGATCACGATCAACCCCATCACGCGGTTGGAGGGGCACGGCAAGATCGACATTTTCCTGGATGAAGCCGGCAATGTCGCGAATACCTACTTCCAGGTTCCGGAGTTACGAGGCTTCGAGCAGTTCTGCGTGGGCCGGCGCGCCGAGGAAATGCCGCCGATCACCAGCCGCATCTGCGGCGTGTGTCCCGAGGCGCATCAAATGGCGGCGCTCAAGGCGCTCGACCAGGTATTTGCGGCGGACCCTCCCCCGGCCGCCAAGAAGATCCGCGAACTGCTGTACATGGCGTTCTACGTCACCGATCACACCACGCACTTCTATGCGCTTGGCGGCCCGGACTTCATCGTCGGACCCGACGCGCCGCCGGCGGAGCGGAATCTGCTGGGAGTGGTGCGCAAGGTGGGACTGGACATCGGCAAGGCCGTGATTGCGTGCCGGGCCAGAAATCACCACGTCATTCAGATGCTGGGCGGGCGGGGGATTCATCCCGCCGCCGGCCTTCCGGGCGGCTGGAGCAAGGCGGTGTCCGAGGCGGAGCGTTTGGAGATCCAGGAGATTGCCCGGCAGAACATCGAGTTCGCCCGCTTCACCCTGGACGTATTCGAGAAGATCGTCTGGCAGAACCCGGTCTACCGCGAGCTGGTGCAATCCGACATCTACCTTCACCGCACGTATTACATGGGGACCGTAGATGGGCGCAACCGGCCGAACTTCTACGATGGAGACATCCGCATTGTGGATCCGAGCGGCGGCGAGTTCGCCCGCTATCCGGCGGCCGAGTATTTGAGCCACGTGGAGGAACACGTGGAGCCGTGGACCTACCTGAAGTTTCCGTTCCTCAAAAAGATCGGGTGGAAGGGCTTCCGCGACGGCGCGGATAGCGGGGTCTACTGCGCCACGCCGCTGGCCCGCCTGAACGTCTCCGACGGGATGGCGACGCCGCTGGCTCAGGAGCAGTTCGAGAAATTCTACGAATGCTGCGGATCGGCGAAGATCGATGGCCGGTACGCGCCGGTCCATCACCGGCTGGCGACCCACTGGGCCCGGCTGATCGAGCTGCTCTATGCGGCGGAACACATGTTGGAGCTGGCGTCCGATCCGGAGATTACGTCTCCCGAAGTGCGCCGCATTCCAGAGCGGGTGGAAGGCGTGGGAGTGGGCTGTGTGGAAGCGCCGCGCGGCACTCTGATCCATCACTACGAAACGGACGAAAACGGGCTGATCCGCAAGGCCAACCTGATAGTAGGAACCACCAACAATCACGCCGCCATCTCGATGTCCATCAAGCGGGCGGCGGAGCTTCTCATCCAGGCTGGAAAGGTAGTGGAGGAGGGTCTGCTGAACCGCATCGAGATGGCCTTCCGGCTGTACGATCCCTGCCTTTCGTGCGCCACCCACGCGCTGGGCGAGACGCCTCTGGCCGTGACCATTCGGACGCACGACGGCGCAGTGCTGCGGACCGTGAAAAGGGACGCGTAGCCGCCTTATGGCCACTATCGTCATTGGAGTGGGCAACCCCGTGCGCAGCGACGACGGCGTGGGGCTGAGGGTCGCGCGGGAACTTACTACCCTGCTGGCCGGCGACCCCGGCGTAGACACGGCGGAATTGCATTGCGGAGGCATGCGACTGATGGAGGCGATGGCGGGGTACGACCGGGCCATCGTGATCGACGCCATGCTCGACGGCTCGGCGCCGGGCACGGTTCAATCCTTCGATCCCGAAGAAATTCCCAACACCCGGACCACCAATTCCACGCACGATGGCAACCTTCAAATGGCGCTCGAATTGGGGCGCGCGGTAGGACTCCGCGTACCGGGCAGGATCAGAATCTGGGCCGTGCAGGCGGGGGACGTCGACACGCTCGGCGAGACCCTGACTCCGCCGGTGGAGCGGGCGGTACCGAAAGTAGTGCAAAACGTGCTGCGCGATCTCGGTCGAGAGCGGCAACCTGAGAGGTCCGAATGAGAATCGCTGTATACCTGTGCAACTGCGGCACGAACGTCTCCGAACGGATCGATTACGCGGAAATCGCGGGAGAATTGGAGCGGCGCGCCGACGTAGCCTACGTCAGAACGGTCGACTTCATTTGCTCCGAAGAGAGCAAGCAAGCGATGCAGGCCGAGTTATCCGAGCAGCGGCCGGACCGGGTGGTGATCGCGGCGTGTTCCCCGCGCGAGTACGAACGGGCCTTCATGGACCTGCTGGAGCGGGCCGGGATGAACCGGTACTTCCTGCAGTTCGT
>Ga0182027_10006809_pt1 | contig 17005 bp, 11 predicted proteins | sample 712E1DmetaG_FD_121300 | JGI IMG/M metagenome (GOLD analysis project Ga0182027, IMG submission 121300) | Permafrost microbial communities from Stordalen Mire, Sweden - 712E1D metaG (Illumina Assembly) | ecosystem: Environmental > Terrestrial > Soil > Wetlands > Permafrost | place: Sweden... | reverse complement strand
TCACTGCCGGGACCTATGCAATCGAGGCGCTGAACGCGGCCGGCGACCTTCTCTCGGAGGAGCTGACGACGGTTGGCGGCCACCCCGGTGAACGCCCGGTTCACGGCTTTGCGACTTCTTTCGAGGATGAGGACATTCCTGCTGTGCTCGATTGGCATCGGGCGCTGCGCTCAACAGTGGTCCAGGTCTACGACTGGATGGCCAGCTACACCGCGCCGCTCGGCCCGGAGAGCGGTTGGAGAGATCCCTCGAGCCGTCCAGTCTCCTTCGAGGCATTGCGAGCCCTCGCCACTGGGCTAGGGGATTTCGGTGCTGTCGCCCACGCCTATGCACCGATTTACGCTGTCGGCAACGCGTTCGCTCGCGAGCACCCGGAACTGCTCATGTACAAGGCCGACGGACAGGCCATCCGGTTTCTCGACCAGATCGTGCTTGCCAATCCTGGCGATCCGCAATGGCAACGACACTTTGTGACCACTTACGGCGCGGCAGCCGATGCGGTCGGATTCGGCGGCTTTCACATCGACACCTACGGCTACCCGCGACTTGCCCAAGATTCGCATGGCGAGGTCATCGACCTGCGCATCGCGTATGAATCGTTCCTGAGGTTCGTCCGTGCGGCCCGCCCGACGGACCTGCTCAGCTTCAACCAAGTGAACGGTGTCCCCTCAGCGGCAGGCTTGCCCGGGCCTCCGAGCTTCCGCTACTGCGAGGTATGGCCTCCCAACTATGGCTGGCGCCATCTGGAGGGGCTGCTGGACCGTAGCTCAGGCAGGGCGGGGCTTCTGGCCCCGGAGATGCGAGAGGTCCTGACGCGGGGCTCGGTCGCCTGTTACCCACCGGTGTGGGGTATCGATCGTCCGAGCGGACCAGTGGAAGGTGCAGCGCGTGAGGAGTCGCTGCGAACGGTGGTCTGCACCGAGGCGATCGCCACCTGCCTTGGGGCGAGCGCGCTCATCTACGGTGACAAGCAAGGAGCGCTGTGCGACCCTTACTACCCCAAGCACGCTCGTCTGACGCCAAACGAGGCGGCGACGGTGATCGCCTGGCGCCGTTTCGCCTTGCGGTGCCGTGACCTGTTCCTCGAAGGCGAGGACACGAGCTGGTACGAGATCGGCGACGAGAACGGAGCCGTGGTCGTAGAGTCCGATGTTCCGGTGCGGCCGGAGCCTGTCGGTGGAGCGCTGTTCGCCCGCGTCGTCCACGCCGAGGACCGGGTGACGGTCGGCGTCGTCGATCTGTCCGGAAGCCGGAACGGACGATGGTCGGAGTCGACGGCGAGGGGAAGCGCCTCCTCAACAAGGCTTCTGGTACTCGTGGACCACCCGGAGAAATGGCATGCGGAGGCGGCGGTGTTGGGAGCCGGCGGTGATCGATTCGCGCCTTGTCCCGCCCGCGAAGCCTCGCACCGACAAGGTCGGGCCGTCGAGGTGGAGCTCCCGTTGGTCGACGGATGGTCGGTACTTCGTCTCACGCGTTGAGCTCAACAGTTGTCATGCCGGCTCGACGACTTCGGTCCTAGGGCCTCACATCAGCCTGAACTGACGAGCTGTTGATACCGGGCGATGGCCGAGTCGATTCCGTCGTCTCGTCGCCGCCTGGTCCGCGCGATGCACAGCTCGCGATCTCGACCGCTGCTCAGCGTGATTGTGACGGGCCGTCGCCACCAGGTACGTCGACACAGCAATTGTCCCCAGCTCCGTAGAGCTGCAGGCCTAATGTTGACAAAAAACATCGGAATCATCTAAAAAGGAGAATACGCACGCCGAAGCGGCATGCGCTGTGGTGGAAAACCACAAAGGAGGGAAGGAAACCTGTGAGACAACGAAGAATCATCAAGTTCGGCCTGATCGGCCTGATGGCGACCGGACTGACCCTCGTCGGGGGCGCACGGGCCTGGGCCGACTACGCCCCACAACCAGGAGACGTCGTCGGAGTTGGCGGCGACACGCCGCAGTATGCCCTTCAGTTCCTCGCCGACGGCGACTACCTAGGTGATGCTGGCTACAACTCGTCCGGCGCGTACAACCGCCTCGTCACGTTCAACGCGACGGCCGATGCCAACGCCCGCTCCGCGTACACCAACAGCGTCACCACCGGGGGTCCTTCAGTGGCGCTCAACCCCACAGTCGTGTTGCGGGCCGGGACCTACCCCGTGCAGCGCATAAGCAGTAGCGGTGCGGGGATCAGTGCCCTGTTGGCCGACACCGGCAAGACCGAGGTGATCAACTTCGTCTTCTCGGCTAGCTTGCCGACCTCCGCCCAGCAAACTACAGCTGCCAACAACGGATGGGGATACCTGCACGTCGTCGAGATTGGCACGGACTCGATCGAGATCGCGGCGAACAGCACGACAAACGCGCCCGCGTTGTCGGCCGCAGAGCTTCTTGGCATCTACACGGGCAAGTACACGACGTGGAATGCGCTGCCTGGAAATTCGTCGGGGTCAACCGACACGATCATTCCCTTGATACCTCCGTCGGGATCGTCGATCTACAAGACTTTTATCGCCGACCTCACAACAGCCAACGGCAACGTCGCGCCGACACTGTCTTCCAGCGTGAAGACCGTCGAGCAGAACGACCCGACTGCGGTCACCTCGGCTTCGACTGCCTCCGACGCGATCGTTCCGTTCTCGACAGCTCGACTGGCCCTGTGGAACGGCGGCTACTTCCACAATCCCGCCACGCCGTTTCCAGGCGGATCAACACTGAGCCCCGGGATAAAGCTTCTGACGGGGACCGCACCCGACTCGAGCGTTGCCTACAGCAGCCCGATAACCGACTACGTCATTTTCCGGCAGAGCGACGCCAGCTTGACAACACCCTTCGAGCCGGGGGGCTCACGGAACTGGGTGGATACGCTGTTCTCCAACCCAGCTCTGCCCACGACTCCACTTGTCGCAAAGTCGGCTGGCAAGGCCCTTATTGCGGCCTCGGGGGTCACGCCGGTCTATGACGACCTGGGCGACGTCTCTTCCTGATCAACGCCGGAAAGCCGGGCTGGGTGGGATCCATCGAAAGGCCCTCCCAGCCCGCGCCGACCGGGCCAATGCAGCCTCTTCCCGTTGTGCCACACGACTCACACGACAAGTCAACCTCTATCAAAGGATTGGAAAAGACCAAATGAGGAAGTTACTACGAACTCTCGCCGCTGTGGCCGTCGCCACGGCTGCCTGTGGAGCGCTCGCGGTGGGACTAGCGACCAGCGCCTATGCGGCGGGCGCGCCGCCGTGGGAACCGGACCCTACCTCGGTTGGCGGCCTCACGTTCTACAACGCGGCCGGCGATCAGATCACAGGCGGAAGCATCAACGATTCACCGCTTGCAGCTTACGTGCAGGGTGCGGCGACGGTCCGCACTGGAGACACCAGAGCCACATTGTTCGGCTATCTGCCCGTCCAGGGCGAATCGCCCGGCCAGTGGAGCGGTGAGGCGCTCAGCTTGTCGACGACGTACCCGAACTCAAGTGCTCCTTCCTCGCTTGCCTCGTCAGACCTTCCCCTCGTGACGGGTGCCAGTGGTGACGAGTCTGTGGCCCAGTTGGAAGCGGACTTCCCCAATAGCGACACCTCGAGCGACGGGTACGCAGGCATTTACGTGCTGCGCATCAAGACCTCCTCCACAGGACAGGGCACGGCGACCGGCTACGACTCGGCCGACATCCAGATAGACAGTGCGAACGGCACATGGTCGGTCATCTACCCCGCTCCGACACTGATCGCAACGACGACAACAATCTCCACAGTTCCCACAAGTCCGCAGGTGGCGGGTACTTCTGTTGCCCTGACTGCCACGGTGAGCCCGGCCGCTCCTGGCAGTGTGCAGTTCGAGGTCGGCACGACAGACATCGGGAGTCCGGTAACAGTCAGCGGCGGCACCGCCACGACTACAACTACCACGTTGCCTGTTGGCGATGACTCGCTGAGCGCCGTCTTTACGCCCGCCTCTTCCAGCGCGTATAGCGGCTCAACAGGCACCGCGTCGTTTACTGTCACAGCGCCCGCTGCTGCTGGCACGACCACCGCTTTGGGGGTCGACCCGAGCACGGCTGCAGCCGACACGGCCGTCTCCATCACCGCCACCGTGACTCAGACGAGCAACAGCGCTGCCCTTGCTTCGGGCTCCGGAACCGTCGGCTTCTACGACAACGGGTCCGTCTCCAGCGACATCGTCTCCACCAGCAGCACGTTGCTGGGCACCAAGGCCGTCGGCTCAGGGGGAGTTGCGACGTTTTCGTACAGCTCGTTTGTGCAGGGAGCTCACAACCTCGTAGCGCAGTTCGTGCCAACCGACAGTTCCACCTACGCCAGCTCGACCTCGGCGGTGGTCCTGTTCACTGCGACTGCTCCGACGAGCACGCCTGCCAGCCAAGCAGTCGATGTCACGATCCCGGCAGGCGCGGTGACAATCACCACGCCCTATACGGCGTCCAACCCGTTCCAGCTGGGCACGGCGGTGCTGGACCCGAATGGCGACAGCTTCAGCGCCAGTGCACCTTTTGGTAACGCAACCAACCCGAGCAACGGCGTGACGATCACCGACACCAGAGCCGGCGGACAGGCGTGGACGGCTTCGGCGACGGTGACCAACTTCACCGACGGCTCAAGCGACGTCATCAACGCTCAGAACCTGACGTTCACCGGCGTCAAACCTTCGTACATCGCGGGCAATGCCATGCAGAGCCCTGACGTCGCGACGACCGATGTGACCAACTCCGCCATCTACAGCCCGACCGCCTCCGGCAGCGACGGGCTGGCTGGGGGGCCGCACGAGTTCGCGACAGCCGCCCACGGTGACGGGTCGGTCTACATCTACGGCCTGCTCAAACTGACAGCCCCGTCGTCGACACCGGCCGGCAGTTACACGGCAACGCTGACTTTCACGGTCTCATGACCTAGCACTCCCGACGCGGGGGGCGGGCGCCGACACCTTGGTGGCCCGCCCTCCGGGTCGAATAGATGAGAAAAATGAGTAATTGCATCATTTCGACTGATCTAGTAGAATCACGCGACTAAACCTACCTATGAGAACTCGACTGCCGACGCCCCGCACCTCAGAAAGCCTTCGCCGTCTCCGCACACGGTGGCAGCGGTTGTCCGCGGTTGGCGTGTTCGCCATCGGCTTGATCTCCTGGACTGTCTTGCCCGCGCCCGCCGCGGCTGCCAGCACCACCGGGAGGAGGGTGACCTTCGGTATCGCACCCGCGTCGGCTCACGGGCCAAACGGTCGTGCGTACCTTTCCTATGGCGTCACCGGGGGGGCCCGGCTCCGCGACTTTGTCGTCGTGCTCAATTACTCGACGGTACCCCTGAATCTCCAGGTTTACCCGACCGATGCGATCGAGACCTCGGAGGGCGGTTTTGGCCTGTCGCCCGTCACGGCGAAACCGACAGACGTGGGGTCGTGGATCAGCTTGCCGCGACGTTCTTCGACCGTCCGGGTGCCAGCCCGATCGGCCAGGGGTGCCGGTCAGGTGGTCATTCCCCTCCTGGTCAGGATCCCCGACAAGGCTCCTCCCGGTGATCATGTCGGCGGTGTCGTGGCGTCACTACGAACTGTCGGGACCAACGCGAGCGGCCAGAACATCATCCTCCTGCAGCGCGTCGCCGTCCGCGTGTTCATACGGGTTGCCGGTCGGCTTTCGCCCAAGCTCGTACTGGCAGATCTGCACACGATCTATCAGGGATCGCTCAATCCGGTGGGACAAGGCCAGCTGACGGTCAGCTATGTGGTCACCAACGCCGGTAACGTCGACCTGGCACTCGGGCACCAGTCCTTGTTGGTGTCCGGATTGTTCGGGAGCAAGCGACAGGTTCCACTGAGCGACGTCGGCTTGTTGATCCCGGGTTCTTCTCTTCGTGAGAGTGCCGTGGTACCCGGAGTCTGGCCGCAGGTCATCGTTCACACCACAGCATCTGTGCGCGTGCTCTCGCCCACCGGTGGCGATGTACCTGGGCTGGTGTCGGTCAGCTCCAGCACTTGGATATGGGCAATCCCGTGGACATTGCTGGCTCTTCTGGTTCTCGTCGCCCTGGCCCTCGTCGTGGCGTACCGCGTCCGCAGGGTTGCCCAGCATCGCGCCGTCCCACAGGCGGTCAGCGCATGAGAGTCGGGGCTTGGGCGTTAAGATTCGCCGCCGGCGCCGCCCTGAGCCTTGCAGGCTTGGTCGGCCCTGTTGCCGCCGCGTCGGCAAACCCGCGTCCGCCGTACGGCGATCCGAACGCGGTTGGCTACATCGGCCTGTGCAACACGGCCGGTCGTCAGATCACGAGCGGCAACATCAACACGACGCCCTTTGCGTGGCGCGCGGTCTCGTCGCAGTCAGCTCCGGCACCCTACAACGACGCTTGGCGGACGGCGATCCTGCTCGCGTACCAACCGCGTCAGGGCCTTCCATCAGGTGAATGGAGCGGTGATGCGCTCACGGCGTCCTCTCGCTACACGAACCCTGCACATCCGATGGTGGCGGCAACCGGCGGCGACGACTCGCTCAAGGACTTCATCGAGGAGTACAGCCCTGTGTGGGGCGGGTACCTAGAGCTGCGTATCTACCTGGGTACTCAGAACGCGCCTGTGTACTCGCTTCACTATCCGGCGCTCGACATCCAGGTCACCGGCGACACCTGGCGTTCCATCGGCGGCGGCCCTGTGAACTGTCACGCCGGAACGGCCGAGTCAATCGAGACTTTGTTGCTTCCGAAGTCATCGACGACGCCGCCAGCTACCAAGGCACTGAATCCGACTGGCGTTCGCGGCTCGCCGGGCTCAGCCACGAAGTTGGGCTCCAATGCAACTACGGCCAGAGCCTCGAGGTCGTCTTCTCGATCGACGGGCAGTTTGCCGACGGTCGTTGTGACCATCGCCGTGCTGTTGGTGCTGGTGGCTTCAGGCCTACTGATCATTCGCCGCCGCCGTCCGGCTTTCCGTCCGCTCAAGAGCGGGACCTCCCGCGACTTTTCTACGAAAGGCTCTTACCGATGAATTTCACATTCCACCGTGCGATGACCACCGCAGCTGCAGTCCTCGGCGCCATGCTCGCGGGAGGCGGAGCACTGGCAGTCGGCGTGGTCGCGACAACCGCGGCCCGCGCATCGGCCGGTACGGCAACGGCACCGCCGTGGGAGCCCGATCCGAACTCTGTGGGCGGTTTGATCTTCTACAACGCCGCCGGCCAAGTGATCACCGGTGGAAATATCAACGATTCGCCGATCGCAGCCTATGTTGAGGGCACTGAGCCAGTTCGCGCCGGCGACACCAAGGCCACGCTGTTCGGCTACTTGCCTGTGCAAGGCGAGGTGCCCGGTGACTGGAGCGGCGAGCAGCTCAGTAGTTCAACCGTCTATCCGAACACCGCTGCACCCGCCCCACTGAACGCTTTGTCATTGCCCGTGGTGACCGGTGCGAGCGGCGACGAGACCGTGTCGCAGTTGGAGACAGACTTCCCGAACAACGACACCTCGGCCGACGGCTACGCAGGCATGTACGTGCTTCGGCTCAAAACCTCGACACCAGGTCAGCCCGGAAACACCACCTATGACTCCGCCGACATCGTTGTAGACGCGGCTGGTGGAACTTGGACGGTTGTCTATTCGCGCCTGCCGCAAGTCGCAACCACGACAGCACTTTCGCTGACTCCGCGATCGGCCGTCTATCACGGTTCCAAAGTCAAGCTCTCGGCGAACGTGAGCCCGAGTGCAGCCGCTGGCGTCGTGGAGTTCCTAGACGGGTCGAAGATCCTGAAGACTGTTGCGGTCAGCTCAGCCAGCGCGTCGTACTCGACCACGGGCCTGGTCGACGGCGTCCACAAATTTTCGGCGACGTTCGTGCCAACCGACCCCAATAGCTATACGAGCTCGACCTCATCGGAACAGTCCCTCAAGATCACTGCACATCCGACGACGACCTCTATCAAGGCCTCTAAATCGAAGATCACAAAGGGACAAAAGCTCACCTTGACAGCTCAGGAGACACCTGCGGCCTCAGGATCCATAGCGTTTTACGACGGCAAGACGAAGCTCGCGAGCGTCAAGGTGTCCAAGGGCATCGCGCGCTACAGCTCGACAAAGCTCCCCGCCGGGAGCCAGTCGTTCAAGGCCACCTTCACCCCTTCGAACAGAGCCAATGACCTCGCGTCGACTTCGAAGGTCGTGAAGGTCACGGTCAGGAAGTGAGGACTGCGATCGACGAACCCGTTGAACCGCCGAGGACGCATCGTCCCGGTGGAGAGATTGTGGTCCCACAGATCCTTACAGGTCGCGCAGTGTCGAGCGGAGGCGGCGCTCGTGTTGATGCCATCGAGGTGTCGGCGTGGTTCGGCGACACCCAAGTTCTCGATGACGTATCGCTGTCGGTACCGGCGGCGACTGTAGCTGCGCTCATAGGGCCGTCAGGATGCGGGAAGTCGACCTTTCTCCGTGTCTTGAACCGGATGCACGAGTCCGTCCCGGGAGCGCAGCTCGCCGGTGAGGTGCATCTCAATGGCGACGACATCTACGCACCCGGTCAACGCGTCACCACGGTAAGGAAGCGAATTGGGATGGTATTCCAAAAGCCGAACCCTTTCCCGGCGATGTCCATAGCCGACAACGTCACCGCAGGTCTGGCTTTGACGAACGTCAGAATGAGCCGGGGGGACCGCTCCGCCCTCGTAGAGGACTGCCTCTCCCGGGCTGGGTTGTGGAACGAGGTCAAGGACCGGCTCGACAGTGCAGGATCGACCCTTTCCGGTGGTCAACAGCAGAGGCTCTGCATTGCCCGCGCGCTCGCGGTTGGGCCCGAGGTGCTCCTCATGGACGAGCCCTGCTCAGCCCTCGACCCCACGTCGACCCGACGGATCGAAGAGACGATTGCCGAGCTCTGTTCGCAAGTGACAATCGTCATCGTCACTCACAACATGCAGCAGGCTGCGCGCGTGTCGCAACAGGCGGCTTTCTTCCTGGCTGAGCAGGGAGCGCCGGGTGGCATCGTCGAAAGCGGCCCGACCCTGCAGCTGTTCGAGAATCCGGCCGACCCGCGCACCGCCGATTACGTGAACGGTCGCTTTGGGTGACCGTCGCAAGTGACGTTTCGCCGACGGTGATCGGTCTGCAACCGAGGCCGCCTCAACGCCTGGTACCTGGACTGGAACCGTCCGATCGGATCTTTCACGGCGCCGTCACCGTAGTCGGCATATCGGTATTGGCCATCACCGGTGCCATCGGAGCCTTCCTCGGCTATCAGTCGATCCCGACACTGCACCACTACGGGTTGCGTTTCTTCACACAGACGAGTTGGCAGCCGGAGCTCAACCGGATCGGCATCGCGGCGGTGCTGGTGGGGACTGTCGAGGTCGCACTAGTCGCCATGGTCGTGAGTTTCCCACTCGCGTTGATGCTCGCTCTGTTCATCTCTGACTACGCGCCGAAACGAGTCAAGTCCTGGCTTGTTTCGGCGATCGACTTGATGGCGGCCGTCCCGAGCATCATCTACGGACTGTGGGGATTCTTCTTGCTGCAGCCCCACGCGATCAAGCTGGCTCGATGGCTCAGCCAGCACTTCGGCTGGATTCCGATATTTCACGTCGACACCAACCCCAACGCTGCGGTGTGGCAGCAGTCTCGCTACACGAGCTCAGCGTTCATCGCGGGTCTGGCCGTCGCCATGATGGCCATTCCTCTGGCGTGTGCGGTGATGCGCGCGGTCTTCGACCAAGCGCCCCTCGGAGAGCGCGAGGCGGCGATGGCACTCGGCGGCACACGTTTCGGAGTTGCCAAGACGGTCGTGCTGCCATTCGCCAAAGGAGGGATCATCGGGGGAACGATGCTGGCGATGGGTCGCGCCCTGGGCGAGACCGCAGCGGTGCTGATCATCATCTCACCGGCATACGAGATCAAGGCGCGCATTCTCGAGGCTGGCACCCAGACTGTGTCGGCGCTCATCGCTGCGAACTTCGGCAATGCGACCACCTCGCAGCTCTCGGCGTTGCTAACAGCAGGTTTCGTGCTCTTTCTAATCACTCTGGTCGTCAACACCGGTGCCGCCGTCATCATCAAGCGCGGCCGCAGCGGCGCGCACACGGAGATCTGAATTGATCACCGTCGACCGCCTCCCAGAGACCGAGTCAGCAGCTCACGCGGGCCTCAAGCGCGCCCCTCGCAAGATCCGCGTCCTCACCACAGATGACTGGCTGTCGCTCGCAGGCTCGCTGTGCTCGTCGTTCGCCATTGTCACGGTCGGCTACGAGCACCTCTTGGACGGCAGCGGGACGCTGGGCTTCCTGTTTTGTTGGTACATCGCGTTTCTGTTGATCTACGCGTGCCTAATCGCCATGTCGAGCTCTCGACACCTGGTCGTGGAGCGACTCGTGACGGTGACGCTGTACATCGCGGCCGCGTTGGTCATCTCTGCGTTAGGAAGCACGGTTGTCTATACCTTCGGCAAAGGCTGGCATGCCTTTGTGCACCTCAACTTCTTCACCCATGACATGTCTGGCGTGAGCCCGACAGCTCCCCTCGACGAGGGTGGGATCCTCCAAGCGATCGTCGGCACTGTCATCGAGGTGGGAATCGCCGTGGCGGTCTCGCTCCCGCTAGGAATCGGCACAGCCATCTACATGTCCGAGGTGGGTGGCCGCGGGTCGCGACTTGTACGGACGGTCGTCGAGGCCATGACAGCCTTGCCGGAGATCTTGGCCGGCCTGTTCGTCTACGTGACACTCATCGTTGGTTTCGGGCTGCCAAAGTCAGGCCTTGCCGCGTCGGTGGCGATGGCGGTGACGATGGTGCCGATAATCGCCCGAGCCTCAGAGGTCGCTCTCCGGGTAGTTCCGAACGGCCTTCGCGAGGCGAGCATGGCACTCGGCGCTTCACATTGGAAGACGGTACACAAGGTCGTGCTGCCGAGCGCCCGGGCCGGTCTGGCCACGGCTGTCATCCTCTCTGTCGCGCGCGGGATCGGCGAGACCGCAGTGGTCCTAATTACGTCCGGCGCATCGAGCTTCCTGACCTTCGATCCCACCAGAAACCCAATGAACTCCTTGCCATTGTTCATCTACACGGCCTACGTAACCGGGGAACCAGCAGCGATCGCCCGCGCATTCGGTGCCGCAAGCGTTCTGCTCGCGATGGTCCTCGCCCTTTTCGTGGCCATCCGCCTGCTCTCGCGTAATGAAGGGGTGACACGGTGAGGCTCCGATCAGGCCAGCTCGTCCTTGTCGGCGTGGCGGCGACAATCGGACTCGTCTTCCTGGCCAGCGCAACACCGAGAGCAGGCGCGGCAGGCAGCACAGCCTTGATCGAAGGCTCCGGCTCCAGTTGGGCGGCGAACGCAGTCAACCAGTGGGTCGCGGACGTCGCGTCGGAAGGCATCCAGGTGGTCTACACACCCGACGGGGATGCTCAGGGGCGGCAGGACTTTGCTACCCGCACCTCTGACTTCTCAGTGACCTCGATCGGCTATCAAGGCGTCGACCCAGTCACTGGCGTTTCCGACACCTCCCAAGGTCGACCCTATGCCTACTTGCCAGTAGCCGCGGGCGGCACGTCGTTCCCATATCAGATCAGATACGACGGCAAGCAGGTCCGCAATCTACGGTTATCGGGTGAGACGATCGTCAAGATCTTCACGAACCAAATAACTAACTGGGACTCACCAGAGATCACCGCGGACAATAACGGCCAGGCGTTGCCCTCACTGCCGATCACACCGGTCGTTCAGTCGGAAGGCTCAGGCGCAACGGCGCAACTGACGCGTTACTTCGCTACTGAGTATCCGAGTATGTGGCAGTCCTACTCGGGACTTAAGGGTATGACAGAGTACTATCCCCGGCAAGGAAACCAGATCGCGCAGAACGGCTCCAACGCGGCAATGAACTACGTCTCGTCGAGTGTGGCGAATGGATCAATCGGGTACGTCGAGTATTCCTATCCGCTCAGCGAGAATTACCCGGTGGCGTTGCTGCTCAACAAGGCCGGGTACTACACGTTGCCTACGCAGTACAACGTCGCAGTTGCCCTGGAGAAGGCGCAGATCAACATGGACAAGAGCTCACCCGACTACCTTCTTCAGAACCTCGACAACGTCTACACCGACGCCGATCCGCGTACCTACCCGTTGTCTTCCTACGTCTACATGATTGAGCCGACCGGCAAGTACCCGAGTCCTGAAACGAAGATCACTACCGCAAAGCGTCAGTCAATTGTTGACTTTGCCTATTATGCGATCTGCCAAGGCCAACGGGAGATCGGTCCGATCGGCTACTCCCCGCTTCCTGTCAACCTTGTCGAAGCGGGCTTCGGCCAGATTCAGAAGCTCAAGCAGGCCGACCCGGCGATCGACCTGAAAGGGCTCGACATCGGGACCTGCGATAACCCGACCTTTGTCCTAGGACACCCGAATACCAACTACCTGGCGAAGATTGCGCCGATGCCGCAGAGTTGCGACAAGATCGGTGCTGGCCCCTGCACCTCAGAGCCGACTTCAGGAGGCGACGGTACGACAACGTCGTCGACGACTACGACGAGCACGACCACGACTAGCACGACAACGACCACGTCGACGACCACGACCACGACGCCGACTGGTGCTCGAGGGGGACGAACGACGACCACGACGACACCGCGAAGTTCGGGCGGGCGCACCACGACCACGCCCGGACGCTCGAGTGAAGGGGGAACCACGACCACGACGCCGGGAAGCTCGGGCGGCCGAGCCACTACGACGACCACGACGCCGGGAAGCTCAAGCGGGGAGTCCACGAGTACGACCACGACTACTCCCGGAGCCTCAGGGAGCGGGACGACGACGACCACACTGGGATCCCAGTCTGCGGGCAAGACCGGCTCTGGTTCGGGTACCTCGACGACGACCCCCACGACCACTGGAGGCAATGGGTCGGACCCGAGCGTCGACCCATCAACCGGCCAGGTCATACCTGGATCGACTAGCTCGGCTGACGGGGTCGACCCTCAAATAGTGCCGACGGCGCTGGCCGGTTATGGCGGAGCCGATCTTGCGCCCGAGTTGGCGCCACTGGCGCTAGTTATCCTGCTGCTCGTCTTTGTGGCGCCTTCGATCATCGGCTATCGGTTGTCACGGAGGCGACGCGAGGGCGAGCGATGATCAAGCGCTTGGTCTTGTCGGCAGTTTGCATCGCCGTGACACTCGGAGTGACAGTCGGGTCGGGTGGTGCCGCTTCCTCCGCTGCCGGCAGTGCCGGTGGGGGGGCCTTCTCCAAGACCGAGACCATCAGCCGTGAGTTTCTCGTGAACAACCAGGAGCATGTCGTCGACAGGCGAACCGTGACACTCGACGTCAACGAGACAACCAACCTGCGTGGTCGCCAGGAAATCGTTGTGTCGTGGTCCGGAGCACATCCGACCGGCGGCATCGTCGGGGACCAGAGCTCGATCGAGGCGCAGCAGGAGGAGTATCCCTTCGTTCTGCTGGAGTGTCGCGGCATCGATTCGACGCAGGTGAAACTTGCAGATCAGCTCAGTCCTGAGACCTGCTGGACGCAGAACTGGAGCGAGCACTATCAAGACAGCTTCCAGACGGACTTCCCTTCGTACCGGCTGGACCAGTTCGCGACCGTGCCCGCTCGTGCGCAGGTCGTCGGTGCTCCCTCGCCCCTGCCAGCAGCATGTCAGTATCTGCCCGCTACGACCCAGCATTGGGTGCCGTTCGTTGCCGCCGACGGTCAGGTGTACTACGGCGGTCCAGCCGGCTGTGCAGGTCAGCCTCCCGAGGCGCAGAATGTTTCGAATAGCTCGAACTTCCCGAGCAACGAGACGTTTGGAGTGACAGGTCTAGATGGCAAGGGAAGTGCGGGTTTCGATGTCTGGACCTCGGCAGAGAACGCATCGCTCGGCTGCTCACAGACCGTTTCGTGCGCGCTCGTCGCCGTCCCGATCATGGGCATCAGTTGCGACGCTTCGGCCACGTCGCTGCCTGGCACTGATCGCCCAACCGGTACCGCGGGAGCGGTCGCCGTATCACAATGCGAAGCCAAAGGCGCGTTCGCGCCGGGCCAGCTGGTAAACCCGGCGGAAGACGACGATCTGACCGTTAGCGGGAGCCTTTGGTGGAGCCCTTCGAATTGGCGCAACCGCATCACGGTGCCATTGACATTCGCCGTCCCGGCAAGCGCGTGCAACGTTGTGAGCTCCAAGAGCTCAGTTCTCGTGTACGGCTCCGAGCTCATGGTCCAGGCCACTGGACAATGGGCACCGTACTTCTGCCTGAACACCAAGCTGTTCTCTTTCGTGCACGTGCAGACTGGCGAGCCGGAGGCGCGGAATCTCCTCGCGTCAGGTAACTCGGGTGCGGCCTTCACGAGCTATGGGCAACCTGGGGGCTATCCGAGACCGGTCGTCAACGCGCCCGTAGCCGTAACGGGATTCGCGATCTCCTACATAATCGACGGCGCCAATGGTCAGCCGTACACCAAACTCCGGCTCACTCCGCTCTTGCTGGCCAAGTTGTTGACCGAGTCGTATCCGGCCGAACTGCCTGTGCAGCAGGAAGACACTGCTCTGGCGCACAATCCGCTCAACATCACTCTGGACCCGGAGTTCATCAAGCTGAACCCAGGGATCACCCGTGGTGTGGCTGCGACCGAGGCGGCATCGGAATTGATCGCTCTATCGAGCGACTCAGATGTGATCGAGGCCCTGACGACATACATAAACGACAACCCGGAGGCCAGAACATGGCTCAACGGCAAGCCGGACCCGTGGGGCATGGTCGTCAATCCGGCATACAGACACATCAAGTTGCCAGTTGATCAGTGGCCACTCCTGTCGGACTTCGAACCTACGGCCTACTACGCCTCGGACAACAACGACTGCTTGCACAACAGTCCGGTCCCATACCTGCCACTTGTCGCCGCGCCTGTGGAGACTCTCGAGGACATCAGCGAGGCGATGCAGTTTGCGATCGCGAACTCGACGACGGTCTGTTCGCAGATCGACGGGACCGCGGTAGGGGAGAAGCTCGTCGCCTTGGGGCTCCAAACTGTCGGGTACCGCTTCATGATCGGAATAACTCCGCTCGCCGACGACGAGCGGTACAGGCTGCGAGCGGCGGCACTCGAGACCACGAACAACTCATTCGTTGCTCCAGACAATGCCTCCCTGCGCGCTGCTGCGGCGCTTTTGAAACCGGACGACAAGAGCGGGACTTGGCCCATTCCTTACGCCGCGCTACGAGAGGGCAGGCAGAGCATCTCCGCCTATCCCGGCACAATGGTCGTCTACGCCGCAGTGCCCACGTCAGGGTTGCCGACGATCGAGGCCAAGGATTACGCGGCTTTGCTCGAGTTCGCTGCGACAAATGGCCAGGACCAGGGTCTGGGTGTCGGACAACTGCCCCCAGGTTACCTGCCAATGACGGTGGCTAACGGCTTGGGCGCCTTGGTCAACTACACGGTGACCGCAGCTCAAGACGTTGCCGCTCAGAACGGTGAGACGCCTTCAGTGGCGGTTCCGCCGACGACGGTGCCCCCGACAACGGTTCCCCCGACCACGGTTCCCCCGACGACGGTTCCCCCGACCACGGTTCCTCCGACGACGGTGCCGCCAACCACTGTTCCCCCGACCACGGTTCCTCCGACGACGGTGCCGCCGACCACTGTTCCCCCGACCACGGTGCCGCCGACGACGGTGCCGCCTACGACGGTGCCGCCAACCACTGTTCCCCCGACAACGGTTCCCCCCACGACCGTTCCTCCTCCCACAGTGGCTCCTACAACGGTGCCTCCGACAACCGTGCCTCCGACGACCGTGCCTCGAGTGTCGGGACGCGTCGCACTCGGCCTTACGCCAGGAGTTCCCCTCGGGAGCGGCGACCTTGTTGTCGTGTTGGCGCCGGTACTTGCGCTTCTTGGCTTGTTGGCGGTTTCGGTGTTGTTCATCGCAGGCCGGCGGCGCGGACGATGGTGACAGGAGTCCTGCCCGCGGACTCGGTGGATCTCACCCCGGCATCCGTTCGAAAGCGAGCGTCGATGCCGGGCCCACTAGCGGTCATCTTCGCGAGCATTGTGGCCGCGAGTGCCATGGCCGTGTTCTTCGGAGCCTTCGCGTACGGGCTCAGCGGACTGCAGGAGCAACGAAGTCAGGCCGAGCTCTACGCGTCGTTCCGGGGTCTTCTCGATCCGTCGAGCCCAATTGCGCCGAAGATCGGTGGTGCGATAGCACCTGGGTCGCCGGTCGCATTGCTCAACTCCCCTCAGGCTGGGCTTCATAACGTAATTGTCGTTGAAGGCACGTCCTCGGGCGACCTACTCGATGGCCCCGGGCACCTACGAAACTCGCCGTTGCCAGGCCAGGATGGCGAGTCAATCTTGATGGGCACCAGCGAAACGGCTGGCCAACCGTTTGGCGGCATCACGCGGCTTCGCAAAGGCGACGTCATAACCGTTACGACCGGCCAGGGTGGGTTTCGTTTCGTAGTCGAGGGACAGCGGCTTGCCGGTGATCAACTGCCTGAGATTCCGAGCAGCGGCGCACTACTGACCCTCGTCACGGCGGCCGGCTCTGGATGGCTCGGACGCTTAGCGCCCAACCATCTGGTATACGTGGACGCAAAGTTGATCGGCAAGGCTGTTACTGCGCCTCCGGGTCGGCCGATGATTGTGGCGCCCGCGGACATACAAGGTCACGGAGATCCGGCTGCATGGCCATTTGTCGTCCTCTGGCTGCAGGCTCTCCTGGTCGGGTCGATCGTATTGGTGTGGTTATGGTCGCGTTGGAGGTTGCCGAGAACCTGGCTGGTCGGCGGGCCCGTGCTTTTGGCGATCCTATGGGCCCTCAGCACCGAGGCGATGCGGCTGCTACCCAACGTGTACTGACCTGAGAGGGTGCCTCGCCCGACGAGCCAATGCGCTTTGCACCTGTGAATCAGGTCAGGCTCCTAGCGGCAGTTTCCTGGCTATCCCGATGAACCGGGTGCGGCCTTCCCGAAGACTTTCTTCGAAATAGGCCCCTGACCAGCGCGAATGTCCTGGTCAAAGGCTCGCGATTTGTCGC
>Ga0182027_10006808_pt1 | contig 17006 bp, 10 predicted proteins | sample 712E1DmetaG_FD_121300 | JGI IMG/M metagenome (GOLD analysis project Ga0182027, IMG submission 121300) | Permafrost microbial communities from Stordalen Mire, Sweden - 712E1D metaG (Illumina Assembly) | ecosystem: Environmental > Terrestrial > Soil > Wetlands > Permafrost | place: Sweden... | reverse complement strand
TGGGCGAACAAACCGGCGCACTGCCCGAAATGCTTTTGAAAATTGCCGACAACTACGACGAAGAAGTGGACAATGCCGTGGCCTCCATGACCTCCCTGTTGGAGCCTATCATGATTGTATTTCTGGCGGTGATGGTGGGCAGCATTGTCATTGCCATGTTCCTGCCGCTGATTGACATGATCTCCAAGCTAAGTGGAGAGGGCGGTGGCCCCGGTGGTGGAGATTGATTTGGATGCGGAAACTGTTTTCTCCGGCTGCTGAATCGGACGCAAAAATCAGTCTTTTTGAACCTGGAACACAAAAACACATTGACAAACAACAATGCCTGTGCGTAAATACAATGTAAGTACATTGCATGGGCGTTTTGTTTACAGTTGACCCATTATGGAGTTTGATTGGAATAATCCGCCGTCTAAAGCAGACAGTTCTTTGACTCAACGAGAAATTGAAGAGTCCTTTGACGACCCGTTTGCCATTCGGCTGTTGCCGGACTCGCCCCGGTTCAGCGTGCAGGCGCGCTTTTTTAACCTGGGCATGTCGGTAGGCGGAGTGGGAATTTGCAGCGTGTATCGGACAAACGGGCGGCTGGTTCGCGTGTTGCAGGCCCGCCCGTTCGAGCCTGAAGAACGGTTCTTTTACCAGCGGAAAGTGGATCAGACGCTGCGCTGAAATTTTGAGTGGTGAGTTTTTAGTTAAAACGTCCAATTTCCGGCAACTCAAAACTTAAGACTCAAAATTAAAAACTATAAAAGTGCGAACGTTTGCCAATTGGGAAGAAGTCCCGCTCTTCGACAACGAAGAAGCTGAAGCGGATTTTTGGACGGAGAACCGGCCGGATTTGCGCCTGATGGAAGCGGCGGTGGCCGGTGGCATGGAAGACAACGAGTCCGTGACCATCACGCTGCGCATGGACCCGCGGATGCTGGCGCGGATCAAACGCCTGGCGCGGTCGCGATACTTGAATTATCAGAGCATGATCAAACAATGGTTAAGCGAGCGAATGGAACACGAATTAAAATGACAGCCATGAAAAGTTATCAGACAGTCGAAGGTCGAGCCGTCTTTGCTTCGCTTCGCCGCGCCGAGGAGTCCAGAGTCCAACGACGGCGGACTGGGGACTGTGGACTGCGGACTGGCAACTGTGTGTCCGCTTTCACGATTGTCGAACTGCTGGTGGTGATTTCCATCATCGCCCTGCTTGCCGCGCTCATTTTCCCCGTGGCCGGTTCAGTGAAAAGACTGGCGGCGATTCAAAACGCGCAAGCCCAAATGGCGCAGTTGGAGACTGCGATTGACCGCTACAAATCCGCCTACGGCTTTTATCCGCCGGACAGCACTGCAACCATCATCAACGGTGTTCCAATCAACCAGCTTTACTTTGAATTGCTGGGAACAACCAACAATGCGTCCATTTTTCAATCACTCGATGACCCCACCATACAACTTACGGGCGGCCCAGCCCCATCACCATTAAACACCATCTTCGGCGTGAGCGGTTTTATGAATTGCAACAAGCCCGGTTCTGGCGAAGATGCGCGCGTGGCCCAAAACTTTCTGCCGGGCTTGAAACCAGACCAGATAGCCGTCTTCACCAACAACGCTGTCCCCGATAATCCAATCAAAATACTCGTCACTTCCGTTGGCGGGCCGGCTATAAATTATAAGCCGTTGAATGTGTCCGGCGTGAATCCCTGGCGTTACAATTCCTCCAATCCCGCGAACAACCCCGGCTCGTATGACTTGTGGGTTGAACTGGTGTTTGGCGGGCAAACAAACCTCGTCTGTAACTGGAACAAACGGGTGCAAATCAACAGTTCATGGCCATGATTTTTTTAATGGTTACGACTTAAAAATATGAAAACGACTCTTATAAAAATCGGAAATCGGAAACTCGCCTCGGCGAAGCCTGGGTCGGAAATCGGAAATTTCAAGGCTTTCACCCTTGTCGAGATGCTGGTGGTCATTTCCATTATCGCTCTCCTGGCGGGAATGTTGCTGCCGGCCATATCGTCCGCCAAATTAGCCGCACAGAAAACCCAGGTAAAACTTGAAATCAACCAGCTGGCTACTGCCATTCAAAATTATGATTCCGCCTACAGCCAGTTCCCGGTTTCGGCCGCAGCGCAGCAGGCGGCGGGAGCGGGCGATTTCACTTACGGCGCTGTTTTCCAAGCTCCAGCTCCAACCGGAACCTGCAATTTGCTCAATCCCACCTATGCCATGAGCAATTCCGAAGTCATTGCCATTTTGATGGACATAACCAATTTCCCCGGCACAACCACCCCGACCATCAACACCAACCATCAAAAAAATCCGCAACAAACCCTTTTCCTGAATGCAAAAATGTCAGGCTCGCAGCAGCCCGGGGTTGGCAGTGATTTGGTTTATCGCGACCTGTGGGGCAATCCCTACATCATCAGCATGGACTTGAACTACGACGAGCAATGCGAAGATGCGTTTTACGGATCACCAACCGTATCAGTTGGCGGTCTAAACGGGCTGATTCAGCAGCCCGATCTCAACTATGCCTATCACGGCAAAGTGATGGTCTGGTCGGCCGGGCCGGATGTGAAAATTGATCCCAATTCGCCCGCTTCTGGTGCGACCTCGGGCGTCAACAGAGACAATATCTTAAGCTGGCAGTAAAAATGAAACCCAAGTTACAAGTTGCAAGTTGCAGGTTGCAGGTTCCTCAAGTAGACGTGCCGGCGCGCTTTTCTTCAACCTTCAACTTTCAACCTTCAACCTTCAACCTGCGCCGCGCCTTCACACTTATCGAGATGCTGGCGGTGATTTTCATCCTCGGCGTTCTGGCAGCGCTGCTCGTGCCGGCGCTCAAAAATATTGGCCATGCGGATGCCATGACCGCCGCCACGCGCCAGATGCTGGATGACGTCGGGCGCGCGCGCCAACTGGCCATCAGCCAGCACACAACGGTTTATATGGTTTTTGTCCCGGAGAATTTTTGGAACGGCCTGAACGCCGCGCAGCAGGCCATGCCCGCCACCACGAACTTGTGCGACAAACAATTGACCGGCTACACATTTGTCAGTTTGCGTTCGGTGGGCGATCAACCGGGGCAGGGCAAACCGCATTATATTGCGCCGTGGCAAAATTTGCCGGATGGAACGTTCATAGCACAGAATAAATTCATTCCGCCAGATCAGTTTTTCTATATTTCGCCGTGGGACAAAGACTATCATAATAGTCCTCCCAACCATCCTGTCTCGATTTACGGTTTTGCCACCAATAATTCCGCGGCCAGTTCCATAGGAATTCCGTTCCCCACGGTGGATGCGCCGTCGGTTTTGTTGCCGTATGTCGCGTTCAACTATCTCGGCCAATTGACGTTCGACGGGCAGAACCCTGCCAGCCGGGACGAATATATTCCGCTGGCGCGCGGCAGCGTGGCGCCCGCGATTGACCCGGCGACCAAAGCGTATCAGCTGGGTTCGCCCATTATTTCGGAAATGCCGGATGGCAACAGCACCAACGCCTACAACATCATTGACATCGAGCCGCTGACAGGCCGTGCGACTTTGCAACAGCCGAAAGTGAAATGAAAATCCCAAAACAGTCGAGAGTTCAGAGTCCAGCCGTCTTCGCTGCGCTTCCGTCTTCGCATTGCTTCGCCGAGACAGGTCGCCGCGCCAAGGAGTCCAGAGTCCAGCGACGGCGGACTGGGGACTGTGGACTGCGAACTGGCAACTGTGAGTCCGGTTTTACGATGATTGAGATTGCCATCTGCCTGGCCATCATCGGCATTGCGCTGGTGTCCATCATCGGCGTGCTGCCGATGGGCCTCAATGTGCAGAAGGACAACCGCGAGGAAACCATCATCAATCAGGACGCCACCGTTTTCATGGAATACATTCGCAACGGCGCGAGCAGCCCATATGGGTCTGACTTGACCAATTACGTTTACGCAATCACGAATTCTCAGACGAGGTATAATAATCCCGGGGTAACCACAGTAGTTCCTACTCCAGGTTGGGGCAACAACACCTATCTCACCAACAACGCGCGCATCATCGGGCTTTTGAGCACGCCGGAATATATCGCCGCCGACGGTACGCCGCTCAACAATCTTTTCAGCGGCGGTTACAGCAACTACGTTGTCGCTTATGTCCGCTCCATCAGCGGTCCTGCATCGGAAAAACCGCCGCAGGACAATAACATCATTCGTGGGGATGCTTTCAGCTACAAAATCGTTTGTGAAAACGTGCCGGTGGCGATGGCGTTTTCTCTTTGGCAGGCGCAGTCGTATGGCGCCGGCAGCCAGGTCTTTTACAACTCGTTTTACTGGCAGGCAACTGCTACGACCTCGTCAGGCGATATCCCCGGGGCGTCAGCCTTGTGGAAGCAAGTTGTTTACCCCCAGCAACTCGCCGCCAACCTGCATGAACTGCGCCTGACGTTTCTCTGGCCGTTGCTGCCCAACGGCAAGACGGGCAATGGACGCCAGACGTTCCGCACGGCGGTCGCCGGACAAATTGTGACAAACATTGACGCTGGACAAATTCTCTATTTCTTCCAGCCGCAATCCTTTACCAACATCAGCGCGCCATGAATCTGAAATTTCAAACTGCCGATGTGCCGGGTAGGGCGGTCAGTCCCTTGACCGCCGCCGCCGGCGCGCACGGAGTGACGCGCCCTACCATCACAATCCGCAATCCGCAATCCGCAATCTACAATTGTCCTGCCTTCACCCTCGTCGAGGTCATGGTTGTGGCGGCGATGCTGGGGCTGATTGTGCTGGCGCTGATGGCGGTCTTCAACGGCACGCAGACTGCGTTTCGCGCGGGAATCACCCAGACCGGCGTGCAGGAATCCGGCCGCGCCGTGATGGATTTGGTTAAAAGCGATTTGGAGGGAATGACGCCGTCGCTTGGCACCAACTATGGCGCCGTGAATTTTTATGTGAACAACGTTAGCACCAACATTCAATCCTTGCCCGGCAGTGTCAGTGGCCAGTTACGAACCAACATGCTGGAAAACTTTTTCATCCTCACCCGCCAAAACAGGACATGGACCGGGGTCGGCTATGTGGTGGATACGGCGTCACAACCCGCCGATTCACTCTACCGTTTTTCCATGAGCACGAATGTCGCCATCGACCCCTTGGTGCTGTTCAACATCTTTTATTATTCAAACGTGGTGAATCATGCCTTTACCACCAATGTGAGCCACTTGATGGACGGCGTGGTGGATTTGCGTGTGCGTGCGTTCAATCCACAGGGCGAATGGATTGTCAAAAACACAAACAATATCTTTGCCACCAATTATGTGATGGGCGAAGTTGGCCTGTATGCTTTTTATAGCAACGCGCTGCCTGCATCCGCTGAAGTGGAATTGGGCATTCTTGAAGACCGCACGCTCCAGCGCGCCGAATCCTTGAGCGGTGTGGCGCAACTGAATTATTTTTCGAACCACGTCGGGCAGGTGCATGTTTTTCGCCAGCGCGCCTGGATTCGCAACGTTGACCCCTCAGCCTATCAATGAAAATGAAGTTCCATAATTCAGTAGGAGACGACGTAAGGAGTCTCACTTCTTCCGGTTCGACGAAGAGGTTTGGAGACTCGTTACCTCGTCTCCTACGCTCCCAACAGGGCGTCGCCCTCATCATCACGGTGATTTTGCTCGCCGTGTTGACGTTGACGACCCTCGCGTTTCTTGCGATGAGCCGGCGCGAACGCGGCGCGGTCACGACGGCCACCGACACGGCCTCCGCGCGTCTGGCCGCCGACTCCGCGCTCGCCAATGCCGAGGCGCAAATTTTGGCCAACGCCCTTGCCACAACCAATCCCTACAACTTCGGCCTCATCGTCTCGACGAATGCCTGGCCCTTGAGTTTTACCAACACTTCGGACTTGACCAATTTGTATGTCAGTCCACGCGCGCCGGTGTCCATCAGCAACGATTTCCGCTTTTATCTCGACCTGAACCGTAATGGCACGAATGACCCGAACGGCTGGTTGCCGGAGACCAACAGTTTTGGACTGCCGACTGGCGCAACTAATTTCATGGTTGGCGACCCGGAATGGATTGGCATTTTGCAGCGGCCAGACCAGCCGTATGGGCCGAACAATCCGTTTGTGGCGCGGTTCGCCTTCATCGCCGTGCCAATCGGCAACGCGCTCGATTTGAACGCCATTCACAATCAGGTTCTCAATACAAATCTTTTTACTGCCTCTGACGGATTTTTCAGAAATGAAGGCGTTGGCTCCTGGGAAATTAATCTGGCTGCATTTCTCGCGGATTTGAACACCAACCAGTGGCTTTCAAACCCGCCGCCGGCCAATCTTTATTACGCTTATAACCGAGCCAATCCCACTCCTCCGGGGCCATCCGCCAATACTGGTCACGCCTTTGAAGACGCGTTTTCGCTTTTGAGTTATCGCTACGGTTACAATTACGGCACGCTCAATTCGGTTGCCCATTTGTTTGCAAACAGTCTGGTGTTTGCAAATGACGGCATAGATGGATACTCCGATGGGCTACTAATGACAGGTTTTCAATTACCTGTTGATAATGACAACACAAGTGCTCTCTGGGCCGGTGCGGACAATACGAATCATTTCTTCGGTTTGCCGTCGGATTTGTTTGATCCGAATAAAACTTCAGGCGGGCCGCTTCCCGCCCAAGTCGGCTTCACCAACCGTTTACTCAACGCTGGCAACGGCGCATCCACCTATGACCGCTACACGTTTTACCGGCTGCTCTCGCAACTGGGCACGGATTCCACGCCGGAATCCGGCAAAATGAATCTGAATTACCGGAACGTGACCAATGGCGTCGTTGTTCCCAACCTGGAAACGAATTTTTATTCGTGGACGGCGATTGAATTTTTCACCAACGCCGCCGACAGGATGCTGCGCGATTATTCGCAGGAATGGCTGGTTTCAAACCCCTCGAACTACGTGGCGACCTTCAACGTGACCAATGCCTTCGGTATTGCGAACATTCCGGTGCTGATTGGAATTCCGGGACTGCGCACCAACTTTGTTTATACGCCCGCCGTCCAGCGCGTGCTCCAGCTCGCCGCGAATATTTACGATGCGACAACTCACAACACAAACTCGCTGGAACGAGATTGGCCATCCGTCTTTCGCCCGAATTTTTACAAGGATCCGGTTTCCGGAAATGTTTTCATCAGTGGCTATGATGATGTTTCAAAATATTCAGGAACATTGACTGTCGGAACGCCACCGCTCGATGTGCCGACGGATGTCGCCGCATTGCCAAATAGAATTACGGCCGGCCTCAATAATCCGAACGGCAATATCTATGGTGTTCCGTGGATTATTGGCGCGAAGAAAGGCTTCCCGAACTTCAACGAGTTTTCCATGGAAAACAACGTGTGGATTGAGCGCAAACTGGAAGTTACACGGACGAACGTCAGTGCGCCGCTAAGTCAGTACTCTACAAACCAGATGTATATCATGAGCGTCAGCAATTTGTTGGGTGTCGAGTGTTGGAATTCCTATAGTGCCGGTTACACGGGCGCGGTGCAGATTGCAGTGCAGGATACTCTTTCCATAACGTTGACCAATAACAGGGGTTCTCCCTTTCCCTACACTTTTTCCCCGAATCAGACGACCAATTTATCTATCTGGCCGGGTACTGTTCAGCCGTGGTGGACTAATGGGCCGAATGCAAATTCCTTTGTCGTCCCGTTGCTCACCAATGTCATTTGGTTCACAAACTGCATGTATGTTTACAACGGTAACTATTTCACCCCCGCCGAAGTTGGTGGTGTTCTTGACTACTTGGATGTTGGCACGCCTCCTTTGCCGCAGTTTGGTCTGCTGACGACCAACCGCTTGCAGGTAATCATGTTGGATGGGAATCACGTCATTGATTATGTCCATTTTGCCGGGCCGGACAGCGCGCGCAATTTGAACGCGGAAATTGCGGATACGGACCCCAACTACGGCTTGTGGAATACAAACGCTCCGGATGGAGTTCCGCTGGGAGTTTTCAATCAGATTGCCTATTCTGAAAATCCGCAGCAAAACGGATACCTGCTCACTGCAAACGACAATCGAACTTGGAGAAATCCGCCCGGCGGCGGCACGGCAGGCGATGCGATTGCTTCTTTGAATGCCTTTTTTGCTGTTAACCACATAGGCCGTGGTACGGATCCGAACACTGGCAATCCATCCAAGGCAACTAATTTACTAAATGCTGTGCAAGTGCCCTTCACGCCTTCGCGTACTGTATATGAATACATTTCGTGGCAAGCCAATGACCCGCTGATTCATTATGTAACGAGTGATTTAAATTTCTCCGGTAGTGAACCGAATGGCGGCCTTGAAACCGGTGTGCATCAATTGAATTATTCGACGACAAACATGCCAGGCAACAATATTGGCCAACTGAATGATCGTTACATGCCATGGGGCATAGGTTCCTTTTCCGTCAATCTCGCCATCAAAGATCCACAGGTTTATTCGTCGGATGATTGGGATTTCCCAACGAATAAATTGCCAACCGTTGGCTGGCTGGGCCGCGTCCATCGCGGCACACCGTGGCAGACGGTCTATCTGAAATCGCCGTCGGTGGACTCTGCCACTTGGACAAATTGGACAGGCGATTCCATTTCTTCAGGTTTTGACGCCACCAATTCCATGCCCAAGCAGGATCGATTGCTGTTCGACCTTTTTACCACCGCGTTCAATGACAACGCCGCGCGCGGCCAGCTTTCAGTGAATGTGGGCGCAACGAACGGACCGAGCCTTGCCGCATGGTCGGCTTTGTTCAGTGGCGTTGAAGCGCTTTCCAACAATGCGGCTGCTGGTGTGAGTCGCTCGCTTTATTTTCCTCGACCACAGTTGCTAATTACAAATTTTCCAATTAACCCCGCCGGTCCAGCTGGAGCAGGCTCGGCATTGGGAGGGTTGGTTGCCAGCATCAATCAGACGCGCACAAATTTTGTCAATGCTGACGGATTAAAAGGCACTTTCGAGCATGTCGGTGATATTCTGGCTACTCCAGCTTTGACCGTTCAATCGCCGTTCCTGTATTGGAACAATACCGTGCAGCAGCAGAATGGCATCAGTGAGGAAATGTATGAATGGCTGCCGCAACAGGCGATGTCATTGCTGCGCGTCAGCGGCTCGCCGCGCTATGTGATTTACAGCTATGGACAGGCGTTGAAGCCGGCGCCGGGTTCAATTTACACAGGCAGCGACCATTTTGGGATGGTCACGAATTATCAAATCGTTTCCGAAGCCGCCACGCGCGCCGTGGTGCGCTTTGGCAGCACGCTAACCAACATCGTCAGCGCCGACTACAGCACGGTGACGAATCAGGTGATCAACAACAATGCGGTGATTGAAAATTTTAATGTGTTGCCTCCCGATTAACCGCCAAGACGCCAAGAACACAAAGATGAAGACGAAGCAAAATGGAAAACAGAATTGGCTAAAAGAAGTTGCTTGGCGGTGGCCTGGCCTGGCCTCTTGTTTAAATTTGATGAAAAACATTCTTGGCGATCTTTGCGTCATGGCGGTTTTATGTGCGCCTTGGCGGTTAAACCTCGGCGGTTTGCTTTATGAAAACATTGATTGAACCGGAAAAGAGAACGGATGAGCTGGCCCATGATATTATTGGCGCGGCAATTGAAGTGCATCGTCATTTGGGGCCGGGTTTTCTGGAAAGCGTTTACGAGGAAGCGCTCTGCGTCGAAATGACAGACAGGCGGATTCCTTTTGAGCGACAGAAGGAAATTGGCTTGCTTTATAAAAATCGGGAGATCGGAAAGCACAGGATTGATTTACTGGTTGGAGGGTTACTGATTGTCGAATTGAAAACCGTGGAGGCGCTGGCGGAAATTCACACAGCGCAGATCATTTCATATCTCAAAGCGACTGGTCTTTCGCTTGGTTTGCTGATAAATTTTAATGTTCCCATTTTGAAAAACGGCATTAAGAGAGTAGTTTATACTGGCATGCGAACCGCCATGTCGCCAAGAACACAGAGATGAAGACGAAGCAAAATAAAAAAACAGAATTGGCGAAAAGAAGTTACTTGGCGTCCTTTGCGCCTTGGCGGTTAAAAATTGGTTTGATTGGAAATAATGAATAAAAGCCCCGCTTGGCGTCCTTTGCGCCTTGGCGGTTAAAAATTAGTTTGATTGGAAATAATGAATAAAAGCCCCGCTTGGCGTCCTTTGCGCCTTGGCGGTTAAAAAAATATGCGTTTGCGCCGGTTAATATGGATTCTGGTCGGCCTGCTGTGTCTGGCGGGCGTGTGGATGCTTTGGCAGCAAGGCATCCAATCGCCGGCACGCGGAAGAATTGCGCTTCGGTCTGTTTCGAACACGCTGAAAACCCCGACGACTTCGACAACGGTTTCAACCAACACAGCAAAGGCCGGTGCCGTCCTGTCGAATACGAACAAATTTGCTTATCGCCTTGCCAACACAACCAAGTCGCTCGATCAGTTGATGCGCGACGACAAGGCGATTTTGCTGGAAAACGCGCTGATTGATTCGAGCCAGCCGCCGAACCTTTCCATTCCAGCCAACTTGCGCTCACAGACCGATCCGGGCGCTTACATCGTTCAGGCGCGCGGGCCGATTGACAACGCCTTCCGTGCGATGCTGGCGCAGGCTGGCGCGACGATTGTTTCCTACATCCCGAACAACGCCTATCTGGTGCGCGCCCAAGCGGGCGTGGCCAATGGGCTGGCGTCCAATCCGCTCACACAGTCCGTAACTCCCTACGAGCCGTATTACAAAATTTCGTCGTCAATGCCCGTGACGGTTGGACAAAGGACGTTTTCCTCAACGTCAATGAAAACCAACCGGGCGGCGGGGCCTTCATTGCTTGGTTTGGCGATGACCCAAAAACCGCTGCCTGCGGGAACCTGTTTAACACTCGGTTTGTTTGGCGACAACGCGGCGGCGACGGTTGCGCAGATTGAAAAGCTCGGTGGACAAATTGTGGCGCAGGACAAGTCGCCGTTTGGTTTGATTGTGCGGGTCATTCCGCCAAAGAATTGGACGGCGCTGGTACAGTTGCCCGGCGTGCAACGGGTCGAGCCGTATCACCAGCGTGTTCGCGCGAATGATCTCTCTCGTGTGGCGGTCGGTGTTTCGACGGACACGTTGACCAACGGGAATTATCTCGGTTTGAACGGTAATCACGTGACTGTGGAAGTAAATGATACTGGCATTGACGCAACCCATCCCGATTTGAGTTCGCGCGTGTTTGGCGACGCGGTGCAAAGTTTGGTGGACACGAACGGTCACGGGACACATGTGGCGGGCATCATTGCGGGCAGTGGTGTGAATAGCAAGAAGCCACCGGGACCAACCGATGTTGGCGCAATGGCGGAGGGTTCTGAATCAGGCGCGGATTTCCGGGGCAAGGCGCCGTTGGCGACGTTGTATTCGGTGGGCGGCATCGAAGGTGGCGCCGACACCAATGCGATTAGCGACTACTATTTCCAGAGAGTTCCAGCAACAAACAACGCGCTCATTTCCAACAACAGTTGGAACTATACCGGTAACACCTATGATCTTGCGGCGGCGAGTTACGATGCGGCGGTGCGCGATGCATTGCCAACAGTGACCGGTTCGCAGCCGGTGTTGTTTGTGTTTTCGGCGGGCAACTCCGGAGGCGGCGACGACAATGGTGTTGGCAATCCGGACACCATCTTGTCGCCTGCCACGGCCAAGAACGTCATCACCGTCGGTGCGCTCGAACAATCGCGAAACATTACAAGTTGGGTTACCGCGCGCGACGGCACTTCGAACCAAGTCTGGTTGCCCATGACGGACACGAGCAATCAAGTGGCCCGTTATTCAAGCCGTGGCAATGTGGGTATTGGAATCGAAGGCGCGTTTGGACGTTTCAAGCCGGACATGGTCGCGCCGGGAACATTTGTGGTTTCCACCCGCTCCGAACAATGGGACACGAATGCGTATTACAATCCGACGAATTACAACGAGAATGAATTTTCAGACTCGGTGGGTCCCAGCGGGCCTGATGGAATAAATTATTATAATGATCTTTTGATTCCGTCAAACACCGTGCAAGTCACAATCGAAATTGTGCCCAATGGTCAATCGCCTTCGCTGCTCCCGGACATGACAATTTTTGTTTGGAATGGAACAGATCCCCGTGTTGCTGCTCCTTATTTGACCGCAGTAGGTTCGATTTCCATTGTTCCGCCCGAGCTCAGTCCCGTCGGCAGAACCTGGCAATATGCCGTCAGCAACAGCACCAGCCAGACGGTGAATTACGATGTCATTGTAGATCTCGTCGCGACAAACGACTCCGGCAATTATTACGACGTGTTGCGGACCAATCTGAACGATCCCATTGGGCCGTGGTACCGTTATGAAACCGGCACGAGCATGGCGGCGGCGGACGTGTCGGGCGTGCTGGCGTTGATGCAGGATTTCTTCACCAATCAATGGCATGCACTCCCCACTCCGGCCTTGCTCAAGGCGATGCTCATCAACGGCGCGCGCCAGACGCGGACTTATGGTTTCAGCGTTAATAGTTCAAGTTCAGAGAATGACCAAGGCTGGGGCTTGGTAAATCTGCCGGGCGCCTTGCAGCCGGGAATCACCAATCGATCCACCGTGTCTTGTTCGACTTTCATTCAAGATCAAAGTCCTACCAACGCTTTGGCCACCGGTGACAGGCAGACATTTTACGTTTCCCTGACCGACACCAACGCGCAATTCCAGTTACTGCGCATCACGCTGGCCTGGACGGATCCGCCCGGCGATCCCGCAGCCGCCATCAAGCTCGTGAACGATCTTAATCTCGTCGTGACCAACTTGGACGATCCGGCAAACCCGATTGTCTATTACGGCAATGACATTGCATCGGGCAGCACCAACAACACACGGGAAACCACGAATACGCCACCGGCTTTCGATTCGATCAACAATGTCGAAAACGTCTATATCACGCCATATTTCAGCACAAATTATTCCGTCACCGTTGTTGGCTATCGTGTCAACGTCAACGCCGTCACCGCGCAAACCAACACCTACGCCGTCAATGGCCCGCCGGGAACTTACGCGCCGAACGTTGTGCAGGATTACGCATTGGTCATTTCGAGTGGTGACGGTCAAATCACAAACGCGATGACGGTTACAGCCAACCCGATAGTTTCCAATCCCACTGGCGATCAGCAAATCACTTATCTGTCCGGAAACAGCGGGGAGTTGTTAAACCAGACAGTCGGCGCGAACACGCCGTTGATGGGAACGAATACCCTGCTGCTGACGAATTCAATCATCGTGAGCGGTGAAACGAATTTGCAGATTACCATTGGCATGACGAACCAGTGGCATTTCTACGTGGTGACGAACAACACCGGCTTCACCAATGCCGCATTCGTGACGTTCATCCCGGACACGCTTTCCATACCGCGCATGGGCGTTTTCGAGGACACGGTGGCCAATGCCACGCGACCGCAGGCGGACATTGACGTTTATGTGGCGAGCGGTCCAAATGCGTGGGGACTGACAAATCTCGACCCGGTGGTCATTAACAGCACCGCTACAAATTATTTGGCATCAGTTAGTGGTCCCTCGCCGAATGTTTTTGCCACCACGGCTGGGGGGATTTTTGAAATGGCATCGTTGAGCCGTGGCGGCTCCGAATACGTTGTGGATACCAATTCCCAGCTGGGTGAGGTTTATTACGTCGGCGTGAAATCGGAGGACCAGATGGCGTCCGAATACGCGTTCTGGTCTGTGTTCAGTGCAACGCCGTTCAGCCAGATAAATGGCAACGGCAGTCAAACCGTCAACGGTTTCGTGGTGCCGGCCAATATTACCGACGGCAGTCCAGCCATTCCGGGTTTTGCACACGTCGGCGGTATAGCGATTTACCCGATTGATGTGCATCGCGTTGTCGTCACCAATCAGGTTTGGCACCAGAATTTCGGCGACCTCATGGGCACTCTTACGCTCAATGGCGGCTATCTCGATGTGTTGAACAATCATAATTCACTGGGCAACACGTATGAAACACATCCGGCGCCGTTCGTTTATGATGACAGCGGGCAGGGTGACATTATTGGTTCGCAACCATCGGATGGGCCGGGCAGCTTGAACGGTTTCATTGGGCAACAAGGCAACGGATTATGGATGTTGACAGAATCAGACGACTCGTTGACACAAACCGGCACTGTGGAGAGCTTCAATTTGATGATTGAGCCGCACAAAGACCTTAACCAGGGCATCACCGTCACTGTCCAGCCGGGCAAGTGGTATTACGACTACATAGACGTGCCGTCCGGTGCGACGAATCTCACCATAAATGCCACGAATCTGACTGGCGCTACACCGCCATTACAACTCTATGTCAAATTTGGCGCGGAGCCGACGCTGACGGATTACGACAAAACCGTTGGGCTTACCAACTCCGGTCCGTTGGGACTAAACGGTTCAATTTCCATCGGGCCAACGGATGTGCCGCCGTTGACTGTCGGACGCTATTTCATCGGCATATTCAATCTAAGCTTAACTCCGCAGACCGTGCACATCATCGCGGTGCCCGGGTTTGGCGCCGTGCCGGGTCAGGTGGATTACACTTCCACGGGTGCCACGCCGATTCTGGATGATGCGGTGACGTATTCCACGATTTCCGTCCCAGACAACGCAACCATTTCCTCGGTAGACGTCGGCTTGCGCGTGGATCATCCGCGCATTTCCGATCTGGTGTTCCATCTCATCAGCCCGGATGGCACGCGGGTTTTGCTCATGGAGAATCGCGGCGGCACGAGCACCAACGGCGCAGGAGGGACCTACAACATCTCGAATATAGTGTTCTCGGCTTCCGGCGGGCCGGAGACATCCACCAACAGCATTGATACCGGCCAGACCAGCGGGACACTGAAAATTAATTATGATTTCCGCAGCACGAACGAGCTGGCCGTGTATGACCAAAGCTGGAATTTCATTTGGGATTCCGGCAGGATCAGCGGCGTCGGCGTATTCCCAGTCCCCTACGTCAATTCCTCCAAGCTGTTCGTCGTGATGAACCCCAGCCTTCCTGGTGGCAGCTCGGGCTACACGTGGGATTTTACCATCAATATAACACAGGCCCGATACGCTTATCTCGTGCTGACGGAAAATACGAACCGGACCATAACGCCGATCAAATTCGCGCCGCCGCCGTTTATATCCGTCACTAATGCGGCCCCGCCAATTCCACACGGTGTGGATGTGCTGGGAGGCCCGCTTTTGAATCCGGGGAATGGCCATGCCTACTATCTCCTGGATACCGAGACTTGGACTCATTCGGAATCCGACGCTGTCAAACTGAGTGGCCACCTGGCGACAATTACTGATGCGACTAATAATAGCTGGGTCTATGGCACGTTCAGTTATTACGGTGGTGTAAGCCGCAGTTTATGGATTGGTTTATACGATCCGACGCAGGACACTGGTTGTTCTGCTACTGTTTGCGACTACGGTGATCCATGCCATTCCAACAATTTTGTCTGGGTCAGCGGAGAATCTGTAACCCCGGCCTCCTACAAAAATTGGAGTGCGCGTCAACCGGATAATTGTTCCCACGAATATTACGCAATGATTCCGGGATGGGGAACAAATTCTCCATCCGCGCTCGGCTATTGGAATGATACTGGCCCCGACTGGAATACTTACCAGCTAACGTACGGTGTTGTTGAAGTGACCAACTTTAACTTATCCACCATCAGTCCTGATCTTTATTATCTTCCTGAACAGTCGCTCGACGCTTTTGCCGGCAAGAATGCCGGTGGCACATGGACATTGGAAATTCAGGATGCACGCACCGGGGCTTATCTCAACCTAAACCCGCAGCTCATGGGTTGGCAATTGCGATTTACATTTGTCAACAGCACGCCCCTGCCGACCGTCCTTAACACCAATTCGGCGTTCACCAATTTCATTGCGCCCGGCGGCATGGCGTATTATTGGATCAAGGTGCCGGACAGCGCGAACTGGGCCACGAACATCCTGTTCTCCGCCACCGAGCCGTTGAACCTCTGGTTTAACTCAACCAATCTGCCCATCGGCGTCACTCCGCCGGATTCCTTGTTGCTGGGCGACAGCACGGGCGGCATTGACCCGTTGGGCGCGGTGGGCACGACACCGTCTCTGCCTCCGGCGCCGCCCGACCGCAGGTTTTATTATCTCGGGGTGCAGAACACGAATAGCGTCACCGCCAGCTACGGTCTTGAGGTGGATTTTGATGACGCGTCGGTGCCGTGGACAAGTGCGTTTTCCGTCTCCAGTGCCGCTGCTGCTGCTGCCAGCAGTGGCGTGCAGCTTCAATGGACTGCGCCGCCGGGTGACAGTTTCCAGGTGGAATGGGCAACCAACATTTCGCCTCCGATAGTCTGGACGACCAATGCGGACATCATCACTTCCGCCGACGGGATATTCACGTTTACCGATCCCGGATCGACCAATTCCCCAGCGCGCTTTTACCGGCTCATCCAACTGCAGTGATGTTTTAGGGTGGGGACGCATGGCCCCATGCGTCCGTTGGTTTGTGTGGACGCCTCGGCGAGGCGTCCCTACCAGCCCAAGGCAGGAACTCCGGTGGGGCGAGCTGGTTCCGCGAGTCCCAAATATCCAAAACTGGCCTTGGGAGGGCGAGGCTCCCGACGAGCCGTGACTTGATTTTAACTAGGGGCTCACGAGGACGTTCGCCCTCCCATGTCTCCGTGCTTTTCTTTTCCAGCCGTTTCCCTTAGACTGCCCGGTTGGTTTGAACGGGAAATTCGCGGCTATGAGCAAGGAATTTATCAGGATCGGCGGCGCGCGTGAGCATAATCTCAAAAACCTCACGCTGAACATCCCGCGCGACAAGCTGGTGGTCATCACCGGCCTCAGCGGGAGCGGCAAGTCGTCGCACGCGTTCGACACCATCTACGCCGGGGGCCAGCGCAAATATGTCGAAAGCCTCTCCGCCTACGCGCGCCAGTTCCTCGACCAGATGCAAAAGCCGGAGGTGGACTTCATCGAGGGCCTGTCGCCG
>Ga0182027_10006807_pt1 | contig 17008 bp, 15 predicted proteins | sample 712E1DmetaG_FD_121300 | JGI IMG/M metagenome (GOLD analysis project Ga0182027, IMG submission 121300) | Permafrost microbial communities from Stordalen Mire, Sweden - 712E1D metaG (Illumina Assembly) | ecosystem: Environmental > Terrestrial > Soil > Wetlands > Permafrost | place: Sweden... | reverse complement strand
TTCTGGCGCTGATGGCCGGACTGCTGTTTTTCCTGGGCCTGTCGCTGGCGGGGCAGTTCGAGATTGGGCTGACGCTGACCAGCGCGGGCGGCTCGCTGGCCGCTAAGCAGGGCCTGACCGGCAGCTTTTTCACGGGCGTGCTGGCCGTGGTGGTGGCCACGCCCTGCACCGCGCCCTTCATGGGAGCGGCAGTCGGCTATGCGTTGGCTCAGTCCGCCGCGGTCACTTTTGCCGTCTTCACGGCTCTGGCGCTGGGGCTGGCCGCTCCGTATGTGGCGCTCACCCTGCAACCGGCCTGGACGCGTCTGCTGCCGCGCCCCGGCGCGTGGATGGAAGTGTTGCGCCAGGCTGTCTCTGTGCCCATCTTCGCTACCGTTATCTGGCTGGCGTGGGTGTTGGCGCAGGCTTACGGGGCGAGCGTTCTGACTGCTCTGCTGACGAGCTTCCTGCTGCTGGCCATTGCCGGCTGGTTCCTGGGCCGCTGGCCGGCCAAACGCTGGTCTGCTGCCGTTGCCGCGCTGATTCTGCTGGGCGTGGTCGCTCTGGCCATCTACGGGCAGAGGCTGGCGAGCGAGAGTGCCGGAAAGTCAGTTAGCGGGGGAGCTTCCGCGCAGCCTTCCAACTCTGGCGCATGGGAGCCGTGGTCGCCGGAACTGCTGGCGGCCTACCAGGCGCAAGGACGGCCGGTCTTTGTGGACTTCAGCGCAAGCTGGTGCCTGGCCTGCCAAGTGAACGAGCGCGCGGTTCTGAGCCAGCCGTCCGTGTTGCAGGCCTTCAAGGTCGCCAATGTAGCCCTGCTGCGGGCCGATTGGACCCGGCACGACGAGGCCATCACCCATGCGTTGACGGCTCTGGGCCGCAGCGGAGTGCCCGCCTATGCGCTGTACGTTCCGGGGCAGAAAGTGCCGCAAATGCTGCCCGAAATGCTGACGCCGGGGATTGTGGCTGATGCCGTGGGGAAGCTGCCAAAGGGGCATTGAGGAGCTTTCCACAGCTTCACAGGCTTAGTGTTTACGTGAAGTATGGCTATGTATGTCACACATAATGAGCAAGTTAGATAGGCGCCCACAGCTTCACGGTTATATTAGTATTGTGTTTCCGTGAAGTGTTGCTTCGTATGTCGTTCATATTGCGTAGGTTAGTTTAGGTTCCACAGTTTCACTGGCAAAAAACGGGAATTTTTCCCAATTTCGCTGGAGTCGACGCGGAGGCAGAGCTTTCGCTACTGGAGACGGCGATCTTTCGCATGACTTCGCTCTTCGGCGGGAAGGGATTCTGTTCCGCTTTCTTCTCTATCAGTGTGCGCCAACGGAAGGTAATTCTCGGCAAGGCGGATGGTAAGCGAGTGGCCGCCCGGCGGAAGGGCTGAGAAGGGATCGAGGCATCCCACCCTTGCGCCAGAAAAAAGGCGCAAGGATGGGGCAAGGGGCACAGGACCTCCTTGTAAAACGAATCCAGCCATCACTGGAGTTTTCTCATCGCGAGAATCTCTGGTGATGGCTGGATGAAAGATTGAGTCTGGAACGAATTTGGCTCGACTGTTTTCTAAGCCATTCTCTTGCGGAGGAGACTGAAGGCGCTCATTGCGGCAAGACCGGTCAGAAGCAGCCAACCGGCGGCCGGTTCGGGTACGGGACTTTCAGGATCGGAGATCGTAAAAGTGCCCTCCATAAACCGACTGGAGTCATAATTGGAACCCTTGATCGTGAATCCGTATGTCTCACCCGCGTAGACCGTCAGCGTCTCGTTACCCAATTCGTCGAAATTGCCGGAGGGGCTATTGCTGACCAATGTGTCGACGGTTTCCCCGTCCGTGGAGTTATACGAAAATGCGGTAACTACATCTGAAGTTTCGAACCACGAAAAGAGCCCGCTGTTCTCCCAATTGAAAGTGAGAGTCTGGTTCGCGGCCGCGGTGTTCGTGAAGGTCCAATTGTCGATCCCATAAGAATAATTGGTATCGTTGTAACTGAACGAGAGAGAATTTGCCGTAGACGAGAGAGAGACGGCGGTCGTTCCACTCGTGGTCCAATCTGCTGGATTCACATCGACCGGGTCAGCCTGCAGAGCGGTGCATCCGGTTGCCAGAACCATCGTAACCAGGCAAAACCTTAACCCATACACTGAGCGCATCGTTCACTCCAATCGAAATCGGAAATTGATAAAGGGGTAACTTAAGCGAGAACTTATAATATGCTCGCGTGCGTTGTCAAGTTGGTTGCAATTCTCACGTTTTTCCCTTTTTTCCGGCTCTGATGCGGCGAATCTCCTCCATGCGCTGGGCGAGGAGTCTTTCGCGACCTTCCTGGGTGGGGTGGTAGTAGCTGCGACCTTTGAGCGAGTCGGGGAGGCAATCCATGTCGGCAACCTTGCCTTCTTCGTTGTGGGCGTAGAGGTAGCCCTTGCCGTAGTCAAGTTCCTTCATCAGCTTGGTGGGCGCGTTGCGCAGGTGCAGCGGGACCGGCTCTTGCCGAGTCTCTTCGACCTCCCGCTGAACGGCGCCGTAGGCTGTGTAGACCGAGTTCGATTTGGGCGCGAGGCAGAGATAAACGACCGCCTCGGCCAGCGCCAAGTCGCCCTCTGGCGAGCCAAGGAAGTCGATAGCCTCCTTGGCGGAAAGAGTCAGATTCAACGCTTCCGGAGCGGCCAAGCCGATGTCCTCGACGGCCATGCGCACCACGCGGCGGGCCAGATAGAGCGGGTCTTCGCCGGCGGCGAACATACGCGCCAGCCAGTAGAGCGCCGCGTCCGGGTCGCTGTTGCGCACGCTCTTGTGCAAGGCGGAGATCAGATTGTAGTGCTCCTCGCCAGACTTGTCGTACATCAGAACGCGCTGCTGCACGGCTTCGCCGGCCAGTGCGCGGTCAATTTTCTTCTTGTTTTCGACTGATAGTTGCGCAGCGACTTCCAGCGTGTTGTAGGCGTTGCGGCAGTCGCCGCTGGAGTAGCTGGCAATCAGTTCCAGCGCGTCCTCGTCGGCGGTCAGATTCATTGCGCCCAGGCCGCGCTCTTTATCTTCCAGAGCGCGCCGTAGCAGCGCGGTGATCTGCGCCTCGGTGAGCGGCTGGAGGACGTAGACGCGGCAGCGCGAGAGCAGCGCGGAGATGATCTCGAAGGAGGGATTCTCAGTGGTTGCGCCGATCAGGCGGATCGAGCCGCGCTCAACGTAGGGCAGGAAGGCGTCTTGCTGAGCCTTGTTGAAGCGATGAATCTCATCAATGAAGAGAATGGTGCGCGAGTGCATCTGGGAGGCTTGCGCCGCAGCGACCATCACCTGCTTGATTTCCTTGATGCCGCTCATGACGGCAGAGAACTCGATGAAGGTGGCGCGGGTGGTTTCGGCGATGATCTTGGCCAGCGTGGTTTTGCCCACCCCCGGTGGACCCCAGAGGATCATGGAGCCGGAGTCGTCGCGCTCAATCTGTACGCGCAGCGGCTTGCCGGGGCCGACCAGGTGCTCCTGACCGCTCATCTCCTCCAGGCTGCGCGGCCTCATGCGCTCGGCCAGGGGAGCGGTACGAAGCGTGCCCTGGGGGCCTTCGGGTTCGTTGTCGAAAAGGCCCATTACGCACTCCCGGTTTTCTTTGTGTGGGCAGCCTTGCCAGAAGGCTTGTGGCTCGACCGCTGTCGCGAAGCTTCATAGAGCAGCACACTAGTCGCGATGGCCGCGTTCAGGCTTTCGACCGGGCCGGGGCAGGGAATCGTCACGGCTCCATCGGCCTGGGCAGCCACCTCTTCCGGCACGCCGTTGCCTTCATTGCCAATCACCAGCGCCACGGGTCCGGCAAGGTCGATCTGGTCGGCGGGTTCGGCCCCGTGGACGGCGGTCGTCCAACCCTTCACGCCGGCCTGGCGCAGGCGGAAAAAGCACTCGTCCACGCTGGTATCCAGCAGCGGAAGCCGGAAGACGCTGCCAGCAGAGGCGCGCACCGCCTTCGGATTCCAGGAGCTCACGGTTCCCGGCAGACTCAGGACGGCCTGAACGCCGAAAGCCTCGGCAGAGCGCAGAATCGTACCCAGGTTGCCGGGGTCCTGCAAGCCTGCCAGCACAACGAGGAGCGGGGCGGCCTTCGGACGGCCCCGAAAAATTTCGGCCCAGGTCCAATCCGGCGGCTCAATGAGGGCCGCGATGGGCTGCGGCGTCTCGGTGGCCAGCGCGGAGTCTAGCAGATCGCCGGGCAGGAGCAGCACCTCGGTTTCCGCTGGCAGGGCAAGTCCTCCCAACAGGTGCTCGGCGTCCTGCGCGACAAAGATCGTATCGATACGCAGCCCCGCGCGCAGAGCCTCGTCGAGCAGGTTCGGCCCCTCAATGCCGACCAAGCCGCGCGCGTCCCGGCCGGGGTGGGCCAGCGCACGGCGCAACTCCTTCAGGCGGGAATTCTGCTTACTCTGTACAATTCGAGAAGACATTGGCGCAAAACCCATGAACACTTAGCCGATTTTAAGCCGTTTTACCCGATGGCGGGCGGAAGAGTATGGCGGCCTGGCCTGCACCGAAGCTTGCAACCGGGCCGGTGCTATGATAGTTTCCGTCTTTCGGGCAATATGAACTCGGGAACTGAGGTAGACACTCTTGTCCGCGGAGATCTTGCGCGTCCATCCCGATGAACCCCAGCCTGACCGGATCGACTATATCGTCTCCTGTCTGCGCAAGGGCGATGTCGTTGCCTTGCCGACTGACACTTTCTACGGCTTGGCCGTCGATCCGGTGAATCTTCATGCGGTGGAGCAGATTTATCAGATCAAGACCCGCCAGAAGCACAAGCCGCTGTCCCTGCTAATTGCATCACTGGCCCAGGCGTATGAACTGGCCCGCACCACCGACCCTCTGCTGGACAAACTGGCCGAGCGCTTCTGGCCCGGTCCGCTCACCATCATCGTGAGGGCGGGCTGCAAGCTGCCGCTGCGGTCCACGGCGAATACGGGCAATGTGGCCCTGCGTGTGCCTGACGCGGCGATTGCCCGTGCGGTTGTGGAGCGCCTTGGACTGCCCATCACGGCTACTTCGGCCAACCTGCGGGGGGCGCCCGAGTGCACCACCGCAGCTTGCGTGCTCGACCAGCTTGGCGACCGCATTCCGGTCATCGTCGACGGCGGTCCCACCGGCCACGCGCAGCCAACCACCATCGTGGATCTTTCGCTGGGCGGAGGCCGCTGGGAGATTCTGCGCGAGGGCGCCATTCCCGCACACGAAATCGTCATGGTCTTGCATCGGAAATAGGGATTAGGGGTTAGGGAATGTGCAAGGACATTTGAGCTTTTCATCGAAGAGATATGGATTTTTGATTTATTGGCACACAGAGCGTTCATCGGGAATAAACTGATCCCTGATCCTCGACCCCTGATTTCTGAAACGAAGGTTGCCCATGCAGCGCAATGTCAATCTGAAAATTCGTCGATGGGCAGCGTGCGCCGCGCTTCTGATTCTGCTTGCGCTGGCCGTGGGGGGTGTGTGCTGGTGCCGCTGGGTCTATGTGCAGATTGAGCGCTATGCGGGTATGGATGAGATTGCCCAAACTGCCCAGATCGTCCATGTGGACGCCATCGGGGTCTTCGGTGCGGCGGAGTATGACGGTCGGCCCTCGCCGGTTTACCGCGCACGCCTGGACCACGCGCTCGATCTTTACCATCGCGGCATTGCCCCGCTCCTCATCACTCTGGGCGGTAACGGTGGCGACCAGTACAACGAAGGGGAAGTGGGCCGCGAGTACCTGATGGGTATGGGCGTTCCTGAGAGCGCCATCATCGCCGAGACAGAGAGCCGCAACACCGAGGAGTCCGCCCGCCGCATCGCCGTGATAGCTCGCGCCAACGGCTTGCGGCGGCTGGTGATTGTCAGCGATGGGACGCATCTGTTTCGCATTCATGAAATTTGCGCTGCCGAGGGTCTGGACGTGCTTACGTCGCCGCGGCCCCGCGTTGAAGTGGAGGGCGGCTCCAACGACGCCTACCGCATTGCTCACGAGATCATAAGCTACACGGCCTGGCGGCTGCATCTGCATTGATGCGGGGATCGGACTGTCACAACGCGTCATGAATGACCTGCGAATCGATTGCGGGCAACCACCAGGAGAGTAATGAAGAAGACTCATGAGATCGCAAATTGTGTTGTGGTTCTGGCATTGCTTTTAGCGCCCTGCAAGGTGCTATCAGCACCAAAGCAGGACTGCGGCGAGGTCGACGCCATGGTAAAGATGGCACGCGCGATCTCAACAGCGGAGTTAGCCGCGAATAAGTTAAAGGCCGGAGATAGCTATCATGCGCGGGTTGTTTACGCGGCGCGTCTCTTCGAGTTCTATCCCCAGGACCGCGAGGCGGCCGTGCTGCTTCTCAATCTCATTCCCAAAGACGAGGAACAGAATCGCCTGTTGATGAGTTTGGGCGACCACCTGTGCCGTACGGAGTCTTTCCGCGAGATGAAAGCCCTGAATCAGGTAGGGGAACGCATACCGCGTGATCTGACAAAAGCCGTTCTTCTGGCACCGGAGAAAATTCCGGAATATGTGGCCTACTCCGTAACCTCAGTCCAGGACCCGCACAGCGACTATGCGCTGCAAATGCAAAAAATCTGCCGGGCCAGACACTCCGAGTTCGTCGAAGCAGTAGCGAAGTTGTCCCCGGAGAAGAAGGACCGGTTTCTGAAGTACATTTTTGATCTCGACGGGTGCAACGCGCTTACCCTTCCTGAAGGCGAGTAACCGGGGGGCTGTGCGCCCCGTCCTCTTGAAGGAAGCTTGCGAACTACCCCGCTCCCGGGGTAAGGCTATACAGCCAGCAAGCCCAGCGCGAAGGCCGCCGCGCTGGCGGTGGAAAGGAAATTGACGGCGTCGTTGTTCAGCCAGCCGCGCCGCTCCAGGGTTGCTCCCAGCAGGCTGTCGAAGAACAACCCGAAGACGCCGCCCGCGCAACTGATCCAAAACATTGCCGAGTTGCCGCCGAGCGCCAGGGTTCCGGCGGCCGCGACGATTGCAGCCGCGGCCACGCCAGCCAGAGTGCCGATGAGGCTGACTCCGCCATCCGTGCCAGGTTCGACGGTTCGCAGAGTGGTGATCATGCGCGGCCACCCGCCGAGGACTTGCCCCACTTCCGAGGAGACGGTATCCGCCGCGGCTTCAGCCAGCGCAGCCAGCCCCACAGCCAAGAGGAGCGCCGGGGCGGCTTTAGAGAACCAGCCGTTGCCGATTAGCCAGGCCTGCACAACTCCCTCGGAGACCAGCGCCGCCATGCCCAGATTGGCCGCTATCTGGGAGGCGGTTCGACCTTGGCGGTTCTCCGCTGCGCTCAGGCGCTTTTTGCGTTCCAGACCCAGCCAAGTGGCGATAAAGGTGAGCACAAAGACTGCCAGCACAGGCGCGAGAGCCGTGTGCCACGGGGAATAGGGGAAGGCCTCGCCGGGAGTAAAGATCGCTGTGGAAAACATCAGGCAAGTGGTGATTGCCGCCCCGGCAAATGCCCCTCCCGGCGTGACTGCGCGCAGTTGGAGGACGATCAGCCCCAGCAGCAGGCTCAGGCCCACGGTCCAGACGGCCACCGGCCAGTAATTCACCGCCCACCAGTGGGCCTGAAGGACGACGCTGGCGCCCGCAAAGGGCAGCACCAGAAGCAGCACCAGTTTCGATTGCCAAATCAGTTTGATTCGAGTCACGCTTCAATCGTAACCTGTGGAAGGCATTGGAGACTGAGGTCCAGGGGATTAGCGGCCCAGCTGGTTCCGATACCCTTCAGCGCTTCTGCCGCGTCCAAAGCATTTTGGGAATATATGTAGACATTTTGAGAGGTGTGCAGGGTTCCTTTTTCTTGAGGAAAAAGGCACTTGGCGGTATGCTTTCGGTCTGCAGCAATTCCCAAAATGCTATAACCTCAGGTCACTGATTTACAATCACGAAGTAAGCAGGAAAGAACTGAATGAGGCCTTTTCGCATGAATTTTTGCCAGGCGCGTGTGCGGTTGGTTCTGGCGGGTGCGGTCCTGACGGCTGCTGCCCTGATCTCCGGTTGTGGCAATAACTACCGGCCCGTGGTTACGCCTGTCAACCCGAGCGGCCCCCCATCGCAGCCGGAGTCGTTTGCTGCGGTGGTGTCAGCTTCGTCAACCACTGCGCCCGGCATCGCCACAATCATCGATTACGCCGGCGATACGGTGATGGCCGAGGCCCCCATCGGGCCTGGTCCATCCGCGTTTACCGTAGATGAAACCGGCTCTAATGGCTACACCATCAATAGCGATGGCACGCTGACCAACTTTCCCATTTCCAGCTCTTTGCAGCAGAAGAATGTGATTTATACCACGCTGCTCAGCACGGCGAAGCCGGTGAACCTGTTTTCGCCAGCGTCTGGACTATGGGTTGCCGATCTGTGTGCTACCACCGCCCCCGCGAACGTGTGCGAAAGCGCCGCCGATGTTTTCACCGGGAGTCCGCAGACCTTTCTGCTTTCCATTCCGGTGGCGCCTGCCCCGGTGATGGTGGTGGGGCCTGGCCTTCGCGGCCAACGCTATTTTGCCCTGAGCCAGAATATTGCCAATCCCACAGGCGTGGAGTGCAATACCTCGCCCGCGGCGGAACCCCTCGGCCAGGTGACCGGAATCGAGGTGTCCAACGATACGACTGACGCGCCGACGATGCCCGTGGGCAAGTGCCCGGTCTATGCCGTCGAGAGCAGCGATAACCAGCGTCTCTTCGTGCTCAACCGGGGCAGCGACACGGTCACGGTGATTAACGCACTGAATGACACGCTGGACCAATGCGTTTGCCCAGCCACAGGCTGTTTGAACCAGGCCAACCAGGCGTACACCTGCCATCCAACCTTGCCGCTTTCGACAACGGCAGGCCTTGCGCAAGACGCCAACAACGACGTTCCCGCGGTTGCCGGCCCGGTTTATGCCGAGTACAACGCGGCGACCAGCCAACTTGTTGTGGCCAACTACGACGGTGGAACCATCAGCATCATCGACGTGAGCCTGGATGAGTATGGCAATGACGGCCCGAACTTCGGAACTACCTATACGGTTCCAGTGGGCAAGAATCCGGCCAGCGTCACCGTTTTGCTGGATGGCACACGCGCCTATACGGCCAACCAGGCAGACGGAACAGTCAGCGTGGTGTATCTCGGCAGCCATACAGTGAAAACGACGCTGCCCGTCACTGGCCATCCGCGCACCGTAGTTTCCACGCAGAATTCGACCTACGGCAAGGTCTACGTGGCCTCGCCGGATAGCAACTTTCTCACCATCATCGGTACCGGCGGCACGAACCCAGACACGGTGGACACCACTATGCCAGTTACGGGCAACATTGTGGATGTGCGCGTGAGCACGCAGAACGGAACGGGTGGAAACAACAACAATTTGAGCCGAATACCAGGTTACGGCCAGCCCTGCAACCAGCCGGGTACGGCGCCCACAGCAACCCTCAAGGCATGTCAGCTATTGCCAGTATTACCATAGGGCATTTTGCTGAATCGCTAGGGACAAAGACAGCCAAAGTAGTTTTTCCCGTGAGGGAGGGCGACTTTGGCTGTCTTTCTGTCTGATTTGGCGGCTGCGGGGGCTGTTTGGGCTATAGCAAAACCAGAGTTGCTACATCCAGAGGCAATGTCCTCAAGTGGCTTTTTTCTCAAGGAAAAGCCACATCGCAAACTCTCAAGAAGGGCATATTAACTCTGGCTTTTGCTCTGGCGTGTGAAACGATAGAGAGAATGTCTGGCGAAGCAAAAATGCACGTGGATCTTCTGCTGCTGGAGCGAGGCCTGGTTCCCAGCCTTGAGCGGGCGCGCGCACTGATTCTTGCCGGCCGTATTCTTGTCCGCGAGCAAAAGGTGGAGAAGCCGGGCACGGCCGTCCCGGTGGATGCACCGATTCGCCTGCTGGGCGATGATCCGCCGTATGTGAGCCGTGGCGGAGTCAAGCTGGCCGCGGCGCTGGAACACTGGGAGATTGCCGTGGAGGGCCGCGCGTGCCTGGACGTGGGCGCATCGACAGGGGGATTTACTGATTGCCTTTTGCAGCACGGCGCCGCGCATGTGAGCGCCGTGGATACCGGCTTCGGCCAGATTGCCATGAAGCTGCGCAACGACGGGCGCGTTCGCCTGCTGGAGCGCACCAACGCCCGCTTGTTGGAGCCGGGAGCGCTGGCCGCTGAGCAGGGAAGTCCTGAACTGACGCTGCTGGTGATGGATGTCTCGTTCATCTCCGCGACGCTGCTGCTGGACCCGGTTTTCGCCGCGGCTCGGGCAGTCACGGAAGCTGTGATTCTGGTCAAGCCGCAGTTTGAGGCAGGGCGCGGCCAAGTGGGCAAGGGGGGCATTGTCCGCGACCCCTACGCGCAACAACAGGCTATCGACAGGGTTGCCGATTGCGTGCTGTCGCTCAGCTGGGAGGTGGTGGAGACGATTCCATCGCCCATTACCGGCATGGAAGGCAACCGCGAGTTTCTGCTCTATGCGCGGAAGCCCGCAGCCTGCTGAACCAGTGCGCTGGCAAGCGTGCCTAACTCCCAGCCTCATCCGTTACACTGGAACGCATGGTTCGTGTCGCGATTGTCTGCAAACCACGGAAGAAAGAGCTGACTCAGCTTCTGCCGGAGCTGATTGCCTGGCTACGGCTGCACGATTATGAGCCGCTCCTGGACCACGAGGGTGGAAGCTATACCGATGCAGCGCCGGCCGTCGACCGCGCACGGATGCCTGAGCAGAAGCCCGGACTGGTGATCGTTCTGGGCGGCGACGGAACGCTGCTGTCCGTGGCGGACATCTTTGCCTCGACGGGAACGCCGATCCTCGGCGTGAATCTGGGGTTTCTGGGCTTTCTGACCGAGGTTCGCCTGGCCGACCTCTATTCGACGCTGGAGGAGTGGTGCGGCGGCCGCCACGACCTGGATGCGCGCGCCATGCTTCGTGCCGAGCTTTGGCGCGGTGGCGCGTATTGCTCCAGCTATGAAGCGCTGAACGATGTTGTCATCTCAAAGGGCGATATTGCCCGCATGGGGGACTTCGCCGTCGAGCTGGATGGCAAGAGCGTGGCCAGCTTCCGCTCCGATGGCGTCATCGTCTCCACCCCGACCGGCTCCACGGCCTACACGCTGGCCGCCAATGGCCCTATCCTGACGCCCAACGTGGATGCGATGGTGGTGACGCCCGTCTGTCCGCACCTGCTCACGCTCAGACCCATCGTGGTACGCGGCGATGCCTTGCTCACCGTCCGGGTCGAGGGCACCGCAAGCCTGGCGCTGCTGACCGTTGACGGCCAGAAGGCCGTCGAGTTGCATTTGGGAGATGAGGTTCGCTGCCAGAAATCCTCGCACACCGTCAACCTGGTCCGGATGAGCGAGGGCGGGTTCTTTGAGGCGCTGCGCAACAAGCTGAGCTGGGGTGAGCGGTAGGGTCAGTTTAATAATCAGCCAGTCTGGTTTTGTACTTCCCGAGCCCACCAAGGCATCAACTCTTTGAGCCGTTCCTTAGCCCGCTTTTTCCGTCAATTCTGCCCAACGGGCGTAGAGCGTGTCGTTTTCGTGCTGCGCAGCGTCCAGTTCCTTGAGCGCCTCCTGGAGGGCGGCGGCGTCGGTGGCAATGCCGGGGTCCTCGACGTGATCGCGGGCGGCGGCCAAACGGGCATCAGACTTCTCGACGCGCTTTTCAATGGCCGCGAACTCGCGGGCTTCGAGGTAGGAGAGCTTCTTTTTCGATCCCGCGCCCGGCGCCTGTTCAGTGCCCGATCGCTGCGCGGAACTTGAGCCGTCGGCCTTGCGAACTTTCCTGCTTTGCACGGATTGATTCTGCTGGGCCGCGTCCTGCTCCTTGATCCAATCCTCCCATTGCGCATAGTCGGCAAAACGCCCGGTGTGGCCGCGGCCGTCGAGGCCCAGAACGGTTGAGGAGACGCGGTTCAGCAAATAGCGGTCGTGCGTTACCAGAACCAGAGCGCCGGGAAAGTCGAGGAGATTTTCTTCCAGGATTTCGAGCGTAGGAATATCCAGATCGTTGGTCGGCTCGTCGAGCAGCAGAACGTCGGCCGGCTCCAGCATCAGCTTGGCGATGAGCACTCGGGCCCGCTCGCCGCCGCTTAGGTTGCGGACCGGCTGATTGAGCTGCTCGCTGGTAAACAGGAAACGCGCGGCCCAACTGGCCACATGAACGACGCGGCCCTGATGGATGACTGAGTCGCCCTCGGGAGCCAGCGCGCGGCGCAGGGTGAGACTCTCATCCAGCTCGCGCACCTGGCTGAAGTAGACCAGCCGGAGCGTCTCGGCCCGGCGAATGGAGCCGGCGGCCGGCTCAATCTCGCCGCGCAAGAGGCGCAGAAGGGTGGTTTTGCCGCTGCCGTTCGGGCCTACCAGGCCGACTTTCATACCCGCCGTGAGGATAAAGTTGAGCCCGGAAAACAACCGTTGGTTGCTTTGGCGATCTGGATTGGCTTCAGTGGAATCGTCGCCGCTGGGAACATCGCAGGCGACATTCTTGAACTCGACCAGCCGCTTGGTCTTGCGATGGCTGGAGTCGAAGTCGATGCCCGCCGTCGAGACCGCTGTGCGCGCGTCCATTGCGGCCAGTTGGCCGATCATCGCGTGGGCGGTGCCGATACGCGCCTTGGACTTGCCGGCGCGCGCCTTGGGACCGCGCCGCAGCCACTCGATTTCGGTCTTCACCTGGTTGCGCAGACTCTCGTGCTGGCGGCTTTGCGATTCGAGATAAGCCTGCTTTTCCTCAAGAAAGCGGCTGAAATTGCCCTTCACGCGCAAGAGGCCATCGGCATAGACGCGATTCAGCTCAATGATTTCGCTCGAAGTGGATTCGAGGAAGTAGCGGTCGTGGCTGACGGTAACGGCGGCGAAGGAGGACGAGGTGAGCAACTCCTCCAGCCACTCGATGCCGGCCAGATCCAGGTGGTTGGTGGGCTCGTCGAGCAGCATGACTTCGGGTTCCGAGACGAGAGCCTCGGTAATCGCCAGCCGCTTGCGCCAGCCGCCGGAGAGCGCAGCCGCCTCAGCGTTGAGGTCGGCGAAACCGGCGCGGCCAGAAAGCTCGCGCAACCTGCCCTCCCGTTCGCTTTCGTTGACATGAGCAGCGGCCAGGGCTGCCTCCAGCACCTGCCGGATGCTGAGGCCGGGGGCAAAGCGCGAGTCCTGGGGCACATAGGCGGCGCGGGCACGCTTGCGTACCGCCAGCTCGCCGGAGTCTGGCTCGACCTGCCCAGCAAGAATGGCCAGGAGCGTGGATTTGCCTGCTCCGTTGGGACCGATCAGGCCGATCCGGTCGCCTTCATCGACGGTGAGTGAAATGTTCTGGAAGAGCGGCTTGGCGCCGAACTGTTTGGTCACTGACTGCGCGTTGAGAATTGGTGGCATCTCTTCCAAGAGTACTTTGTTGCACCATCATTCCCAAGGATTTCAGGATTCCCCGTGAAATGGAGCCTGTGCGGCAGCAAGGGCTGGCTGACAAAGGAAGGTTGGGCCCAGACAATCAAGCTTGGTTCGCACTTAAAGAATTGTATTGCCGGGTTCCATAACGCCACGCAATCCACAGCTTAGCATCCTATAATCAATCGTCAAGGAGATGGCGTGCAAACCATTACCGTCTACAAGCCCGGTTCGGATCCGGTCACATTTCTTGACCCTATTGAAGTGAAAGTCGAAGCTGGTGTTTTGACATTCTATTGGACGAAGGAGATTTCGGGAAGGGCGCAGAAGGTCATCACCAACCTGCCTTTCTTTGTCCAAGAGGACATGAAGATCCGGTGATCGGCGGAAATTTTCCGGCGGCGGGAATCCCCGCAGTCCAATTTGGTCGTTTTTGAGCTTGCGCGCCCCAAGGGCCTCCGCTTCGTGCGGGATATGGGACTCTGCCTTGAGGCTGGACGGCATACCCTGATGGCCGGCGAAGGCTGGCCCCAAGGTCTAGAGCAGTTCTCCAATTCATGTGCTCCTCCCAAGGCCACGCAAGGTGACTTTTTCTTAAGGAAAAAGCCACTCGGGAGTTGTGGCTTCGGTTTACAGCAATTGGAGAACTGCTGTACCAGCATGGAATTCCTTTATTGACCCGCTGCTGCAAAGGGCCTGGACGGGCTATACTCTCCTCTGTCGAATTCTTTGAGAGGGAGTCCATCTATGTCTTCACCCGCTGTAACCTATGCACGCCAGAACCATCCTCGCTTTTTGAAGGAACTGAAGGATTTGCTGCGCATTCCTTCGATTTCCGCACTGCCCGAGAACAAGGGCGACTGCCATCGCACCGCCGAGGCATTGGCTGCCGAATTCACGCGCATCGGCATGGAACACGCGCGGCTGATTGAAACCGTTGGGAATCCGCTGGTGTATGCCGACTGGCTGCACGCGCCGGGCAAGCCCACCGTGCTTTGCTATGGGCACTACGACGTGCAGCCGGTCGATCCGCTGGACGAGTGGCTGACGCCGCCTTTCGAGGCGACAGAGCGCGACGGCAATCTCTACGGCCGCGGCACGGCTGACGACAAGGGCCAGGTGTGGGCGCAGGCGAAAGCGCTGGAGTCCCTGCTGGCCGCCAATGGCAAATTGCCGTTGAATGTCCGCATTCTGCTGGAAGGCGATGAAGAGATGGGAGGGGAGGGCATTGCGAGCTATGTGGCGTCAAAACCAGCGGATCTGAAATGCGATTTTGCCCTGATCTCCGACACCGAGCTGTTTGCGCCCGGCCTGCCGACCCTTTGCGTGGGTTTGCGCGGCATGATTTACACCGAACTGGAAGTGCGCGGCGCCAAGCAGGACCTGCACTCCGGCATGTACGGCGGAGCTGCGCCCAATCCTTTCATGGCCCTGGCGGAGATTCTGACCGGCCTGAAGGACAAGAACGGCCACATCCTGATTCCCGGCTTCTACGACGGCATCATTCCTCCCAGCCCCGAGGAGCTCAAGGCCTGGAGCAGCCTGCCCTTTGACGAAGAGCACTACCGCAAGACGGAAGTGGGCTCAAAGGAACTGGTGGGCGAGGCCGGTTTCAGCGTGTTGGAACGGACTTGGGGCCGGCCGACGCTGGATGTGCACGGAATGCCTGGCGGCTTTATCGGCGCAGGCGCAAAAACGGTGATTCCCGCCAAGGCGGTGGCCAAGGTTTCCATGCGCCTGGTTCCGGGCATGGTACCGGCCAAGGCATTTGCCCAGTACAAGAGCTATGTGGAGCAGATCAAGCCCGCGGGCGTGGATGTCGAAGTGCGGCTGATTCACTCCGGCGACCCCAGCCTGATTCGGGTCGACAACCCTTACGTGCAGTCGGCCACGAAGGCTCTGCGCGAGGTTTGGGGCAAGGAGACGGTCTTCATCCGCTCCGGCGGCTCCGTGCCGATCGTCGGCGATTTTGAGCGCAATCTGGGAGCGCCCAGCGTGATGATGGGCTTCGGCCTGCCGGATGACAACATCCACGCGCCCAACGAGAAGTTCTGCCTGAAGAACTTCGAGCTGGGGATCGAGTCGGTTATTCGCTTCCTGGAAGAAGCCGGTAAATAACCCGCCGCCCCAGGTCTCCTCAGCATCGAGACCTGGGGATCCAATCTTAGTGGTTGATTGAGATGTGGGCCACTTGCCGGCCTGCTAGAAGAGCGGGGCTCTTCGCTTGCTGCCTTCATGGAAGCTTTTCATTGCAATGGAATGCGCGGATTATATGTAGGCTGAAGATCGCAGAAATGCAATGGTAAAAGGGGAAGTAATGAAGGTTCGCAATTTGATACCGATTTCTATGGGCTTCATGCTGGCGCTGTTATTGTCTGCACCCGCCAAGGCCGACAACACGGAATACATCAATTTAAACTTTCAATCCGGGGCTACGTTCGTTGGCGCCTTGAATTTTAACAGCGACTATGGCCAAATCACAGGGGTAAGCGGGACATTGACCGATTATATGTCGGCTCCGTGAGATCCTAATGCTCCTATTACTACGGGGGGCCCGGAGGCGCCTATCTCAACTTCCAGAGCGGCAGTAGCGACTGGTTCAGTTGGATTTATGAGCCCGGCACAAACAATGCAACTGATAGCGCTAACTTTGGCACGAGTGATGGATGGCCCGGGCGAAGCCGATTATTTGAACTTGATTGCGTTTACCTACGTGGTCAGCGGCACCCCCACCTCGACCCTCGCCCTCAACGATAACGATGGCAATTCCGCCAATACCAGTGGCGCGGATGTCAACTACGACGACCCATTGACAAGCGGCTCGATCACCCCCACCGCGGAGCCTTCCAGCTTTCTGCTGTTGGGCAGCGACTTGGTCGGTTTGGCTGGCTTGGTTCGCCGCAAAATCGGTCTGCGCGCCTGACGGCCGGGCGCCCCAGGTCCGAAGTCTCGGACCTGGGACACCGATCTTGGTGGTAGATTGAGATGTGGGCCAGAACAACAGTCTTTTCCAATCGAAAGATGAGCCTGAAAGAAGCGAAGGGTGGGCGAAGCGGGTTTGTCCTTTCGGGATTTGAAATTGATTCATGCTAGCTGCCGGGGCGGAAAGTAAAGCTCGGTCAAGGAACCTGTGCGATGGCGAAAAATAATATCCCGCGTCACATCGGTTTCATTCCTGATGGGAATCGACGCTGGGCTGTGGATCATGGCCTACCAAAAGAAGCTGGATATGCTTGCGGTATCAATCCGGGGTTGCTGCTGTTCGAGAAATGTAAAGAATGCGGAATCAAGGAAACTTCCATCTATTGCTTTACCCAAGACAACACTAGGCGGCCTTCCATTCAGAAACAGGCATTCAGCGTGGCCAGCGTTGCATTTGCTTTTGAGATTGCACGCCGCGGGGCGGCTCTGCTTGTCGTCGGCGATGAAACCTCGACGCAATTCCCCAAGGCGTTAAACGAATTCCGGCATCGCCAAGGTGTCGGAATGAAGGTGAATCTACTGGTCAACTATGGCTGGGAATGGGATCTGGCTGGTCTTAAAAACGGCGGCCTGCGTTCAGGTGAGGTTTCGCGTCTGGATTTGATCGTACGCTGGGGAGGAAGACGCCGATTAAGCGGTTTTCTTCCGGTGCAATCGATTTATGCGGATTTCTAT
>Ga0182027_10006806_pt1 | contig 17008 bp, 11 predicted proteins | sample 712E1DmetaG_FD_121300 | JGI IMG/M metagenome (GOLD analysis project Ga0182027, IMG submission 121300) | Permafrost microbial communities from Stordalen Mire, Sweden - 712E1D metaG (Illumina Assembly) | ecosystem: Environmental > Terrestrial > Soil > Wetlands > Permafrost | place: Sweden... | reverse complement strand
TCCCACGTGCCACAGCGCGATGCTCTCGGAGGTCCGCAGCAACCAGCCGGCGAGGGCGGCGGCGAATCGCCAGCCGGTGAACACGGCGACGAATCCCACCGGGATCACGGCGGACATCAGCGGCACGATGAGCAGGTTGGCGCTCAGGCCCGTAATCGAGACGCGATGGAAGTAGACCGCCATGGGCAGCGCCAGGCCGAACTGCATGACGGCCGAGATGACGGTCAGGTCCCAACAGAAGATGCCGATGCGGGCGGCGAGGCCCTCTACCGCGAGCCATGCGCCAGGCGAAACCGTCCGCCGCATGGCGAATGACAAAGTCTCGGACAGCAGCCTGAGCTCGACGCGGAAATGCGCTGCGCGCGGCGGCATGTGCAGATCGCGGTCGCGGTCCGCCAGAGACGCCAGGCCCAGGGCGAGCGGCCCCGAGGTCCGCTCGATGATGGGAACCGCCAGCGCGCCGATGAGCCCCACGGCCAGAAACGAGAGCTGGAAGCTGGCGTCGAAGAGCTGCTCCGGGTCGAGCACCGCGAACGCCAGCGCGACGGCGGCCAGGATGTTGAGCACGCGCGAGCGGCGGTACAGGTAACGCAGGAGGACGAACAGCGCGAAGCCGGCGGCCGAGCGCACGGCCGGCGCCTGCCATCCGGCGACTAATGCGTAGAGCCACGCCGCGAGCATGGTCGCCGACAGAGCGATCGGCTCCGGAACGAAACAAACGCGCAGTAGGAAGAGGAGGAATCCCGCCAGCACGGTGACGTGCAATCCGGAAATCACGATGGTGTGGTAGGTGCCGGTGCGGCGAAAGTGCTCGGTCCAGGCCTTCTCAAGATTGGACGATTCGCCGATGAGGACGGCCTGGGTCATGGCGGAGGCGTAGGTGTCGCCGGGATACAGCTTGTCGAGGCGGTGGAGCGCGGCGCTGCGCAGGTCGAAGATGACCTTTGAGAAGCGCGAGCCGCAGCGGCCCGGCAAAAAGCGCAGGCTCGCCGCGCGGCCGGAGGCGCTCCAATAGATGTCCTGGCGGGCCAGGTAGGCGGCATAGTCGAAGGACCCCGGGTTGCGGAAGTTGTGGGCGCGCCGCATGCGCGCGTCGAGTTCCACCATGCGGCCATAGTCGAAGTCCGGCAGGCGCTCACCGGGCTTGATGTAGAGTCCGACGCGGACGCGCGCGTGGGGGGCAAGCTCCAGGGTGAACTGCTCGCGGTCGGCGGAGAATACGGGCGGGTTGACGACGCAGCCGCTGAGGATCACAACCTCGCTCGCCGCGGCGTCGATTTCCGGGGGCGGAGCGGGGCGATGGATCACGGCGACGAGCGCGCCCGCGAAGCAGCATGCGGCGAGTGCGGCGGCGAGCGCGATGCGGCGGGTGCTCTTCCAAAAGGCGAACGCCGCCAGAACGGCCAGGGCGGCGATGGCGAGCCCCAGCTCGGGCGTGTTGAAAGACACAAACCGCGCGGCAACGACACCTCCAGCGAACGCGAAAAACGGTGGCAGCAGCGGATTGCGCAAAATGCTCTCGGAGAGGTAGTGCGGGCGAGGGGGGAAAAATCACACCGGTTCGTGCGCCGCCACTCTGGAGATGGCGTTCACCAGCTTGCGGTAGGGAACGCGGTCGAGGGCGGGGAATGGCAGCCATTCGCCGTCGCGCCAGGTGGAGTAATACCAGCGGGCCAGCAGGGCCAGGTGCTCTTGCCGCTCCTGGGCGGCGAGACTGCGGGGCTCGATCGCCGCCACCACTTCGCGCAGGCGGTGGTCCATCGAGATCGCGCGTCCCTCCACCACCTCGAAGCCGAACCGGACCGGAGGCTGCCAGGATCCGGCGACCACGAACCACAGTTCCACCGCGCCGGGCTCTTCCGACGCCGTCACGGCCACGCCGCATAAATGATCGGTATCGACCGCCAGGCCGTCGCGCAAGCGCAGCACTTCCTGGACCTTCTCGATGCGTGCGTGTTCCCGCGCCGCATCCTCGAAGCGCATTTCGTCGCTCAGCCGTTCCCGCGCGGCCTCGAGCGGCTCGACGAGCGAGCGTCCCTCGGTTCTGAGAAACGCCGCCATGCGATCTACCTCGGCGCGGTACTCATCGGCGGTCACGGCCTGCTGGCACGGCCGCAGGCACTTGCTCATCTCGCCGTAGATGCAGCCGGGATGCTGGGGCGACGGCTCCAGATCCTCCTGGCAGCGCCGGAGCTGGAACAGTTCGAGGGTCGCGGCTTCGAACTGTTCGGCAGCGGCGCGCGTGCGGAAGGGGCCGCAGTAGAGGCCGCGCCCGCCGGCCAGGCGCGTGGTGACCTGCGTCCGCGGGAAGGCGTTCGAGAACATCAGCTTCACGTAGGGCGGCATGCGCAGCTTGGCCAGTTCCAGGTAGGTTTCCGGGAAGTGCTTGCGCGCCAGCTCGTAAAAGAGCAGCCTGGTTGCGAGCGCCGAACCGGCCAGCCAGTACTCGACGCGGCTCGCGACCGGCCTTAGGTTCAGCCAACGCGAAGGCCCGGGCCGATCGGCCAGGAGCCGCTTCAGGCGCCGCCGCAGCACGCCGGTCCGCCCCAGGTAGGGAGCGCCCTCGCGCGGCCAGATCAGGAACACCGCCGGCCGGTCGGGCGTCTCAGCGATGCACGCGTCGACCGCATCGGGCGCCGCGGAGAGGTCGATCACGGAGGGCTCGTGCGCCATTCAACTCCACGATCTCACAGGCGGCCTGTGCGAAGATGGTCGCATGTTTCACCTCGACTTCATTCTCTTGTTCGCGGTGCTCTTCCTCGGCGTAGCGATCGGCGCGGAGGACGAGCATCCAACGCTCGCCATCGGTTCACTCGCGCCCGATTTCGAGCTCCCCGGGATCGACGGCAAGACCCACGCGCTGGCCGAGTATTCCGGCGCCAAGGTTCTGGTCCTGGTCTTCACCTGCAACCACTGCCCCACCGCCCAGCTCTACGAAAGCCGGATCAAGAAGCTGGCCGAAGACTACCACGATAAGGGCGTGACCCTGGTCGCCATCGAGCCCAACGATCCCGAGGCCGTGCGGCCCAGCGAGTTGGCCTGGACCGACGTTGGCGACAGCCTCGCCGACATGAAGATTCGCGCCGCGTACCGGCACTTCAACTTCCCCTACCTATACGATGGCGAGACCCAGGCCATTGCGCGAGCCTACGGCCCCAAAGCCACGCCGCACGTTTTCATCTTTGACCAGGAGCGCCACCTGCGCTATGAAGGGCGCGTGGATAACAGCCAGCGCGAGTCGCTGGTGAAGATCCAGGATGCGCGCAACGCCATCGACGCATTGCTGGCCGGCGCGCCCGTGCCGGTTGCGCACACCGGCGTCTTCGGCTGCTCCACGAAATGGAAATCGAAGCACGCGGGGCAAATGGAGGAGATGGCCAAGATCGAGGCCGAGCCCGTGAAGCTTGAGGCCGCCACGGCGGAGGAACTGAAGAAGCTGCGTGCGAATCCGACCGGGAAGGTCCTGTTGGTTAACTTCTGGGCGACCTGGTGCGGGCCGTGCGTGAGCGAGTTCCCCGATCTCGAAACCACTTACCGCATGTTCCGCGGGCGCGATTTCGACTACGTGACCGTCTCCGCCAACCTGCCTGACGAGCGGCCGGGCGTTCTGAAAGCGCTCGAGAAGCAGCACGCCACCGGGCGCAACCTGCAGTTCGCTTCCGAAGACACGTATGCCATGCAGGCGGCCTTCGATCCGAAGTGGGAAGCCGGTGTGCCCTTTACGGTCCTGCTCGCGCCCGATGGAAAGGTGCTGTACCAGAAGCAGGGAGAAGTGGACGTCCTGGAGCTGCGGCGCATCATTTTGGGCAACCTTCCCGACTCGGACTACCTCGGCCATCGCGCCTACTGGGCGACGAAATAGCGGTGCGGCGGATTCTGCTTGCGGCCGCGGCGGCCGTCGCGGTGTTAGTGGCGTGGATCGCCGTCGAGCGCGCACGCGGCCCTGTCGCGGAGCCTGTTCCATCGGCGCTGCCGCGCACCGTCCGCCATCCTCCGCCGCTCCGGGTCGCTCTCCCCGCGGCCGAAGCGGCCGTCAATCCGGGGCCGGAGGTGCGGCGCCTGCATGCGCGCGGCATCACGGGACGCCATGTCGGAATCGCGATCATCGACCGGCCGCTGCTGGTTGAGCACCGCGAGTACGCCGACCGCCTGCGCTGGTACGACGAAATCGACACCGCGGGCGGCGAGCCCGCGGGATGGCATTCGACCGCGGTCGCCTCGATCGCGGCGGGCCGGACGGTCGGCGTCGCTCCGGCGGCCGATTTGTACTTCGTCGGGCTCGGCATGAACTGGCGCGGAGAGCCGTGGGGCAACCTGTTCGTCGCGGCCCGTCGCGCCGCGCACACCGGCCTGCCGCTGGCTCTGGCGATCCGGCGAATTCTCGACATGAACCGGCGGCTGGAGCCGGACCGCAAGATCCGGGTGATCTCGATCTCGATCGGCGGCGGCGCCGAGGACGCCATCGCGGAAGCCCGCAGGGCGGGCATTTTCGTTTCGACGTCGGACCTCCCCATGGCTCCTATGGGTCCCGTCACCATCGCCAGTCCCGCGGGGACGGAGGCGTACACCACCCACAAGCGGCCGGCCCTCAGTTGGGCCATCGCGTGGTGGGCCGGGCGCTACGCGCTCGCTTGTCAGGAAGATCCTTCCATGACGCCCGAGCGATTCCACGTGAAGTAGGGTCCGCTTGCTTACGCGCGCGGTTCAGTACGGCCAGGTTGGTTCCGAACCGCGACCGTTAGGGAGCGGACTTCGCGGCCGCCGACTTAGTGGCGGTCGCGGTCGCGGTCTCCGCGGAAGTCGCGGCCGCGGTCGTGATCGCGGTCAAAGCGCTCGACGCGGTAGCGCGGCGGCGCCCAGTAGCCCGCACGCCAGAAGCGGCGTGGGCCGCTATAGTCCCAGAAGCCGGCGACCCAGTTGTAGCCGGGGCCGGGGCAAGGCGTGGCATAGGCGACCACCGGTGGAGGAGCATAGCCGCCCACTCCAACGAAGACTCGCGTGCCCGCGAACAGCGAGCTTCCGGCGAGTAATCCAAGCACCAGCAACTTGCTCTTCATTTCTTTGTTCCTCCTCGCCAGGGAGGAATGCATGCCGGTTGCCAAAGCGGAAGCTTCTGATTACTCGTCACTTACTCGCCGCGGCCGGAATGGCGGGCGGCTGAGAACCACCAGCGCGTCCGAAATCGGCCGGGTCCGCTTGCTGACGCGCGCGGTTCGGTATTGAGGACAACGCCTAAGGCAAATCCACGGTCTGCCGCTCGCCTTGATAGGCCACCACTTTGTCCGGCGCCTGGGTAACATCGAGCCCCGCCCCGCGGCCCTGGCGCACCAGGACAACCTGGAACGTGCGCGCCTTCAACATGCCCGGGAAGCTCCCTTGCCTGGCGTCGATCGTAAGTTGCCGCTTTGCGTCATCCCAGTGGAAGGCGATCGTCGCGTAGACGCCCTTCTCATAGTTGTAGTTGTCGTTCTCGTCCTCATAGAACGTAAAGCTGCCGTCGGCGCCGGGATAGACGCGCACCTCGATGGGGTCGGCGGGTTTCTCCGTGGAGTATTGAAGGAAGGGGCCCATCGGAACGATGGAGCCAGCGCGGACCATGAGCGGGAGCTTGTCAATAGGTGCATCGGCGGCGATACTCTGGCCGCCGCTGAGTGAGGCTCCGGTCCAGAAATCGATCCAGGGACTCCCGGCCGGCAGATACACCGGCCTGGTCTTCTGCCTGGGCTCCACAACCAACTCCTTGGCGTGAATCGCCGGAGTCTTCCAGAACAACTGCGCCCGGAACGCGCCTAACACCGCGTTGGAGGTTTCGAAGGCGAAGTCGTATTCCTTTCCGGCCACGAGCTCGACGGGAATGGTGTAGGATTCCATCGAGTCGTAGTTATGAGGCAACTCCTTGCCCTCCAGGAACACCCTCTTTGGCCCGAAGCTTTTCATATGGAAGCGGTGCTTTCCGGTCTCGGTCGGGACGAGTTTGCCTTCCCAGCGCATGGAGAACTTAGGCCCGGTGATAAAGGATGGCCAGCCGGTGTACCAATACAGATTGATATTCGGCTCCACGGCCTGGTGGCATAGCTTCTTGAACTGGTCGTCGCAATAGTAACTTGCGGAGAGGCCGGGCTTGCCGTCTTTCGTCCGGAAGTTCTCCGGACCGATGAGGATGCTGTCTTCCGGCGGCCGGTGATCCATATAACTGGTGACCGGGGATACCATGATGGCGGGGCCGAACAAGAACTGGTCGTCGATCGAGTAGGTCTTGCGGTCGCGAGGGAAATCCATGGGCAGACCGCGCATGATCGAATACCCGTTGTGGGTGACCCGCCAGCCTAGGGAATAGATATAAGGCAGCAGTCGGTAACGCAGGTTGTCGGCTTTGACAAGCGCGTCTGCGTACTCGGGGAACTCCCAGACCTCGCGCGGCGTCTCGGAGCCGTGTGACCGGAAAATGGGGCAGAAAGCTCCAAACTGGAACATGCGGGTGTACAGTTCCTGATAGGCGGGATCCTTGCCACCGTTCGAAAACGTTCCGTCGTCGCTGCCAATCTCGTAAGCGCCGATGTCGAAGGTCCAATAAGGAATGCCGGCCATGCTGTGATTCATGCCCGCGGATATCTGTTTCCGGAACACGTCCCACGTGGCGCCGATGTCGCCGGACCAGGTGGTGGCGGCGGCCCGCTGCTGGCCGGCGAAGGTGGAGCGCGTGAGAATGTAGACGCGCTTCTGGTCGGTCTCCTGGCGCTGGTGGCTATAGACGCCTTCCGTGACCACCAGCGAGTAGGGATTGAGATACCTGGCGAAAGAGCCGAGATGATTGTTCTCGACCCGTTTCATCTCGTACTCTTCCGCCTCCTTGGTGAGCGCGTTGACGATGTCGGGTTCGGTGGAATCCATCCACCATCCGTCCACTCCCTTGGAAAAGAGCCCCTTGTTTGCGTACTGCCAATACAGATCGTTGGCGGCCGGATTGTAGGCATCGAAATACTTGAAGCCGGCCCAGCCCACGGGCGAGTACAGATAGCCGCGCCGTTCCATGTCCTTGTAGATCGCCGAAGAAGGCCCGAGGCCCGCCCAGATGGAAATCATCAGGTGGAAATGCTGCTGGTGCAGGATGTCGATCATTTCCTGGGCGCGCGGGTACTTGGTTTCGTCGAACACCATGGCGCCCCACATGTCGTTCCCGCCCCAGTAATTCCAGTCCTGAACGATGTTATCGATAGGAATCCGGCGCTTGCGGTATTCCTGCGCGATGCCGAGTAACTCGCCGCGGGTGGCGTAGTGCTCCTTGCTCTGCCAGTAGCCGTAGGCCCACTTACCGTACATAGGAGCCTGTCCGGTAAGTTGCCGGTACCCGGCGATGGCCTGATCCATCGACGGGCCATAGAAGAAGTAGTAGTCTACGTTGTCGGCCACGTCGGACCAGAAGGACGCCGCACCGGGATTGTCGGCGAAGATCGTCTTCGAGTAGTTGTCCCAGAAGATTCCGTAGCCCGCGGTCGATACCAGCATGGGCGTTACGGCGTCGGTATTCGACTGCACCAGCTTGACGGTCCGCCCGCGGTAGTTCATGTAGCCGGACTGGTGCTGTCCGAGGCCGTAGACGCCCTCATCCGGCGTCAACGTGAAGTTCTGCTGAACCGAGAACGCGGCCTTCTCGTGGGGGTCCTGAGCCGGCGTGAAGGTGGCCTTTCCCTGCTCTTCGAGAACGGTTCGGCCATCGCTCGCGAGAAACCGGATCGCCCCGTCGCTCTTGCTCACCTGCACCTTGACCAGGCTCGAGCTGAGCGTGACGGCGGTGTCGCTCTGGTCGAAGCGGAGGCTCAGGTCCGGCAGATCCTTCTGAATGACCGAGAGGCTGTATTTTGCGAATGTGCCACCGGCCGGCCACTTGACGACGCGGACCGTGCCTTCGGCGTAGAACTGAACCTTCACGTTGAGGTCTCCGGCGGTCAGTTGCACGCCGTTCTGGACGCGCGTCTCGGCCGACGAGATGCCTAGACAGAGGACGAGGGCGGCGATGATGAATCTCATGCGGGTCAGTTTAGCACGTGGTATCGTTTCCATGAGGAGATAAGGGACCAAAATGCGTCATTTGAGCCGCCGCGACTTTCTTCTCACCGGCGCCGCGGTGGTGGCTGCCGGGCCGCACTCCAGGCACGTCGTCAGCATCGTCCGGATCAGGAACGACAGGGTCGCGATGGCCGTCGAGGAGGCGATCGACCTGCTCGGTGGCATGAAGCACGTCACCAAGGGCAAGAACTCGGTGATGCTCAAACCCAACCTCGTCTATTCGGACCCGAAGGCGACGACGAAACGCGAGGTGGTGCGCAGCATTGCGCAACTGATGCAGCGGGCTGGCAAGGAGGTCTCGATCGGCGAGGGCTCGGCGGCGGCGCCGAAGTTCAACGTGGTCGGGTTCGAGACGTTCCGCACGCGGAAGCGGGAAATCCTCGATCCGATGCAGCAGTACGTCTTCGACGAACTCGGCTATACCGATATGGCCAAGGCGCTGCGGGTGCCGCTGGTGAACCTGCATTCGGGCGAGATGGCCGAGGTCGCGGTGCCGGGCGCGTTCGTTTTCCCCAAGGTGACGATCCACCGGTCGCTCGCCGAGACGGACCTGTTGTGCTCGGTGCCGATGATGAAGACGCACCAGCTCGCCACCGTCACGCTGGGCATGAAGAACCTGATCGGCGTCTTTCCGGGGACGGTGTACCAATCTATCCGCGGGCACGTCCACGATCTGACATCGGAGGTCGATCCGACCGGCGCGGCGGCGGCCATCGTGGACATCGTTCGCGCCAACAAGCTGGGACTTGTGGTGGTAGACGGTTCGATGGCGATGGAGGGCAACGGGCCGTCGATGGGGCCGCTGGTGAAGATGGACGTGATCGTGGCGGGCACCAATCCGCTGGCGACGGACATGGTGGCGGCCAGCCTGATGGGCTTCGAGCCGCGCGAGGTGCCGACGTTCGCGTGGGCCAACAAGGCGGGGCTCGAGCCGGCGTCGCTCGACGAGATCGAGATTCGCGGCGAGCCGCTGGCCCGCGCGCGGCGTCCGTTCGCGAAGCCCCAGCTCTACGCGTGGAAGATCGTCCGCGAGCACTGGGGCCAGAAAGAGATCTGAGAACACGGCGTCCGCTTGCTGACGCGCGCGGTTCGGAACCAGCGCGGTCAGAACTCGTAGCGAAGCTCGAAACGCGCGAATCGCGGGGGCTGAATTGCCACCGGCAATCTCAGATTGAACGCGGGGCTGCTGAGGTCGCTCTCCTGAAGGCGCTTGGCCGCGTTTGTCACGTTGAGGACGTCGAGCGCGGCGGCGACGCGGCCGGCGGGGAGGGGAAATGCGCGCTCGAGGCGGAGATTCCAGTTGGCCACGTATTGGGAGCGGTTGCCGCCCTCGGGGCTGCCGCGCACGGTGGTGGCCACCACGATGGGCCCCTGCGCCAGGCCCGTGACCAGGAGCTGTCGGGCAAAGGGGAGACCGTCCAGATAGTTCGCCACGCTCGCCAGCTCAAGCCCTGCCGGGAGCAGGTAGACGACTTGCGCCTTGGCCACGTAGGCGCGGTCCAAGAAGCTGCGGCCCGCGGCGTGGATGAGGGTGTTGGGATCGGCGAACAGCGCGCCCACCACGCCGGGGTCATTCTCGAAAACCGCGTCGCCAGGATTGGTGGGGCCGTACGACTTCTCCGCGACGAAGGAGAGGTGAAACGTGAGCCGTCTCCACTGGTTTGCGAGCTCGGCTACCAGTCCCGAGTTCTGCTCGCGCAGGCCGGGCGGATTGGTGAGGAGGTAGCGGTCCTGGCCGAAGGTGGAGGGATTCTGCTCGAAGACGGTCAAGGGCTGGCCGTTGTAGGGATCGAGGACCGCGACCGGCGTGAAGGCCTGCGCGGGCACGCCCACGTTGACCGCCGCGATCCGCTGTTTTTCGTCGCGGCGAAACAGGTGAATGCTCGCCCACAGGCGAGAGAGCGGCTCGATCCGGGCGGCGACGTCGAACTGGTCGGCGTAAGGCCGATGCAGCGCGGGGTCGATCCCTGAGTACGGGCCGCCGAAGCGCGCGATCAGCGGACCCTGATAGAGGTACACCTGTGCGGCCAGACTATTCGGGTCCCCGAAATCGAGGTACCGTCCGGCCAGCGGCGCGTAGTCGCGCGAGAACGAGCCGCTGAGAGCCAGGCCGCGGGAATGCGGCACCCGCCAGGCGATGCCCACCCGCGGCGCGGCGCTGTTCCACGCGATCCGATCTGAGCGCGAGAAGTCGGCGGTGAGAGCGGCGTCGAGTGACAGCGCGGGGGCGAGGGTCCACCGGTCCGAGACGGTCGCGTGGTAGGAATCCACGCGCTCGCTCGAATCCGCAGGCGTGTTGAACACGACGGTAAACGCGGGCACGCCCGCCGCCGTGATCAACTCGGTGCTCGAGGGCGTAGTGAAGCGGTTGCGCGGCGCGGAAGCCTCGAAGCCTGCGTCAGCGGCGATGTGGTGGCGATTCGATGCTATGGCGAGAACGCCCTCGACGCCGTGACGGCTGCGCGTGGCCAGATTCGCCAGCGGCGCGGCGCCGGTCACCGCTCCGCCCAATAGCTCGATACTGCTCTGGGAGCCGCTGCTGGTCGTATCGAGATGCGCGTCCGAGTACCCGTAGCGCACCTGCAGGAGGCCGCGGGAAAGCACGTGCGTCCACGCGGCTTGCAGGAAATCGAAGCGATCCCGTTCGCTTTCGCCGGCAAAGCCGCCGGGCAAGGGGAACTGCGGCATCATGCGCCCGCCCGCGAGCGCTTCAAACCCGGCGGGCTCGCCCCAGCCCGATAGATGGATGCTCGATCCGCTGTAGAGCGCCTCGATCTGATCGCGGCTGCCCGCGCGTATGCGGCTGCGCGCGTTTTCAAAGAGCAACCGGCTGTGCTGTTGGGCGTCGGGCGCAGCCAACGGAACCGTTTGGGCGGACCACTGTCCGGCGAAAGAGGCGATGAGATCGGCCCACTTCGTGAGTGGGCCGCCGGCCTCGGCGCGATCCCGCGTGAAGGACGTGAAGCGCTCGGATGCCGGCGCGTTGGTGGCGGCGAGCGCGGAGGCGGTGTCCGCCGTCGAGAGGGCGCCGTGCCAGGAGTCGCCCGGCTCTTTGAGATAGAGAGCCGTCGCCGCATTTTGGACAGCCTCGACATCGGGCAGAATCGAGGGCCGCCCGGGCTGGTAGGAATCAGTGGCGTCCATGCCGTCGAGAGAGTAGGCGGTTCGAGTCCACGAAGCCGCTCCCTGCGACGCGACAGCGAGGCGGTTGTCGGACAGGCCGGCGAAATCGAGGGGCTGGGTCACGGTGGCGGGCTCGCGGCTGAGCAACAGGCCGTGGAGGCTGAAGGCCTCGGGATATGTGGGCGTGGGAGCGGGCGGGGGCGCGTGGAGTAGGCCCGCCGGGTCGGCCACCAGATCGACCCGCGTCGCCGCGGAAGCGTCCACCAGGACCGTCACGCCCGGCCGGTCGTCCAACGAGAGCTGATAGCGGCCGTAGGGCAGCGCGATGGCGAACCGGCCGCTGGCGTCGCTCGAGACCGAGGCATGGAAACCGGCGCCTCCGGTGATCGCAATCGTCGTGCCGCCGGGGGCGTGAAGCGTCCCTTCGAGGAATCCCGTGGTCAGGGCGTACCAGATAGCCAGATGAAGGACCAAGCATTCACGATAGGCTGCGGGTTTGGCCGGTGTCCAGCGAGCGTCAGGGCGTAGCCGCGGCCGCGTCCGGCTGGTGGATGCAGCGGGCTTCGGCGGCGAGGTAGTCGCCGGTGAGGGCGAAGGCGCGCGAGCGCGAGCCGCCGCAGAGGTTGCGGTACTGGCACAGGCCGCATTTACCCTTCAGCAGCGTGCTGTCGCGAAGCACCTGGAAGAGCGCGCCGTTCTGGTACACCTCGATCAGCGAATCGCGGCGCACGTTTCCGGAAGAGATCGGCAGGAACCCGCTAGGGTAGATCTCGCCGGTGCGGGAGATGAAGACGAAGCCCCGGCCGCTGTTGATGCCGGCCATTTTGTTGAGCGGGCTCTCGCCGGGATGGCCCTTGACGGCGGCGCTGACTTCCTCTTTGCGGCGCTGGGTCAGGTAGCGGCGATAGTGCATCGCTTCCGTAGTCTTGATGACGGCGCGGGAACGCTTGGAGCGCTCGTAGAGGAAAGCGAAGACCTGCTCGAACTCCTCGCCGTTGAGCTCGGCCTGCGAGGCGCCGCGGCCGGTGGGCACCAGGAAGAAGATGTCCCACATGTCGCAGCCGAGGCGATCCACCATGTCCGCGATCGCCTCGAGGTGCTTCCAGTTGTGGCGGCTGACGGTGGTGTTGATCTGCGTCGAGAGGCCGATGCGCTGTGCCTCTTCGAGAGCCAGCATGGCGCGGTCGAAGGAGCCGGGGACCTGGCGAAAATCGTCGTGCGAGGCGGCATCCCATCCGTCCACGCTGATGGAGATGCGGGCGACGCCGGCGCGCTTGAAGCCGGCGATTGCCTCACGGTCGAGCAGCGGGGTGGGACTGGGCGAAACCGTGGTGCGCAGGCCCAGGCCGACGCTGTGCTCGAGCAGCGGGAACAGGTCGGGGCGCTTGAGCGGATCGCCGCCGGTGAAGATCATGATGGGATCGCCGAACTCGCGCACGGTGTCGAGCAGGCGGAAGCCTTCCTCGGTGGTCAGTTCGAGCGGGTGGCGATAAGGGTCGGCGGAAGCCCGGCAGTGGAGGCAGGCCAAATCGCAGGCCCGCGTCACTTCCCAGATCACCAGGAACGGAGCCTGGCTGAAATCGCGCATGCATTCATAGTGGCAATTGCGGTTCCAAACGGATGTGATTGATTCTACGTTGCGGCCAGAGAGCGGCGGCGGGAGGTTTGGGGCAAATGCCCCAGCGGCTGGTCTCATTTTTACAGAGTCTCAGCGGAAAAACTCGGGTTAGTGTATGCTGACGCCAAATGGCCGAACGTCTTGTAATCGGTCTGGACCTCAGCGGGACCAGAGTCGCCGCCGCCGTCGTGGACGCGGCCGGCGTGATCCTGCATCGGAGCAAACAGGCGTTTCGCAGGGGCTTCCAGGAGTCCACCCAGCAGATCGTCGAAGTTGTCGGAGCAGTCGCGGCAGAGGCGGCCGTGGATTTGGCCGAGGTCGGCGGCGTCGGCATTTCGATTCCAGGAGTGTATTACTCGGCCAGCGGGAACGCGCTGGCGCCGGAATTGTGGGATTGGGAGGAGGTCCCGCTGTGGCGCGAGATCGAGAAGAAACTGCCGCAGCCGGTCATGATTGACAACAGCCGCGCGGCCTCCGCGCTGGGCGAGCAGTGGGTAGGCGCCGCGCGAGGGCTCTCCGACGTGGTGTACTTCTCCGCGGGCGAAGAAATAGGCGCGGGCATTATCAGCGCGGGATGGCTGCTACACGGCGCGGGCGACCTGGCGGGAGCGGCCGGCTGGCTGGCTGTGGATCCGCGCAAGAACGGCCTCTATAGCCAGGTGGGGTGCCTGGCAGCGGAGGCAGGAGCGGCCGCGGTAGGACGGCGCGCCGCGGCGCGCATTGCCGCGGGCGAAGCGACGGTGATGGCGGGCCTGGCCGGGGTGCGCCCGGTCACAACCGACATCGTGATCGAGGCGGCACGGCGCGGCGATGCGGTCGCCATACGCGTTCTCGAAGAGACGGCCCGATACCTCGCCATGGGGATCGCCAACCTGGTCAGCGTACTCAATCCGGAGATGGTGGTTTTGGGCGGCAGCCTTTTTGAGGCCAGCGAGTTCCTTCTGGATCCGTTACGGCGGGAGGTGCTCGAGTGGGTGCAGCCGCTCGCCGCCGGGCGCGTCCGCATCGAGCTGGGCGAACTGGGTGAAGACGCCCGGCTGCTGGGTGCGGCGCGGATAGCGCTTTTGGCGCGGGGTGCGAGTGAGTAGGGGGGCGCCACAGGTCAGCTCAATGGCTGCGTCGTCCGCTCCCGCCAGGTCCTCTCCTCGCCCACGGTGTCCGCACGGAAGCCTGCATCCCGCAGCAGGGATGCACATTCCGCGGGCAGGTTCTCATCGATTTTGAAATTCAGGCGATCCGTTCCAGCGGGAGTGCGGCGGTACCTTCACGCGCCAATTCCGCCGCGTAGGAGATTGCGGCGTGGATATCGTCATCCGCAAGGGTGGGGTAGCTCGCCAGGATCTCGTCCGGGGCGACGCCGGCAGCCAGGCTGTCGAGGATGACCGAAACCAACACGCGCGTGCCACGAATGCACGCCTTGCCATGACAGACCGCCGGGTTGATGCCGATTCGCTCCTGCCACCCTGCCTGACCGCGAGGTCCGCTCCCTAACGGTCGCGGTTCGGTAACCGCTCCCTACCCCAGCGGGTTGCTGCGCACCAGTTCGAGAAACGCGCGCGCGGCGTGGCTGAGGGCGCGCTTGGCCGGGTAGACCAGGCGGATGTTGCGATCTACGTCGATTTCCTCCACGGCCACTTCGTGCAGCAGGCCCTGGCCGAGCTCCTGCTCCACGCACATGCGCGGCAGGAACGCCACGCCTTCGTTGCGCTGCACCAGGCGGCGGATCGATTCCACGGTCGGCATCTCCACGTCCATGTTGAGCTGCACTTTGCGGCGCTGGAACTCCTTCACCACCACCTCGCGGTAGGGCGAAATGACGTTGTGCGCGATGAAGGTCTCCATGCCGAGCTCGGTGATCGACACCGACTTCCGCTCGGCGAAGCGGTGTTCGGGCGAGACCACGAAGGCCAGGTGGTCGCGGTAGATGACCTGGCTCACCAGGCGGTCGTCGTCCGGATTGTAGCTGATCAGGCCCAGCTCCAGGTCGCCGTCGATGAGCTGCGCGGGCACCTTGCTCGAGAGGCTGCGGCGCACCTGCACCTTGATCTTCGGGTAGGTGTGCCGGTAGCGCTCCACATGGTGAAGCAGATAGAGCGTGGTGGACTCGTTGGCGCCGATGATCAGGCGGCCGGCGGCGTTATCGCGCAGTTCCGCCAGCGCGTTCTCGAGGTCGAGGCGCAGGTTGTCGAAGCGGCGCGCGTACTCGACCACAATGCGGCCGGAATCGGTGAGGAGCAGCTCTTTTCCGGAGCGGTCGATGAGCTTCTCCCCCAGCTCGTTTTCGAGCCTCTGGATGGCCAGGGAGACGGCGGGCTGGGTGCGCAGGAGCTTCTCGCCGGCGCGGGAAAAGCTCTTCTCGTTCGCAACCGTAAGAAATGTCTGGAGAAGGTAGAGTTCCATGGCTGATAGATGGCGCGGTCGCCATTAGCACTACTTATGTTATCACTGTGGCTTATTCGTGTCCAGAAGATTATAAATTTGAAAAATCATGATGGGGGCGACATAATGCACATAAGCCTTCCGGCGGAGAAACAGGCCGCTCCGGAGGGCCACAGCGCCAGAGCGCGGGCGGAAACTGAAGATGAGCGATCGCGTATACATTTTCGATACGACACTCCGGGACGGTGAACAGTCGCCCGGATGCAGTATGACCGTCGATGAGAAGCTCCGGATGGCTCGGAAGCTGGTGGAGTTGGGCGTCGATATCCTCGAAGCCGGATTCCCCATCGCCTCACAGGGCGATTTCGACTCCGTGGAAGCGATCGCTCGAGAGTTCCCTTGGGTGCAGGTGGCGGCACTCGCCAGAGCCTGCCCTCTCGACGTGGAACGGGCCGCCCGCGCTTTGGAATGTGCCCGACGTCCGCGCATTCACACGTTTATCGCAACCAGCGATATTCACCTGAAGCACAAGCTACACAAGACGCGCGCGCAAGTGTTAGAGCAAGCCGTTACCGCGGTGGAGCTCTCGCGCCGTTATGCCGACGACGTGGAGTTTTCGGCCGAAGACGCAACGCGCACCGAGCCGGAGTTTCTGGAAGAGATATCGAAGGCCGTGGTGGCCGCCGGTGCGCGGACCGTTAACCTGCCGGACACGGTGGGCTATTCGGTGCCCGAGGAGTTTGGCCCGTTCATCGGGCGCATCGTGAAGGCGCTGGGCGACGCCGCCATTGTGAGCGTTCACTGTCATAACGACCTGGGACTGGCGAGTGCGAACTCGCTGGCGGGGGTGCAGTGGGGCGCGCGGCAGATCGAGTGTACGATGAACGGCACCGGCGAGCGGGCGGGCAACTGTGCGCTCGAAGAAGTGGTGATGGTGTTCAAGACCCGGCACGACCATTTTCCCTTCCACACTGGCGTTGTTACGGAACAGCTTTACCCCGCCAGCCAGCTTCTGACCGAGATGATCACCTTCGGCCCGCAGCCCAACAAGGCCATCGTCGGCGCGAACGCGTTCGCCCACGAGGCGGGCATCCACCAGGACGGCTTCCTCAAAGAGCGCACCACCTACGAGATCATGGACCCGCGCTCGGTGGGCGTGCCCGAGAGCAAGCTGATTCTGGGCAAGCATAGTGGGCGTCACGCGCTGAACAAGCGCTTCCAGGACCTGGGCATCGAGCTCTCGAAAGATGAGCTGGAGGCCGTCTACCAGCGGTTCATCGTGATCGCGGACGGCAAGAAGGGCGTAACCAACGAAGAGATTCTCGAAATGGTCGAGAACCGCGGCGTCCTGACCGCACAGGCGGAATGACGGGGGGCAGGCCGTTTACGTCCCAAAGGCCGCGGTAGGATGCGGGTTACCCGCCAAACCACTGCAGACCCGTGCTGGCGCCGCTAACGCACATTACTCGGATGCTTGGCCGCAAACGCGCGTAACCGCGCGGGTGCTCGTTCAGCGGGCAGGCGTTTGGAACGTGCCGGTCGGGATTGACCGCCCGTCGTGGCAGGAGAGGCAGAGTTACCCGGGGAAGCAGTCGGCTCCAAGTATTGGTATTCTGGGGGACTCGCGGAAAGCGCGTGATCCTCGCGGAGCCCGCCATTTGCCCGCGGTGTGACGTCTATTCATGGAGGTTTGGGAGATGCATAAGATTGCGGTAATCGCCGGAGACGGGACTGGCCCAGAGGTGACAGCCGAAGCAGTCAAGGTTCTCAAAGCGGCGGCTGCGAAATTCGATTTCAAAGTCGAGCTGACTGAGTTTGACT
>Ga0182027_10006804_pt1 | contig 17009 bp, 14 predicted proteins | sample 712E1DmetaG_FD_121300 | JGI IMG/M metagenome (GOLD analysis project Ga0182027, IMG submission 121300) | Permafrost microbial communities from Stordalen Mire, Sweden - 712E1D metaG (Illumina Assembly) | ecosystem: Environmental > Terrestrial > Soil > Wetlands > Permafrost | place: Sweden... | reverse complement strand
TGGACAGATACACCCGCTCATGGCTTGGCCAATTTTCAAATATATTCAGATAACGCTTGTCTTATTCAAATTGAGAATTGCTGTCTAAATTGAAAGTCCCTGGAGGGTAAAAACCTTCAGGGACTTTTGATTTGATATTATTCTTTTCCACTACACCACGATGCTAACCAGTTTTTTCTGAACGACGATTACCTTCTTAGGGTCCTTGCCATCCAGGTATTTACGGACGGTTTCACTGGCCAGGGCAGCAGATCTGATGTTTTCTTCAGTGGCATCGGCGGGGAAGACCAGGCGGTCACGCAACTTGCCATTGATCTGCACCGGGATGGTAATCTCATCTTCGGCGGTGGCAGCCAGATCGACAGCGGGCCAGGGCTGGGTGTGGATGGAATAGGGTTTGCCAATAGTCTGCCACAGTTCCTCGGCGATGTGCGGGCAGACCGGCGCCAGCATGCGCAGGTACAGGTCGACCGCTTCGTTCCATTCGGGCGTGCCGGCCGCACCAGCCTCCTTTGCTTTATACATTTCGTTCAGCAGTTCCATCAGGCCGGAGACAATGGTATTGAACTCGAACTGCTCGAAGTCACGCGTTACCTGCCGGAGGGTCTGGTGGAGCTTGCGCCGTAAGATCTTCAGCGTCTCAGGGGAGGCGAAGGGCTGCCCGACCGGTTCGGTGAAGAGCGCCCAGACTCGCTTCAGCCAACGATAGGTGCCTTCGATGCCGGTGCGGTTCCAGGGGGCGCCCATATCCCACTTGGCAAAAAAGATCAGGTAGGAACGGACTGCGTCGGCGCCGTAGCGCTGGACCAGGTCATCCGGAGCGGTCACGTTGCCGCGGCTCTTGGACATCTTTTCGTGGTCTTCGCCCAGCACCATACCCTGGTTGCGCAGTTGCACCATCGGCTCAGAACCTTCGGTGATTTGCATGTCGCGCAGTGCCTTGTGGAAGAAGCGCGTGTACATCAGGTGCATGGTGGCATGTTCGATACCGCCGGTATAGGTATCCACCGGCATCCAGTAGTCATATTCGGCCGGGTCGAACGGGCCCTGATCATATTTGGGAGACAGGTAGCGCAAGTGATACCAGGATGAACACATGAAGGTATCCATGGTATCGGTCTCGCGCACGGCGTCTTCGCCGCAAACCGGGCACTTGGCCTGTTTCCACGTGGGATGCAGTTTCAGCGGGCTTTCGCCGGTGGGTTTCCACTCCACATCGTCGGGTAGCAAGACGGGCAGCTGTTCATCCGGGACGGGGTTCCAGCCATCCTTTTTGCACCAGATCATCGGGATCGGCGCACCCCAGTAGCGCTGGCGCGAGATCAGCCAATCGCGCAGTTTATAAGTGACGGCTTCTTTGCCAATGCGCTGCCCTGCCAGCCAACCGATGACGGCAGTAATACCGGGATTTTTGCGGCCTTTCTCTTCATTGACAACCGTGCCGTTAAACTGGGCCGAGTTGATCATGTGGCCGCCGCCAACATAAGCCACTTCCATGCTATCGCCATCCAGATCAGGCAGGCCATCCGGCTGGATGACCGGTATGATCTTCAGTCCAAACTTGCGGGCAAAGGCAAAATCGCGCTCATCGTGGGCTGGAACGGCCATGATAGCGCCGGTGCCATAGGTCATCAGCACGTAATCAGCAATCCAGATAGGGATCTGCACGCCGTTGACCGGGTTGATGGCATAGGCGCCTGTGAATACGCCGGTCTTTTCCTTGTCTGTGGCCTCGCGCTCGATATCGGACTGGCGGGCAGCCTGTTTCTTATAATCTTCGACGGCCTGCTTTTGCACCCGCGAGGTCAGCTTTTCCACCAGTGGGTGCTCGGGGGAGAGCACCATGAAGGTGGCACCCCACAGCGTGTCGGGACGGGTGGTGAAGACTTCGATTGAGTCATCCTGGACCGTCTTGAAGACCACTGAAGCGCCCTCACTGCGGCCGATCCAGTTAGTCTGCAGGGTGCGGACGCGTTCAGGCCAGTCCAAGCTGGTGTAATCCAGCAACTCGTCGGCGTACTTGGTGATGCGGAAGAACCACTGGTCCAGGTCCTTCTTGATGACAGGTGTGCCGCAACGCTCGCAATGGCGGTCGTCACCCCAGACCTGCTCGCGCGCCAGGGTGGTGTTGCAATGCGGGCAGAAATCGACCGGTGACATCTTGCGATAGGCCAGCCCGTGCTTGTACAATTGGATGAAGAACCATTCAGTCCACTTGTAATACTCGGGGTCGGCCGAAACGGCTTCGCGGCGCCAGTCGAACATGGCGCCCATCGAACGCAGCTGCTTTCGCATGTTGTCGATATTCTTATACGTCCAGACCTTTGGATGGATACCGCGTTTAATGGCGGCATTTTCCGCCGGCAGGCCGAAGGCATCGAAGCCGATGGGGAACAGTACGTTGTAGCCACGCATGCGCATGAAGCGGGCGCGCGCATCCGCGGGCGTCATGGCATACCAGTGACCGATGTGCAGGTCGCCGGAGGGATAGGGCAGCATGGTCAGGGCGTAGTGCTTGGGTTTTTTGGGATCGATATCGGAATGGTATAGGCCGTCGGCATCCCATTTGGCCTGCCATTTCGGCTCAATTTCCTGGGGAATATAGTTTTCGCTCATTCTTTATCCTTGTGAAAAATAAGATTCAAAAACACGTGTGCCTGCCTGCGCCAGTACCGCAGGTATAGGTGCGGCACCGTGCAGGCAAAGGCCACGATCCCGCGGAAGAACGCTGCGGGACAGGCGGTCACAAAGGATTTCTTTAAGTACAAAACACAAGAACATTGAATCCTTAATAACCTTCACGTTAATCTCTACAATCCAAGTTTTCATGGAGGGGCGCGAGAAGGTAGGTACGAACATCGGAATTAAATATGGTATTTTCAGACATGGCGCGCCTCCTTTCGAGAATATTAACAAAAATCCCTTCATCCACTCAGGGACGAAGGGTCAGCTCCGCGGTACCACCCGGATTATGTAGTCTTAAAGTCACCAGTCGCATAGTCTAATAGTAGTAATCGCTATCAGACTTCTGTCTATCTGACTATCAGACGTACATCTCTCTTTTCGCGATAACGGGCGTTCCCGGCGCTGACTACTGGGGAGTTCACCAGCGCAGTCTGCCTTGCGCTTGCAAAAACAAGTTCGTAAGCTCGGGGCGGCAGGCGAGTTCGGTCTTGATCCAATACTGGATGGAGGCACTCCCGCTGGGTGCCGGGCTGGGCTTGCACCTCGCTCTCCCAACTCGCTGGCGGGATGACCTACTACTCCTGTCCTGACTTATAAAGCATTCAGCTTTCAGTATATCACACAGCGGCCAGCATTCAGACTGAAGCTGATGGCTGACCGCTGAGTGCTGGTAGTGGACCCAGAGAGATTCGAACTCTCGACCTTCTCAATGCCATTGAGACGCGCTCCCAACTGCGCTATGGGCCCAGATTGATTGTTGATTGCCGATTGAGGATTTTAGATTGCCACTCAGGCCAACCAGGAACCTCAAACCGGCAATCGACCATCCTGGTGGACCTGGAGAGATTCGAACTCTCGACCTCCTCAGTGCGATTGAGGCGCGCTCCCAACTGCGCTACAGGCCCGTTTATGGGCGTGGGGTATTCTACCTGAGGCAGAGGGGAATGTCAAGTAAACATTTGACAGCCATTCTTGCGAATCTCCCAGGAGGTTCTTCAAACCGCCAGGCGGGTACGCAAATATCCAGAATTAACCGCGAAGGGACGAAGAACGCCAAGAAATCTATATAGTACCTTCGCTCATTAAGAATGGCGCCAACGCAGCGGTGGTGGATCAGAATTCTCATCAGCTTAACAGATATCTGACGGTAAGACTATTAAGTTACAAATGGTGTAAAATACCTGTAAGGCTTCCCCAAAAGGCCACCATCGGGATACAGTTCTCCAGCAGGAGATTCGTCTGCCTACAAAGAAGATTTCGGCAGTGCGTTCAAACCAGACCCCGCCCTCAGCGATGCTGAATGGGCGGAAAAAAGTGCGCCTGTCCTCACCAGAAGAGGGAAATATCGCCTACCACAAGCAAGCACTGGACATTCTGGAACAATCGGAACAACGTTACCGTGAGTTGACCGAATTCCTGCCCTTAACGATTTTTGAAATTGATACTGCCGGCAAGCTGGTTTCTTTTAATCAAACTGCTTTAAAAACATTCCGTTACTCCATGGAAGATTTTAAAGAAGGAATGAGCGCACTGCAATTTTTTCCCGCCGAAGAATGGCATAGAGTGGAAGAGAATATACAGAAGGCAATCCAGGGGACGTCCGCGACCGGCCAGCAATATACCCTGCTTCGGAAAGATGGCAGCACCTTCACTGGATCTGTTTATGCCGCCCCGATAATCGATAAAAATAAAATCATCGGTTTAAGAGGCGCCATCATCGATGTCACCGAACACAACCAGACTCAAACGCTCCAGGAAGCAGTTTACCGGATTGCCGCAGCCGCCGAAACAACCCGCTCGTTGGATGAACTTTATCATCAGATCCACCAGATCATCTCGTTCGTAATGCCGGCAGAAAATTTTTATATCACCCTATACGATGAGGTTGAAAATATCCTGCGGTTTTCCTATTTCAAGGATGCGGAGGATGAGCCGTTTATAGGAGGGATCCAACCCGGGAGGGGGTTAACTGCCTATGTTCTGCGAACAGGGAAATCGCTATTATGCACACAGGCCGTACACGATGAACTGGAACGCCTGGGCGAAGTGAAATTGCTGGGTGTGCCATCCGCGATCTGGCTGGGTGTGCCACTAATGGTGGAAGGAAAAACAATCGGCGCCATGGTGGTGCAGCATTATACCGATCCCAAGGCATACGGTGAACGCGAGCAGCATATGCTGGAATTTGTCTCCACACAGGTGGCCATCGCGATCACCCGCAAGCGGGCGGAGGATGCACTGCGCCAATCGGAGGCCGAACTACGGGCGCTGTTTGCCTGCATGCACGATGTGGTGATGGTGATCGACCAGCACGGAGTATACCTGAAGGTGGCCCCGACCAATCCAGAACTGCTGGTCAGACCGCCGGATGAACTGATCGGAAATACTTTGCAGGAGATCTTCCGGCCAGACCAGGCGAAAACTTTTATAGATGCGATCAAACAGGTACTGAATACCAAAAAAACGATGCAGATCGAATACGATCTCATGATCGGCGACCGCAGCGTCTGGTTCGCGACCTCCATCTCGCCGATGACGGAGGAAAGCACGCTCTGGGTGGCGCACGACATCACCGAGCGCAAGCGCTTTGAATCAGTCCAGAATGCACTTTACCGGATCAGCCAAACGGCCATAACCAGCGAAGGGATGGATGCGCTTTACCGTTCGATCCATGCCATCCTGGGAGAATTGATCCCGGCAGAGAATTTCTTCATTGCCCTGATCGAACCAACCAGCGGAGAGATCAGCTTCCCCTATTATGTCGATCAATTTGACGAACAGCCGGTTGGTATGACCCCACAGCAAGGGTTGACCGGTTATATCATCCGCACCGGGCGCCCCTTCCTGGCAACCCAACAAGAAATTGAAAACCTGGTTCAACAGGGGAAGGTGGAGCGGTTGGGGACGATCAGCGCGGACTGGATGGGTGCGCCATTAAAAGTGGAAAGCGGTTTGATCGGTGTGATGGCAGTGCAAATCTATTCGCCGGGCCTGCATTATGACCAGGAAGACTTGAGCCTGCTGGAATTCGTCTCCACGCAGGTGGCCCAGGCCATAGAACGTAAACGCATGGATGAAGAGATCCGCAGTCTATCCTTGACCGACGATTTAACCGGCCTGTATAACCGGCGCGGCTTTACGCTGCTGGCCGAACAGGAGGTCAAGTTGGCCCACCGGATCAGCAGACCGATGCTGTTGTTTTTCTGCGATGTGGACTCGCTGAAAGGGATCAATGATGCGCATGGACACGCCCAGGGTGACCTGGCTTTACAGGAGGTGGCCGCGATTTTAAAGGAAACCTTCCGCGAAGTGGATATCATGGCCCGCCTGGGCGGCGATGAGTTTGTGGTACTGGCTGTGGATGCCTTCCTGGAAAGCGCTGAAACCATCACCAACCGCATCCAGGCCGCGTTGGAGCAGCGCAACCGGCAGGGTCAGCGGCCCTACCAGCTTAACCTCAGTATGGGGATTGCACGCTGCGACCCTGAGACACCCACAACCGTGAGCGAATTGATCATCGAGGCAGACGGGTTGATGTACAGCCAGAAACAAGCCCGCAAGGGAAAGCGATAAGGGGGAAGGGAGAAGTGGCAGCCCATAGGAAAAAGGGCGGATACATGGGTCCGCCCCTACAAAAAACAACATCGTGATGTATTAACATTGGGCGAACACATAGGTTCGCCCCTACGGGGTAACCGGCTCCAAATCCCTTTGGACGGAATACAATTTCCGGTACAAGCCATCCTGCAATTGAATCAATTGATCGTGCGTGCCCATTTCGCGGATGGATTTGTCTTCCAGCACCACGATCTGGTCGGCATTGCGCACTGTGGAAAGACGGTGGGCGATGATGATGGTGGTGCGCCCCTGCATCAGGCGTTCGAGCGCCTGCTGGATCAATAGTTCCGTGCCGGTGTCGACCGAGGAAGTGGCTTCGTCCAGGATCAGGATGGGGGCGTCTTTAAGGATGGCGCGCGCAATCGACAGGCGCTGCTTCTGCCCGCCGGAGAGTTTGACGCCGCGCTCGCCGATACGCGTCTCGTAGCCCTCGCTCAAATCCATGATGAATTCATGCGCATTGGCAGCCCGGGCAGCCGCCACCAGCTCGGCTTCGCCCGCATCCGGGCGGCCAAAGAGCAGGTTCTCGCGCACCGTGCCGTAGAACAGGAACACATCCTGCAAAACGATGCTGACCTGTTTGCGCAGGCTTTCGAGCGTGAAATCGCGCAGGTCATGCCCGTCCAGCGTGATCGAGCCGCCACTGATATCGTAGAAACGGGGAATCAGACTGACCAAGGTGGTCTTGCCCACGCCGGTCGGTCCGACCAGCGCCACCACCGATTTGGCCGGGATGGTGAGGGAAATATTCTCCAGCACCGGCACGCCGGGAGTATATGCAAACGAGACATCATTGAAGACGAATTCGCCGCCGACCCGGCTGGTGACCGGCTCGGCACCGTGGCGATTCTGCGGCTCGTGAGGCTCGGCGATCAGGTCCGCCACGCGGTCCGCCCCGGCCAGAGAGCCCTGGATGGCCTCCCAGGCCGCGCTCAGGTTCTGGACGGGGGCGTAAAGACTTTGCAGGTAGAGGAAGAAGGCCACCAGGCTGGCCACCGAGAGGGAGCCCAATAAGGCCAGCCGGCCGCCGAAGTAGATGACGACCAGCGTACCCAGCGAAGAGGTAAACTCCACGAAGGGCTGGAAGGTGGCCATCAGCTTGAGGGCGCTCAACTGGGATCTGCGGTAATTTTCGATGCCAACATGGACACGGCTGGCTTCTTCGGCTTCGCGGGTGAAGGCCTTGATCTCACGGATGCCGGACAAATTATCGTTCAAGAGGGCGTTCAGATCGCCCAGCACTTTCTGGCGATGGCGGAACGCCGGGCGAACGTATTTGGCGTACACCTGAAGTGACAGGAACACCAGCGGGATCGGGATCAGGCTAAGGAGGGTCAGCTTCCAATTCAAAAAGAAAAGAACGGTTGTTACCCCGATCAGTGTGACGATGTTAACAACCACATCCGGGATGGCATGGGCGATGAACTGTTCGAACAGGTCGGTGTCATTGATCACGTTCGACATAAGGTTGCCGACCTGCTTGTCTTCGTAAAAGCGCAGGGAGAGGCGCTGCATATGTTCGTAGATGTACTCACGCACATCCGCCACCACACCCCAGCCGGCCACATGCGCCAAGTAAGAGCGTACAAAAGTCAGCCCGGCCCGCGCCACATACGCCGCCAACACGATCAAGGTCAGCGTAGTGACATAGTTGTAATTCGCCAGGTTAGTGCCCGGGTCGGTAATGCGCGCAATCAACAGGGTAATGATCCACGGGATCAAAAGCTGGATTCCCACCAGGACCAGCATGCTCAGGGCAGTCACAACCAGGGAGCTGGTGTACCTGCGGGCGTAATTAAAGATTAGTTGGAAGGGTTTCATTAAAATAACCTCGGCCTTGTATTTTACGACCACTTGTCAAATTGGGGGGTGTAAATGTGCTTGCAATTTGGAATAGCACTGAAGAGAAGAGTCGGGTGTTTTACAGGACGAAGCGGAGCAGGATAGGGAACGGGAAAAAAGGCTTTCCGGGGCTTAAGTGTTAAAACGACGAGGAACGATGCCACATAAGGGGGTAGGGGTGAAAGTAGGGAGGCGTGGGTGGGGATTGCCGCTGTCTTTCGATTTGGTGAAAAACGCGCCTTAATGGTGCGGCGGCCTTGACAAGCCTCCCACTCCCGACTATTATTACGTTTTACGATATAACGTCATACGTTGCAACGGGAGATGAAATAGATGGAACCTTCTGATTTTGGGCGATTTTCGGACCCGGCCTTGTTGATCCTGGCTAGCCTGGCAGGCGGTGAAAAACATGGCTATGCCATGATGGAAGATATCGAAGCCATGAGCGGCGTCCACCTTGGGCCGGGCACCCTGTACGGGGCGCTGGCACGGCTGGAACAATCCGGTCTGATCCAGGCGCTGCCGGCCGACGAACGCCGAAGGCCGTACCAGTTGACCGCGCAGGGCAAGGCCTTCCTGCGCCAGTCGCTGGCCAGCTTGAAGAATTTTGTGTCAATGGGGCTGATGAGGCTGGGAGCGTGAGGCTGGATAGAGTCCGACCCTGGCTGACGAGCCTGTATCCGCGCGCCTGGCGGGAGCGCTATGCGGTCGAGTTTGACATGCTACTCGAGCAATGTCTGCACTCCCCACTTGACGTAGTGGACGTGTTCCTGGGCGCCCTAGATGCGCACCTGCAACTTCTGAGTGGAGAAAATCTTAGCTGGAGATTGATGAATATGCAAAACAAGCTTCGCACTACCCTATTGATGGTTTTTGCCGCTTTCATTGGGTTCATCGTGGCGGGATTCAGCCTGGTGGGAATGGCAGACGACAGCCCAATGATCCCTTTGATGAAAACCAATCCGGCCCTGGCGGCGGCCTGGACAACGATCCAGATCGGGTCGGCAGTGGCACTGCTGGCTGTGGTGGTCGGCGGAATACCGCTGGCGTTGACGGTGGTGCAAGGCGCCCTGGCGGGTGGCCGGCGCGGGCGGGGATTGCTACTGGTGCCGGTGGTTTCCTTCCTGGTTTTAGTGCTCTACCTGGTTTTTTTGTTCCTGGTTGGCTCGGGCAGGATCCAGATCGAGGGCGTGGTCAAGGTGGTTGGACCGGGAGCCTTTCCGGCCGGGAATCGCCTGATGATGGAGGGCCTGATGCTGGTATTCATCCTGGGGGCGATTGCCAGCACGCTGGCGGTCTGGAAGGCCGTCTCCGCAGCGGATAGTGAGCAGGAGACCTTCCACGCGTTCGGGCGAGCCCTGAACGTGAAAATCTACTCGTTCGCCTTCGTGCCGGCGGTAATTGCCACGATCAGCATGCTTGTCATGCTGCTTGCCACGCTGGCCTGGGGCTGGCTGTCCTTTTCGGCACTGCCGCAGGTGTTTGCCGGGAACTTTGGGCCGTGGGGCACCAGCACACAGATCTGGTACATCGGCATCCTGGTGGTGATGGCGGCCTGCAGCGGGGGGGCGGTCTTCGGGCTGCGGCGCGGCCGTCCGAGGCGGTCTCAATGAAGAGACTGTTGCGCATCCTCGTCAAGCTGCTCAAGCTCGGCGTACTGGCGTTCCTGGTGGTGGTGGTAGCCAGCGCAGCGCTGACAGGTTACCTGGCGATCGCCAGGAATGCAGCGCTGGCGCTGCCAGTTCCAACCGGGAGCTATACAGTAGGGAGGAGCGAATACAACTGGGTGGACTCTGACCGAACGGACCCGCTGGCGGACGAAGGAAATGCACCGCGCGAGTTGGTGGTGTGGGTATGGTTCCCAGCGGCACAGGCAGGAACAACCCCGGCTCCCTATCTGCCGCCAGCCTGGGTACAGGTGCGCAATACTGACCAGGGAGCACTGGGCAAGCTGATCGAAAATGACTTCAACCGATTCCAGACGCATTCCTACGCAGGTGTGCCACTGGCGGCGGCTCCGGCAGTCTTCCCGGTGCTGATCATGGAACCCGGGATGGGGCCGATCGCGACGGATTACACGGTCCTGGCGGAAAACCTGGCCAGCCACGGCTATATCGTGGTGGGGATCAACCCGACGGACAGCGCCAATACGACGGTATTCCTGAATGGCATGGTGGTGCTGCGGACGGCCAAAGGCACCATCCCGGATAATGCCACTCCGGCCGAAGGAGACGCGGACGCCAACCGGATCGAAGCGGTCTGGCAACAGGATGAGGTGTTTGTGCTGGACCAACTGGCTGCCTTGAACGCGGCCCAGAGCGGCTTTTTCAGCCACAGGCTGGATCTGCAGCACGTTGGGGCGTGGGGGCATTCCTTTGGCGGCGTGACTGCCCTGGGGCTGTGCCAGGCCGATCCGCGCTGCCAGGCTGGAGTGGACATGGATGGAACGCCCACCAGCAACGAAATGACCGTGGCAGTCCCGAAACCATTTATGTTCATGACGGAAGATTACAGCAAGGGCTGCGACCAAGGCTGCGCTGCGATGCGGCAGGTTTTCCTGAATACCAAAGCGGGTGAGGCTTATTCGCTTTCGATTGCCGGAACGCGGCATTTTAACTTCAGCGACCTGCCCTACCGCCAGGTGCCGCTAATCGAGCCGCTGTTCGTCATGGCCGGCTACGAGGGCGCAATCCAGCCGAGGCGTGGGCTGCAAATTGTCAATGCCTACCTGGTGGCCTTCTTCGACCAGTATTTGAAGGGAAGCACGCAGGATTTATTGAAGGGGCCGGCATTATCTTTTCCTGAAGTAATCTTCGACAAGCATTGAAAAAGGAAGCATTGATGGGAGAACAGAATTTATGAAAAAAGTTGTGGTTTCCATTTTCTCCGGCGCCATCCTGGGAGTGATCGGGGCGCGCTATTTATTCGTGGGCTCGTGGTTGAGCCTGATCCCATGGGGGATTGCAGGGCTGTTGATCGGCTTTTGGAGTCAAAAGCGGCAATGGCTGGTAAACGGCATCTGCTACGGGTTCACTATCTGCTTCGCGTTCATGATAGCGGGATACTCCGGCAGCGCGGCCCTGATCAGCCGCCTGCCGTTCTTTGCATTGATCGGGCTGTTCGGCGGAATGTGCGGTCTGTTCCTGGGGTGGTCGGGGTTCGTAATAAAGCGGAGGGTGAGAGGAGAATGAAGGGAAAAAAACGCGAGGCGCGCACGCGTTAGGATTCGAAACAATGAGAAACAATGCAAAGGAGATTTGTTAAGGTTGGGGAGGAAAGATAGAAGGTATTGAATACGATCATAGACCCTACTGCAAAACCGAGTGGACAGAATTCATCCAAATTGAACCCTCCTCAACAAGCGGATTTCTTAATATAATCAGGCCAACGTATAGACAAAAGCCTAAACCATGTTCAAGAAAAATAAACATCCTCTCCAACCAGTACTGATCTGCAGTGTCAACGAATTGCCCAAGGAGCAGCGCGAATATCTAAACAGCTCCTGGGCGAGCGTATTCTATCGGGAGTTCTTTTGCCGATTGGACGAAGAACCCTTTTCAGTGCTGTATGCCGATCTGCCTTCACGGCCGAATGTCCCCGTCAATGTATTGGTGGGGTTGGAATATCTCAAGGCGGGTTTTGGCTGGTCGGATGAAGAGATGTACGAGGCCTTTCTCTACAATCTCCAAGTACGCTATGCGTTAGGGTACGATGAGTTTTTGCAGTAGAGTCTATGATCGTTTTCAATACTTTTCTTAAGTGTCGAAACTGTCTGTGAAAACATTCGGAGACCACCAAGAGCGGCGATCTCCGAAATTATTTTAATCGAGTAGTGCGGAATGGCATTTGGGCTTACTTTTTGTCGTCAGCATCCCATTTGTTATCTTCCAGGCGAATGCCCTGTCCAGCCTAAAAGTTTTTGCAGGCAAGGAAGGTCGCATTTTGAGTGTGTGCAGCTTCGCTGCACACACTCAAAATGCGATTCACTTTTATTTCATCACAAATATTCTTTCAATTGGCGGGACCGGCGGGGGTGACGCAAGCGGCGCAGGGCTTTGCCTTCGATCTGGCGGATGCGCTCACGGGTCAGGCCGAACTTCTCACCCACCTCTTCGAGGGTGTAGGGGATGCCCGTTTCCAGCCCGAAACGCATACTGAGGATGCGGGCTTCACGCGGGGTGAGCGTGCCGAGCACTTCCTCGATCTTATCCTTGAGCATGGACTGGTAGGCGCTTTGCACCGGAGTAGGGGTGAGTTCGTCTTCGATGAACATGCCCAGGTCGGAATCTTCATCGTCACCGACTGGGCTCTCGAGCGAGAGCGGCAACCAGGAGACCTGCAGGATATACTGGATCCTGGCAGGGTCCATCTTCACTTCGGCAGCCAGTTCCTCGGCGGTGGGGGCGCGCCCGAGGTGCTGTTCCAAGTCGCGATTGGCCTTGTAGATCTGGCGGATGCGATCGTTGATGTGAACAGGCAGCCGAATGGTGCGGGCCTGGTCGGCAATGGCACGTGTGATGGTCTGGCGGATCCACCAGGTGGCATAGGTGGAAAAGCGGAAGCCCTTGTGCACGTCGTATTTCTCGACCGCCTTCATCAAGCCGAGGTTACCCTCCTGGATCAAATCGAGGAAAGCCACGCCACGGCCCATATAACGCTTGGCGATGCTAACCACCAGGCGGGTATTGGCTTTAATGATCTGTTCGCGCGCGAGAGAGCCATCCTGCACCAGAGTTTCGAGGCGCAGGCGTTCGGGATTGTGCTGGCGAGCGGGGCAGCAGGCCAATTCCGCCCTGGCCTGGCGGCCGGTTTCGATGCGAACAGCGATCTCCCATTCCTCGTTAGCCTTGAGGAGCGGGACACGCGACATTTCCTTAAGATACATGCCAACCGAGTCATCGCTGGAATAATCGGCGACTTCCGGCTCAACCCAGGGATTCATTTCCGGCGCGGCAAGCGATTCCGAGGCGAGCGGGTCGTATTCAGAGTCGAGCATGTCGACGCCGTGGTGGCGCAACGCCAGCTTCATAACGGAGAGGTGTTCAGAATTCTGGCCCAGTTCCGGGCTGGCGTCCAGCAGATCTTCGGTGGTCAAATAGCCCTGGATGGAGGCTTTCTCCATGAGCTGGCTGAGAATTTCGCGATTGTTTGGTCGGTCAATTGTCGCCATTTTCATTACCCTCCTCTTCCGGCGCAACCTACTTCAACAGATCCTTCAACGCCGAGAACGGCGAATCTGCTTCGGGGCGGTGGCCGCAATCCGTTTTATTCAAGTTTTCCCCACAAACCGGGCAGAGGCCTTTGCAATCAGGGCTATGAAGCGGGCTGATGGGGAATTCCAACAAGGCGAATTCCCGCAATAAAGGCTCCAGGTAAATCTGGCCATCATCCGGCACAAGCAAGCCGGATTCGGTTATATTCTTCTTCTCGAAGGCATATAATTCCGTGACCGTCCACTTAAGCGTGTGGGTAAACAACTCCAAGCAACGCACGCATTCCAGTTCGGTTTCTGCCTTAAAGTCGCCCTGCAAAACCAGGCCCTGCGGCGTGCGGCTGAAACGGGAAGTGCCCATGAACCCCTGCAAGGTCAGATCATCCCCCAGTTGGATTGTCTGATATTCAAAATCGAAGTCGCGGAACGAGCCGATCGATGAACTGATCAGGAATCCGACGTTGAGCCGTAGTGGATAGCGAAGTGTTGTCACAGGATACTTCTATACGAAAGTCTCGGAATTGATTCATTCTAGCACAGCGGGGACTCGAAGTCAAGAATCGTTAAAGAATACCGAAATTTGGAATTGGGGGCTGGGAGGAATGGATGGCAACCAGGGTGACATCGTCATCCTGGGCGGAGCCGGACTGGTAGGATACCAGCGTTTCGCGGAGCGAATCGCAAACCTGCTGGCCTCCGCGCCCGGCCAGTTGGGAAAGGGCGGACTGGAGGCGCGTGTATCCGTAAGATTCCCCATGTGGGTCGCGACAATCGGTCATGCCATCGGTGAAGACGAGCAGAGTGCCGCCCGGGGGGAGCAGGACGGAATTCTCATCCAGCAGGAGCTGCTCGAACATGCCAATGGCCTGGCCGGTGGTGTGCGGCAGCGTAGTGACCGCGCCGGCTGCGTCCATCAGCATGGGCAATTCGTGGCCGGCGCGGGCGAAATCGAACTGACCGCTGGCGCAGTCCAGCACGCCAAGCAAGACCGTGACAAACTGGTCAGACTGGCCGAGCTTGATCAGGTGGGCATTGACGCGCCGCAGAACTTCGCCGGGCGTGCCGCCGTGCTGGACTTCGGCCATGATCAAGGCATGCGTGCGGGCCATAAAGATGGCGGAAGGGATGCCTTTATCTGAAACATCCCCCACCACCAGGCCGATGCGCCCGCCAGCCATGCTGAAAATATCATAGAAATCGCCGCCGACCATGCGGGCCGGATGCATGACCGCCCCGAAAGCGTAACCGGGTACAAGCGGGAGTTCGTGCGGCAGAATGCTGACCTGGATCTCGGCGGCAACTTTCAGCTCATGTTCCAGGCGCTCCTTTTCAATGATCTGGAGCTGGGCGGCCTTCAGTTCATCATAGGCCTTTTGCAACTGGTGGTTCTTCTCCTGGAGATCATGGAAGGAAAGCGTGCTAGTGTAATCCAGGCGCTTGGTGAGGGTCTGCACAATGGTATAAGCCAGCTTGGGCTGACGGGTGAGCAGACCATCGAAATCGGCATGCGTCATCATCCAGAGCCGGCTGGCCTGTCCCGCCCGGACGGAGGCAGTGCGGGCGCGCCCTGGGATGAGCAGGCTCATCTCGCCGATGAATTCACCCGTGCCAAAAACCGCCAACTGTCTTTCGTCGGGAGTGTCGAGGCCCATCAGCACCTGCAACTGGCCTTCGAGGATAATAAAGAGGCTCTCGCCCGGCTCGCCCTCCCGGAAGAGCACCTGGCCCGGTTCCAGGTTGACAACCTGCAGGGTGGACACCATGTAATCCAGTTCATTGCGGGGCAAATCACTCAGCAAAGGAACTTTTTTAAAGAGGACGGTTTGAGCCATAGGGACCTCATCAAGAGACTAAAAAAAATGCTTCGGGAGCGTAGGGATGAATTTATAAAAAAGCCCCGCGCCAACGCCGGTTGCAACCAGGATAATAATAATGACAATTAGGAAAATGGTAAAGCCCATGCCAACATACCCGAGCACCAGGCCCCAGACCGCGGAGGTACGCCCCCGAGCGCCGCTCTGTCGGATCTGTCCGAGCGCCACGTGACCGGCAATGATGCCGACCAGCCAGAGGACGAACGGCAGGAAATCCAGGATGGAAGAGCAAACGGCGCTTGTACCAGCGGTGACGGCAGCCAGAAGCAGGCCGAGGGTCAGGTCGAAACAAGCCTGCAGAAGGTAAAAGAACCAACCCAGCAAGCCCAGCAGCAGGCTGGTGCGAGCAAGTTTATTGGGGACGGGAAGCGATTCCAGCATGGGTGGGATTGGTAGCAACAACAGGAGGCAAAATTATTCCATCTCATTCCAGGAAAAGCGGATAAGATAGAATAAAACAAATACCGCAGAAAATTCAAATATTATCGGGACAATTGGTAAACTACCGACAAATTTAAGCGTGCAGACCACGAAGGAACTGATGCCGTAAGCCCAGACAGCCCATTTAAAGCCATTCCAAACGACCAGGAGGAAGACGAAATCGGCAAGCGCCAGGCAGGCCACCACCAGAGCTGTCGCGAAGGCTGCCAGCGAATCCTGCAAGGAGGCCTGGGCGGTACGGAGAAATGTCAACATCGTTACGATATTAACGATCAACATAAAGACGATAAAAATCTTGGCAAGAATATTTTGCTGAAAATCCCGCCGCTTCTGGCCGACCGTGGCATAGATGCCCAGCAGGGTCAAGCCGGGCAGGAAAGTGAAAAGGAACCAGTCATATTGCTCGATGACGGGGCGGTCGAGGCCGTAAGCCTGGGTGATTTGCTGGATCTGCGCCGAGGTGCTGCCGGCTGGCAGGAAGGTTTGGATAATGCGAACCGCATAGATACCCAGGGAAACCAGCACCAGCAAAATACCCATGCCCAGAACGAGATAATTACGCCAATTTTTCATTGAAATCAATCTCTTCCTTGCCGCCCAGCTTCTCCTGGATGCGCTCCACCACCAATTCCAGCGCCATGGGTTGGTTGACAAAATCGACATCATCGGTGTGGATGGTAAGCACCGGGCACAGGTCAAAAGACAGCAGCCATTCGTCATAAAAAGATTCGAGCAGACATAAATAGTCCAACGAGATACCGGTTTCCATATTGCGGGCGCGCTTGCGGATGCGTTGCATCAGCACGTCAGCCGGGCATTTCAGATAAACCAGTAAATTGGGCTGCGGCAGGCTGTTGACTACCAGCTCAAACAATTTCCGATAGGCAATGTAATCGCGCTCGGACAGGTTGCCCATGTGGTGCAGGGCGCGCGAAAAGATATAGGCATCTTCGTAAATGCTGCGGTCGAGGATGGCCGGGCGCGGATCACAGACGGCTTCGAGGTACTGATCGGCGCGATGGCCGAGGAAGAATATTTGCAGATGGAACGACCAGGCATGCATGTCGGAATAAAAATCGGGCAGGTAGGGGTTATCGGCGACGGATTCAAAGTCAGTGCGCCAGCCCAGGCGCGTGCCAATGCGCTCGGTCAGCGAGGTCTTGCCCGCCCCAATATTCCCGGCAACAACAACCATTCTTTTCGGCATAGTTCCTCCTCAATACACCGGATAATTGTACTCCCAGTTGAGATGCTCGTCCGAATGTCCGCCGGGGGGTTACCCCTCCAGGGTGCTACGCGAAAACCCCCGGCTCAAGATACAAAGCCCGCTAAAGCGG
>Ga0182027_10006803_pt1 | contig 17009 bp, 16 predicted proteins | sample 712E1DmetaG_FD_121300 | JGI IMG/M metagenome (GOLD analysis project Ga0182027, IMG submission 121300) | Permafrost microbial communities from Stordalen Mire, Sweden - 712E1D metaG (Illumina Assembly) | ecosystem: Environmental > Terrestrial > Soil > Wetlands > Permafrost | place: Sweden... | reverse complement strand
TAGACATTGTATGGCTCAGCCGTGCTCCGTTCGGCAGCGGGCGTGAGTCTCCGCCACGCCGGTTGGTATCTCATCCCAACGGACGTACGTCTCGTCACGCCGATTGGTGTCTTATCCCAAAGGCCTTGCTGAATTCTTCGAATTCAGACGTTTGTCCGCATGCGAAGTTGGATCGCCGAATGGGAATACGTAGGTGGAATGGAAGCAGTTCCGGACAGGGCAGTGGGGTCGGAGGGAGACGAAGTGAGTTTTTGGGGGGCGCGGCACGACCGCTACGCTGGCCGTGCCCGCATAAATGAAGTCGTGCTCTATGCCACCAGCGCCAACTCGCGGATGGTCTCCTTGCGCACCGTAAGCCGATCGATCAGATCGGCCCGCACCTCGTAGCCGCGGCCCGGCGTGTCGGGAATCGCGATCTCGCCCTCTGCAGAGACGGTCACCTCGGGTACGATGATGTCCTCGGCAAAGTAGCGCCTGGAGGCCGAAACATCTCCGGGCAGCGTGAACCCTTCGAGAGTGGAAAGCGCAATGTTATGCGCGCGGCCCACGCCGGACTCGAGCATGCCGCCGCACCAGACTGGAATTCCCCGCTCCAGAGCCGCGTTGTGCACGGCGATGGCCTCGGAGAAGCCGCCCACGCGGCCCAGCTTGAGGTTAATGATCTTGCACGATTCCATCTCGATGGCGGCCAGCGCATCGCGCCGGTTGCGGATGGATTCGTCGAGGCAGATGGGCGTGTTGAGACGCCTTTGCAGCATCGAGTGGAAGTAGAAGTCGTCGTGCCACAGGGGCTGCTCGATCATCAGCAGATCGAAGGCATCGAACGAGACCAGATGGTCTTCATCGCGCAGGCGATAGGCCGAGTTGGCGTCACAACTGAGCAGGATGCCGGGCCAGCGGCTGCGCACCCGCTCAAAGACCTCAACATCCCAGCCCGGTTTGCACTTGAGCTTGATGCGTTGATAGCCGGCGGCTAGCTCTCGCTCGATGATCGCAAGCAATTCGGGGATCGAGGAATGAATTCCGACGGAGACTCCGCAGGCAATGCTTTCGCGCACACCGCCTAGCAAGCGGGAGAGCGAGATGCCTTCGCGCTGCGCCTCCAGATCCCAGATCGCATTCTCCAGGGCGGCCTTGGCCATCGGGTTGCCGCGCACGGCCTTGAAGATCCCCGGGCACTCTCCGCCGTGCTCGGGGGACTCGGCGGCCAGCGTGGGCGCCAGCTCCTGCACAAGAACCTGCCAGGCCGAGTCGGTGGATTCGCCGGAGAAGAATGGGCGCTCGCCGGCTGTGCACTCGCCCCAGCCGCTCAGCCCTTCTGACTGGACCTCGGCGAGAACGATCCTCCGGTTGCGGGTGACACCAAAGCTGGTCTCAAACGGACGCACCAGCGGCATATGCAATTCACGCAGAATGATCGCATCAATTCTCATATAGTTTTGCATTCCTTAGAAAAACCAGAACCAAGATTCGATTCCGCCTGAGCGAGGGGCCCCAAATCGAAGACTCCATTTCCTTCCGCATCGCGAGAGAAACCAAGTACCGCCAAGCCCCGCGAAAATGCCTCTTGAAACTTCTGTCGATTCTCTAGCTGGACAGCGATGGCCTTTTGGCGGCTTGTTTCGCTGGCCTTCCACTGGTCGATGGGGGCTGGGACCAGAATGTGTTGTTCAATGCTGTACGCGGCTGCCGGGCGCCGAGCAAGGATTGCCAGAACTCGTGGGGAATCCAACTCCCACTCGGCCAGAAGACGGTCGGTTGGGAGCCCACCCTGCAGTCGAGAAGAGGATACACCATAGAAATCCACACGATAGGCGCGGGAGATGGCTCCCAGCCTGTGGATATTGAGGAAAGCGTTTTTGATCGCCAAGGGATCGAAGGTCCACTCGATGTGCCGAATGCCCCGGGAAAGCGCCTCACGCCGTTGCTCCCATTTGAGTTCCGCGCCAAGGCCCCGGTTGCGGTGAGTCGGCCGGACGGCCAGCATGTGCGAGTGAAGGTAAGGCTGCGGCCCATTTTGGGTTGCCTTGATTCCCGGCAAAGACATGGCGAAGCCTACGAGCGTTTTCCCCGGTGCTGCCGCCGCGACGCCTGCGAGTTCGCTATCGAAGGCGCCAATCACCTGACCGCCGATCTTTTGCGCCAGGAGAAATGTCTTGCGAGGAATCACATCGTTCTTGTCGTAGCCCCAGGTCTCGATCTGGAGCTCGACGCACTCCTCCAACTCGTCAAATCCCGCGCAAGAACGAATCTCGATCATGGCTGAGCCTGCGACGCGGGTTGAGCCGGAAGATCAGCACCGGACGCCCCTTCGTTTGCCAGCTTCTTCTTCGCTTGCGCCCACAGCGCTTCCAGCTCGTCCGGCGAAAGTTCTTCCAGCGGGCGCGACGCGGCACGTTCCATTTCACTGAAGCGTCGGCGGAAGCGCAGATTGCACTGGCGCAGGGCCATCTCGGCGTCTACGCCCAAGTGGCGCCCAAGATTGACCACGGTAAACAGCAGGTCGCCAAGCTCTGCTTCGATTGCCGGCCGCCGCGCCGGATCGTCCGAGGCAGCTTCGGCCTCGAGCTCCGACGTCTCCTCCGCAATCTTCGGCAACAGTTCACGCCAGCTTGGCCAATCGAAACCCGCCTTTTGCGCCTTGGCGCCGAGTTTGGCAGCCTCAGCCAATGCGGGAATCGCACGAAGAACGCTATCGAGCCGCGAAGGCGGCTGATTCCCTGCCCCGGCGGCTGCCGAACTCTTGCCGTCCGCGCCCGGCGCCGGCTTTTCGGCAGCTTTGATCTCTTCCCAATTGCGTAGGACAGCCGCCGCCGAACCCTCGACCGCTGCGTCCACATCCGCACGGTTGCCTGCCGCTCGAGAAGCCTCATCGCCAAAGACGTGGGGATGGCGCCGGACCAGCTTCCGATTCAGCGCTTCGAGCACCTCGGCGATGGTGAAGTGGCCCTCGTTTGCGGCCATTTCCGCATAGAAGAGAACCTGCAGGAGGAGATCGCCGAGCTCCTCTGGTAAGTGGGAGAAGTCGCGGCGCTCGATGGCGTCGAAGACCTCGTAGGCTTCTTCGAGCGTGTATTTGCGGATGGATTCGAAGGATTGCTCGCGATCCCAGGGGCAACCGCCGGGAGCGCGCAAGCGAGCCATGATGGCCACAGACTGCTCAAACAACGCTGCCGCCCGCGCCGGATCGGTGGCGTTTTGCGGCGCGGGATCTTTCGCACTGCAGCTCTCTGGCGGCAGATCCATGCACTTCCAGTTTAGCTTATGGGGGAGCGGCAGCCACGATCCGTGCGTCTTACGAACCGTACGCCGGAGCCGTATACTCAATCTCTCCCATGATTCGCGTCCTCGGAACCATCGTTGCCGGCCTTCTCGGGCTGGCCTTCGGCAGCTTCCTGAACGTGTGCCTGAGCCGCTGGCCCGCGGGCGAGAGCATCGTCCATCCGCGCTCGCACTGCCGAAGCTGCGGACGAACGCTGGCTTGGTGGGAGAATGTGCCCCTGGTGAGTTGGCTGGCGCTGCGCGGCCGCTGCCGGAACTGCCGGGCGTGGATTAGCTGGCGGTATCCGCTGGTGGAGCTGTCGGTGGGAGTGCTGTGGGCGTGGACGGCATGGCAGGTGCTAAGCTCACGCGGACTCGATCCGCTTCTAGACGCTCACTCCCTCCCTGTCGTTATCTATATTTGTGTTTGCGCCGGAGTCGGGAACTTCATTCTGTGCTGGCTCTTAGTGGCGCTGGCCGTGCTCGATTCTGAGCACTTTTGGCTGCCCGATTCGTTGACGCTGTCCGGGACGGGCCTCGGTTTCCTCTTTGTTCTGGCGCATGGGACAATGATCGGCGAATCAGGATCGATGAAGTATGCAGCCGAACGCGCCGCGCTAACTTCGATCGCGGGCATTCTCGGCGCCGCCGCCCTTATCCTGCTCATCCGCTGGATCTACTGGCTCTTCCGCCGGCGCGAGGGCATTGGCCTGGGCGACGCCAAGCTGATGGCGATGTTGGGCGCGTGGCTTGGCCTGCCTGGCGCGCTGCTCGCCTTCTGCTTGGGCGTGGTGTTGGGCGCGATAGCTGCAATCGTTCTGCTCACCGTTCCTTCCCTCCGTAAGAGCAGCGAAGGCTGGGCGCACATCAAGCTCCCGCTGGGCACATTTCTTTGCATGGGCGGAATCGTCAGCAGTTTGTGGGGAGAGCGAATGATCGGCGCGTATCTGCGCTGGGCAGGCTTTTAGCGATCGCGGGCTCAGCGGTCTTTACTGTTGGGACTGCACCGCCGGCTGCCCGGATGAAGCCGCCTTCGCGTTCGCGATCTCAGGATCCTTCAAGGCTTTGCGCGCTTCCTTGCCGTGACGGCTGTCGGGGTCGTATTCCGTCACTTTGAGGTAGTTGGCCCGCGCGTCGGCGAAGTCGCCCAAGTGGCGCTCGGATTCGGCCAGTCCCCAATACACATCGGGATTGGCCGGATCCAGGACCAGCGCGGATTGAAACCGCGACAGAGCAGCCTTCCAGTTCTTGTTGTCGAGATAGTAGTTGCCAACGTTCACGTCCTCAGCCGCTGTCTCGTGGTGCTCGGGCACAATCTCCTGCCCTTTCCGGTTGCGCTTTCCCGGTTGCGTGTTGTCATCTGGCGGCGGGAGCAGATCACCTAACCCGGTGAGGCTCGAACTGGAGGTCGTTTCACTCGACTCGGCGGCCGCCGCCGCATCCTCCGGACTGCGCACTGGGTCGAGGTCCTCCGCAGGCATTGGGATGCGCCCTTTGCCGGATTCGTCTCCCACTCCCGGCGGCAGATCGGGCGAGTTTCTCGATGGCATCACGGGAACCGAATTCGTGTCCTCAGGAAACGGATTCTGATTCGCCTGCGTCTGCACGCGGGGAGGTGTTTGGGCGGGAGGTGGGTTCTGAGAATTGGCCGCCGGTTGGCTTTGGCCGGAGCCGGAGGCGGCGCCGCTGTTTGAGGCCTGCGCACGGAGCCGCGGCGTCCCCGCCAGAAGGCAGGCCAGAGCCACCGCTGCTCCAAACACCGGTTTCATTGCCGACTCCCCAACTCCCCAACTTCTTCGATGCGATTCAGCCCACGGCGAGATGCGAGCCGGAGGAGTGGGCTGAGAGTTCGCGTCCAAGGAAAGCATCGCACATTTGCGCAGCACATTTCATCCCTCTGCCGGATTCGAGCACTGCCAGCGACACCTATTTCGTTGGACTCTGTTTTGTTGGACTCCGCGGGGGCTCGATAGTCATGACCGGCAGCTATGAGGCGACGGCGAACAAATCGGACTTCGGCATGCGCTTTTCCACCCCGCAGTTCCCTGCCCCGGAACGATAGAATCCCTCTAGGCTGTCCGCTATCCAGCAGCCGCACTGGAGCACCGTTCGCATGGGATACCAGGTTCTGGCCAGAAAATATCGTCCGCAGCGCTTTGCCGACGTGGCCGGCCAGGACCATGTGACGCGCACGCTGCTGAACGCGCTCAGCCAGAACCGCATCGCGCACGGGTACATCTTCTCCGGGCACCGCGGCATCGGCAAGACGACCATCGCGCGCATTCTGGCCATGGCGCTGAATTGCCGGACAGAAGTGGGCACAGCCGAGCGCCCTACACACGAGCCATGCGGCCGATGCGATGCCTGCACCGAGATTCGCCAGGGCAACGCGGTGGACGTGATCGAGATTGACGCGGCCACCAACCGCGGCATCGACGAGATTCGCGAGCTGCGCGAAGCGGCGCGCTACTCTCCGGCGCGGGACCGATACAAGGTCTACATTCTCGATGAGGCGCACCAGATTACCGAAGCTGCCTTCAACGCACTGCTTAAGACACTCGAAGAGCCGCCGGCGCACGTCATCTTTATGTTGGCGACCACTGAGCCCGAGAACATCCCCCAGACCATCCGCTCGCGCTGCCAGCACTTCAGCTTTCATGCGGTCAAGTTCGACGACATTCTGGCGCAGTTGAAGATGATCGCGGCCGAGGAGAAGGTTTCGGCCGAAGAGGGCGCACTGGCGCTGCTGGCCGAGGCCGGCGACGGATCGATGCGCGACGCGCTTTCCATCATGGACCAGGCGATTGCGTCCGCGCCCGTGGAAGCGGGCCGGCCCGTGCTTTCGGCAGAGCAGATTCGCGAGTTGACGGGGTCGGTGCCGAACACGGTCTTCGAGCGGTTGTTGGAAGCCGTGGCGGCGGGCCAAAGCGCGGAACTGATGGAGCAGTTGAACGGGTTGGTGAATGCCGGGCACAGCCCGCTCTCGCTGGCGCGGCAGATGGTCCGCTATCTGCGCAATGCACTCATGGCGAAGCTGGGCGGCGAGCAAACCGGGCTGCTGCAAATTTCCGCAGACGAGCGATCGCGCGCCGCGCGCACGGCGCTGCTGTTTACCGAGGAAGAGCTCGCACGCAACCTGCAGATCGTGCTGCGCACCTTTGACGATTTGAACTACCGCCAGGAACAGCGATTCCACCTGGAGCTGGGAGTGCTCAAGCTGATTCACGCGCAGCGGCTACTGCCCATTGAGGAGCTGCTGAGCGGCATAGCCGGCGGAGCGGGCGCGCGCGCCGCAACAGCGAGCAACGGGCCGCGCGCAAGTGGCAGCGTTGCGCGGCCGGTGGGTGTGTCGGCTCCGGGGGCTGGCGCCCCGGCGCCGGAGAGGAGCGGATGGAGCGGCGGAACGCGGTTGTCGCCGGCTGCGGGGCCAAGAATGGAATCCGTGGCTGAGGAATCGCGCACGGCTCGGACTCCCGCGATGGCGGGCGGAGTCTCTCCCTTCCCCGCCGTGGCCAGCCAGCCGGCCGGGTATGCCTCGGCCGCAACACTCACCGAGGGTGCGCTGGCTAAGGCTCCCGAAGCGGCAACGGTCACTGCCGACGGAATGCGTGTGGAATCCGTGCGCGAAGCTGTCGTCGCCGCGCTGGCCACAGCGGGTCACAGCTCTGCCGCGCAATTGCTGGGCTCAGGCGTGTGGTTGCTCGATGGCGCCGGCGTACACGTAGCCGTGCCGGGAATGGGTAAGAAGATGCTCAGCCTCACGGTCAACGCCGCGGCCGAGAAGATCATCCGGCAGGAGCTGCAAAAGCTCAGAGCATCGGCGCGATTCGTCGTGTCAGGCAGCGCGGGAGTAGCTCCTGCGGTCGTCGCGCCGCCCGTTGCGCCTGCAGGCAGCGTGCAGGAGGCGGCGCTCGCGCATCCCTTGGTGAAGAGAGCGCAGGAGATCTTCAACGCCGAGGTCCGCAGCGTGGTCGACCTGCGTCAGAAGTGAATGGCGCGTGAAGAGGAGAATCGTGAATGATCAACCCGCTCAAGATTTCGGAGATGCTCTCGCAGGCTAACCAGATGCAGGAAGAGATGCAGCGCAAGCTGGGCGAGACCGTGGTGGAAGCTTCGAGCGGCGGCGGTGCGGTGACTGCGACCATGAACGGCAAAAAGGAGCTGCTGAAGCTGCGCATCGATCCCTCGGCGGTGGTCAGCTTGAGCGGCGGTCAGGCGGATGTGGAGATGCTCGAAGATCTGATCGTGGGCGCAGTGAACGAAGCCGGCCGCAAGGCGGATGAAGCCATCAAGTCGAGCGTGCAGGGCATGTTGGGCGGCCTGAAACTGCCAGGAATAAGCTAAGCAGCGCTGCGCCGGCGAGCGCCCGCCGCTGCGGACAGGGAGGCAAACAAATTGTCACGTTATGCCGAGCCAATGGCCCGGCTCATTGAGGAATTGAAGAAACTACCCGGCGTGGGAACGAAGAGCGCGCAGCGCTTTGCCTTCTACATTCTGCGCGCGAGCGATGAGGATGCCACTGCCCTGGCCGATGCGGTGCGCGGACTGAAGACAAGTTTGCGTCTGTGCTCCATCTGCAACAACGTCACCGACATCGATCCCTGCTCCTATTGCGCCAGCCCGTCGCGGAACCAGCGCCTGGTATGCGTGGTGGAGGAGCCCACCAACGTTGCTGCTGTGGAGCGGTCGCAGACCTACCAGGGCGTCTATCACGTGCTGCACGGCACGCTTTCGCCGTTGCATGGCGTGGGACCGGACCAGTTGCGCGCGGAAACACTGATGCGCCGCGTGGAGCGTGGCGAGGTGGACGAGGTGATTCTGGCCACCAGCCCCACCCTCGAAGGCGAGGCCACCGCCGATTGGCTGGCCGGCTCACTGCGCGGATTCGCGGTGCGCATCACCCGCATCGCGACCGGCGTTCCGGCCGGCAGCGACATCGAATACGCGGATGAGGTCACGATGGCGCGCGCGCTCGAAGGGCGCAGGGTGATCTAACCGGAATCAACCTCCCTCGTCATGATCTGAGAACTTCTTCCAACACCATCACCCGTTCAACTCGCGCCCGCAAAAGAAAAGCGGGAGGGCCGGTTAGCCATCCCGCTGAAGTTGGCTTGGGGAGCCGCTGGCAAAGAACTATTTCGCTGCGCCATCGAGCGCGAGATTCAGTTTCAGAACATTGACGCGGGGCTCGCCGAGAAAGCCCAGTTGCCGCCGCGTGGTGTGCTCCGCGATGAGTTTGCGCACCGCATCCTCTGTCAGCCCGCGCGCCTTCGACACACGCGGCGCCTGGAAGAATGCGTTGTCCGGAGTGATGTCAGGGTCAAGGCCCGAGCCCGACGTCGTCACCATGTCGATGGGCACGGGCTTGCCGGGGTTTTCGGCGGCCAGTTTGTCGATGTCGCCTTGAATGCGCTGCGCGAGCTTGGCGTTCGATTGAGCGAGATTCGAGCCGCCGGAGGAGTTGGCGTCGTAGCCGTTGCCCGCAGCCGAAGGACGCGGATGGAAGTAACGGTCGGAGGTGAAGCTCTGCGCGATGAGCTTCGATCCGATCACCGTGCCATCCTTGAGCTTGATAAGGCTTCCAGTGGCCTGATCGTGAAAGAGCAGCCCTGCCAGTCCGGTCATCAGCAGCGGATAGCCCAAACCAAATATCACTGCCGTCACCAGCGTAAAGAGGGCCGAGGTTCCCCAAACCGAGTGCACCACCGGGGCCACCTGCACATGCGATGCGTGCGGCCCTCCTCGAGTTCCGAGCTCTTCGTCAATCGTTGCATCCGAATGCACGTTCAATCTCCTTTGCGTAGATCGCACACTCACGCCAGGTGCAGCGCCACCAAACACAGATCGATGGCCTTGATCCCGATAAACGGAATGATGATGCCGCCGACGCCATAAATGAGCAGGTTGTTACGCAGCAGCACATCGGCTGCCTTGGGTTCGTACTTGACGCCCTTCAGCGCCAGCGGGATGAGGGCCACGATTATCACCGCGTTGAAGATGACCGCGGAGAGAATGGCCGACTGCGGCGAATGCAGGAACATAATGTTGAGCACGCCCAGCACCGGGAAAACGCCCTGGAACATGGCGGGGATGATGGCGAAGTACTTGGCCACGTCGTTGGCGATGGAAAAGGTGGTGAGCGCGCCGCGCGTCATCAGCAATTGCTTGCCGATTTCGACAATCTCGATGAGCTTGGTGGGGTTCGAGTCCAGATCGACCATGTTGCCGGCTTCCTTGGCGGCTTGCGTGCCGGAGTTCATGGCAACGCCGACATCGGCCTGCGCCAGCGCCGGCGCGTCGTTGGTGCCGTCGCCGGTCATGGCCACCAGTTTGCCCTTTCCCTGCTCGCTCTTGATCAGGTCCATCTTGTCTTTGGGCTTGGCCTCGGCCAGGAAGTCGTCGACGCCGGCTTCGCGCGCAATCACCGCGGCGGTCAGCGGATTGTCGCCGGTGATCATGATGGTGCGGATACCCATGGCGCGCAGCCGCGCCAACCGGTCCTTGAGGCCGCCCTTCACCACGTCCTTGAGATAAATCACGCCCAGCGCCGAGGCGTTTTCAGCCACCACCAGCGGCGTGCCGCCAGCGCGAGCGATCTCCTCAACGTAATCGCGAACCTTCTGCGGCAACGTCGCGCCCTGCTCCTCCAGGAAGCGGGCAATCGCGTCCACCGACCCTTTGCGAATGCGCGTGCCGGGCAGATTCACGCCGCTCATGCGGGTCTGCGCGGTAAAGGGAACAAATTCGGCGTGAATGCCCGCCAGGTCGCGGCCGCGCAGGTTGTATTTTTCCTTGGCCAGCACAACAATCGACCGGCCCTCGGGGGTTTCGTCGGAGAGCGACGCGAGCTGCGCGGCGTTGGCCAGCCGCTCCTGGCTGACGTCCGGCGCGGCCAGGAATTCGGTTGCCTGGCGATTGCCCAAAGTAATCGTGCCGGTCTTATCCAGCAGCAGCGTGTTCACGTCGCCTGCAGCTTCCACGGCGCGTCCGCTCATGGCCAGCACGTTGTACTGCACCAGCCGGTCCATGCCGGCGATGCCGATGGCCGAAAGCAGGCCGCCGATCGTGGTGGGAATGAGGCAGACCAGCAGCGAGACGAGCACGAAGACCGTCTGCGGTGCGCTGGAGTAAATGGCGAAGGGCTGCAGCGTGACCACGGCCAGCAGAAAGATGATGGTGAGGCCGGAGAGAAGAATGCTCAAAGCGATCTCGTTCGGAGTCTTCTGTCGCGTGGCGCCCTCCACCAGCGCAATCATGCGATCCAGAAAAGTCTCGCCCGGATTCGAGGTGATCTTGACCTTGATCCAGTCCGACAGCACTTTGGTGCCTCCGGTGACGGCCGAACGGTCGCCGCCCGCCTCGCGGATCACCGGAGCGGATTCGCCCGTGATCGCCGATTCGTCCACCGAGGCCACGCCCTCAATCACTTCGCCATCGCCCGCGATGTAGTGGCCGGCTTCGACGTAGATGATGTCCCCGGCACGAAGCAGTCCGCTGACGACGTCTTCAAAGCTGCCGTCCACCTTGTAGCGCTTGGCGATCGTCTCGCCCTTGGCCTTGCGCAGCGTGTCGGCCTGGGCTTTGCCTCGGCCTTCCGCCATGGCCTCGGCAAAGTTGGCGAACAGCAAGGTGAACCACAGCCAGAGCGTGATTTGCAGGTTGAAGGCGAAGGCTACTCGGTGATGAAGGGTGTTGTCTATGAGCAGGGCGGAGGTGAGCACGCTGCCCACCTCAACGACGAACATCACCGGGTTCTTGACCATCCAGCGCGGATCGAGCTTGCGAAAGCTGTCTACCGTCGCCTGGGCAATGATCTGCGTGTTCCAAAGACTTGTTTTTTCAGCCATGACAGTCCGTTTTGCCTTGTCCTGAAGCGGTCTCTATCGAGTTAGAACAGCTTGTGTGCCTGCAGCAGCAGGTGTTCCAGAATTGGTCCCAGGCTCAGTGCCGGGAAAAACGTGAGGGCGCCGACGATCAGCACCACGCCGACAAGCAGCACGGCAAACAATGGTGTATTCACCGGGAAGGTTCCGGGCGACGGCGGAACGCGCTTTTTCTGCGCCAGATTGCCAGCCAACGCCAGCACGGGAATCATCATGAGGAAGCGGCCGATAAGCATGTCCCAACCCATCGCAATGTTCCACCACCAGTTCGGCCCTGACCAGTTCATCCCAAGCCCAGCGAAAGCCGAACCGTTGTTAGCCGCGCCGGAAGTGAAGGCGTACAGAATTTCGGAAAAGCCGTGAGGGCCGGCATTGTTGGTGGCCGAGGTCCCGACCGGCAACAGCACGAACACCGCCGTAAAGGTGAGGACGATGAAGGTGAAGATGAGGGTGTAGAGCATAGCCATCTTCACGTCGTAGGCCTCGATTTTCTTGCCCAAATATTCGGGAGTGCGGCCCACCATCAGGCCGGCGATGAAGACCGCGAGGACAACAAAGATCAGCATGCCGTACATGCCTGCGCCTACGCCGCCGAAGACCACCTCGCCGAGCATCATGTTAGAGAGCGGAATCATGCCGCCCAGCGGAGTAAAGCTGTCGTGCATGCCGCTCACCGCGCCGCAACTGGCGTCGGTGGTAATGGTGGCGAAGAGCGTGCTTTCGGCGATGCCGTTGCGGACCTCTTTGCCCTCCATGTTGCCGCCGGGAGCTGTCGCGCTGCGGGTTTGCGCCGCGCCGTGAATCATGTTGTACGGGTGTGCCTCAGCCCAATAGCAAACCAGAAACCCGGCAGCGAACAGCACATACATGGCGGCAAAGACCGCCCATCCGTGACCGGGGGAGCCCGTCATGCGACCCAATGTATAGGTAAGGCCCGCGCCAATCAGGAAGATCGAAAGGATCTGGAAGAAGTTCGAGAGCGGGGTCGGATTCTCATAAGGATGGGCGCTATTGGCGTTGTAGAACCCGCCGCCATTCGTGCCCAGCATCTTGATGGCCTCCTGCGAGGCCGCGGGTCCCTGCCCGATGGTCTGCGTTTGCGAGGGTTGCTCGAGAGGATGTGCGACCGTGTACGCGTTCAGGTTTTGCGGAACTCCCTGCCAGACCAAAAGCAGCGCGTAGACGATACACATTGGAGCCAGCACGTAAAGCAGCGTCCGCGTCATATCGACCCAGAAGTTGCCAATCGTGGCGGAACTGGTGCGCTTGATGCCGCGGATTAGCGCCACCGCCACAACGATGCCCGACGCGGCCGACCAGAAGTTGTGCGTCGCCAGGCCGACCATCTGTGTGAAATAACTCATGGTCGATTCGGGCGTGTAGAACTGCCAGTTTGTATTCGTTGTGAAGCTGGCGGCAGTGTTCAACGCCAGATCCTGTTCCACTCCGGCCAGATGCTGCGGGTTCCAAGGCAGATAGTATTGCAATCGCTCGATGGCGTAGGTGAGCACCATGGTCGCGGCCGAGAAACCCAGCAAGGCATAGGCATACTCGCGCCAGTTCATCTCTTTGTCGGCTTTGACGGCACAGACCTTGTAGATGAGCCGCTCGAACGGACGCAGCACCGGATCGAGCCAGGTGCGCTCGCCTTCCAGCACGCGCGCCAGGTAGATGCCCACTGGACGGACCGTTGCAAGCAGGACCAGGCAGTAGATGGCGAATTGCAGCCAGCCGTTTACGGACATGTCAGAACTTCTCCGGGAACAGCAGTGCGACGACAAGATACACCAACAGAAGAATGGAGAGCACGAGGCCGGTTGCCGAAATCCAATCGCTGTTCATGGGCTACCTCAATTTCCGGCAGGCCTTGACGTAGAGAAACGCCACGGCGAAGAAGACTATGGTGAACAGCAGCATGACGGCATCTTGCATTCAAGATCTCCCAGCTGTGGCCGGAACAGCGCCGGTCGAGGCTCGATTGAAGCGCCAAATTCCACTTCGCAGGAACACGCTCAACCCGGGCGCGGGATCCGGGGCCGCAATTCAGCCAGCACCCGAACCAACCGGCCCAGACGATTCTGATTGTGTCTTTCGTCAGCTTTGATAATTCAAAAGAATTGCTAAAGATTCCGTAAGGATGAGCGTCCTGCCGTCGGAAGTCATTAAAGATCAATGAGCGGCGGCCGCTGCTGGTTCGCGATTCGAAATGCGACCCTCGTCCGGCTGCTCACTCTTCGCTGCCGCTCCAGCCCTCCGGGATAAACCGGTAGCCCACCCAGGGCTCGGTTTGGATGTACTGGCGGCCGGTTTCGCCTTCAAGCTTCTTGCGCAATTGGCCGACGAAGACCCGGAGGTACTCAGGCTGATGCGCCGACTGTGCACCCCAGACGATGGTCAGCAGAGCGCGATGCGTCATGACTTTGCCGGCGTTGCGGGCCAGGTGCAGGAGCAGATCGAACTCCTTGGGGGTAAGGTGAATGGGCTTGCCCTGTACGGTGATCGTATGGGCCAGCGCGTCGATGACGAAATCGCCGGCCTCAAGGGCTGCCGTGGTGCGCTCCGGCGCGCGGCGCAGATGCGCCCTGACCCGCGCCAAGAGTTCCTGGATGCTGAAAGGCTTGGTCACATAGTCGTCGGCGCCCGCGTCGAGCGCCTCTACCTTCGACCGTTCGTGTTCCCGAACCGAGAGAACAAGCACCGGTGTGGCGCCCCGCGAGCGGATGATCCGGCAGACCTCGACGCCGCTTAGGACGGGCATCATCAAGTCGGTGATGACCAGGTCCGGCGGCCAGTCGCGGTAGAGACGCAGCCCCTCCTCAGGATCGTTGGCAGTGCGAACATCGTATCCCTGCGCGGCGAGTGCGGCACGTAGCACCCGCGTGATCTGGGACTCGTCGTCGATAACCAGAATTCTTCCGGGCATGTCGTTCTTCTTTCAACCGAAGCTTACAACATCGTGGCACGGCATTTCAGAAATTGCCACGGGCAGGTATGATTCCGGTGGGGAAGTCAATGGGCGCTCACGCCTATGCAAGGTTGGCTCTTCGCTGGCTCGCAGCCACGGCCGCGGCGGCGCTCATCACGTTTCTGCTTTCCTGGCTCGGCGCCAATTCAACGACTGCCGGGATGGTGTTTCTGGTGCTGGTGGTGTGGTGGGCCACGCAGGCCGGAATCGTCCTCTCGATATACATCGCAGTTCTCTGCGCCATCTGCTTCGACTATTACTTTTTGCCTCCCGTGCACACCTTGCGGCTGGAAGGCGCGCAGGCATGGGTGGCGATGGTTTCGTTCGCCCTCAGTTGCGCTGTGGTTAGCCGGTTGTCGGAGCGGGCACGGCAACAGACCATTCAGGCAGAACAGCGCCAGGCGGACGTCGGGAGGCTTTACGCCCTGAGCCAGGAGATGATGCTCTTTGAGGACGCCGATCGCCTCCTCCATGATTTGCCTGGCGCGATCGACCGCATCTTTGCTCTCCAGGGGGTGGCCCTTTACGTCGGCGACTACGACCGTTTTTACTCCTCGACCGGCGAAGTTCCAGCCAGTGTTCAGGCGCACATGCAAGCTGCGGCAAAGGGCCTTAGTCCCACGGCTACGTCGTTCGCCGGCTATCAGACCACTGCGCTGATGTTGGGGATGCGGCCTGTGGGCGCGTGGGCCTGGCGGCCGAATGCGCTTTCGCTCGAGGTCGCCACTGCTGTGTGCGCCCAGGTTTCGATCGCAGTGGCGCGCTCTATCGCTATGGCCGCCTCGACTCGTATCGAGGCCGGGCGCGAAGCTGACCGGCTGCGCACAGCCTTGATCGATTCCCTCACCCACGAATTGCGCACTCCGCTTACTTCTATCCGCGCGGCAGCCACGACCATGCTGGAGGGCGAGGGGCTCGACGAGGCTGGACGCCTCGATATGGTGCGGATCATTGACGAGGAGGCGGCGCGCCTCGATGTGCTAATCGGCGAGGCGGTGGAAATGGCCGAGATCGACGCCAACGTCGTTCAGGTGAAGATGTCTCCTCAGCATCCGCGCGCATTGCTCGATCAGGCCGTAGAGGAGTCGCGCAAGATTCTGGCCTCTCACAAGGTGACGATTTTGCCGGAGGCCGCAGACCGGCACAGCCTGGGCGACGAGCCGGCATGGTTCGATCCGCGCCTGCTGGGCAGGGTCCTGCGCCACCTGCTCGAGAATGTCGCCAGCCACACCCCGCCCGGCTCCCGAGTCGCGCTCAGCAGCAAGCGCAGCGGCGACCGGTTGGAGTTCGGCGTGGAGGATAACGGCCCCGGCATCGACGCCCGCGATCTGCCGTTGATCTTCGAGAAGTTCTACCGCGGCAAGCGCGGAGCCAGCGCACACAAAGGGTCCGGCATGGGCCTGGCCATTACGCGCGCCATTCTGAGCGCGCACGGCGGAGGGATCGAAGCATCCAGCGTTCCGGGCAGCGGCGCGCGGTTCCGCTTCTGGGTGCCGCTAATCGAGAAAGAACCGAGCAGGCGCGCTACGCCCGGTTAGCGCCCATTATTAATTGGTGATCAGCATCAGCGGATCGGGCGTCACTTGGCAGGTCTTGCCCTGCGCCGGCGTCCAAGTCGTGCCGTCCCCGAAAGCCACTGAGATCAACTCAACCGAGCTCACCGCCGTAAGCCCGGGCGCCCAGACGTCCGCCCAGGCCGTGCGACCCGTACCGGCTGTAAAAGGAACTGTCAGCGTCCGCACCGGCAGCGCAGCGTCCTTGTCTTTGCCCGCCTGTTCCTTCCGGCCCTTCGCCGTCCAGCCGCGCACATTCACCGTCGCGCTGGCGATGCTCCGGCTATCGGGGCTGGTGAGCGTCAGGTGCAGCCTCTGCCCGAGCCCCATCGGATGCGTCGTGCCCGTCTTGATCGTTCTTCCATCGGAAAGGTGGCTCACCAGCACGCCCACCGGGCATGGATTCGGCAGCATCGCAGTGTGATCAGGTGGCTGCCCATTGGATCCCATATTCTCCATTCCCGCTACTCCATAACCGTGCGCACCGGTCTGCGCGGCAACGGCCCATAGCGCACCCGCCAGCAAACATCCAACAACTGTAACCAGCTTCATGGCCACCCTCCTATCCACCCAAACACCGGCTCCATTCTTCACCTTCCCCGCGTCCATGTCCACCTCCGCAAAACGGCTCCCGTGATCCCTTACCGTAATCCGTCCGCAACGGTCAGTGCAGCGTCTTGACTACTTCGGCTCGCCGCTCCAGTCGCACACGATCTCGCGGCGTTGCTCGGAACTTTCTGCCGCCCATTCCAGCAAACGCGCTACGCGCCAGCCGTCGATCCCGGTGACCGGGGCCGGGGCCTTGCCCAGCAGCGCATCGCGAATCCCTGCGTAGTAGAGCCGGTAGTCTCCGGCGAGTGCGGGGACGGGACGGCTTACCGATCCGCCTTCGATGCCCACATGCAACACACCCCAGTTGGCAGCCTGCTCCTGGCCCCAGGCCGGATCGTCGATGCGCGTGACCTTGTTGAGAGCGGCCTCCTGTGGGTCGACGCCGGACTTCCAGTAGCTGCCCTTTGTTCCGCGCAGCTGGAAGCGCGGTGCGGCGGGCAGCGAGAGGCCGTTGGCGCCAAGCGTGACTGCCATGCCGGGATAGCGCAGGCGAATTGTGAAGGCGTCGTTGGCTCCCGGGCCGTCTTTCTCGCGCACCACCTCGGCGCTCACCCCCTCCGGTTTGCCGAAGAGCGCAAGTGCCTGATCGGCGAGGTGCGGCCCCAGATCGAGCAGGGTTCCGCCTCCCGATTCAGCGCTTTCCTTCCACACTCGCTCGGTCAGTGGCGCTGGTCGCCAGCGGTCGAGGCGCGATTGGAAGGCGACGAGCCGCCCCGGAGAACCCTCATGAATCAG
>Ga0182027_10006802_pt1 | contig 17010 bp, 12 predicted proteins | sample 712E1DmetaG_FD_121300 | JGI IMG/M metagenome (GOLD analysis project Ga0182027, IMG submission 121300) | Permafrost microbial communities from Stordalen Mire, Sweden - 712E1D metaG (Illumina Assembly) | ecosystem: Environmental > Terrestrial > Soil > Wetlands > Permafrost | place: Sweden... | reverse complement strand
GCTCGTTCATAATGCAGGCGGCCTCGTCTCACTTGACCAGGCCAACTTCAACGGCGTGATGACCCGCATGCGTGCAGGCGACCTGGGCGCGGACATGGTGCACTTCAACTTGCACAAGACCTTCTCGACACCCCATGGCTCATACGGACCGGGCGCAGGAGCGGTTGCTGTCAAGCGAGAGTTCGTGCCCTTCCTCCCCGTTCCCCTCGTCACCTTCGACGGCTCCAGCTATCACCTCGACTACAGCCTTCCGAACACGATCGGCAAGGTCGGCACCTTCTTCGGGATGGTTCCCAACGTTGTCAAGGCCTATGCCTACGTGCTGGCCATGGGCACCGACGGACTACGCGCAGCATCGGAATGGGCAGTCATCAACAACAACTACCTGATCCGCAAGTTGCTCGAGGTTCGCGGGCTCGACATCTCATACCCGAACCGGCGCAAGCTGCAAGAGGCGCGGTTCACTCTTCAGAAGTTGTTCGAGGACACCGGGGTGTCGACGACGGACTTCAATTACCGTCTGGCCGACTTCGGAGTCGCGGCCTACTTCGAGAGCCACGTGCCGCGAATCATCGACGAGCCGGTGACGCCGGAGCCAACCGAAGGCCAGTCCAGGGAGGACATCGACCGCTTCGTCGGCGCCTTCCATCGCATCTCCGAGGAGGCATACACGATGCCCGAGGTCGTGCTGACCGCGCCGCACCGTTGCATCATTCGCCGCGAGATCCACGACTACAAGAGCCTGACCGAAGTGCCGTTCACCTGGCGGGTGTGGAAGAGGCTGCATCGTGATGCCGGAGGCGCGTAACGGCCGACATCGCATCGGTCTCATAGTCAACCCGCTCGCCGGCATAGGCGGGCGGGTTGGTCTCAAAGGCTCCGACGGGACAGGAATTGTCGAACGCGCCCTCGCTCTCGGAGCAGTGCCTATGGCGGGCACCCGGGCGTCAGAAGCTGTCTCGCATCTCATCGATCTCGCAGGCATCATCGATCTCGGCACCTACCCGGCAGAGATGGGCGAGAACGCTGCTCGCGAGTCCGGGTTCGAGCCGAACGTGATTGGTCGGCTGAGCAGCGGGCGAACCACCGGCGAAGACACGCGCCGCGCCGCAGGTGAGTTGTCCGAGTGGGGCGCAGAGCTGGTCGTCTTCGCGGGCGGCGACGGAACAGCCCGGGATGTGACCGCTTCGATATCCGGCACGGTGCCGGTGATCGGGATCCCCGCCGGGGTGAAGATCCATTCCAGCGTGTTCGCGGTCAGTCCGCGCCACGCCGCCGAGGTCGTCCGCGAGTTCCTGGCAGGCCGGGCAAACCTGGAGGAACGGGAGGTCCTAGACATCGACGAGGACCTCTTCCGTGCCGGTGTTGTCGCTCCACGGCTCTTCGGCTACCTACAGGTGCCCTGTGTGCGCGATCTCGTGCAACGCGCCAAGGCCGGTAGCCGCGGCAATGCGTCGACTTCACGCGGCGTCGCGTTCGGCGTGCTCGACGAGATCGAACGCGACCCCGATGCCTATTACATCCTCGGCCCCGGCTCGACGGTGAAGGCCGTCGGTGACGAGTTGCACGTGGACAAGACGCTCCTGGGAGTGGACCTTTATCACGACGGGAAGCTGATCGGAAGGGATCTCAACGAGGCACAGCTGCTTAAGGCGATCGACGGGCGGCGAGCCAGGATCGTAGTGACGGTGATCGGGGGTCAAGGCTATGTCTTTGGTCGCGGCAATCAGCAACTGAGCCCGCAGGTCATCCGAGCTGTCGGGCGCGAGAACATCATTGTCATCGCCACGCTGGACAAGCTCCACGCGCTGGGCGGACCCCTCAGAGTCGACACTGGGGACCAGGAGTGTGACCGGCTTCTCTCCGGGCATCTGCGAGTCATTACCGGCGAGCGTGAGCGAGTGGTATGGCCGGTGGCCTCCTGACCAAGCCGCGCACTGTCTGGAATCAACCCCAGCCTCGAGCTCGCCGATGCCTGCTCGCTCACGGTCACAAAGGAGGATCTCCTCGCGGCCAGCGAAGCCTTTCTCGCGAGTTCGGCGGCACACAGGGGCTGTTGCGAGCCTCGACGTCCGGCCCGTGGGGGACCCAACGCCAGGTGAGTTGACCCTGCGTCTCCGGGCGCTTCGCGAGAACACTGCCAACCACTGATCAAAGGAGACCTCAGGCTCCGGAGTCGCTGACCACGTGGCTCGAGCGAACCCAGGCGCGCTGTAACGCGGAGCGCCGGAAGCGAGACTGATTACCATGTTGCGATCTCGAACCTCAAACAAGACGCCGAACGGGGCGGAGACGCCCCGCGAGGTCGAGCTCTCCGAGGATGAATGGCGCGGCCGTTTGACTCAAGAGCAGTACCGAGTCTTGCGCAAGGCAGGTACCGAGCGCGCTTTCACCGGTGAGTACGTCGAGTGCCATGTCGAGGGCATGTATCGCTGCGCGGCCTGTGGTGTCGAGCTGTTCTCCTCTGATGCGAAGTTCGACTCCGGGTCGGGCTGGCCGAGCTTCACCCAGCCTTCTGCGGATAGTGCACTCGAGCTTCACAGTGATCGCTCGATGGGGATGGCGAGGACCGAGGTCCTCTGCAGGGCGTGCGGATCGCACCTCGGCCACGTGTTCGACGACGGCCCTATGCCGACCGGCCAGAGGTACTGCATCAACTCGTGCTCGTTGAGGATCGATCCGGAGCAGCGATGACCTGGTTCAAGAGAAACTCGGAGATGGTCGAGCCCGGGCGGGCGTTGCCCGGTCGAACCACCGAGATGGTCGTCGCCGAGCATCACCTTGTTCTGGGTACGCCCCTTCGCCCGCCTTCTTCGGACGGTTTCGAGCGCGCCATCTTCGCGATGGGCTGCTTTTGGGGCGCCGAGCGGAAGTTCTGGAGTGCTGACGGCGTCTACACCACGGCGGTCGGCTACAGCGGAGGGTATACGCCGAACCCGACCTACGAGGAGGTCTGCTCTGGCAGGACCGGCCACGCCGAGGTCGTTCTCGTAGTGTTCGATCCCGCCAAGACTTCATACGACAAACTGCTCTCGATCTTCTGGGAGGCCCATGACCCGACACAGGCGATGAGGCAGGGAGCGGACACCGGTACCCAGTACCGCTCGGGGATCTACACGACGACGCCCGCACAACAGATCATGGCCGAGCGCTCCCGTTCCCAATACCAGCGCGCGCTCGACGCGGCCGGCTACGGCCCGATAACAACAGAGATCACCCCGGCAGGGCCCTTCTACTACGCCGAGGACTACCACCAGCAGTACCTGGAGCGAAACCCGAACGGGTACTGCGGGCTCGGTGGAACGGGGGTGCGTGCCAGGCCGGTCTGACTTCTGCTGAGGGCTGAGCGGGAGGACCCGTCGGTCCTTTCGACAGACAAGCCGACCCGTTGTTTCGCGCCGGTCCGCTGCACCGGGCGGAGCGAGCTTCGCCGTGGCGGCAGCCGTCCTGCCCATCGCCGAGGTTGATCAACGCCCACTCACGGCACAGTTCGTACACTTCCTCCGGTGGTGTGGCTGGCGGCGATTCCGTTGATCATCTGGGTCTACGTGTTGTTGTTTCGCGGGGGATTCTGGCGCACGACGGTACGGTTGCCGGTTGCCGTGGATCCGGCGTCCTGGCCCTCGGTCGCCGTGGTCGTCCCGGCTCGTAACGAAGCGCTCGTGCTGAGCGAGACCCTGCCGACTCTGCTGGTTCAGGACTATCCCGGGTCCCTGCGGGTGGTCCTGGTCGACGATCGCTCTACCGACGCGACAGCCGAGGTGGCCCGCCGACTGGGCGCGCAACCCGACGGGCTCGTCGTTCCTGTGGTGGTCTCCGGCGAGGAGCCTCCGCTGGGCTGGTCCGGCAAGCTCTGGGCTGTCGCCCAGGGCATCGGATCGTTGTCGCCGGCCGGGCCGGCCGAGGAGCCTTTTTTGGGCTGTGCCGCACCGGAGTGGTTTCTGCTGACCGATGCTGACATCGCCCACCCTCGGTCGTCGGTGCGGCAGTTGGTCGCCTGGGCCGAGGCAGCCCGGCTCGACCAGGTCTCGCTCATGGCCCGCCTGGCTGTCAACACCGCATGGGAACGGCTCCTGATTCCCGCATTCGTCTACTTCTTTGCCGAGCTCTATCCATTTCGGTGGGTCAACAACCATGGTCGTAGGACCGCCGCGGCCGCCGGCGGTTGCGTCCTTGTTCGCCGCCACGCACTGGAACGTGCCGGCGGCATCCTGGCGATCCACGGTGAGGTCATCGACGACGTGGCTTTGGCAAAGGCGTTGAAGGCGAGCGGATCCGCGATCTGGCTCGGTCTGGCCGACGAGGTACATAGCGTTCGCCCCTACCCCGGTCTCGCAGACCTGTGGGACATGGTGGCTCGCAGCGCGTACACCCAGCTCGGCTTCTCGTTGACCTTGTTGCTCGGGACGATCGCCGGGCTTGCCGTCACCTTTCTGGGGCCCGTCGCCGTTGTGGTCGGCGGACTCGTTTCAACTGCGCCGGTAATGGTGCTCGTCGGGGCGGCGTCAGTGCTGGCCATGGAGGTGACCTACCTTCCTACGATCCGCTATCACGACCTGGGCTGGTGGCGTGCGGCCGGGCTGCCCGCGGCAGCGTGCCTTTACGGGGCCATGACGGTGTCGTCGGCCTGGCGCCACTACCGAAAGGGCGTCGCATGGAAGGGACGGCACTACGGGGTCGTGACCGACTGAGACTGGATCTGCGCCCGCGTGATCGCGTCGGGTGCCGTGGTTCCCGGCGCGGTCGCAGAGTCAGAAAGACCAGTAGCTCGCCGGTACCGGGGAGCTACTGCGCCCCCCGGACCAGGTGATCACCCTCGCCAGGGTCGTCACGAGGCGCCGCGCGCGGTACAGGTGGCAGACTCAGGTGAGTGCGGTAAGCGGTGACTGGAGGACGGCATGGAACAGGCGACTGCCGAGTTCACTTGGGATGAGGCCGAATACCTCAGGCTGACTCGCAAGTACGGGGTTTCCAGAATGTACATGCGCAACATCGCTCTCGGGGCGGCGGCTGCTCTCGGAATGGGAGTTGCGCTCACCGTTCTCCGGATACACGCCGCTTTCCTCCTCTACCTCATCGCAGCCGTTTACCTCTTGTATGGCCGGTGGTACTGGAAGTCCGTCCCGAGAAGAGTGTGGCGGAACGTGCCTGGAATTGAGGCACCTCGACGCCTGGTCTTCACCAACGACGGCATCGCAACCCACACCGACGCGGTTGATGGTTCCGAGGAGTGGGACAGATACCGTTACGTCGCCGAGCGTGACGATTGCTACCTTCTCGGTCAGACACGTCGGATGGTGTCGCTGTTCGTCCCCAAACGAGGGTTCTCGTCGCCTCGGGACGAGGCCGCGTTCCGCACGCTGGCCCGCTCTTTCAGCCAGGCATTGCTGGAGCCGAACTCGCAGCTGGACGGGTCCAGCCTGGATACACCCCCGACTTCTTCTCGTTGAGACGAGGCTCCGGGGCGAAATCGACGGCTTCTCCTGACGCAGACCTTGGCACTTGGGTGACGCCTTCGTCGCAAGCGACAGCTGTGCCCTACACTGAGGCGATCGCCGCCGAAGCACTGGCAACCGCCGATCAGCGAAAAGACACGCAGCAAGGCGCAGGGCCTCGAGTCGTCCTTGTGAACATGCCCTTCGCCGGCTACAGGCAGCCGTCGCTGGCCCTGGGCATCTTGAAGGCGGTCCTTCAACCGCTCGCCTCACAGGTCACTGTGCTCGACGCGACGCTGATCTTCGCCGAGATGATCTCGCCTGCGGTCTACGACACCATCGCGACGTGGCCGGCCCAGGACCTTCTGGGCGACTGGATCTTCGCGGCGGCCCGTTCGCGACCGCCCCGGTACACCGAGGACGAGTACGAGCGCCAGATCCTCCAAGGCGGGGAGCCCGAACACCGTATCGCCCATTTCGGCAAGCCGCCGGTAACGGCTCGTGTACGGGCCGAGCTTCACCAAGCGCGCGAGAAGGTCGACGATCTGCTGAGGGTCTGTCTTGAGGAGATCACCAGCTTGCAGCCAGACCTCGTCGGCTTCACGGCGATGTTCCATCAGCTCTCGGCGTCTTTGGCGCTCGGCCAACGCGTGAAGGACGCACTACCCGGCGTCTGCGTTGTAATGGGCGGTGCGAGCTGCCGCGGAAAGATGGGCGACGAGCTGCTCGCAAGCTTCCCGTTTCTCGACGAGGTGGTGCCCGGCGAAGGCGAGCACGCCCTCGCGGAGCTTGTCAGGACGCTCGAAGCAGGGAGACTCCCCTCCGGGCTCGTGGATTCGCAGAAACTCACGGACGCGGGCGAGCTCCGCCGAAGCTGTTGTGGGAACGGCCAGCCGGCAACGGACCTCGACGCCTTGGCCTATCCCGATTACGAGGACTACTTCGCGCGTCTCGCGCGAAGCCCGCTGTCGGGCCGGTTCACCCCCCGCATTCCCTTCGAGACCTCCCGCGGATGCTGGTGGGGCGAGAAGAGGCGTTGCACATTCTGCGGCCAGGGGAGCGAGGAGCTCACCTATCGTCAAAAAGAGCCCAAGCGCGCCTTGCGCGAGATTGAGTACCTCACCCAAAGGCATCCTGGATGTCCCGTCTTCCTCACCGACGAGGTCGTCCCCGCTGACGCATTCGACGGGTTCATCTCGCAGCTGTCGTCACGGCTTCCCGACCTCGAGGTCGTGTACGTCGAGCTGAGACCCAACTTGACGAGGGACCAGCTCCGGCTCTTGGCAGAGTCCGGCATGCGACGTCTCGAGGTCGGCATAGAGAGCCTCAGCTCCCCGGTATTGAGGCTGATGCGCAAGGGCACGACCGCGCTCCAAGGCGTGCAGTTCTTGAAGCAGGCTCGTGAAATGGACATAGAGGTGGTCTGGAACTTCCTCTGGGGCATGCCGGGCGAGGACCCGTCGGAGTACTCACAGATGGCACGCATGATCCCGCTCATCAGCCACCTTCAGCCCCCGAACACCGTCGGCTCGATTCGCCTCGACCGCTTCTCGCCCATCTTCGAGGAGCCGGACGCCTTCGGCGTCGTGGACGTGCATCCTTATCCCGCCTACCGGTACGTCTATGAGATGTCTAGTGAGTCGCTGGATCGCTTGGCGTACTTCTTCACCTTCGGTTACCGGACCGCGCAAGCAGTCGACGCCTACACCGAGGCGCTGGCCCAGCAGATCGCGGGGTGGAAGGACCGCTTCCCACGGGCCGTGCTGTCGTTCTCAGATGACGGTGAACAGGTCGTGCTGCTGGACGATCGGACCGGGGAGGGCGCAGAGGAGCTGACGGTTCTCACCGGTCCGCACAGGACGATGTACCTGGCGTGCGACGAGGTGACAACGACCGCTCAGCTTCGCGAGGCCACGGGAACGGCCCATGGAGCAATGACCGCCGACGAGTTCACGGAGGCACTTGAAAGCCTCGTAGCAGAGGGGCTGATACTGCGTGACGGGCCTCGTTGCCTGAGTCTGGGCTTATGCAGCCCTGAAGGACCTGGAGCTCTGCGGGAGGCGACGTCAGGCTTGGTCTAGTTCGCTTCGAGCTCGGACGGCGGATCTAGCATCGCATCGACGGTCACCCTCGGAGTCAGGCGCACTCCGCTGCGGTGAAGTCCCAGCTTCCGCCGGATGTTGCCGCGGTGGAAGGTCACAGTCGTAGGCGAGAGGTACAGCGCGCCCGCGATCTCTCTCGTAGTCTTCCCGGCCCTCACGAGCTGGAGGATCTCGTACTCTCTCCGGCTCAGACCTTGTGCTCCGTCGAGCGGCGAATCGCGATTCTCGAGCATCGGGTTCGCTATGACGCTCAGCGTCTGGCGCAGGACGTCCAGGAGAGCCACCTCCTCGCGGTCGGAGAAGACCGAGGCGAGCCGGTCCAAAGTAGGGAACACGAGCTGCTCAATGTTCTCCGTCAGCACTCGTCTCTGCTCGTCGAAGTCGTCACGCCTCTGATCCATGAGGACGCGCAAAGCCACGTTGTGTCTCTCAAGAGCTTCCGTCTTCTCTCTGAGGGAGGCCTCAGAGTGAGCGAGGGCCTCAGATGCCCTCCTTTGTTCGGTCACGTCGGTACCGAGCACGAACGCCATCGACTCGGCTCCGACGGAGAACGGAACGACGGTGGCCAGAAGCCACTTTCGGCTTCCAGCTACGTCCAGCTCCACCTCTACTGTTCCGTGGCCCTCCTTCAGAGGAACAGAGCTGCCTGAGCTGTTGACCAAGCGGGTCGTAAGGACGTCGACTGCCTGGCGCCCGACGAGCGTCTCGCGCTTGGCCTCGAGGTAATCGAGGGCGGACTGACTCGCGTCGATGAGCACTCCGTTCCCATCGATTAGAAACGTCGGCACGAGAGCCCTTTTGAACAGGACCTCCCGCAACTGGGCGGACTCCTCGCGAGCTTGCTCGAGGTTCTTCTCGATCGTGATGTCGCGCAGGCCTCCGGCCATCCATTCGGCGCTCCCGTCCTCTCCGCTGAGCACGATTCCCCAGTCGCTGATCGAGATGTACTTGCCGTCGCCTTGACGGAACCGGTACTCGCTGCGAAAAGCCGAATTGTTGAGCAAGGCTTCGTCGTTTTCGACAACCATCCGTGGCAGGTCCTCCGGATGAACCCGTTCGAGCCATTGCTCCACGATCGTCGGCACTTCGCGCTGTGGAATGCGAAGCAGCTCGCTCATCCCCGGGGCGACGATGGTTCCTGTAGGAACGTGCCACACGTACCAGACCGCAAAGTGGGCCTCGACGATGCTTCTGAGCATGCCATCGGTAACGATCGACGGGATCTCCCGGGCCGGATCGAGGCCGGCAAGCGACTCCGTGACCAGATGCAACGGCAGTCCGCCGAACTCTATTGGTCGCGATGGCGCCGCGTGCACGGCGGGAGCGAGGTCGGTGTCAGCGCTGGTTCGATTCGAGGCCACCAACGAGCCGTCTTTCTGGCTGACGGCGAGCGTGAGAGCGCTCCGCCACCGGAGCGCGATGTTCAGAGCCTCGTAGATGTCCGAGGTCTCCGCACGGCGAAGCGTCTGCTCGTCATGCGGAGTCTGCTCAGGGTAGGCACTCGGGTCTTGTCGTGGCGCGGGCTCCAAGATCTTCTCCTGTCGGACAAGGGCCGTTCTGGGCTCACGACTGCCTTGCACGCTGAACACGGGGTGCTCGAACACGCCAACGGGCACAACGGCTGTCGAGCAGGGTGAGTTTCATCCTCGAGTCCAGCTGGACCCGAGTCGTCGGCCAAGCCTAATCACAGGTTTATGGGAGCGTAAAACCATGATTCACCCATTATATCAACTGGGAATCCGCGGCGTAAGTTAGTTAGTAACTCCTCATCTTGGGCGCCAGATGTCACCAAGGAGATCAGTTGTAGTGCAACCCCCAGTTCGACGCGCCCAGCGAAGGAGACAGACCAACATACAGCTTACGTCGACCCGTCCACACAATCTAACCAATAGAGGTCAGGGTGATGGCTGAAACCCAAGTCTATCCTTATATTCCCAACTCCGTCCCAGAAGTCAAAGCGGAGATGTTGAGAAAGATCGGCATCTCCAGCGTCGAGGACATCTTCGCCGAGATACCTGAGCACCTGCGTTTCAAGGGTGAACTGGCAGTACCCGGCCCGATTGCCTCCGAGTACGACCTGCGCCGCCATGTCGAAGGGATCCTTGCCAAGAACAAGGACTGCAAGGACTACATCGGCTTCCTCGGCGGCGGGATATACAACCACTACGTCCCGTCGGTGGTCACGACGATCATGGAGCGCGACGAGTTCCTCACCTCGTATGTAGGAGAGGCTTACGCCGACCACGGCAAGTGGCAGGCTCAGTTCGAGTACGCCAGCTGCATGGCAGAACTTCTCGAGATGGACGCGGTGAACACGCCCACCTATGACTGGGGCATGGCCGCCGCCACGAGCATCCGCATGGCGTCGCGCATCACCGGCCGCAGCGTCGCGTTGGTGGCCGCAACTGTCAGCCCCGACCGTTTGTCTTGTATGAAGAACTACGGGTTCTCAGCGGTGCCCACGTTCATCACCGTCGAGGTGGACCCGCAGACGGGTCTGGTCGATCTTGCCGACCTCAAGGCCAAGATGACCGACGACATAGCCGTGTTCTACTTCGAGAACCCCTCGTTCCTCGGTGCGATCGAGCACCACGGGGCGGAGATCGCCCAGATCGTGCACGCCAAAGGTGGCCTCGTCGCCGCCGGAGTCGATCCGATCTCCCTGGGCATTCTCGAGGCGCCGGCGCGTTACGGCGTCGACATTGCCTGTGGCGACATTCAAGGCCTCGGCATCCCGATGTCGTGCGGTGGCGGGCAAGGCGGCTTTGTTGCAACGCAGGACGAGCCAAAGTTCTTCGACGAGTTCCCCGCCCTCATGTACGGCGTCACTCCCACGATCGTCGATGGCGAGTACGGCTTCGGAGAGGTCTTCTACGAGCGCACTTCCTACGCCTCGCGCGAGAAGGCGAAGGACTTCCTCGGCACGATGGCCCAGCTCCACGGCATCGGCGCCGGCGTCTACCTGGCACTGATGGGGCCGCAGGGCATGCGCGAGATCGGCGAAGGGATCATGCAGCGCTCCGCCTACCTTGCCAGGCAGCTGAACGGCATCGAAGGCGTCACGGCGCCGATGTACTCAGCGCCGTTCTTCAAGGAATTCGTGGTTGGCTTCGAAGGCACGGGCAAGACCGTGTCCGACATCAACAAGGCTCTGCTCGAGCACAAGATCTTTGGAGGCAAGGATCTTTCCAAGTGGTACCCGAGCCTGGGCCAGAGCGCTCTGTACTGCGTCACCGAGGTACACACCAAAGGTGACCTCGACTCACTCGTTAGCGCATTGAAGGAGATCCTCTAATGGCTATTACGAAGGTCCGCAACAATTACCATCAAGCGCGCTGGGACGAGCCGATGGTCTTCGAGCTCTCCACCCCGGGCGCACGAGGCATCATCCCTCCGGCGCCGGGTGCAGAGATAGAGGCCGCCGTCGGTGACGTTGCCGGTCAGCTCCCGGCCAGCATCCGCCGCACAAAGGCGCCGGGACTTCCCGAGGTTGACCAAAAGCACGTCCTTGCCCATTATCTCCACCTTTCCCAAGAGACGCTTGGCTCCAACCTGAACGCCGACATGAGCCAGGGCACCTGCACGATGAAGTACAACCCGCGAGTGAACGAGGACCTTGCCGCAGACTCGCACTTTGCCAACGTGCATCCCTGGCAGGACGACGACACCATTCAGGGCATGCTCGAGATCTACTACGAGTTCGAGCAGATCATGAAGGCAGTCTCCGGCATGGACCGTTTCACCTTGCAGCCGGGAGGCGGCGCCCACGCCGTGTTCACAGCCGCTTCGATGATTCGTGCCTACCACCGCGACCGCGGTGAGGCCGAGCAGCGCGACGAGGTCATCACGACGATGTTCTCGCACCCCTGCGACGCGGCTTCGCCGGCAACCGCCGGGTTCAAGATCATCACCCTGATGCCGAAGGAAGACGGTTACCCGGACCTCGACGCGCTCAAAGCTGTCGTCGGTCCGCACACTGCTGCCATCCACATCACCAACCCGGAGGACACGGGCATCTACAACCCGCTCATCGAGGAGTTCGTCAACGTTGTCCACGCCGCCGGCGGTATCTGCTTCAACGACCAGGCCAACGGCAATGTGCTGATGGGCATCGCCCGAACCCGTGACGCGGGCTTCGACTTCTGCCACTACAACGCCCATAAGACTTTCGGCACGCCACACGGTGGCTCTGGTCCGGGAACCGGCGCGATGGGGTGTCGTGCGGAGTTTGCCAAGTACCTCCCGTACCCGACGATCGAGAAGAACTCCGAAACCGGACGTTTCTACCTCGACTACGACCGGCCGGACTCCATCGGCAAGGTGAAGGGCTTCCTCGGCTCTGCCGGCGTGGTCCTGCGCGCTTATGCCTGGGCAGTCATGATGGGCCCGAAGGGTCTACGTGAGACTGCCGAGATGTCGGCGCTCAACAACAACTATCTCATGGAGCTTGTCCAGCGAATCGACGGGATCACCCACCCGTACGCCGAAGGCCATCGCCGCCTCGAGGAGTGCCGCTGGTCTTGGGAAGAGCTCACGAAAGAGACTGGCGTGGGGACCGACGACATCCTTCGCCGGGTCGGCGACTTCGGACTCCAGCACTACTGGTCCAGCCACCACCCGTGGGTTATCCCGGAGCCGATGACGATCGAGCCCTGCGAGACCTTCTCCAAGGAGGACATCGAGGAGTACGCAGCGGTGCTGGCCCAGATCGCCCATGAGGCTCGCACAGATCCCGAGATGGTACGGCAGTCACCGCACAAGTGCGCGAGCCACAAGCGCGCCGACGAGAAGGAGCTGGACGACCCGACCAAGTGGGCGACCACGTGGCGGGCCTACAAGCGGAAGAACGGCTAGGTGTGAAGCTTCCGTTGCGCTCACCGGTTGTGTCTTCTGGCCTCCGGGCCCGCTTTGCGGGCCCGGAGGCCAGGGGCGCGTCGTAATGACCGCGGCTGGAACACGACCATGAAGAAGCTGGGCCTCATCGTCAATCCGATAGCCGGGATGGGCGGCAAATGCGGCCTGAAAGGCACGGACGGGGCTGACGTCCTTGCGCGCGCCCGAGCTCTCGGTGCTGAGCCCGAATCGCCCGCGAGGACAGCTCTTGCGCTCAGTCAGCTCTCCGGTCTGAAGGACAGTCTCGAAATCCTGACAGTTTCAGGAGACATGGGCGAGAGTGAGGCTCTCGAGGCCGGTTTCCGGCCGACAGTGCTGTTCACTACCGACGACACGACAACCACGAGCGTCGACACGCAACATGCCGCGCGTGAGATGGTGGCGGCCGGCGTCGACCTGATCCTGTTCTCGGGTGGCGACGGCACCGCCCGCGACGTGTTCATCGCGGCGGGTCCGCAGACCGTCTGTCTAGGAGTGCCCGCCGGCTGCAAGATTCACTCGGGTGTGTACGCGATCAACCCGCGCAAGGCGGGCGAGCTTGCCGCGCTCTACATCGAGGGCAAGGTCACCAAGCTGAAGCAGGCCGAGGTGATGGACATCGACGAGGAGGCGTTCCGAAACGGGCGTGTTTCCGCCGAGCTGTTCGGTTACCTGACGGTCCCTCGCGACGAAGCGAGGGTGCAAGGCGGCAAGGCGGGACACGCGCAGTCGGACGAGAACGCGCTCAACGCCATCGCGTACCAGCTCATGGACGACATGGACGAGGAGACCCTGTACATCCTCGGCACCGGGAGCACGCTCTTCGGGGTCAAACAGCGGCTGGGAATCGCTGGAACGCTTCTCGGCGTCGACGTCACACGCAACCGCGAGCTCGTTGTCGCCGACGCCACAGAGCGTCAGCTGTTGGAGCTGCTCGGTTCCAAAGATGAGGTGAAGGCCAAGATCGTCGTCACGATCATCGGCGGCCAGGGCTACATCTTCGGACGCGGTAACCAACAGATCAGCCCGAGTGTAATCGAGCGCGTCGGTCGCGAGAACATCGTCGTGGTCGCCACGAAGTCCAAAGTCGCCGACTTGGGTTGTCGGTGGCTTCTCGTCGATACCGGCAGTGAAGAGACCAACGCCATGCTCTGTGGTTACGTTCGTGTCGTCACCGGCTATGACGAGCAGATCGTCGTCAGGGTTGCCGCATGATCAATACCGTGCGGAGTTTTTGCGACTTGCCAAACGAACATCGGTGCGGCAGCGATGTAATAGGAGGGTCTGTCGGCAAAAGGTAGCTTGCTCGCTTGTGCCTCTGTCTTGAATGATGCCAAGAAGGGATAGGTGGACATGTCCACAATTGATCCGAAACTAACGGCAACAATTACTTCAAATCCAGCGGCAGCAGGAGCCACGTCTGGGGCACCTGCTGAACAGAAGAACGCCGCAACACAGGAACTGGAGAGTCAGTTCGGCTATAAACAGGAGCTCAAGCGTTCGCTGAACGTTTGGGAGCTAACGGCGTTCGGGCTGAACTACATGATCCCGATAGCGCCGGCGATCATCTTCGGCCTCATCTTGACCGAGTCGAAGGGGACCGTGGCCGTTCCGTACGCCATCGCCGGCGTGGCGATGGTCTTCACGGCACTGAGCTACGGCGCCATGGTGCAGAACTTCCCGCTCGCCGGCTCCATTTACAACTACGTGAGCCGTGGCCTCAACGTGCACGTGGGGTTTCTCGCCGGCTGGGTGCTGATTCTGGACTATGTGCTGATCCCGACGGTCACCTCGGTGAGCGCCTCGCTCTACATCCGGGAGTTCTTTCCACAGGTTCCGTTCTGGACCTGGTTGCTGGTGTTCGCCGTCGCGATGGGTTTGCTGAACCTGTTTGGCGTGGAGCTGATGGCCAAGCTTGGCCTGTGGCTGTTGTTGATGGGCGAGATCGTGATCTTCGTCGGCTTTGCGATGTGGATCTATGCCGCCCACCACTACCACCTCCCAGTCATAACGAGCAAGCCGTTCCACGTGGGCTCCTTCAGCGGCATGATGACGGCGACATCAGTCGCAGTGCTGAGCTATTTGGGGTTCGACGCAGTTACGACTCTGTCTGAAGAGACGAACAACCCCCGGCGGGACGTACCGCGAGCCGTGTACCTGTCGGTGATCGTCGGCGCAGGCACGATGATCCTTACCGGTTACTTCGGCATGCTCCTCATCCCTGACTGGATGAAGCACGCCAACAACACCAACTGGGTCGACACAACTCTGTTCCAGACAGCGAAGTTGGTTCCTGGTGCTTGGTTCCACATCTTCTACACGGTTGGCTTCCTGGTCGCCATGGGCGTCTTCAACGTCGTTGCGACCGCTGCCGGCGCACGCCTCCTCTACGGCATGGGCCGGGACGGCATGCTCCCACGCCAGATCTTCGGGAAGATCAACAAGCGGTTCCAAACGCCGCACTGGAACATCGTCGTCATCGTCACACTCGAGTACATCATCGGCATCTGGCTGGGATTAGGTCGGATCGCGACCCTGATCAACTACGGCGCCCTAGGTGGATTCGCTGCCCTTAACTTCGGTGTCTTCTGGCTCTACTACGTGAAGAAGACCGGTGTGGCACCGTACAAGCAGGGCAACACCCCCGACTGGCATCCCAAGGGGGTAATGCACCTTCGGTACATGCTCTGCCCCTTCCTCGGCGTGATCGTCGTGGTCTGGGTGTGGACCAGCATGGACCACGTGACCCTGATCGTCGGCACCTCGTGGCTGCTTCTAGGCATCATCTACGAGGCAATCCTCACCCACGGCTACCGCACGCTCCCACCGAAGCTGGAGCTGTAGCTCAAGGCACGACCACTTAGCTGGGAGGGAGAGCGGCCGATTTCCGACCGCTCTCCCTCTTTTGGCGGGCCAGAGCCAGCGCGCCCTGCCCGTGGTACACCTATTGCAACTCTTCTGGTTGTAGGTCTTCTGGCATCACGCGAGGAGGGATTCGGTCTTGGGACTTGGGACTCATCAGCAAAGCTCTCAGCGCACCCAGCCCGTCGCAGACGTGGCAGGTGGAGCCGCGAGCGGGTCAACCGCCATTTGGATCAACGGAAGGCTGGAGCCGGCGGGACGTCCTTTGCTGCCCGTTACCGACCGCGGTTTTCAGGTTGGCGATGGGATCTTCGAGACGGTCCGGGTGGTCGGCGGACGAGCTCTCGAGCTGGCGCTTCACGCCAGCAGGCTGCAAGCCTCGTCATCGGTGCTCGCCATCGCTCTCCCAGAGGATCTCGAGAGCTACCTGGAACGGGCCATAACCGACCTCTGCAGGGCAAACGGTATGAGTCACGCCGGTACACAAGTCGCGGTCCGTATCACGGTAAGCCGCGGCGCTGTAGACGGGCGGTCCCTCTTCCCGCCTGATCATGTCGTGCCCAACGTCGTGGTCCAAGCGTGGCGGGTCGACCCGCCGTCTCCAGAGCTGCTCAGTCGGGGCCTTGGCTTGACTATCTCCGATGTCCGGCGCGACCCGGCCAGTCCGCTGGCCACCGTGAAGACGACCAGCAGGGCGGAGTTCGTGTACGCACAGCTGGAAGCCCACCGACGCGGTGCAGATGAAGCCTTGTTCCTCACCACCGACGGGCACCTGGCCGAAGCGACTTCAGCCTGCCTGTTTTTCGGGGAGGCTGCCGGACTGGCCACGCCATCGCTCGATTGTGGGATCCTCGTGAGCACCACGCGCAGCTGGGTCATTTCTGCCAGCGCGCCGAGTCTTGGGCTGGCTGTCCGTGAGGCCCGGCTGACCCCGGATGACCTCTTCGGGGCCGACGAGGCTTTTCTCGCCAGCTCGGTGGCCGGGATACTTCCGGTCACGCGCGTCGACGGGCGGCTCATCGGTACCGGTAGGCCCGGCGTGTGGACTCTAGGTCTGCGAGCCTTGCGCGAGAACGCGGCTTCGGAATTGGAGCCCGTTCTTTAGTGGGAGGGGGGCAGGCCCACCTCCCGGCCTCCTCCCGACGCGGCTGATTGCGCGTTGACGTTGTCGGGCCGGCAGAGCCGGCCCTCATGCGCTAATGCGTCGTGCATGGTGAATGCGACAAGTATCAACGACGTCCTCGAGGGACACGTCGCCCTCGACCTCGATTGCATCGACCGCCTTTATCTGAACGCGTACGTCCCAAACCTCCAAGTGCCGGGCCAGGTCGTCCGGTTCTTGACCGAGCACCTCGGCTTCCCGGTCCCTTCGCCGGTGCTGTTCGAGAAGATCGGCAACCGGTTCCGTCGCGAGGTGAAGGCCTTCGCTGACGAACACGACGTCCCGATCCTGCATCTCGCAAAACCCGATCGGACGCGCTGGGACGACGGCAAGCTCGATCACGTTCATCCCTATCTCGATCGCGCGGAGCACGATGGCCGCTTCGGGGTCGTCGCCATCGTGCAGGCTCAGGAGTTCCAGTGGGTCTTCTCCGGCAAGCGCGTCGAGGGCCGCAACGGTGGGACCTTTGTCGCGTTCAAGAAAGAGGAACGCCGGGTCGGCACGTACTACTTCTACATCCTCGATCCCGAGTTCGGGCCAGGGTTCATCAAGCTCTGCACCTACTTCCCCTATCCGG
>Ga0182027_10006801_pt1 | contig 17010 bp, 12 predicted proteins | sample 712E1DmetaG_FD_121300 | JGI IMG/M metagenome (GOLD analysis project Ga0182027, IMG submission 121300) | Permafrost microbial communities from Stordalen Mire, Sweden - 712E1D metaG (Illumina Assembly) | ecosystem: Environmental > Terrestrial > Soil > Wetlands > Permafrost | place: Sweden... | reverse complement strand
ATGTCGGTATGGTAAATTTCCATCGGTAGCCTTTGCTTTTGGTAGGGTTTTTGTCGAACTCTTACTTTCATGCAAGGCTACTATTTTGTCAATACTTTCTGCATTTTCAGAGATGCACCCATGACATATTGTATTTTGATCTTCTTGGAATACACTTTGCCCGGACTCATCGTAGCCGGCCTTGTGACCCATTATTTCTGGCTGCGCCTATTTAGCAAGAAACAATAATTGTCGTCAACTTTCTGGATCTGGACTCTTCGAGCACCCCTACCACAGTGACAAGCCGTGCACCAAAGCATAGTGCGTCGGCAAGCTGATTGATAAGGCCATGATCTAAAAACGCCAAATACTCGTATAGACAATATCACTCTCCTCCAACGTCACCCGTATCCTACCATCCTTGCACTGGTAAATCCAACGCAATCCTTACCCGCTCTTGGACAATTCCACGTCGTGTAGCGTGTTACAGATTGATGAGCGTAAGACGATAACAGAGACGGCCGAGCGGTGACTGGTGACGAAGGCATCTCGTGGCAGTCTGGCTGTTGGAATTGAGGCGGGGCGGCAACGTTAGTGCAAGGTTTTTTCTGTAAGGTTGGTGTGTTCAAAATAATTGCTCGCTTTGACCACATACTGATGAAATCTATTTGACATGTCCCAAATGATCAGGGGCTTGCTATTCAGCTTCGCAACGTTCACATTGTCCAGGTGGGTTCCATTGCCTGAGTTGAAGTTCTTGATTCTAGCTCTTCATCAATAACCTCCAGAAATCCAGAACGCATCAGCAGGAACTGTTGTAAAATAATATTGGCTTAACTGTTTTTCGGAGGAGAAAATGCCCATACTTATCGGTCAATCGTTCGGTCGCTACCATATCCTCGAGCAGCTCGGCGAGGGCGGTATGGCGACTGTGTACAAGGCCTATGATACGCGGCTCGAACGGGACGTGGCAGTCAAGGTCATCCGTATCGACCAATTCGCCCCGGCGGTGCTTGAACGCATCCTGAAGCGCTTCGAACGGGAGGCCAAGGCGCTGGCGCGCCTGACCCATCCCAACATCGTGCATGTCAACGATTATGGGGAACAAGAGGGGGTTCCTTACCTGGTGATGGACTACCTGCCGGGCGGCACGTTGAAACAGCGCTTGGGTAAGCCCATGCCCTGGCATGCCGCGGTAAAGCTGCTGCTGCCGGTAGCCGAAGCGCTGGATTACGCACACTCCCAGAATATCATCCACCGGGATGTGAAACCCTCCAATATTCTACTAACCCAGCGCGGGCAGCCGATGCTGACCGATTTCGGCATCGCCAAGTTATTGGAAAGCGAAGAGACCCAGACCCTGACTGGAACCGGCATGGGCGTAGGCACACCGGAATATATGGCGCCTGAACAGATCAATGCTCGCAGCGTCGACCAGCGCGCAGATATCTACGCTCTGGGAGTGGTGCTGTATGAGATGATCACCGGGCGCAAGCCCTTCCAGGCGGATACTCCCTTGGCGGTCATGATCATGCAGGCGCGTGACCCACTGCCTTCGCCGAGTCAGTTTGTGCCAGACCTGCCGGAGGGCGTGGAAAAAGTGCTGCTAAAAGCGTTGGCCAAGCAACCGGAGAACCGTTACCAGAGCATGGGGGAGTTTTCGGCTGCCATGGAGAGATTGATGGCGAGGAGGGGAGAAGGGGAAATTGCTGCCCCCGGAATTACAGCGAGCAAAACGGAGGACAGGGATGATTCCAGTAAAACGTTTGCACAAGCGGAAAGCCAGGCAACCCGCCAGCAGGAATCCACACGCGACGAAGTGACGCCCACATCTGGGGAGCGGGATTCCAGCCCTCCCAACCAGAACATACCACACACACCAGCGGATCATCCGAAAGCCGGTTCCTACCGGCCGGCCTGGCTCCTCTGGGGGATCGGCGTGGGAGTATTGCTCCTGCTTGTGGCGGCAGCCGTCTGGGCTGTTTCTCATTTTGGAGGAACAGCAACCCCGGCCTTGACAGAAACAAACAACCCCACGGCGTCAGCTGTCTCCACGGACACCTCCCAGCCCGCAGTCACCTCTCAGCCTACCCTCACAGCCACTGCCGCCAGTACACCAGCACCCACCCTGGGCATCGGCTCTACCCGGACGCGTCCGGTGGATGGCATGGTGATGGTGTATGTACCGGAAGGCACCTTTACCATGGGAGACACGCTCGACCAGGCCATAGCGGAGTGCCAGAAATTCGAGAATGATTGCCAGCAAAGTTGGTTTGCCGATGAGCAGCCACCCCACAGCGTGACCCTGGATGCTTACTGGATTGATAAAACCGATGTGACAAATGCCATGTATGCAAAGTGCGTGCAGGCCGGAGCTTGCCAGGCACCCAGCCAATCGGGTTCTTATACGAGAGCCAGTTACTACGGATATTCACAATATGCGGATTACCCGGTGATCTACGTAAGCTGGAAGGATGTGAATGATTACTGTAATTGGGCCGGAGTCAGGCTGCCAACAGAGGCCGAATGGGAGAAAGCCGCCCGCGGCCCAGATGGACGGATTTATCCCTGGGGTAATGCCGACCCGACCTGCGATCTGGCCAACCTGAGTCCATATGGAAAAAGTGCCTGCGTGGGCGATACCACTGCTGTGGATAGTTATCCTTCCGGCGCCAGCCCGTATGGTGCCTTGGATATGGCCGGGAATGTCTTACAATGGGTGAATGATTGGTATGATGCAAATTATTACGCTAATTCACCTTCCTCCAACCCGACCGGCCCAACTTCTGGACAAAGCCGAGTGCTGCGCGGCGGTGCGTGGGGCTTCTACGAGTACTATGTCCGCTCTGCCTACCGCGACGGGTACGATCCCACGTTTGCCTACTACTCTGTCGGCTTTCGTTGCTCCCGCTCACTCCCTTAGTTCTAGAATTCTGTCTTCTGTTTTTCTGGAATTCTGAAGCTGGGGGTCTGGGGGGCAAAGCCCCCCAGCGATGTTAAACGCGTATGAGACAAATTTACGATAACCTTTATCAGCACATCCATCACCCAATGAATCTGTGGGCGGCCTATAAAAAAGCCGCACGCGGCAAACGCTACCGCCCGGCTGCCTGTGGAGCGACAATGAGGCTCTGCCCTCCGCAGTGGGCTCGTTCACACGTATGCCAACCATGGCATCGGTTTTCGTTGCGCCCGCTCACTCCCCTAGTGCTGAAATCCTGGATTCAGGGGGCCTGAAATTCTGAAGTGGTGGGTTTGGGGTAAAATCCACAGATGAGTAAAACACATAGGCAGGATAGAAAAAAGAAGAAGCTATGGATAATCTAATTGGCAAAGACCTGGGACGCTACCACATCCTCGAGCCGCTTGGCGAAGGCGGGATGGCGGTGGTTTATAAAGCTTACGATACCCGGCTGGAAACGGATGTGGCCGTCAAGGTCATCCGGGTGGACAGATTCACTCCGGAAGCGCTGGCACGCGCCCTGAAACGCTTCGAACGCGAAGCCAAGGCCCTGGCACGCCTGACCCATCCCAACATCGTCAAGGTGACGGATTATGGCGAGTATGAAGGCCGTCCCTACCTGGTGATGCCGTTCCTGCCGGGCGGAAACTTGAAGCAACAGCTCAAGGAGCGCGGAAAGTTGAACTGGCAGGAAGCAGCCCGCACTCTGATCCCGATCGGGCGCGCCTTGGAATATGCCCACAGCCAGGGCGTGATCCACCGGGATGTGAAGCCCTCCAACATCCTGATTACCCAATCCGGTGAATATATGTTGACCGATTTTGGGGTGGCGAAAGTCATCGAAGAAGAAGCCACCATGGATTTGACCGGCACGTCCATGGCAGTCGGCACACCCGAATATATGGCTCCCGAACAGGCCTCGGCCAAAACTGCTGACCAGCGCGCCGATATTTACGCCCTGGGGATTGTTTTCTACGAGATGCTGACCGGGCGGCGGCCCTTTGAGGCGGATACGCCGTTGGGCGTGATCATCAAACAGGCCAGCGAGCCGCTGCCGCGTCCGAGACAGTTCGTGTCCGGCCTGCCGGATGCGGCGGAAAAGGTGTTGTTTAAAGCCCTGGCTAAGAAACCGGAAGATCGCTACCAGAATATGGGTGCGTTTGTGGCTGCTCTGGAAGGGTTGACCGGCGGGAAGACCAGCCAGATGGGGAAGCAGGCGGAAGGAAGAAGCAAGAAGGAAGAAGAAGAGACGCGCGAGTTGATCATGCCACCCGATAAAAAGCGCCAACGAAAGATCAAGTGGGGAGCTTGGGCGGTGCTGGGTGGACTGGTTGTTCTGGTGGCACTAGGGGTAGCGCTTGGGGTTGGGCTGTTGAACCTGGGGCAGAAAGGCCTCGGGCCGCTGGCCGGGCTGGCTGCCCAACATCCAGCAGCAACGCAGCCTTTAGCGCCAACCAGCAAAATTACGCCGATCCATACGCCCACTTCGACTTTCGGATCATCCAGCTCATTTCACATTGGTTCTACCTGGAAACGCCCGGCGGACGGGATGTTAATGATGTACGTGCCGGCAGGGAATTTCTTGATGGGTACCGACTCGGATGCTTATGCCCAAAGTGATGAAAATCCACAGCATAGAGTATTTCTAGATGCCTACTGGATCGATTATTCCGATGTGACTAATGCCATGTATGCTTTGTGTGTCAAAGCCGGGACCTGCCAGGCACCCAGCCAATCAGATTCTCGCACGCGTTCCAGCTACTACGGCAACTCAATTTACGAAAATTACCCGGTCGTTTATGTGAATTGGGAGGATGCCCAAACCTATTGCCAGTGGGCAGGTGCGCGCTTACCGACGGAGGCGGAGTGGGAGAAGGCTGCACGCGGGACGGGTGGCGGGAACTATCCCTGGGGCAACTCCTCCCCGACCTGTGATCTGGCAAATTTGACTCCAGATGGATCAACCCCCTGCATGGGTGATACCAGCCCGGTCTGGTTGTACCAAATCGGGGCCAGCCTATATGGGGTTCAGGATATGGCTGGGAATGTCTGGCAATTGGTGAATGATTGGTATGATTCAACCTATTATGCCAAATCGCCCTCCTCCAACCCAACTGGCCCGGCTTCCGGACAATATCGGGTGCTGCGCGGGGGCGCGTGGGACACCAGTGAATCCACCATCCTCACTACCAACCGCGGAAAGATCTACCCAACGGAAACCGGCAGCAGCACAGGTTTCCGCTGCGCTCGCTCACTTCCTTAGAACTAGAATTCTGTTTTCTGGAATTCTGAAGCGGGGGATCTGGGGGCTTTGCTCCCCCAGCAAAATTAGACGCGTATGAGACAAATTTACAATTACCTTTATCAGCAAATCCATCACCCAATGAATCTATGGGCGGCCTATAAAAAAGCCGCACGCGGCAACCGCTACTGACCAGCCGCGGCGGCATTTGAATATAATTTGGAGTGCAATCTGATCGAACCGGAAGAGGAACTCAGGAGCGAAACGTACCTACCAAGCCTTATCACAATTTTCAAATCGACTCGCCCAGGCGCAGGTTGATCAGCGATGCGCCTTTCCGCGACCGAGTGGTGCATCATGCTTTGATGAATGTCATTGAACCATTATAAGTGTTTAGTTCTTCTCACCCTTGTAAAGAGTGATTGCAAGGCAGCGCGCCTTGAAATGCTTTGAACGCCAAGCCAAAGCCCTGCGCGATTGTCCCATCCCAACGTCGGCAAGGTTATATTGATCTGGCAGCTACACAGGTTTCCCCTGCCGGTTTCCCAGGGTTAGAACCCCCAGACAGGGCGGGATTCACTTATCAGATATCTTCGAATGTTTTTTGATACTTGCAGGAGGATATATTCCTCCTAAAGCCTCTATTCGCTTACTGATTGCTTCATTGGGATTCTCGTTCTGCGGCCAACATACTGCCGTTTGAAAGAGCCGAGCGACACCCTTACGGACGAGAAAACCGCGGCCTGGGGGCAATCCGGCTGGGGGTTGTCCGGCTGGCTGCCGCATGTTATTGAAAATATCGATACCGTCGGTTCCTCCCAGAAGCACCCCACATCCCTGCCGTTTAAAGCTTTTTAGAAATGGATCCATGTATTCAGGCGGTAATTCGCTTAGGGTACCGGCAATCATATAACTCGTCGCATAGTTTCCGCCCTGCTGCACGCAGGCAAGCAGCCTTTTACTTTCAGCGCTGGCTTGTTCTTCCTTGCGGGTGTCGAGGTCGAAATTCCCATAGTCATCAATCACAAGCAGGATATGCGGATATTCTCGTACCACACTTTTATCGTTAGTCCCCTCTGGGTTTCCCTTATCTCCAGCATCCGCTGTCGCGCGGCGGTGCTGGATTTCTTTCTCAAGATCGGTGAGGACGGTGTTCAATACTTTATTTGAATCTACATAGGCCTTTATGTTTGGCAAGTTTGCCAGGGAGGCTAAAGAGCGCGTATGGTAGTCCACCAGAATGACCTGCGCTTGTTCTGGAGAATACTTCTGAGCCAGTGAGATCAAGAATGTCTGCAGGAAGGTTGTTTTTCCAGTCTGTCGGGAATTACCTGCAACCAGGAAAGTGGAACCGTCTTTATTCAGGTTGAACCCCACTGGAGCAAGCATTTCGTAATCCTGTCCGATCTCTACAAAAAGCTCATGCCCCGGTAACCCCTTGATTAATTCAATCTTCGGGAGAGTCAGCAATTCAGGCAAGGATCGAATCTCAGGTGGCCTTGGGGCAGTCCATGCGTGCGCCATTTTTTCCGCCAGCATGGTCAGATTTTCAATCTGTTCCTTATCTGTCGCCCCATTAACGGGCAGGGCAGCCTGAAATTCGAAAGGCGGCGTGCCCCTAAGTAAACCCCGGCCTGGTCGCAACCCTTTTTCGTTATCCTCCTGTAATTTTGCATCGGATGGTTGGCCGACGATGCTGTAGTACTCCTCCTTTTTCGCTTGACTAAAGGAAATGCGTGTATTTATATTTGCAAACAATTCTTCCGGGATATCCGACTGTAGACTGGATGCAGCCACAATAAATAGGCCGGTCGCCTGACCGCCAGAAACAAGCTTCATCAGCCCCTGAATAACTTCCACAGGAAATGTCTGTCGTAAAACACCAAAACCATCAATCAGTAAATACAGGGCAGGTATTTGCATCCCGGGATTCACTTGCTTGTTGTAATCCATCCAGTTATCCGCCTGGGCGTTCCGCAAAAGGATGTTTCTTCGTTGAACTTCTGTCTGAATATATTTTATTAGCCTCTCACCGCGCTCGGTCTCAATTCGCGTGACCACTGCACCCACGTGAGGAAATTTCTCCAATACCTTTAAAGTTGATTGACCGCCAAAATCCAGAATATAGATATTAACCCTGGATGGATTTTGTGCTCTGGCGAGAGAAGCGGTTAGAGTGCGTAAGAGAGTGCTCTTGCCCGAGCCGGGTGAACCAAAGATCAATAAATTCCCACCACCCTGTTCATGCCCAAGTTGCATTAGAAAAATCTTTTGCCTGGACGGAAAATCATATGAACCGAGGATTGGATATACAAATTTACTTGGCAATATCTCCTGGTTAAGCAGCGAACAAGGATGCCAACCTTCACCATCCCAGCCGCCAGAGAAATTCCTGGAGAATAATTCCGGCAAATAAACACGCTCAGCCAGCGGTTCAGGCCAGATACTCGGCGGATTCTTTAAGTGCAATTTTTGGGCTGTCTTAATGATCTGGGCCACTACCGCACTTGCCTCAGTCGCAGGCGCCGCCCCAGAAAATTGTTTGCGCTGATCGTTGCCTTTGGAGACTTCAACGGTCTCCCGCTTGCCATTTGGCGAAATCTTAGTAAAAGCTGCCCTTGGAAGCAGGCTTTCTCCCTCCAAATAATCTGCTCCAGAATACGCAGATTGATACAAGACTCTGGTGGTGGCGCGAAAGTATGCCCTCCCCCGGGTCAGATTCACTGCATCGGGTATACCCACCATTTGAATGCTATCATCTGCTTTACTTACTTTCAAACATATTCTAAAGGTGGAATTCTGCAAGATCTCCGGGTCAATGGCAGCTTCAATATTTTGAGTCGCCAGAATAAGATGAACGCCCAGGGATCTTCCCAGACGTGCTATGCTGATCAACTTTTTACTTTCTTCTTTATACCTGGCCTTGAACTCCGCAAATTCATCAAAGACGATAACCAAATGCGGCATCGGTTTTTTGACTTTTAACTTTTGATACTCATCGATATGCGATTTGCCGAATCGAAAGACATTACGCGCCTCTTCCAATATCCGTTTTCTTCGCTCGATTTCCCCTCCCAAAGCCTGGATAACCCGTTCCGCATAAGTGGCATTCGATTCTATATCCGTGACAACGCCAACCACATGAGGCAAACCTTTCAATTCATTAAATGCAGCTCCCCCTTTGAAGTCAATCAGCGCAAAGTTGAGATCATATGGATGATGGGTAACCGCCAAAGCCAGGATGATTGCTTTAAGGACTTCACTCTTTCCGGAGCCTGTCATTCCCCCGATCAATCCGTGCGGCCCATGCGCGCCGTCCCGATCGTTCAAATCAAACACATGCGGATGTGTTTCTGAGATCTTACCGATCGGCGCCCGTAATAATCCATACGGAGGTTCGCCGTTCCACCAATTTTCCAGGGGCAGTTCTTCTGTACGTTTAACCTTGAACAGTTCCAAGAAAGTGATCGTATCAGGAGGTTGAGTCACATCCTCCTCAACCGGCCAACTGATTGCATTTAAGGATCGGATCAAAACGGTAGCCTGATCCAGCATCATTTTATCCGGCCTGCATTCCCAATGCACGGCGTTAAGCCCGGTTTCCTCATAGGAAAGGGAGTTGCCTCTCAGTTTTATGATCGCTCCGCATTCTCCTGGAATCCGTTCTGGTCTGGATGTCAAGAAAATACCGTATACACCTAATTCCCGCCCTTTCGACAGTAATAATTGGAGAGCCGGATGGCTAAAGGAAGGATCTATGTAATCTATGAATACTACCAGACGTGGCAAAGGAATGGTGTCTTTTTTGCTGTCAGTATCCTTTTTAATTAATTTGTTGGTCTCTACTAATTGTTCGCGCCGCTGCAGTTCAGATTCGAGATCGGCCAACGGTCTGGGAGAAGGAACATCAGAATTATCGGATGGATTATTTTCATTGAAACGCATCAGGGGCGAAAAAATATAATGGCTTAAAGATTGGAGCCAGTCCCAATCGGAAGCATTTTTAACTGGACAAAGAACCCCTATTTCAACCTCAGAGGGCCAATGATGTGTCAGAATCTGGGCTAATAATGATCTCGCGAAATCAATCGTTTCTGAGCGGCTTCCGGCTATGCCTATGGATCCGGTGACTGATAATCGAGAACATTGTGGCATTTCATCCAAGGAAGAATATTTCTGACAAATATCATCCACTATTTTGTATTCGGCGCTGAATTCTTCAATCCGATCATCTTTTTCGGTTATCTGAATTTTATAAGTGGACGGTACGGTTCCTACGCCAAGGCGGGGGTAGAGAAAATCCGGATCGAGAGGGCGTCTTTCTCCAAGGCGGGAATCCTTTTCACGAGCCCGGCGTAAACATTCACCATCATCCGGGTCCTTTTCGCGCCTGAGACTTTTTTCTAATTTCTGTAAAGTAAGAAGACGGCCATCAAGTTCGCTCAGATCTTTCCTGAATTTCTCGCGCGCCGCCGTAACTTTTTGGGTGTATTTTTTCTTTTGGGAGCGTGTGGAGAAAGAAGCGGCCACATATGATACTAACATGATGGGAAGGAATAATAAATACGTTATCCCACTTCCGCCAGGCAGGAAAGCCATCATTAAAATTACACTAAGGAGTGCTGCCCCCACTGTTAAAATTATTGTCCACCAATTCCCGGATTCTGGATTGGAAGGAATGGATGGGGCTTTGGGTACTGCTAATTTGTCGTCCGGTAAAGGAGTCTGGATGCGTGGCGGGCGATTAAATATCATAATGACAACGCCCCTGAATTAAGAATGATGAATAAAATGTCAGGCCATCACTGGACTACAAGCGATGGCCTGAGTACTGATCTCAACTTTTTTATTTGCCTGAATCTGCTGTGCGGAAGTCGGCTGCCGCCCGTTTGAGCAAATCGCTGGCGGCCTGCAAATTGGTAACCGCATTATTCAGACCGGCTTGCATGTTTTGCCACTCGCCCATAATGACTGTAGAGCGCTGGCCCTTGAATGAGGCCTGCAGGTTGGTCATCATGGTCCTGGCATTTTGAAGCAACGAATCCAATTCGCCTCGCTTCGTGCTGAACTGAGCACTGGTACTGTCAACTTGATCGGGATCAACAAGAATCTGTGGCATATTATCCTCCAAACTTGGATTAAGTTAATAGGGAATGATTGGGAAAATTAGTGGATTTTCTTATACTTTTGATTGTTTTACTCCTTCCCGCCAGAAAAAGGCTAAAAGAAATGCCTATTGGTCGGCACGTTCGAATCGCTCTGCCATGGCTTGCATTTCCTGTGATATATTCTTCATCAGGCCCGACATGCCTTCCATGTATTGTTTTAATTCCTCGGACCGTTTATAGAATACTTGCTTACTAGCACCCGCCCACTTTTTCTCCAGTTCGCCTGTAGACTCACTGAGCCGCTTATTAATTGCCAGTAATTCGTTGCTGGCTTTCAGGAATTCTTGTGCGGTTTTATATAGTTCTTCGGGTTTTATAAGCAAGTCTGCCACAAATCCTCCGCTTCTGCTAGCTAAGGAACAACCTTATTATCCCACACAGTTACTGTCATTCCTTCGATTTGCCGGGCCTGGTCTTCCAGCCAGGAGGCATAACTTTCCAAATTCCCCGGTTGAGAACTAAAACTGCTGATGAAGGTATTTTTTGCATTTCCTTCCCACGTTGTGTCCAATGTCCCACCCACATTCCTCAATTGCTGAGCCAGATCACGTACCCTCGCTGCTTGCGAACGAAAACCAGCCGCAATCGAATGCGCTTCTCCTGGAACGAATGTTCTTGGAACTCGAATCACGTGGGTCATAATTTCCCTCAAAAATTAAAGACACATGAAAAGGTTATTTGTTATAGATTTGCAAGTTCCCAACTACACTATCGTATATTATAATATAAATTAGTAAACTTCTTAATACACAAGATTACAATTACATGACATTATAACATTTTGTGGAGGAAATGATTAATGGCATTAGTTGGAAATAGCGAACGGAAGAACTATAAAACAAGCGGAATGCCTTTCTCTTAAATTGAAAGTTTAGGGGAGAACACATGCTCATTCGGGTTGATCCTGTCATTCTAAAACAAAATTCTGGCTCCATGTCCGGCATTGGCAGCAGCTTAAATAATTTGGGCCAGAGCACCTCTGGAATTGCCCAGGGCGCGCCCAGTTATGATGGACAATTTGGCCCACGCGTGCAGGCAATCGGACACGAGGCCCTGGCCCGCGCCCAAGAGTTGTTGAACGAGATGAATAACCTCTCCAGCCAGTTGCAGAGCAAAGCCCAAGCGTTTGAGGCCGCAGACCTGGCAGGCGCGGCAGGTTTCACTGCTATTAATAACGGAGCTCAGATTTCGATATTAGATCCTAATTGGATTGTCGCTCCGATCGATTATATTAAATCAATAATTAATCTCGGCCGGTTGTTTCGCCCGGCACCTTTTTTTGGCCCGATCGGAACATTACTCGTGGGAATCGGCCTGTTTCCCTGGAATGGCCAAATAGGGAGCGGTTCTGGGATGCCTATCCGGTGGCCGCTTGGAATACCATGGCCTTATGGTGGAAAACAACCTGTAAAACCACCGTCTCCATCAATTCAACCAATACAAGCTGGGCAAGAGAAAGTATGGACTGAGACGGAGATCAAGAATCAAATATTGGGCAGTCAAGGTGTATTACCTCTTGACAATGGGAAGGAGCAGTGTGTGGATTGGGCCCAAAAAAGACGAGAAGAACTCGGAGCAACCATATTGCCAGCAATCTCGATCTATTCGCCCAATGATTGGGGCGCACACAACTACACTAATATCTTCAAGGATTCGATTATTCATATTACCGCAAACGATGTTTCTGGTTCTGGCCTCAATATTTCCGGTTTGAAAACGGGAGCGGCAATTGTTTGGGATAAAGGTAATGCTACCTTGAGCGGTACAGCAGGATATACCTACGGGCATATCGCTATTGTTGAGGCCGTACAACCAGATGGTGTGTGGGTTAGCCAAGCAAATTGGCCTGGGGAGCCTGTAATGTTTATTCCCAAGGCGAATCTACCTGATTTGTATGTGATTCCACCCAATGCAACTATTTAATGTATGTGGCCAATCGTCAAGGTTGGCAGTGATCAGAAATTCGGTTATACAATTAATCTGCAAAGAAAGGGCGACGGAATATGACACTCATCCGTGTTTGTAATGTAATTCTTAGGCAATCCTCTGAAAATATATCAGTGCTGTAAAAATAATCTGGGAGTTCAAGATGCCTTTACTATCACTTGGAGTAAATCCAATTATGATGGTTAGTTAGCCCAACACTTCTATAAGTGTAAAGGAGGAAAGATGTCTTCCACATTGAAATCGATTGATACTGAAGAAGCAAATAGAGTTATGAGGTTGATAACCCAGGAAAGCGGGAAAGCCAAAGAGGCTGTTCAAAATGTGATGAAGTCTCCCGATCAACTTGTACATTGGCAGGGGAACCGTCGCCGCCAGTTCGATTCGCAAGTCGCGGCTGATATGCAGAAATTACAGAACGCTATCATCATGATCGATGATGCTGCAAATAAAATTAGAGAAGCAATCAATTCATTTACAAATGCGGATTAATAAACATCCGAAGCTTTCTCTCGTGAAAAGAAATTGCAACCTATTTCGGGATGTCCTTTTTATAAAAAGGGAGTGAACCATGCTTATTCGAGTTGATCCTTCAATTCTCAGGCAATCCTCTGGAAACATATTGGGGATTGGGTCAAATCTTTCCCAAACAGGCCAGAGTGCTCTCGGCGTGGCCAGAAGCGCGCCAAGCTACGATGGCCAGTTTGGGCCAAGAGTAGCATCTATTGGAGCGGATGCATATACGCGCGCACAAGGACTTTCGTCTCAGATGAATAATCAATCCGGCGAACTTCAAAGAAAAGCGCAGGCGTTCGAGATGGCAGATAACGCGGGGATGTCATCCTTCACTTCCCTTGACAACTTGCTCGCGGAATCCTATAGGAATTACCTGTCAAGCTTAGCCTCTTTCCTCCATATCCCGGTTGACCAATTGGAAAATTATTTAAAACTCGGATTCTTATTGAACCCTGGAGTAGCAACGGTGGCATTAACGGGGTCTTATATTTTCAGTGGGTTTTCCAGTCAGTTTAGCAAAGTTTTCGGTAACCCGACAATAATTCAAGCTGAGGAAGAAGGTTGGGGCATTCTTTCTGGAGCAGCAAGTTTGGCTTTCAAAAATTCCAAATCGGTTAGTGGTGGTACAGCCATTATCGGTGCTTTAATCGGCTTTTTAACTGACCCGGAAAGGGGGAAGAATCCCTTGCGTGCTGGTGAAACTGCCGTCGCTGAAGAAGGAGTCGATACAGGTATTGATTTAGCGATTGAGTCGGCCACAGGAGTTTCTGGGGTTGGAACAATAATATTATTAGGTAATGCAGCCATTCAAGTCTTTGGCGTGGGGACAGATATGCTAGCGAGAGTCGAAGGAGATCTGTATGGGGGCGAATGGCAACAGCTCTTTGATAAAGATGCTCAGGAAATGGAATTTAATTTTGACCGAATTGATTTAGGAAATATTACTCATGATTTGGCGCATCTCGTAGTGGATGATGTCAATAACCCGGCATTGCTTTTGGTAAATCCAAATACCGCACCATTGGTATTAGGGCAATTGGCAACCGGACAAATGACTACCTCTCAATTAATCGATCAATCGAAGACGAGTTTCACGCAGATGTGGAGTGATGCTGGCAGCCTGTGGACTCATACATCTGGTTTGGTACCTGGGGTTATCGGTACAGCCGGGGATATCAGTATGCTAGGAAATATGACCGGGTCTGCGCTGAGTGATAAAATCGTGAGTATATTGCCGGTGCCCGCGGAGTGGAAGGATACGATCTACGAAAATGCTATAAGTATTTATAAAAATGGTTTTCAACAGCAAGATGGTTTTAACTTTCTTGGTATTAAATTAGGGCAAGGAAATTAGAATTAAACATTGCTAGGGAGGTTTATCGGTTATTTCATTACAGATGATCGTTGATGATAGCCTGACAGGCTATTTGTGACAGAAGGAGAGCGTAATGGCGAAAAAAGGCGACCTAGTTTTCAATCTCGGACAGGAGGAACTTCTTTTCCTATTGAACCTCTTACAAGCTTCCACCACACTGGGAATTGAGCCGGATATTTATAAAGAACTCAATGAGCGCGAGATTGCCGTTGCAGTAGAAGTAACAGGTCGGGCTTTGATTGCACGAGGCTTCATCCGACCCAACGGCAGAGACAGTTATATAATGGATGAGGTGCCTCTGGCTCTGGTTGGAACATGCACCCGCCCAAGCTATACAATAATTATAGACATAGTAAAGCCGGAAACAAAATTGAGTATTTTCTGGCATGGAACCGAACATTTATCGGTTGAGCATTCAATTATTTTCCCAGGTATTCATAAATTTCGTGCGCTGGCCGCGCCCGAAGAATTACCCATCCGACTCTCTGAACATCTGCCTATCCCTTCAGGCGGGAAATTGCCCATGATGTCAGTGAAGAAAATGAACAGGGATGTCTATATCCAAGCTCGCGACTTGGCAATTAGTAAACAATCCGATGCGGCCGAAATGGTTTTTCTCCAAAATGGAGTTGCTGAGACAGACGCAAAAACATTCGTTAAAGTCATCATGGGTGCTGAAACAACGTACACCATCGGTTTTATTCGTCACGCCCGTCCCGAACAAGTGAGTTCGATCAGAGGTGGTGCGTTAATTATTTCCTCCGTAGGGTGTTGTATAGTGGAATCGCTCGAGGAAGAAGACAAGGGCAATGAGGTGGTTCTCATGCCATCTTCCACCGATCTTTGGAAGAACTGGCTCTTGGCAAATCTTGCATGGGTGCGGGAGTAGTGAAGTTTCCGCCGATGGATTTATAAAACCGGATACAAAATCAGGCATAAGGCATAAACAGATTATGGATGAACCAGAAGTGAATACTCCAATAAAGTTAACATCTGATGAGTTCTGGTTTCTTCTGAACCAGTTCAGCCCGGCCTATGTGGTCGGGATGGAAAATCCCCATTTGGGCTGGCTGATCGAGGAGATTGAAGAAGCGGATCGCACCGCATTGCAGGGGTTAATTGAAAAAGGAATTGTAAAGGTTATTGAAGAGGGCAAAATAGATTTGGATGATTCGGTCGCAACTTTAATCCGTGGTTGTACGCACCCGGAACATTCGTTGATCGTTAATGGCAGCAACGGTAAAGATGATGCTGGCCTGGCCCGTTATTTCCATTTTGCAAATGGGCTGATCATTGAACATTTCAAAATAACCCCGGACCAACATCAATTATCAATCTTACAAAACCGTGAAGAAATCCTCGCCCATCTACAGGAAAATCTCAGGTCGGATTCAGATACAAAAGGCTCCACAGAATCTTTTTTCATTGCGGAAGAAACATTATATAATGCGACCAGCTTGTATTCCATGGGTAAACCGGATGAAGGCAGATCTCTCCTGCAAGAATCGGATCTTGAATCCGCTTGCGCCACTGCCCTGGCCGATACTTTAAGCCACCCAGTGGCCAATGCATCCTTCGTTGTTATCTGTAATCAAAATGATCCAAATATGCAGCGAGTGAACGGTTTCGGTATTTTGGAGGGCAAAGACCAGTTCTGGATTTTGAAACCGATTAAGAGAGATAGGAAACAAGTTGTTGAGTTTACCCCCACTGATGCTTCTTCAGTCAGAGATCAATTTATCGATTTATTACCATAAGTCCTTGCCCATACCCATCCCAGCACGAAGGAATCAAAAATGCCTAATCGCCAGTTCGTTAGAATTTGTCCCCTAAATTCGACTGATGGCGTTGATCTTGAAGTTCCGGCCGATGAGCCCATTTGCTCGTTCTTACCAGATCTGCTAAAAGTCATGGATCTGCCTTCTGCTGTGAATGGTAAACAATTAAAATACGCGCTCAGAACCGAGGTAGAAGAACTACTGGATGAAGGCCGATCATTAAGAGAAGTGGGAATAGAGAATTTCCAAACTTTATGGCTCGCAACAGTAATAGGCAATCCTAATGAAGGGTTAAACAATCCTGAAAATAAAATAAATAATAAGGAAACCACCCTGTCCCTTATCAAGGAATCGCCGACCCCATCAAAACTCCCAAATGGGCTACAAGGGGAAATGTCCACTTTGTTTTGGGCTCAGGTACCAATTGAACACCCATCCTTGGTCAGTCCCACGGGAATAATATTTGAATTGGGGTCTCCTCCTATCACCATTGGTCGATTTAGCAAGGATTTCACTCCATCAATAGACTTGACTGAATTAGACAAGAATATGATTTCATCCCGACGGCATGCTGAAATAAACATTGCAAACGGCAAGTATATATTGAAGGCGCTTAAAACGACCAATGGACTGTATGTCAATGGTGTGAAATTGGATGCATACGACACCACCGTTCTTAGAGATGGAGATACGATCAGGTTTGGTCAGGGTGAAGTGAAACTAGTATTCTGTATGCCAAAAAAGTGAGCAGCAAGTTTAAATACCCCAAACTAAATCTTACAAGCCGACCGGGAAAAATCCAGCCAAAGATGGTAGAGACCTGGATAAAGGCAATAACGTGTAAACTTGACCTTCGGGCGCAATTTTCCATTTCGATGGCATCGGTGATCAAGGATATTGCGATATTCCAGTTGTAAGCATAGCTAAGCGGACATAAATAAATAACATTTACTCTTGAACTGAGCGTCACGGTATTTTCACTCGAGATCTTTCTTCATTATCAACAGTACTTACAGCTATGCACCTTCTCTAACAATCATCGATGT
>Ga0182027_10006800_pt1 | contig 17012 bp, 17 predicted proteins | sample 712E1DmetaG_FD_121300 | JGI IMG/M metagenome (GOLD analysis project Ga0182027, IMG submission 121300) | Permafrost microbial communities from Stordalen Mire, Sweden - 712E1D metaG (Illumina Assembly) | ecosystem: Environmental > Terrestrial > Soil > Wetlands > Permafrost | place: Sweden... | reverse complement strand
GCGTCGATCTTGCAATCGTCGATCAGGTCGTCGTAGACCTCCTTGAGGTTGCCGCACGAATGCAGGACGAACGGCTTGCCGACGGCGTGCGCTTCGGCGACCATCTTCTTGTAGATCGGGAAGACGTACTGGCGCAGGTGCTCGGGATTGAGGAAGGTCGAGGTCTTGAAGCCGAGGTCATCGCCCTGGCGCAGCGCGCCGACGGTGTCCATCGTGGCGAGCTGGCGGTCGGCGCTGTGAATCAGCGAGCCGATCATGCCGAACATGCGCTCGACCAGTTCGGGATCGGTGTAAATGGCCATCGAGAGGCCCTGCACGCCCATCATCCACGAGACCCACTCGAAGGGGCCGCCGCTGACGCCGCCGACGATCTTGATGCCGTCGGGCATCAGCCGGCCGATTTTCTCGAAGAAGCTGAATTCGATCGGGCGGGAAAGATCGGGCCACGGATAGGCGTCGAAGTCGGCCATCGTGCTGATCGTGATGCCCGACTCGCTGCCGCGCGATTCCTTTTGGGCTTCGTGCACGTTGATCGGGCAGTTGAGCGGGATCTCGAGCGGGATGCAGTCGAAGCCCAGGTCGACCCAAAAATCGACGTAGCGCCGCAAAAACAGGTCGTCGCACCAGTTGACCTCCTCGGGCGTGATCTCCATGCGCGTGGCCATGAAGTCGGGGCTGGCGATGTGCTCGTAAAAGGGGAGGTGATTGGGCTTGCCGTCGCGGCGCAGCACCTTGAGGAATTGCTCGAAATCGTGTTCTTTACGCAGGGCCTTGGCCATGATCATACCTCGTTGGGGAATGTTGGGTCGTCACAACTGGGCCTAATATACATGAAACGATGGGAATGCTGAACCCCTATTAGAACTTGCTCGAACCGAACTGGTCGAGCTCGTGCTTGCAGCTTGCGACGACCTCGATTTCCACCTTGGCGCCTTTGGGCAGGGCCGCGACCTGGACGGTCGAGCGGGCGGGCGGCTCGAAGGGGAAATAGGTCGCGTAAACCTCGTTGACCTTGGCGAACTCGGCCAGGTCGGTCAGGAAGATCGTCGTCTTGACCGCGCGAACGAGGGCCGAGCCGGCCGCTTCCAGAATCGCCTCGATGTTCTCCAAAACCTTCTTCGTCTGGGCGGCGGCGTCCGCGCCGACCAGCGCGCCCGTGGCGGGGTCCAGCGCGATCTGCCCCGATACGAAAACCAGGCCGCCGGCCTTGATCGCCTGAGAATAAGGCCCGATCGGGGCCGGGGCGCTAGTGATCAGAACCACTGTCTTGCCATGCTCGTTCATCGGCGTCTTCTCCCACTTCGATTGATAACGCTTTGACTCTTCGCACTCTTAGCACGGGGGCGACCACGCTGGCAAGAACGAACCCGGCGGTGGCGGCGATGGCCAGCGCGCGAGCGTCCAGCGGCGCCTCGATCAGCAGGGCCGTCGCCCAGACCGAAGCCGGAGCGAGGACGCCCAGCACGGCGCTCCAGAGGATCAGCCAGAGCCCGCCGCGTTCGGGCCAGGCCAGGCGGGCCAGCGCCGCCATGCCGCACAGGCCGGCCAGCAGCAGCCAGAACCCGACGACCACGCGCACCTGCAGGCGCTGTTCGGCCAGGGTTTGCAAGGCCGCGGAATCCCAGAGGATCAACCGCCAGGCGCCCTCCTGTTCGTGACGGGCCGCCAGGGCGCGCAGCAGCCCCAGATGATCGAGCGGCGCCTCCGGCCGGACTTCCAGAATCCAGGGCAGCCACGCTTGATCGCTGGGAAAGAGCCCCTGCCATTGCGGTTGCGGGTATCGGCGGGCCAGTTGGCCGGCCAGCTCGGCGGGGGCGCGCCACTCGGCCGAGGCGACCGCCGGCTCGCGGCTGAGCTGGTCGCGAATTTCCTTGCGCCGCGCGTCATCCGGGTTTTCCTTGGGCAGCATGGCGATGGTTTGCGCGGCGGCGCTCGCCTCAAAGGCGCGCTCGGCCCAATCCAGCCCGGCCAGCCCCACGCTGAGCGTCAGCGCCCAGAGCAGCGTAACCCAGAGCCGTTCCTGGCGCAGAGGATGAAGAAAGGCGAAGGCCATGAAGGACCTTTCCCTTTGCTGAAGCTTGAGAGTCTTATCGTGCTCGTCCTCGTTCTGTTCTCGTGCTCGTGCTCGATTGATCGATCAGATCCCCCCTAACGGCAATACGGAATACTTATTGTTTCGAGTTTGTCCGGAGCAGTACGACCCCTTCAGGGTCGAGCCGTTAATCACCATTGCCCCCCGGGTTTCGCGAATACGCTCAACCCGGGGCTACTCACATTCGACCCCTGCGGGGTCGAGAAACATCTTCCTGCCGACGGCTTACCGCACACACGATGACAGGGGTTTGCATTACGGTTCACCTCAAGCAGTCTTCCCGGACCCCGGAGGGGGTCCCATGTGAGTAGCCGTAGGTTTCAACCTACGGACAAGCGCCCACCCTGATCCCGACCCTGGAGGGGTCGCACCATTCGGTAAAATGTTTGGCAAATTTCTCTAAATTAATCGTATTGCCTCTAACTGATCTTGATATCCCGCAGCAGATTCGGGTCGGCCTTGGGATACTCCAGTTTCAGCTTTTCCAACGTATTCACGATAATCTCGGCGATGATCAGGTTGCGGTACCATTTACGGTTGGCGGGGATGATATACCACGGCGCGCAGGCGGTGCTGGTGTTGCGGATCGCGTCTTCGTAGGCCTTGACGTATTCGTCCCAGTGCTGGCGCTCGGCCAGGTCCGCGGGTGAAAACTTCCAGTTGCGCGAAGGATCCTCCAGCCGCCGCTCCAGCCGCGCCTTCTGTTCGTCCTTGGAGATGTGCAGGTAGCATTTCACCGTGATGATGTTGTTCTGATGGAGGAGTTTTTCAAAGGTGTTGATCTGTTCGAAGCGTTCTTCCCAAAGATTCTTGCGCCGCTTGGCCCAGGCGGGCAGGAGCCGGTCGGCATGCACGCGCACGGCCACGACGTCCTCGTAATGCGAGCGGTTGAAAATATTGAACCGCCCGCGCGCCGGGCTGGAGATATGGATGCGCCAGAGGTAGTCGTGATTGAGTTCGACGGGCGATGGTCCCTTGAAACTGGAGACGTGGCAGCCTTGCGGATTGACCCCGCTCATCACGTTGCGGATCGCGCCGTCCTTGCCGCCGGCGTCCATCCCCTGCAAGACGAGCAGGAAGCCGAACTCGTTGCCGGCGTAGAGGCGCTGCTGCTGTTCGGCCAGGCGCTCCTTGAGTTTGATCAGCCGCTCCAGGGAGGTCGGCTTGTCGGGACATTCGGCGTGATCGTCCGGACTGAGATGGCCCAGTTTCCAGTCGTTCTTGCCGTCAACGCGGTAGCGGTCCATCGATGCCATGAAAGAGGCCCTCCTGATTGCGGATTGCGGTCTCGAAGGCCCACTGGGCCTTCTCACTTGGATTGCGGATTGAGGAATGAGGAGGAATTCAGAAGACAGAATTCAGAAGTCAGAATGTATTTGTCCTCGTGCTCGTCCTCGTTCTCAGTCTCGGTCTCTTCCTTCTATTCTCTGACTTCCATTTTAGGCTATAAGATTCAGCCGAAGCCACAGCCAGTTTTTGAACTGAAAACGCGATCGACTTTCTCGCATGGCCATTCCCTATCATGTGCCTCGTCGCGAATGAGGATGTAGGCGGCTTGCGTTTTCTTGCCAGCCGAGCATATTGCCTTATACTCTCGCGAGTTAATGGGCAAAACTTTCATTCCGTGTTCCCACGCTGATACCGCAGCCTCAAGCATCCTGGATAGGTCCGTTCCGAGGGCCGCTAGATCTTCGTCCGACATTGTTTTCGGATTTCCCATACCATCTCCTTTTTCCTGGCATTTATTCCGCATTCCGCAATCCGCATTTTGCCTTACCCCGCCTCTAGGACTTTGTAGGGCTCGGGCTCGGGTTCGCCCTCGCGCAGGCGCAGGTCTTCGAGCACCCACTCGCCGACTTTCCAGACGTTGCCGGCGCCGATGGTCAGGAAAAGATCGCCGCGTTCGAGCCGCTCGGCCAGGAAGGCGCGCGCTCCCTCCAGGGTCGGCAGGTAATGGGCGTTGGCGTGGCCCTGGGCGACCAGCGCCTCATAAACCAGGCTGCCGCTGACCCCGGCGATCGGCGGCTCGCCTGCGCCGTAGACATCGGTAACGAGGGCCATGTCGGCGGCCATGAGAGCCTTGCCGAAGTCCTTGGCCAAGTGCAGCGTGCGCGAATAACGGTGCGGCTGAAAGAGTCCGACCAGGCGGCCGCCCCCGACGCGGACCTGATCGCGCGCGGCGGCCAGCGTGGCGGCGATCTCCGTGGGATGATGGCCGTAATCGTCGACGACGGTGACGCCGGCCTCGATCCCCTTGACCTGGAACCGGCGCTTGGCGCCCATGAAGATGCCCAGCGCCCGGCGCAGCGGTTCGAGCGGCGCGCCGAGATCGAGCGCGCAGGCCAGAGCGCCCAGGGCGTTGAGCACGTTGTGGCGGCCGGGGATGCGCAGGTGGAATTCGCCCAGCGGCTCGCCGCGCCAGAGCGGGATGAACCGCGAGCCGCGCCCGTCCTCGGCGCTCTGCACGTCGGTGGCGCGCATGTCGGCCGCGGGGTGGTCCAGTCCGTAGGTGATCGCCGGCCAGGGGCCGCCCTCGACGAGGCGGGCCACCATGAGGTTGTCCAGGCAGGCGATCAGCTTGCCATGGGGACGCAGATGACCGAAAAATTCACCGAAGGTCCGGACAATCGCCTCCAGATCGGCGTAAAAATCGAGATGGTCGGCGTCGATGTTGGTGACAATGATCCGGTCGGGTTCCATTTCCAGGAACGAGGCGTCGGATTCATCGGCCTCGGCGACGACCCACTCCCCCTGGCCGAGGCGGGCGTTGCCGCCGAAGTCGTTGAGTTCGCCGCCGATCAGCACGGTGGGGTCAAAATCGGCCATGGCCAGCATCAGGCCGAGCATCGAGGTGGTGGTGGTCTTGCCGTGGGTGCCGCTGACGGCGACCGAGCGGCCGCCGCGCATGATGGCGGCGAGCACGCGGGCCCGGCGCCAGATGGCCAGACCGCGCGCTTCGGCGGCCTGGCGCTCGGGATTGTCGGCGTGGATGGCCGTGGAGGTGACCACCAGGTCGGCCCCCTGGAGGTTGGCCGCGGCGTGGCCTTCGAAGATCAGGGCCCCGGCGCGCGCGAGCTTGCGGGTGGATTCGTTGGTGGACACGTCGCTGCCGGTGACGTTAAAGCCGCGCTCGACCAGCACCGAGGCGATGGCGCTCATTCCCGCGCCGCCGATGCCGATAAAGTGAATCCGTTTGAACTGCCGCAGGTCTTTCATCTATTTGGGAACCTCGATCGTGAACTTCGCGTGGCGCAAAACAAAAAATATAGGATAGTCCTAAATCCGCTTTGCGGCCACTTCCAAAACCAATTGAGCCAAATCGCGGGCGGCATCCGGGCGCCCCTGGGCCTTCGAGGCCTCGCCCACCCGGGCCAGGGCCTGGGGGTTGCGGACCCAGTGAGAGAGCAATTTTTCGAGCGTTTCGGCGGCGCGCGGATCGGCCTCCTCGAGCACTTCGGCCGCCCCCGCCTGGACCAGGCGCCGGGCATTGATCGCCTGATGGCCGCCGGCGGCGGTCGGCAGCGGCACCAGGACCGCCGGCAGGCCGCGCGCGGTCAGCTCGGCGATCGAGAGCGCCCCGGCCCGCGTCAGCACCAGGTCGGACGCGGCGTAGGCCAGGGCCATTTCGTCCAGATAGGGGTTAATCCCGTGTTCGCTGGGGTCCACGCCCATCTGCTTGAGCGTCTGGCTGACCGCTTCGAAGTTGGCCATGCCGGTCGACCAGAGGAATTGCCAGCGGCTGGCGGGGGAATCGGTGTCCAGGTTGCGTTGCAGGGTCTCCAGCACCAGGCGGTTGATGCCGCGCGCGCCCTGCGAGCCGCCCATGCAGAGGCAGACTAGGCGGTCGGGCTTGAGCCGGAAGAAGGCCCGCGCCTCCTCGCGGCTGACCGGGCGCAGGATTTCAGCGCGGATCGGGTTGCCGACCTCGTGGGTCCGCGCGGCGGGAAACACCGGCCGGGTGAGCGGCCCGGCCGTGGCGATCGCCCGGGCAAAGGGGGCCAGGATCCGGTTGGCCAGGCCGGGATAAAGGTTCTGCTCGTGCAGGACGAGGCGCGCGCCGCCCAGCCGGGCGTTGAGCAGCGGCGGCACCGAGACGTAACTGCCAAAGCCGACGGCCACCTGGACCGGGCTGTGGCGCAAGAGGCGGCGCGATTCCGCCCAGGCGCCCAGCATCTGGCGCAAGAAGCGGCCGCGCGCGGCCAGCCCGCGCCGGTGATAGGTGACCGGCAGGATCCAGGGCTGGATGCCGAGCCGGCGGTAGATTTGCCATTCGGCGGGGCGGTTGCCGCAACAGAATTGGATCTGCACCCCCGGCGCCAGCGCCACCAGCGCCTCGGCCAGGGCGACGGCGGGGTAGATGTGCCCCCCCGTCCCTCCGGCGGCAAGCAAAATCCGAACCCCCTGGCCCGACGCTTCCCGGCTGACGTCCTGCGTTGGCGTGTCCTCGCGTTCCATGCCAATATTGGTCAACTTCTTGTTTCCCTGCGAAGATTTTTCACGGATCTCAAGTGCAGCCAACATTCCTCATTCTCTTCTTTGCGTAACCGTCTTTTCTTTATTCCGCATTCCGCATTCCGTACTCATGTTCCATCCCACCCGACGCCGTGATAGGCAAACTGACTGCGGGCGATGTTCATCAGGATGCCCACGGCTGCCATGCAGACCAGCAGCGAGGAGCCGCCCGCGCTGAAAAACGGCAGCACCAGCCCCTTGGTCGGCAAAAGCCCCAGCACCACGGCCATGTGGATGGCGGCGCTGGAAAGAAACATCAACGTGATCCCCGAGGCGAGCAGGCTGCCAAACAGATCGGTCGTCCGCCAGGCGATGCGCCAGCCGAGAAGGATCAGCGCGGCGTAGAGCACGAGGATCCCGAGCACGCGCACAAAGCCGAACTCCTCGCACATGATCGCGAAAATGAAATCGCTGTGCGGTTCACTCAGGTAATGATACTTCTGATGGCTTTCGCCCAGGCCCAGCCCCCATAGCCCGCCCGAGCCGACGGCCGTCAGCGACTGGATGAGCTGGTAAAGCACGCCGCGCACCAGCTCCTTGTCCACCGTCTTGGGGGAAAACAGGTATTGGGCGAAGGCGAGCGCGCGCTGGACGCGGTACGGCTGGAGCCGGAAGGCCAGCACGCCGGCCGGGATGATGAACGAGATCAGGCCGGCCAGGTGCAGCCCGCTCATCCCGGCGGCGAACCACATGCCGAAGACCGTCAGGCACAGGGTGAAGGCGGCGCCGAAGTCCGGCTCGATGACAATGATCGCGGCAAACAGGCCGGTGACGATCATGGCCGGCAGCACGCCGGAGAAAAAATTCTTAATCTCGCGGCGGCGATCGGAAAGCATCTTGGCGATATAGATGACCACGGCCAGCTTGGCGAACTCCGAGGATTGAAAGCGAAAGGGGCCTAGCATGACCCAGCGATGGGCATGGCGGGTATTGGCCCAGCCCAGGTGCGGGATGAAGACCAGCAGGCACAGCGCGAGCGCGACGAGCATCAGCTTGAGCGCATGGCGCCGCAGCAGGTTGTAATCCAACTGATATCCGCCTAGCATCAGCAGCAGACCGCAGGCGGCGAAACCCACCTGCTTGAGCATGTAGTTGGCGGAGATGCTGGCGCTGTAAACCGAAATGATGCCGATGGTCACCAAGCTGAGGGTCAGGGTGAACAGCACGAAGGGCAAAGTCAACGACTTCATCGGGGAGCGGCTCCTTTGTCAACACGAACGGGAACGGAACACTTGCGCTGCGGGAACGGAAGGCCGCGAGAAGCCTCATATCGAAAACGATCATAGCGTGAAAATCGCGCGGGATCTATCATCCTTTTTATATTTTTTGTGGGAAAGTTTACAAACTTACGCCAAGGGGGCCGCGGCCAGGCGCCGGCGCACCCACTGGGCGAAAACTTCGCCGCGGTGGGCGTATGAGCGAAACTGGTCGAAGCTGGCGCAACCGGGCGAGAGCATGATCACCTCGCAGCCCTTGGCGCGCTCGGCGGCTTGCTCCAGCGCGCGCTCCAGCGTGCCGCACTGCACGCACTCGATCCGCCCGCTCCAGGCCGCGGCCATGGGCGCGGCCGCCTCGCCAATCAAGTAAATGGCCACGGCGCGCCCGGCCAACTCCTCGGTGATCGTCGCAAAGGGACTGTTCTTGTCGCGCCCGCCGGCGATCAGGTGGATGCCGCCGGGGAAACTCTGAATCGCCCGGCGCATCGCGTCCAGGTTGGTGGCCTTGGAGTCGTCGATGTACGTGACCCCGTTCAGCTCGCCGACGACCTCCATGCGGTGGGGCGCGGCGCGAAACGCGGCGAGCGATTGCGCCAGCCGGCCGCGGCCCAGGCCCAACGCCTCGGCGACGCAGGCCGCCGCCATGGCGTTGGCCACGTTGTGCAGGCCGACCATCTTGAGGTCGCTCATCGACATCAGCCGGTGCGGCTTGCGGCCGGGCTGCTCGAGCACGATCAGATCGCCGTCGAGCCAGGCGCCGTCCTCGACGCGGCGTTCCAGCGAGAAGCGTTTGACCCGGGCGCGCGCGCGGGCGGCAATGGCCAGGCAGAAGGGGTCGTCCTGGTTGACCACCAGCGTCTGCTCGGGCGTCTGGTTGACGGTGACGCGCTCCTTGGCCCGGGCGTACTCTTCCATCGTCGGGTGGCGGTCGAGGTGGTCGGGGGTGATATTGAGGATGACGGCCACCTCGGGGGCGAACCGCTCGGTCTGATCGAGCTGAAAGCTGCTGACCTCGAGCGCGAAGACCGTCTGGTCGAGCCGGGCGGGCTCCTGGCGGATAGCCTCGCAGAGCGGCAGGCCGATATTGCCCGCCGCGCGCGAGGGCAGCCCGGCGTCGGCGACGATTTTTTCGACCAGCATCGTCACGGTCGTCTTGCCGTTGGTGCCGGTGATCGCCGCGATGCGCGAGAGCGGGGCGCAGAGCCAGCCGAGCTCCACCTCGGCCAAGACCGGCAGGCCGCGGCGCGCGGCGGCCTCGAGCAGCGCGTGATCGAGCGGAATGCCGGGCGAACAGACCAGGGCCTGGACGTCTTCCAGGTCGCCGCCGGGCGCGCCGAAACGCAGCCGAACGCCGTTTTGGGCCAGCGCCTGGCAGGCGGGGTCGTCCTCCTTGGCAAAGTCATCGAAAAGGGTGACGGTTTTGCCAAGCTCGAGCAGGAGCGCCGCCGCGGCCTGACCGCTGCGCGCCGCGCCGAGCACGCCGTATCGATCGACTTTCAGGAAAGACGCTTCGCGCGTCGGAAAGGGTGTCATCTTCGGTGGATCAGCTTCATTCACAAAATTGGCCTGGCGACGCGCCGCGCCGTCCAAACAAGGCCATACCCTAGCGCGCCAGGGCGCAAATATCCTTAAAAAAATGCCCCTGAAAAAATTGACATTGCACGCAAACAACGGTAGTTCTACATTTATTATCTTGCAGCGGCATGATTCATCGCGGGGTTTTCGCCATCGGGTTTGGGTTGCGATTGCGATATTCAGGTGAGCGGCGCCGGCGCGACATTGAGCGCAAGCGCCGGCTGCTGGCGGCCCAGATCGAGGAACTCAAGCTGCAAGCGGAGGGGGAGGCCGAAGAGCTGGCCAAACTGACCGAGCAGGAGTCGGATCGGGAGCGCGTTCAGGGGGACAACCGGGCGACCATGTCCCGGATGCGCCAGGCCGACCGCCCCGCGGGCAAAGGAAGGAACCACGAATGAACACCAATGGACACGAATTGGATCCCAAAACGATTGCCAACATCACCGACGTGGAACGAGGACGGATCTCAATTTTGAAAATTGCGAGGCTCACCGTCGGATTGATCCACAATTTCAAACGCCCGAAACTCGAATGGTAGGGGCTGATTGGTCCGATGGTTTCATTCGTGTGCATTGGTGTCCATTCGTGGTTCGATACTTGATTGACGGCGTCTGAGGAGGGTTACGTAGAATGCCGAATGAACACGAACTGTTGTTGAAGGAAGAAGTCTTCCGCGTCGTGGGATGCGCGATGGAAGTGCTGAACGGATTGGGGCACGGCTTGCTGGAAAAGCCGTATGAAAGTGCCTTGGTCGTGGAATTTGGACTCAAGGGCATCCCCTTGCAACAACAGCCACGCTTTGATGTCATCTATAAGAATGTCTGGGTGGGAGAATACATCCCCGATCTGATTGCTTTCGGCCAAGTTGTTGTGGACGCAAAGACGATTGACGCCATCACCAACGTGGAACGAGGCCAGATGCTTAATTATTTGAAAATCACGAAGCTCAGAGTCGGATTGATCCTCAATTTCAAACACCCGAAACTCGAATGGGAGCGCTTGGTCCTATGACTTCAATCCAGGAACCACGAATGAACACCAATGAACACGAATTGGATGCGAAGACGATTGGCAACATCACCAACGTGGAACGAGGACAGATTCTCAATTATTTGAAAATCACGAAGCTCAGAGCCGGATTGATCCTCAATTTCAAACACCCGAAACTGGAATGGGAGGGGCGGATTGGTCCTATGGTTTCATTCGTGTCCATTGGTGTTCATTCGTGGTCTTATTTCCAAGGGAGGCAGCCAAGATGACGAAGCAAGAGAAGGAAGAGCGCTGGGTGCTGCGCCTCTACGTGGCCGGGCAGACGCCCAAGTGCATCGCCGCCTTTGCCAACTTGAAGAAGCTTTGCGAGGAGCACCTGGCCGGGCGATACAGCATCGAGGTGATCGACCTGCTCAAGAATCCGCAACTGGCCAAGGGGGATCAGATTTTCGCCATCCCCACCCTGGTGCGAGGGCTTCCCGAGCCGGTGCGCAAGATCATCGGCGACCTTTCCAACACCGAGCGCGTGCTGGTGGGGCTGGATCTGCGCCCGATGACTGAGAAGTAATGCGGAATGCGGTCTCGAAGGCCCACTGGGCCTTCTCACTTGGATTGCGGAATTTTGAATTCAAGGGAGAGCCTCACGTGGCCAGAAAAATCGACAAATCGGCGGAAGAATACGAAAAGGCCATTCAGGCGCGGCGCCTGGAGCGGTACGTCCTCAAGCTTTACGTGACCGGCCTGACGCCCCGGTCCATCCAGGCCATCGATAATATCAAACGAATCTGCGAAGAACACTTGCGGGGGCGCTATGAACTTGAGATTATTGACGTGTACCAACAGCCGGTCCTGGCCAAGGACGAACAGATTCTGGCCGCGCCCACGCCGATCAAAAAGCTGCCGCTGCCGTTGCGCCGACTGATCGGAGACATGAGCAAGACCGACAGGATTCTGCTGGGTCTGGACCTGAAGACGAAAAACTGAACGAACGGAACGATTGGATATATGTGGAGTGCGAAGGCTTGCCCTCGCTTTGAAGTGCGGCGGCAAGCCGCCGCACTCCACAAAACATAGGGAGTCACGATGGAATCGCCGAAGAAATCAGCGCAAGTTTGGGCGCGCGAAGCCGAGGGGCTGCGCGCCCGGCTAGAGGAAGCGGAAGAAACCCTGCGCGCCATCCGCGAGGGCGAGGTGGACTCCCTGCTCATTTCCACCTCCGAGGGCGAGCGGATTTATACCCTGGAAGGGGCCGATCATACTTACCGCATCCTCGTCGAAACGATGCAACAGGGCGCGGTCACGGTGCTTGTGGACGGCAGCATCTTCTACAGCAATCCGCATCTGGCCCGGATGCTCAAGACCCCCTTGCAGCAGCTCATCGGCGCGTCCATCCGCACCTTCGTGCACCCCGACGACGCGCCGCTGTTTGCGACCCTGGTCGAGCAAGCCCGCAAAGGCAGCAGCGAAGGGGAAGTGCATCTTCTTGCCTCCGATGGCGCCGTGATTCCGGTTTACCTGGCGCTCAATGGCCTGCGACTGGGCGAGAGGGAGAGCCTTTGCGTGGCGGTGACCGACCTGACGCCGATCGCCACCGCGCAGCGGCTGGCCCAGACCAATGAAAAACTCAAGGAAGAGGTGAGCGAGCGCAAGCGGGCGGAAAAGGCGGCGCGCCAAGCGAACAAGCTTCTGGAAGCCCAGAAGGAGGATCTTCAAGGGCTGGCGGAGGAACTCCAATACCAGGCGGAAGAACTCAAATCCCAGGCGGAGGAGCTTCAGGCGCAGTCCGAAGAGTTGCAGGCGCAATCCGGTGAGCTGCGCGAGGCCAACCTGGAGTTGGAGAAGGCCCGGGTGCGCCTGGAAGCGATCGTGCAGCAGATGCCGGCCGGCGTGCTCATCGCCGAGGCGCCCTCGGGCCGGCTGATCCTGGGCAACGCGGCGGTGGAGCGGATCTTCCGCCGCCCGTTCGTTTCCACGGTCGGCTTCGCGGGATTCGATAAAGATCAGGCGATGCATCCCGAGAGTTGGGTGATGCAGGATCACGAGCACATGCTGGCGCGCGCTTTGAAGGGCGAGAGCGTCACCGGCCACGAGATGCGGATCCTGAGGGGCGACGCCAGCCACGGGATCGTAAGCGCCAACTGCGCGCCGATCCGCGACCCGGAGGGATGCATCATCGGGGCCATTGTCGCGCTGGAAGACATCACCGAGCGCAAGCGGGCCGAGGAGGCGCTGCGCCTGAGCGAGGAGCGGCTACGCTTCGCGATGGCCGGGGCCGATGCCGGGGCCTGGGAGTGGGACGTGCGCACCGGCGCGATCGTCTGGTCGCCCGAGAGCTACGAGCTTTTCGGCGTGGACCCCGCCCGTAGCGCGACGAGCTACGCCGATTGGGAGCACGCCATCCATCCCGACGATCTGGACGGCGCCAACGAGGCCATCCGGGAGACGCTGGAGCGGCGGCGGCCGGAGTACCGCGCCGAGTTCCGCGTCCTTCATCCCCGCCGCGGCGTGCGCTGGATCCTCGCGCTGGGGCGCGTCGAGCGTGCGCCCGACGGCGCGCCGCTGCGCATGTCGGGCATCAACATCGATATCACCGATCGCAAGCGGGCCGAGCTGGCGCTGGTCTTGTCGGCCCGGCAAAAGTCGCTGTTGGCCGATGCCTCGGCGCGGGTGATGGCCCAGACCACCCAGCAGGGAGTCTTGAGCGTCGTGGTGGAGGCGGCGCGCGCGGTGACCCAGGCCCGCCTCGCCGTGTCGGGCCATGGTTACGTGGGCGGCAAGTTCCTCGTCGGCGCCGCTTCGCGAGCCGAGGCCGTGGCGCCGTGTCCGCCGGGCGAGGTCTTCAAGCTCCAGGCCGGCGGCGTTTACGTGGACTTCGTCACCCGGGGCGAATCGATTCGCCTCAGCGACGCCGAGTTGCGCAATCATCCGGCCTGGTGGGGCCTGCCCGCGGATCATGCGCCGCTGCGCGGGCTGCTTGGCGCCAGGCTTGTCGATGACCGGGGAAAGCCCACCGGGCTGATCATGGTCAGCGACAAGGAGGGGGGCGGAGAGTTGTTCACCGAGGATGACGAAGCGCTGCTGCGGCAGTTCGCGGCCACCACCTCGCTGGCGCTGCAACATATCGAGGCTAGAGCCGAGGCGCAACAGCGCTCCGCGGCGCTGACCGAGGACGACCGGCACAAGAACGAGTTCCTGGTCATGCTGGCCCACGAGCTGCGCAACCCGCTGGCTCCGATCCGCAACGCCGTGCAGATCCTGCACCTGGTGGGCTCCAACGAGCAGGCCCTTCAGCGCCAGCGTGGCATCATCGACCGCCAGGTGACCCACATGGCCCGCCTGCTCGACGACCTGCTGGACATCTCGCGCATTACGCGGGGCAAGATCGAGATGCAACGCCAGCCGATGCACCTGACCGACGTGCTGGCCCACGCCGTCGAGACGATCATGCCGCTCGTCGAGTCGCGACGCCACACACTCGCCGTCACCATGCCGCCCGACGACCTGCGCGTCGAGGGGGACATCGACCGCCTGGCCCAGATCGTGGGCAACCTGCTGGTCAACGCCGCCAAGTACACCAACGAAGGCGGGCGGATCTGGCTGGACGCCGCGCGCGAGGGCGAAGAGGCCGTGATTCGCGTGCGCGACACGGGCGTGGGGATCTCGGCCGCGATGCTGCCGCGCATCTTCGACCTGTTCGCCCAGGCCGACCACTCGCTCGCACGCACCCAGGGCGGCCTCGGCATCGGCCTGACGATGGTGAAAAATCTGACCCGGATGCACGGCGGCCGCGTGGAAGCCCGCAGCGCCGGACCGGGCCAGGGCGCCGAGTTCATCATTCGCTTGCCGGCCATGGCCCCTCTGCCCGCCCTGGAGAGCGAGGCGTCGGCGCCCGGCGGGTCCGGAGAGCAAAGGATGGCGCCCGAGGCCCCGCCGCGCCGCATCCTGGTGGTCGATGACCTCGTGGACACCTCCGCGAGCATGGCCGAACTGCTCGGGCTGTGGGGACACGAAGTCCGCATGGCCCACGACGGTCCGGCGGCGCTGGAGGTGGCCCACGTCTGGCGGCCCGAGGTGGTCTTGCTCGACATCGGCCTGCCGGGGATGGACGGCCACGAGGTGGCCCGGCTCCTGCGCGCCGAGCACGGAGAAGAAATGCTGCTCGTCGCCCTGACCGGTTACGCCCAGGAGAGCGACCGCCAGCAGTCCCACGAGGCGGGCTTTGACCATCATCTGCCCAAGCCCATCGACCTGGTCGCGCTGCGCGAGTTGCTGGCCCGTCAACTGCCCGGCTGAGGGAGGCGCAGGGGTGCGACATTTGATGAACCGCGTAGTGGCTGGATGGAGCTTGCGGAATCCGGGATGACGAGATGGACTTCATCCCCGAAGGGGATCAATCCTGAATAGCCCCGGATGGAGCTTGCGGAATCCGGGGGTGACGACAAATGAATGTGCCGACCCCGGAGGGGTCGAATTTCAACCCGCACCCGCGAGGAAATGATGTCGACTTACACCCAAATCATGTACCACCTCGTGTTTTCGACAAAAAATCGCGAACGCGTATTTTTTGACGCGGAAAAGAGAAAGGAACTATTTTTTTATATTTGGGGAGTCCTTAAGAATCATCATTGCCACCTCTATCGCCTTGGCGGCGTCGAAGACCACATTCATATTCTGACCCATCTGCATCCCGACGTCGGTCTCTCCCATTTGATAAAAGGTATCAAAGTAAGTTCATCGGATTGGATGAAGCGCGAAAAAAACTTCCCCGCCTTTTCTTATTGGCAGGAAGGATACGGCGCATTCACGCATTGTTTTCAAGAGAAAATGAGATTGGTCGAATACATCAAAGGACAGGAAAAACATCACGAAAAATTGTCGTTTCAGGAGGAGTTGAAAAAGTTGTTGGAAGAAGCCGGGATTGATTATGACGAAAAATATCTGGATTAATGGAGCGTGAGATTCGACCCCTTCAGGGTCGAAATCGTCCGTCCTGGTTTACCCCGGATTCCGCAAGCTCCATCCGGGGCTATTCAGAATTGATCCCCTTCGGGGATCTCCGGTGAGGGCATGAATCCGATCCCCTTCGGGGATCGACGGCGACAACATGAACTCCAGAGAACCGCTGACGCGATTCATCAGACTAAGAAGGCAGATCACCAAACACCTGCGAATAAAATGCCACCCCGAAAATCCATAAAAACCAGCTCCCCTAACCCAGCCGCGAACCTTGCCGAGCCCGGCGAACCCGCCGCCCAAGGCGCGCCGGGGATTCCGATTGTGAGGAAATGGGTGGCGCACCCGTACCTGCGGGGCAAGTTCACGCCGGAGCAGGATGGGCCGGCCACGTTCGATTTCCTGCAAAAGATCCTGCTGCTCATCCGCCGCCAGACCGGCCACGATTTCTCGCAATACAAACAGAATACCATCATGCGCCGGATCAAGCGGCGCATGGGCGTCCACCAGATCACCAGCCCCGAGCAGTATCTTGATTATTTGCAGCGGGTCCCCCCGGAGACGACGATCCTGTTCCGGGAGCTGCTGGTCGGCGTGACCAGTTTCTTTCGGGACGGCGAGACCTTCGCGGCGCTCAAAGACGGCGTGATTCCATACCTGGTGGACCATCACAAAGGCGATGATCCCGTGCGCCTCTGGGTGGTCGGATGTTCGACCGGCGAGGAGGCGTACTCCCTGGCCATGCTGATCGTGGAATACAAGCGGGAAACCGGGCGAAACTTTCCGGTGCGGATCTTCGCCAGCGACATCGACGCTGAAGCGATTGCCAAGGCGCGCCTGTGCCGTTATCCCAAGAGTATCGATGCCTGCGTCAGCGCGGGGCGGCTCAAGCAGTTCTTCAGGAAAGAGGGCGATGGGTACCGGATCTGCAAGGAGATCCGGGGGATGGTGGTTTTTGCCGTGCAAAGCGTGGTCAAGGATCCCCCTTTCTCCAAACTCGACCTGATTAGTTGCCGCAACCTGATGATCTACCTCGAGCCGGAGTTGCAAAAGAAGATCCTTCTTCTTTTCCATTATGCGCTCAATCCCGACGGGATCCTGCTGCAGGGCTCCGCCGAATCGGCGGGCGAGGTCGCCAACCTGTTTCACCCCTGGGAAAAGAAGCAGAAAATATTCCAGCGCTTTTGATTGAATTCTCGGCGCGCTTCCTCTCAACTGATAAAATCATAATCCTTGAAGGGAACCTCGACCATGCCTCACCGAATCCATCGCCTCTCGGCCGCCCTGGCGGGGCTGCCGTGCCTCATGCCGATCGCGCCGGCGCGCGCGATCGCGATCGGCCTCATCGTCGCGTGCCTGGCCTCGGGCGCGCACGTCAGGGCGGCGGGGCCGGCGGCCTCCCCCGCCATCGAGCGCCACTTCAAAGGGATCATCGCGCGGGTGGACGGCGCCCGCCAGAGCGTCACGGTCGAGGAAAAGCTGACCGGCTTTGTCGTGACGATCGCGATCGGCCCGGAAACGCGCATGACCCTCAAGCGCCAGGTGGAGATCGACACCCTGCCCGATGGACAATGGCTGACGGTTCATAGCGGGGCCGTGGACCCCAAGATGCGCGCCGTCGATGTGATGGATCGGGTGGACGTCTTAGCCGCGCCGCCGGCGGCGACGGACGG
>Ga0182027_10006799_pt1 | contig 17017 bp, 22 predicted proteins | sample 712E1DmetaG_FD_121300 | JGI IMG/M metagenome (GOLD analysis project Ga0182027, IMG submission 121300) | Permafrost microbial communities from Stordalen Mire, Sweden - 712E1D metaG (Illumina Assembly) | ecosystem: Environmental > Terrestrial > Soil > Wetlands > Permafrost | place: Sweden... | reverse complement strand
TTCAGGCTTAGTTAATTTAGTATGCTTATTCAGATTATTTCACCTCCAATCTAGTCCAGGAAGTGAAATTCTACCTTAATTAGTAGACCTTAGGGGGTTGCAATCGTTTCTAGAACTCGTGTTAATGGTCACAATTCACGAACTTGCTATCCTTAAAAATCTAGGGAAAGATAAAGTAATTCCGTCGACAAAAAATGTTTATTTTTGGGGGCCCTATAAGGAATATCATACTAATGAACACGATAACGGAATTTCTAATATCGAGCTTACGGAAAACACGCTTAAAAATTATGTTTGCAGGGAAATAATGTTGGGGCCGGATATAATTGCCGTCACGACCCGCAATATTAAAGATAAAACGAGAGAAACGTTTGTCAACACCAAAAGAGCGTTGAATGAAGTTAAGCAGGTAATGGGCCATCTTTCAGACAACATTAAGCCGACAACGGCTTAAAAATTCGGCATATATACCTTCAAGACAAGTAATATAAATTATTGAAGGTTGGGAAATAGCTAATTGTATTATCAGAGAGACCCAGAATATAAATGGACGATGTAGGGAACTTCTTGATATATCCTACCTAACTAGGAACTTGTAAAGATCATTTGTTGATTTTTTTATTACCTGTAGGGAAAAATCTGAAGTATCTATAGGCACAATGTATGTTAATATGCCTGTTTCAGAAATGCCTGGACGCATAGTCCTATCTACAATGCTATCGCTGTAAGTTAGTGGTTGATAGAGGTTTTCTTTAGCATCAGAAAGGAGTATATCGTTTGGAAACGCAAAGGAAGCATCGGTAATATTCGTTGAGTCGATGTTAATGATGATAAGCTTTGTTCCTTCTGGGGCTACAAATTTTCTACCGTATGCTGTAGTTGATTGTGTCTCCATCATACTGTTGACTTTAATTTTTAAAGTCGAGAGGACGCCTTCAATACCGATATCGACCGTAATTATTCTTTGCCCTGAGGTTGCTGATGGGACCCATTCGTTACAAGTTGCAGTCATGCGAAGACTTCCATTAATGCCTACGTTTATAGGTAAATAGGAATAAACATTTATAATGCTAACCTCATCATAATTCTTGCCAGTAGATCTCAGGGCATTACATGTCAACTTACTTATATCCTGCATCTCTCCCTGCGTTAGTTTTCTTATCGAATCATACTCAACTGTTAAAAAAGACGTCGTTGGTTGTCCTTGTGTCGTAAGCGATTTGTTCCAAGTTATTCCTACCTTAACCTTTCCATCCGTATATTTACTTTTAACAGCAGTTTTAATTGTCTGTGTTTCTGGATATTTAGAGAATAACGATTTTTCTGCCTGTGGATCGAGAATATAAGGAGTTAAAATATAATGATATAAGAGAAAAACCCCAAAACCAATAATTAAAGCGATAAATTTGGCTTGTTTATTTATTTTAGTTTTAAACTTTATCCATAGTCCCGCAACAATTAAACCAATGTAGCCAAAGTTAAAACCTGCTATAAAATAAATAATGATTTTTAATCTGAAATGTTTATCTTTTTTCATAATATAATCTTATCAGGGAGCCAATCTAATGTATCAGCTAGAAAGGATAATTGCAATGCGACTGGGGCTTTTAAATTTACAAACTGAATAATACATTCTGATAGGTTTTATGGTTTGGAAAATTTAGTAATCTTCTGAGGAAATGGTAATCCAATCAATATTCCCTGTTTTTCCACTTTTTATTTTGTATAATTGATTTCTGGTTGCAAAATGAAATTTTAATGCTTTTCCCTCATAGTATTTTTCAAGAAATGATGGCAAAAGCCGCCTACAATAGATAATTATTTTATGATTCGGACAGAGGAAGAAAAATTGGAGGGAATTTATTGATTCATCTTCCCAATTTTCTTCATCTAAAGTATCAAAAATATGCTTTAGGGTATAGCGAAGTAAAAAGCGTGGGATATATGCATCCAGTATGAATAGTAATCCATGAGCTATTCCCTTGGTTGTTCTTTTCCTAAGATACGCATCTGGTTTAATTTTCTCAAGTAAAATAAAGGAAGGATAATAGGCAGGAGTGAAGAACTGTAGTTTGTTGAAGGGAATTTTTTCTTCCGTATCCCCCTTGTCGGTTGTAAGCTCGGTTATAAGATAGTCTATAATGTCTATACCTGTTTTCTCTTTTGCTTTATTCACTTTTTTATCTATCCTGTCTGTACTTTTCTGAGGAGGAAAAAGCATTAAATACCAGTCAGCAATAATCTGACAACGGATCCTAAATGCTTTTGATGCCTTATTATCTCTGGCAATGCGTTTTAAGTATCCGGGGAAGTGGAAATGATAGTTATTTCTAATATGCGCTCTGCCTAAGGTAGTTAAATAACAGACTGCGGGCTTAGTTAATATCCCGTAGATAGGTTTAAAATCTCTGACAATATAACCTTTATTTTCCAGATCCTTAAGCCAGGAATTAATTCTTCTGTGATCTTTATGTCTTAAAAACTCCTGTATCTGTTTGCTATTTATAAATCTAAAACAATAGAGAAGTGTTTGAATTAATGTTTGTTTTTCAGTTACAATTTTTTTTGTATATTTTCTTTTTTTCATTTTATTATTTATTCTTTTATCTTTTTATTTATTTATTTTTTGTTATTTTATTCTTGATTTTATTAATTTATTACTAATTATTTTTGTAATATTATTTAATTATTAAGCCTGGGGCCCCTTCCCCATATATTTAAATGGATAATACAACACAGATACGTCTTAAATCAAGCCTAAAGATGAATGAAGATTGTCCCAGAAGGTTGGGACAAAAAATATTTATGTTAACTCTTTCTATGGGGAAGAGAAGGCTCTTGGATAAAGACAAAAAGCTGTTGGAATTTGTAAAAAAGGGTGGAAGAGTTGGAGCAAAAAAGGATTTCATTACTCTTCTTATAAAAGCTGCTAAATCTTATTTCCACAAGCACAACATAACAGAAACCTTACTTGTTGTCAGAGGATATGTGCCACAAAAATTCCCCTTGACTGAAACAAATTCATCTGGTATAGTTATATTTCCTAAGACAGCGAGCACGGAAATAAGACTCGCCGAGGAGCAACATCAGTTTCAGGTATTAAATTGCGTGTAGCACTCTTAGGAGTGTTTTTTTATGGATAAAATATCAAGCCCGAACAGACAGAAGAAGGGAAAAATCGTAGCGGAACTTTTGGAAAAAGTGAACCGCGCCAAAGGCGTGGTCTTCACCGGCTATCAGGGCTTAACCCATAAACAGCTTGAAACAATTAAAAAAGCAGTTCAGGCCGTAGATGCGGACTTTGTCGCTACCAAAAACAGATTAATCCTTAAGGCTTTAGAGGGCAAAATAAAAGTGGAAAGCGAACTCAGAGATGCAACCGCTACATTATTCCTGTACGGAGATCCTGTCCTGCCTTTGAAGGCAATCGCCAAAAGCATTAAAGAATTGAATCTTCCCGTAATTAAATTCGGAATTTTGGATGGAGCTTCGATGACGAGCGAGCAACTACTGAAGCTCTCTACCCTGCCTTCCAGAGAAACTTTACTTACCCAGTTGGTTGTCGGACTTAAATCTCCGATCTCAGGGCTTCACAGGGCGCTGAATTGGAACCTAAGGGAATTCGTAATGACTTTGAAAGCGATTGAGAAAACGAAGGGGGTGAATTAATAAATGGCAAAATTAACAAAAGACGAATTGATAAAACAGGTTGAAGAAATGTCCGTTCTGGAATTGTCCGATTTGGTCAAAGCCCTTGAAGAAAAATTCGGCGTCAGTGCGAGTCAAATGGTGGCTCAAGCACCGGCAGCCGGAGCAGCTTCGGGCGAACCCAAGGAAGAACAGACAGTCTTCAATGTTGTCATTGCTAATTCAGGTGCACAAAAAATTCAGGTCATCAAAGCTTTGAGAGAATTAGTTCCGACTTTGGGACTTAAAGAAGCAAAAGATTTGGTTGACGGCGCACCCAAGGAAGTAATGACGCAAGTAAACAAAAAGACAGCCGAAGAAGCTAAAACTAAGTTGGTAGCGGCCGGAGCGACCGTCGAATTGAAATAACAATTTCAATTTATTGTTTCTAAAAAATCCTCCATTGTGAGGATTTTTTGGTATTTAAATAAAATTTTTAATTTTCAATCAATTTTCAATTATTTAATGTTTAAAAATTAACGCAGAAAGAAGAACTGATATGTTACCAGCGCCAGGGTAGAAAAAGTGATTAAGGTCGAGATCGCATGGGGAATTTGTATGCCTCCTTTGCCGACCAGCTCCTTGAACCAGGAATGGTCATAATTTTTCGGATCGGAGATCTCCTGACCCCGCAAAAGCTGCATCGGGGTCGTTAGAATGCAGACCATTCTGAATTTATGGGTCCAGGGCATGATCAGAAATCCCCAGATGAATTGATGGAAAACGATAGCAACGGTCAAATAGAAGTGAAAAGTGATTTTGCCGGGCCAAACGGAGGACGGAACCAAAAACAACCCGAACCAGAAAACTCCAATAATAAAATGTATCCAGAAAAGCACCCATGCAAAAAATAACCTGGTTTTCATCATTTTATATTATCATATTTAGGCCCGTAAACGTCAGTTATGTTATAATTCTGTTTTATAATGGTACAATCAAAGAATTTATCAATTGCCTTGGTTTCATCTTATGCCTTTACCAAGGAGCCCGGAGGAGTAAAAGATTTTATTTTGGGTTTGAAGCAGGCTTTGGTCAAGAAGGGTTGCAAAGTCTACGTGATCGCCCCCGGTTCCAAAGATGCCCAAAAAAAAGGTTTGGTTGACTTTGTTTTGGGTGTAGGCTTTAAAATCACTACCGATCAAACGGAATTCAGGGCGAGTCTATCCCGCAAAAAAACAGCCAAAACAATCCTCGAGACAATTAAGCCCGATATCGTCATTATTCATGAGCCCTTCGTACCCTCGATCGGACATACGATAATTTCCTCTTTAGGATATCCTCGTCCTGTTATTGTCGGACAATTCCATGCCAGACGTGAAGATTTGAATTGGCGGCTTAAACTGGCTGAATTCATCATGAAATATTTTGTCCGTCGTCCGAAGCTCAGCAGAAGAACATTGTTGAGCTTGAGCACGGGTTATGTATCAACAATCAACAACAATCTGGACGGAAGAATTGCCGTGTCTCAGGCGACCCGGAAGTTCTGGCAAAAAATGCTGCCTGCGGATTACAAGGTTATCTATAACGGTATAGATACCGACAAACTCACTCCCGACGGGCCCAAAATAAATGAATGGATGAGGGATGGAAGGAAAATAGTCTTTTTTGCCGGCAGGCATGATCCCAGGAAAGGAATAGATGATCTGATAAACGCTTTAAATATATTGATAAAAAACGGTGATGACAGCATCAAGCTCAAGATTGCCGGCAGGGGTAAGATGACGGAAGATCTAATGGGGATGGTAAACAAGATTGATCTTCAAAAGCGGATTGAATTTGTAGGTATTTTGCCGTACGAAAAATTGATCCAGGCTTACAGAACTGCCGACGTTGTGGTGGCACCGTCGACCGCAGGGGAGGGATTTAACCGGACAATCATCGAAGCCCGGGCCTGCGGCACTCTGGTGGTCTGCGCCGACATTAACGGACAAAACGAAGCCATCGGAAAGGACCTGTCGGTCTTCATGGCAAAACCCGGAAATCCGCGTGATTTGGCCTTAAAAATTAAATCAATTTTAAATTTAGGCCGAGCCAAAAGACATGAGATATTGAAACGCGGAGCGGAAGAAGTGAAAACCAATTTCAGTTGGGACACTATCGCCGGAGAACACATTGAATATTATAAGAAATTATTGAATTACCAATTAACGGATTAAATTTCCAATTTGATTCCGGGAGACATGGTGGACTTTAACGTCACATTACGGATTTTTTCTCTTTTGATAGCCTCAATTAATGTATTTATGTTCTCGGTCAATTTTTTATCTCCGAAGGACATCTTTCCGACAATGACGTGCAAAATCGGAGCCTTCAATTCGGTTCGGAAATTGATCTGCCCTTTTTTGAATTCTTCTGCGGCTTTTTGCGGATCTTTGACCAAAGTGCCGTTTTTTGGATTGGGCATCAGTCCTTTTGGTCCCAAAATTTTAGCTACTCTGGCTAGTTTCGGCATCATGGAAGGATCTGCCAAAAGAATATCAAAATCAATTTTGCCGGCTGCGACTTTTGCCAGGATATCATCATCGGCAATCGCCACTTTTATCTGTTTGCCTGTGCCGTGGGGGAGGGAAACGTTTCCGGAGACGCCGATTTCAACAGTATTGATATGAAGTTCTACTGTCTCATCAAACTTTGATCTTTTTAATTTTTCCAGCATGCTCAAGGCATCAGGAAGCTTATATTGTTTGCTCCTGTCCAGGGTTGCAAAGGCTGTTTGATAGGATTTTGAGTGAGGAGCCGCTTTCTTGGACTTTTTAATAACTTTCTTAGCTTTCTTAATTTCTGTTGTTGATTCCTCTTTTGGAAGTTCCATCTTTGCAATCTCTTCCTCGGAAGGACCAACGGCGACAATTCTTTCTCCGCCCTTGGCACCTTTGACCAGCTTCTTCTCATGAGCTTTAATCTTGGACTGTTCTTTTTGTTTATTTTCGAGTGATTCGTCACCCAAAGCTCTTACTTTAATTTTTCCCATAATTTTATTTTATTTAACTTCAATACCCATGCTTCGGGCCGTCCCGGCGACGATTCTGGCTGCCATTTGGACATTGGTAGTATTCAAATCTTCAAGTTTCGCTTTGGCAATTTCTTCAGCCTGTGTCATGGTTAATGTTCCGACGATTTCTTTTCCGGGTTTGCCCGAACCCTTCTCTTTCTTCATCATTTTCTTGATCATTTCGGCAACCGGAGGTTTTTTGGTCACAAAAGAGAATGTCCTGTCGGTATAAACGGTAATAACGGCCGGAATAATCGTTCCTTTTTGTGCGGCAGTTCTGTCATTGAAGGCTTTAACGAATTCCATGATGGGAAGGCCGTGCTGTCCCAAAGCCGGTCCGACCGGAGGAGCCGGAGTAGCTTCTCCCGCCTTGATATTTAATTTAATAATCGTTTTTACTTTTTTAGCAACCATATAGTTTACAGTTTTGCTACCTGAAGGAAGTCAAGTTCTACCGGTGTTTCACGACCGAATATTGACACTAATACTTTCAGTTTACCTCTGGTTTCGTCGATTTCATCAACTGCTCCCAGGAAATCGGAAAAAGGTCCGTCGACGATCTTGACCGCCTCACCTTTAACAAAAGCCGTTTTGTAAAGAGGTTCTTCTAATTTCATGAATTTTTGGATCGCCTGGACTTCTTTTTCCGAAATCGGAGTCGGTTTGTTGCCTGCGCCGATAAAAGCGGTCACTCCCTGTGTAGTTCTGACCAGAAGCCAAGACTCGTCATCCAAAATCATTCTGATCAAGACATAGCCGGGGAAAATCTTTTCTTTGACCGTTTCTTTTTTACCCTGAGAAACCTTGATTGTATTTCTGACGGGAACAATTATTTCAAAAATCCTGTCTTCAAATCCGAGGCTTTGAATTCTTTGCTGAAGAGATTTTTTGACTTTATTTTCATGTCCCGAATAGGTATGAACGATATACCATTTACCAAGTTGTGCATTTTCGGCCGGTTTTTCAATCGCTTCCGTTAATGTCGGCGGCACTGTTGTTTGTTTATCCATATTTTATTTTATAAAAATTCCCAAAAGTTTGGTAAAACTGAAATCCAATACTCCCAAAAATAGTCCAACTATCAAACTTACGGTTATTACCACCAGTGTTAAACGTATGACTTCCTGTCGTGTCGGCCAAGTAACTTTCTTAAGCTCATCCTGAGTCTCACGTAAAAAGTTAGCAGGCGTAGTCATAGGTAATGAGTTATTTTATCAAATATATATTGACATGTAAAGAGGATATGGAGTAAAATTGAAAAATGAACAATATCAGGAAGGTCGTCATACCCGCAGCCGGTTTCGGCACGCGTTTTCTTCCTCAAACAAAAGCCATGCCCAAAGAGATGCTTCCGATTGTTGATAAGCCGGTTATTCAGTATGTAGCGGAGGAAGCGGTTGCTTCGGGAATTAAAGATATTATTATCGTCACAGGCGCCCTGAAGCGCGCAATTGAAGATCATTTCGATGTACCCAATGCAGAATTGATAAAAAATCTTGAAAATAGCGGCAAGCAGGATTTGCTTGATGAGGTAAACAAAATTTCCAACATGGCCAATTTTATCTATGTCAGGCAGAAAGGGCCGTACGGAAACGGAACTCCTATTTTAGCGGCTGAACCGGCGATTGAGGACGAACCGTTTGCGGTTTTGTGGGGAGATGAGTTTATCTATTCCAAACCTCCGAGACTGGCTCAAATGATGAAAGTTTATGAAAAATACGGAGGGATAGTCATCTCCGGAGTTAGAATTGAGAAAAAAGATGATTTGAGGAGATACGGAATTGCGGATATTGAAAAAGTTTCGGGCAAAGTCTACAAAATTAAATCTATTGTCGAAAAACCCGATCCCGACAAAGCGCCTTCAAATCTGGCAACCCACGGAGCATACATTTTACCGCCTGAAATTTTTAAGGCCCTGAGGACGATCAAGCCGGGGAAGGGCGGGGAAATTTGGTTGGTTGACGCAATAAATCTCCTCAAAGAGCAGGGGATACCCGTATATGCCGTCGAAATCGAGAACGGAAAATATTATGATACCGGGAACAAGGTCGAATACATGAAAACCGTTGTCGAGTTGGCCTTGGAACACAAAGATATTAACGGTGAATTCCGCCAGTTCCTGAAGAACTTAAAGCTTTAAAACCCGCTTCATGCAACAAAAATTAAAGTACTTGATCATCGGCAGTTTATTCTTTTTGGCTTTTGTGCTTTTCTCTTTTGTTGTCCACAAAAATTTGCTTACTTCATTTGACTTTAATTCTACGGTCAGACTTCAAGATCATCTAAGCCGTAAATTCGACGGTATATTTTCAATTTTGAGCGATATCGGGGTTTTTGAAATAATGTTGGCGGTTTTGCTTCTCATCCTGATCCTTTTAAGGAAAATACGGGGAATTATAGTCCTCGGATTTTTCGGTCTGTTTCACTTGATCGAAATGTACGGAAAATTTTTCGTCGATCATTTGCCGCCGCCTCAATTTATGTTAAGGACGGAAAAAATTATTAATTTTCCGCAGTTTTATGTCAGGACGGAAAATTCCTATCCCTCGGGGCATGCCGGCAGAGCAGCCTTTATCAGTTTATTTATCGCGGTTATAGCTTGGCGGTCCAAAAAAATATCAAAAACGCAGAAGTATTTAATTTTGGGATTATTGACCGTCTATGACGTCACGATGTTTGTCAGCCGGGTTTATTTGGGCGAACATTGGGCAACAGATGTCATCGGTGGGGGAATACTGGGAGCAAGTCTGGCTATTTTGTCTTTAGCCTTTTTCTAAATTAGAAAATGCTTGCGATACGGATGAATATCTGGCGGAAAAAGTCCCCCAGATTAAATTCCTTAACCGACTTAATCAAAGCGGAATAGCTTGTGGTTGTGGCTGAAGGGGGAGGCGTAATCGAATATCCCGATCCCGCGAATGTATTTTGCATATTCTTCTGGTAATCCTGTAACTGAGCTATATCTTTGAGGCTTTGAGATTGTTGTGATTCTCCTCGGGCTTGATAGAGTTGATAATTATAAACTATAAACGGAGTCGAGATAGTAAAAAGGATTATCGTAACGATAAAAAGCCTGGTAAATACATCCAAAGAATTAAATTTACTAAAAAAAGATTCGGACTTATTATTTTTCCCCGTAGAAATAATTCTGGTCACATCTCAATATTGAATAAAAATAAAAAAATTGTCAAGTTTTCCGTAGTTTTCAGCGTGATTCGGGCAGTTTGCCCGTAAATAAAATCTTGATAGATATTTTGATAATGGCGGCAATTCTGCCTCTGGCAAGGAAGATTAGGAATAATACAATCAGAATGATGACGGCATATCTTACCGGGAAAGTATTAAACTCAACTGCCGCATTCAGCTGCGCGTTTTTAGTGCCATAGGTAGCGATTAATTTGGCTGTAAACGGGCCGATAAGTAGACTTTGGTCGATTACAGTGGCAATTCTCTTTGTGGCGCCCGGAAGGATACTTTCTGGCGGATACAAAGGTGCAATGAATTTTTGCCCAAACCAACCTTTGGCTATAATTGAACCGTTGATTACGATGTGTCTTCCGCCCTGGTTGCTGACTCTGGTATTGAAGGTGACCGGACCGAATTCATAAAACTCCTTGTCGGTTTTGAAAGATTCAATGACGGCTTTTTCCTTGGCATTTCCGGGGATTTCCAGAGAGATAAGGGAGGCGACCTCCAAAGACAATGCCGCACCGGTTCCTTTGACAGCCGGCGGAACGGTGGTAAAAACAATCGAGCCGAAATGTCCGCCCGGTTCGGCATCTTTGGGGACAGTAATACTGAAATTAAAGACATTGCTGCTGTGAGCCGGAACGTCAATTGTCATCGGATCGACCGTAATCCATTTGGCCAGGGAGTAGGTAGTATCATTGGTAGTTAAATTAACGGCTCCTTCTTCGCCTAAGGCGGTAAAATTTCTTAAATCGACCCTGACCTTTATCGATTGGGATTGCAGATTATCAAGTGTAATTGTGTCAGTTATAGTTTTCCCGGGAGATTGAGTTAAATCAAAACTGCTGGGATGGACAATCATGCCGACGTTGGTGCTTTTCTGGGCGTAGATTTTAAGTGAGGTGAAAATGATGACCGCGGAAATTACGCCAAGCAATGCAAATATTCTATTGTGTCTCATTGATTAATAAGATGGTGTGGCAGTGTAAGCAATAACCGTTGAATACGCGCCCGGCGGCTGAACATTGCTGACTCCGACTTTAAGTTCGATATGTGTCGGATCGGCACTGATTGCGCCTGATTTCGCATTAATAGCAACATTGGTCTGGGTTACTCCGGCCCATCTGTTGGCAGTACCGCCGAAATTATACGGACTGCCCGCATCCGTAGTGTAACCAAACGCTGACTGTGAGGTGCTGGCATCAAAAACAACTCCGGATGTGGGAGTACCGCTTAAATCTCGGATAGTATTGTTACCGGGCTCGGTTAATGCCTGGGTATCCCTGATGTATAAAGTATATCCATGAGCGGCATTGGTTGAAACAGTCAAGGTTTGAGATCCCCATGAAGTTGCGCCGGCCGCAACAGTTCCGAAAGGAATGGAAGCGTTAGTTGTGGTTTTCGGGTTAGAGTCTCCGGAACTGTTAACCGGCGATCCGTAATCGGCAACGCTGAAAGAAAGAGTCGGGGAAACCGTGACTTGCGCAGTTACGCCGCTCAACGTCGCCAAAGCAATGACGTTACTGGTGTCAACGGGAGTAGCACATGAATTTGTAGTAAAGGTGCTAATTTGAGCGTAAAAAGTAGTAAGGCTGGTATTGGTAATAGTGCTTGTTGCAATGGTCACGGCGCTTGACGGCGTATCCGGAGTAGCGGTTTTATAAGTCAGCGTGCCGTTAGTAGTGTTGGTAAGTGCCCAGTTGGCTCCGGTAATGCCTGTTCCTGTAACAGATACCTTTGCCGAACTGGTTGTAAGCATGGAAGACGGTACGCCGCCCGTCATATCGGCATTGGTATAAAAGGAAATATTGACACATCCGATCGAAGAGACTGTTGGTGTAAACAGAGCTGTATATGTAGTCCCTGACTGACTTGGTCGGGAATCGGAAAGTTGAATGCTGGATGATGTGATAAGTCCGGAGCCATAGGCTTGACTGACAACAAAATTAGTCAGGGACGAGGCGAAAACTATGGAAACTATAGTTATTATACTTAAAACTTTTCTGATAAATATTTTCATATTACACTTAATAATGCCATCAGGACGGCCTCAATTAAGATTGACAAATAAACAATTACTTGTCAAGAGGTAATTTTATTTACCTGTCAAAAGCATCCTGATGGATTTCACTATTCTTTTTCTGGCAAGAAAGAGGAGGATTAATATTATTAAAACGACGATGCCATATCTTACAGGGAAAGCCGAAAACTCGGTAACTTGATAAAGCTGTTGACCTTTGGTTCCGTAAGTGGCGATAAGGGTGGCGGTGAAATTCCCAAACAGGAATTTTTTATTAAGTGTTGAGGGAATTCTTCTGATAGAATCCGGCAGGACATTGCGCATTTCCAAGGGCACAATGAATTTCTGTCCGAGCCAGCCCCTAACTACAATAGAGCCGACCGGCGCAATGTGAACTCCGCCTTCATTTCTGACTCTGGCGTCAAACATGACCGGTCCGAATTCATAAAAAGATTTATCGGTAGCGAATGATTCCAGAGTAGCCTGTTCCTTGGTGTCTCCGGGAATTTTGAAAAGAATGAGAGAGGCAACTTCCTGGGAAAGAGCCGCGCCTGATCCTGTTAGATTTTTGGATGGGGCGGTGGTAAAGACGATTGAACCGAAATGTCCGCCCGGTTCGGCATTTTTTGGAACCTCTATAGTAAAAGCGAAGTTCTGACTGCTGTGGGCCGCAATCTCAACCGTCATCGGCGTAACTACTATCCATTTAGCCAGTGAGTAGGTCGTATCATCGGTGGTTAAATTTACGGAACCTTCTTCTCCCTGAGCGGTGAAATTTCTGAGATTAACTATGATTTGCATCGGCTGGTCGGTCAGGTTATCTACGGTAATAGTTCCCGTAGGATTTTTGTCCGGCACGGCGGTAAGGTCGAAATTGCTTGGATGGACAGCCAGTCCTCCGGTAGTTTTTTGCGCCTGAATTGAAGCATAGACAAAGGTAGATAATATTATTAAAAATATTGCCAGTACAAGTATTCGTTTATATTTCATGCATTAATAAGATGGTGTGGCAGTATAAGCAATTACCGTTGAATACAATCCCGGCGGCTGGGTGTTGCTGATCTGAACCTTAAGTTCAATATGTGTTACGTCAGAATTGATTGCGGCGGTTCTTGCGGCTATGGCGTTATTTGTCGCAGATAGTCCGGCCCACTTGTTGTTGCCGCCAAAGTTGTATCCATTGCCGTCAGCCGTGAAGGCAAAAGAAGACTGAGAGCCGCTTCCATCAAAAGTAGCTCCGCTCGTAGGAGTACCGGTTGCCTGGTCCCTGATGGTGTCACTGTTAGGATCGGTAAGAGGAGTAGAGTATCTGGTATACAAAGTATATCCATGTGAGCCATTAGTTGATACCGTCAAAGTTTGGGATCCCCATGAGGTTGCGCCGGCAGCAACGGTACCGAAGGGAATAGTTGAACTGTCTGTAGTAACGGGACCGGTATCTCCTGAGACGTTGACAGCTGATCCGTAATTAGCAACGCTGAAGGATATGGTCGGAGAAACCGTAACCGTTGTCGTCAGGCCGCCGAGAGTGGTCAGGGCGATGACATTACTTTGATCAACCGTTGTCGAACATGAGACGTCGCTGTAGGTAGTGATTTGGGAATAAAAAGTGGTCAAACTCGTGTTGGTAATGGTAGTTGTCTGAATACTTGTTGGGCTTGCGGAAGTGGCTTCACCTGCAGCATTCGTGTATTTGATTGTTCCGGCAGTAGCATAATCAGGCGTCCAGCTGCCGGCCGTAAGATTGACGAAGGTTCCTTTTACTGCAGTTGAATTTATCATTCCAGCCGGTGGGGCGCCTAACATATCCGCTGTAGTGTTAAAAACAATTTTGACGCACCTGATTGTTGTGGTTCCTGCGGGAGTAAATGTGGCCAGGTATGAAGCTGTTACAGGGCTGGGTCGGGAATCGGACAGCTGAACGCTGGCGGTAGAGAGAAGCCCCGCCGCAGCATATGTTTGACCGACAATAAAGTTGGTCAGGGAGGAAGCAGAAAGGATAGAAAGTATGACTGCTATGCTTAAAACTTTTCCAAGAATATTTTTCATTATCTATAAATACAGTCCACCGTGCAATACGGCTTAATCTAAGATTGACAAATAAATATTTATTTGTCAATACCCTAATTTTTTCCAATCAGTATTTCAATTGCTTTTATGATCCTCTGCCTCTTGAAAATGACAAAATAGAAAATTCCGAGAATGAGAATCAGGAGAAGAACTGCTTTGTATGGCAGTACAATAAACCAGGTATCTGCCAGCACCTGATTGCCGTTACCGACGGAGACAGCCAATGTGGCCCGGTAAAAGATGTTTTTTCCGATTGTTGTTTGAAACTGCCAGGTTTTGTCCGTTCCGGGCAGGATATGTTTTTCTTCGAGAAGTGAGGTATGCTCCTGTCCGAATAATGGCTTGATGGTGATGAAGGGTTTGGCAGTAAAGTGGGTAAAATATTTATTCTCAACGGAGAAAGAAAGAGTGGCCGGTGATTTTTCAAGGAAATATTCGCTTGGTCTAAAATCTTGAATTATGACTTTTTTGGCCAGGTCATTATAGTTCGGTTTTCCGATTGTTGCCAAAACTATCGCGCCGACTCTGGTCAAAATAACAGGGCTGGACGGTTGCTTTTGGGAACTGACAATCGGGGAGAGAAAAATCGTTTCGTAATATCCGCTTGGTTTAGCATCTTTGGGGGTGTTGATAGTAATGGGAATATATTTTTGAGATAGGGGATCAAGAATGATTTCAGGTGTCGCAATGCTGGTCCATTCAGTCAAAACTGAGGGGTGTTGGTCGGTAAAAATGTTTTGATTTGTTTCGTCAAATCCTGAAATTTCTGCATGAATACCCAATGGTGCGTCGCTTAAATTTTTAACACTTAAATTAATGACGGTTAGTTGGTCCGGAATTAGCTGAATATCATTAATGATCGGGGATATCTGAAGAGATTGTTTGATAGCGTATGATTTAGTCGTAAAAAGACAGTTAGTAAGAATCAAAAACGCCAGAAATACGATAGCTTTATTTATGTTCTTATATATTTGTATATGTTTTGATGTGGTGTAAAAGCCTTGTCTTTTCATATTAATTTAAACCTCAATCCTGACTTCGTCAGGATTTCGGTTGATAGCTCAAAAACTCGGAACAATCGTATATAAAAGGACGTTGCTGTAAGTGCCGGCCGGAGTCGTGGCGTCCACTGCCACATAGTAACCGATTGTGAATTGCTCATTGGAAATCGGATTGTTTTGAACGGGGCCGGGATCATCGGCAACAATATCTCCCGGGCCGGTGGTTGTAAAGCCGGCATATTTTGTGCCGTTGGCAAATCTGTTAGTTCCGCCCGTACCGGCCAAATTTGAGTCGTTGGTTGTATATCCGAATCCGGTACCAGACCAGGCAGTCGGCAGAGCATTGGTGCCGGAATAATCGGAAATAGTGAAATTATCGGGAGTTTTGAGCGACTGATTTTCCCTGGCATAGACGGTGTAGCCGTTGTAACCGTTGGTTGAGGTAGTCATTATAGTGTGTTTCGTAGAATCGGTATATGAATTAGCCGGAGTTAGGTTATTAAATACAATGCCGGAACCGTCTAGGGAGAAAGTCAGCGAGGAATTTGATGTCATGACGCCGGCGCTGGGAGGGCCCCATTCGGTTTCGGTAAAGTTGGACAATCGCGCTCTGGCCCTAATGTAGTAAGTAGTGTTATTCTTGAGATTTGTGACAAAATTTCCCGTTGCTCCTCCCCAATTTGTGTAAGTTTTATAGTCGGAAGTTGTGAGCGTCGAACCGACAGTAAGATCCGCTTTGATATATTCTATATCGGAGACAAAATTGTCTGTACTGACGGAAATTGCGTAAGTTGCATCCGACGCGTTTCCGCCTTCATTAAGGACAAATTTCAAACGGTCATAATTAGTGGCCGGATTGGAAAGTGCTGGGGCAGGGGGGACATTTAATTTCAGGGTGTAGATAAGTCCCGAGCCAGATTTAAAATTTGTCGAATATGGTCTGCCGGATTCAATTTCTCCCGCAGTGCCGAACATTTTGAAATTGGTAGAATTCATGCCGGTATCGGTTCCGCCTGTTCCGAAACCATATTCCAATAATTGAAAATGTTGACTGGCAGGACCGGCCAGCGCAAGCGCCGGAATAACCAAATAAACAAAGATTCCAATAATCAAATAAATTCTAAATTTCATAATAAAAGTATATCTTATTTTTGCTGTTGATGACTTGTTCTTTATTCGCAATTTGTTTATTTGCATATTTGCTTATTTTAGAGCGGCAGATAAAATGCCGTAAGTCCGAAAAGCGAATGCAGAAATTCAAAGGTGCAGATTTGATTTATCGATCTTCTGGAGGCCATGACCGCCATCTGCGCCTCCTTAAAGGTCAGGTCCGTAGAGCGGTAATTTATCAGTGTTTTTAAAGTCACTTTCATATCTCCGGGTTCGGGGTAGAGAATGTTAATTGAGCCTAAATTGATGGCATTTAAAAAATCACGGCCAAAACTGCCGCTGATTTTTTCCGCTATTTCGCTATGAACCTCCGCCAGATTAAGATAACCCGTATAAAGATGATAATGCTCCTGTGCAAAATACTGAAAATACGCCGCGGCCTGAACATGTTTTGGGTTGGCTCTGTCCAAAAAAGCCATAAAAGCGCTGGTTGCGATAAACACTTTTCTGCTCGTTGTTGCCATAAAAAATTAAACTATGTCTGGTACAAACTTGCCACCCTGCCTTTTAACTGAAATAGGGGATCGTCAGTTGTGAAAACCTTGATCTTTGCTTCTCCTGATTTTTCTCTGTGGTTTCTAAGACCCGGTGCAAATTCTTTACTGAATTCCTGCAGCTGGGATTCTTTGATGCGGACATTTCCGCCGATCATTACCGCTTTTAATTTTCCGTCACGAAGATACCTCCGGACAGTCAGGGGATGAACTTTTAGGATAAATGCAACTTGATTTACGTTAAGTAAATTGTCCATCGCGTTTAGTTTCTATCAGTATACAAGAGTATGCATTAATATGCAATAGTATACAAGTTATCTGAATATTTGACTTAGCTTCATTTAGCCTCTTTAATTAATACTGCACAGCAGTATTAATTATTATGCAACGATCT
>Ga0182027_10006798_pt1 | contig 17021 bp, 10 predicted proteins | sample 712E1DmetaG_FD_121300 | JGI IMG/M metagenome (GOLD analysis project Ga0182027, IMG submission 121300) | Permafrost microbial communities from Stordalen Mire, Sweden - 712E1D metaG (Illumina Assembly) | ecosystem: Environmental > Terrestrial > Soil > Wetlands > Permafrost | place: Sweden... | reverse complement strand
GGTTGCCTCCGTGAAGTCGGCGGTGGGCGTCAACAGGCGCGCCAGTTCCGCCGAGCCGGAGAAGTCGCAATAGTCTGCCAGCCGGGCCAGGATCTTGGGATATTCGAGCACGCTGAGAGTTTTAGAATCCATCATATTTGTCCGGGCAGAATTAAGAGCCCGAAGGCTATTTTACCCGTTTATGGCGTTCCCGTTTTGAAATTGGTGTTTGTAGTACATTACAGTGCGAAACGGAGGAATGAAAATAAAAAAGCGACCGGGCTGGTCGCTCTTGATAATGGTCTGTATATTCTGTTCACAGCCTATTGAAAAGAGGCCAACGCGGTTTCCAGATCGGTATATATCTCGAACAACGCCTTGAACCCGACTATTTCCAGGATGTGCGCGACTTCGGGACGCGGAGAGAGCAGCTTGACGTGTTTTTGCAGCCCGTTGCCGCGATCCCGTTCGATCGCATTGTAAGCGGTCCAGCCGGCTTCTTTCTCGGGAATCTCCAGGCCGCGGAATACCAGGGCGGTTTCGTGGATGGCGGAGATGCCGAGACTGCTCATGTAGCTTAGCCGGCTCAGATCGATCAGCAAATCACGCACACCGTTGGCATAGTTTCGTTTCGCTTCTTCGACAAGTTGCATATAGTTGGAACCATCCAGCTTTCCAGTTAACTGCAGGACGGTGACAGGTAAATGATGGCCTAGTTTTTGTATGCTGGCTATTTCCATATTCCACATCCTTTATACACAACAATTATAATCTTTTTTGGCGGTTATCTTTTCCCCCATTTGTCATGATGATTATGCATCCTTTTTCGCAGCCCCTTCGTAGGGGCGGACCTGAATCCGTCCAGCTTGTGTTCCTCCCGCCCGTGTTCGCCCTGGGTTGTCTTTTGCATATATGCCATTTCCATCTGAATCCCCTCGTGAAATTCATGGCTGAATCAATGTCCCATCGGTACCGGCCCATCCGCCGCCCTGCGCCCGGCCCACTTAAAGGGCCAGCCGGGCAGTAGCAGCCCGATCAGGAATGCCAGGCTGGCGGCGTAGAATGTGACCCGGTAGGCCTGCTCGAAACCGGCGATATTTTCACGGCAGGCTTCTCCCAACAGCGGCGCCACCTGCGGGGGGATGGGGGCGGGCGGCTGGTCACCCGGTTTCAGGCTGGCAACCACCAATGTCCCGGGGGCGGGTTGGCAGATTGCCAGGGGCGCTACACCTAGCTGCGGCGGGGCGTTCAGGAATTGCTGCTGCAGGGCATAGATCTTGGGCGAGAGCGTGCTGGCCAGCACGGTTGCCAGGATGGCGATGCCCACTGCCTGGAATACCTGGCGGGTGGCGTTGGTCAGCGACGAACCTTGGGCAATCTCCGGCAGCCGCACCGCCGATAGAGCGGTCACGAAAGTGGTCTGGATGGTTGCGCCGAAGGCCAGTCCGCGCAGCGCTAGCAGGAACAGGATCCAACTGATCGGTGTGTCGGCCTTGATCTGTGCCAGTTGCCAGGTGTTTACGATCAAAATGCCAAAACCGAATGCCAGCAGCGGGCGCGGGCCCAGGCGATCATACAGGTTTCCGGCCAGGATGGTGGCAACCCCGCCGGTGATCGCCATCGGCAGCAGGATCAGCCCGGTCTGGAAGGCGGTCTGGCCGCGCAGGTATTGCAGGTAGATCGGAAGCAGGAACTCAGCCCCGAACAGCGCGATCACGCTGACATAGCCCAGGATACTGGCGCTCAAGAAGGTCGGTTTTCGGTACAGCCGCAGATCCAGCAGCGGATCTTTTGCCCAGAACAGTTCGATCAGGGCAAAGCCGGCTAGCCCAACTACGCCCACCATGAACCAGACCAGCACACCTGGAGCTGACCAGCCGAAGTTGGCCGCCACCGAAGCCGCGTAAAGCACCGCGCCGAACCCAACCACCTCGGCGATCAGGCCCAGCCAGTCCAGCGCCGGCCAGTGCTCGCCTTTGAATTCAGGCAAAAAGAATGAGCCCAGGATGATGCCGACGATCCCAATGGGCGGGTTGATGAAGAAAATGAAGCGCCACAGGTGCAGGTCCACCAGGTAGCCGCCCAGTATAGGACCCAGCGCCGGCGCTACCAGCGAGGCGATGCCGAATATGCCCAGCGCCTTGCCCTGTTCCCTGGCGGGAAAACTGCGCAGCAGGATGGCGGTGCCCAGTGGCAGGGCGATCCCGCCCCCGAAGCCCTGCAGGGCGCGCGCCGCGATCATGAAGCCCAGCGTGGGGGAGATGCCCGAGAGGAACGAGCCCAGCACAAAGATACCCAGCCCGACCAGGTAGATGCGCTTCATGCCATACCGGTCGCCCAGGAAGGCCGAGAGCGGGGTGCTGATCCCCAGCGTCAGCACGTAAATGCTGATGATCCACTGCGAATCGTTCAGGCTGGCCCCGAATTCGGCCCGCAGTGTCTGGAAGGCCACGTTAACCACTGTGGTATCCAGGATCACCATGAAAATGCCGAAAATGACCGAGATCAGGATCCTGTATTTATGCGATAGGAGCGGTTTCCCTGCCGGTTCCATTTTTAGAAAGTCTGTCTGCATGAATTCCTTTTCGTACTTTTTTTCTTAGTGTACCTTCGTGACTGCCTGTCCCGCGGTTCTCTCTCCAGGATTGTGGTGAGATGTTTTTTCCCATCGCGATGAGCAGAAAAATTTAAATCCAGCCCTTTCCCGGAATAAAGAACAGGTATCCTGTGTAGGACACCTGCCCATAAACCTGCGTGCTTGCTGCCCGGCTGGACTGACTATATTCTGATAATTATTGTCGTATTTTAACATACTTGCCAGACCCCCGCAATGATTTCCCAAGTTTATGGCTGGGTGTTCTTAAATCCGAAGCGAGTTGCAAAAAAGCTGAAAACTCACCGCCGAGAGCGCATAGTCCGCTGAGTTCTTTTTTCTGCGTTCTCCGTGGGCTCTGCGGTGAATATTAATCTCCCATGTTCGTGACATTAAGCAATCCGCGCGGCTTCGGCAGGCGGCCGGCAGGCGTTTTACCATTTGACATGGCCGGCAGGGTAAAGTAGAACAGGCTGCCCTGGCCTACCCGGCTCTCTACCCCCACCTGCCCGCCCAGTTTTTCGACGATGCTGCGCACGATCGAAAGGCCCAGACCGTGCCCGGCCTCGTGCATGTGCCCCACCTGGCTGAACGGCACGAACAAGCGCGGCTGGACTTCCGGCGGGATGCCCTGGCCCTGATCGCGCACCCAGAAGCGCATCATCCCATCTGGCTGGAGCGCTGCACCCAAGGCCTCCGAAGTCTGCCGCTGCTGCGGCTTAACCCGCACCAAAAGGTGATAATGGGTTGGCATCAGGCAATACAACAGCACATCCATGCTTCCTCACAAATACTTCTGGATAACTTTCAGGAAATACAGATAATTAGCGTTCTCGTAAAACACGCCTTGCCGGTTGTTGCCGCAGTTATAGAAGTGGTAATACTGGTCAGATAGAAAAGGCGTTTCGCGGCGGGGCAGGGACTGGCTCCTTATACAGGTCCCCCAAGATATTTAAGGTCTCCTTCACGAATACCTATTCATCCTTCATGTACAGCCCTCCGGTTGCCTCCAGCCAATCTGCGATCTTCTCCACTGCCAGCGGGATATTATTATTCGAGATGTCCAGCCCCAGCCGGGGCAGGCGCGATTCCGTCACAAGCCGCTGCATCAGTTCCTGCTCGCGGATGAAAACCTCCAGATCGTTGTACTGGTCGGGCTTGCCGGAGACTTTCAGGCGTTCCGCCCGCGCCGCCGCGAACGAGGCGGGTGTGCGCTGAAGGAACGCCAGCCGGAAGTTGAGCGGCAACAGGCGCTCTTCCAGCCAGCTGAAATCGTAGTTCCTGTTGTGTGCCTGCAGTTGGTACGCCCGTGTGGAGATGTGGAATCGGTCTACGATCCAGGAGTAGTAGCGCTGCAACTCGAACAGGCGCAGCCAGGTAGCGTAGGTCTCCATGGCCTGGGCTTCTTCCTGCGGCTCGAAGTTGATCAGCCCGCGCCCCCATGGGAAGTTGGTGAAGGCGCACCATTCGGCCGAGATGAGCGGGGAGTGGTAGTGGTACTTACGCGGCCCGACGATGCGTGGGTGCTCGTTAAGTGCAAAGGCGATCTCGGTCTTGAAGGTCAGGCGGGTGCCTTCCAGGATGATCTTGGGAGTGAGTTTGTTGCCCATGCAACGCATTATAAACTGCAATTTAATTCACCATGGAGCCCGCTCAGTTCGTAGAGAAAAAATCACTGAGTGGTCTCTGTGCGCTCAGCGGTGATTTTTTCAACCTCTTAGCGCTTTAAGAACGCTTTGGACCGCGTTTAGGTCACCTTGTAAGGTCTGGGTCGTTGTGCTACAATCATTTTGGCCGTCGCTCAAGGGAGTTGATCCGGTCGATATCATGAGAAACACCCAATGAAAAGAGGAAAATGAAATGATTAATACCCTGCGTAGAATTTTTGTTGTCAGTATGGCGCTTGTCCTGGCACTGGTGGGGAGCGGTCTGTTCCAGCCGTCCCTATCCGCCCAGGCCGCTGCAGTGCTGCCAGGTATGTACGCAACCATTTGGTCAGGCGGCAGTTCATACAATTCAACGGTCTACACCGGCAAGCAGCTTACCCTTCAGGTAAAAGTCCAGAATATCGGGAATGTAGGCCTGGACATTACTGCCACCCTGGCGACCCCCACTGGCTGGACCCTGGATGAGAAATATGATAATTGCGGCACCCTGGCAGTTAGCAGCTCGTGTACCCTCACCTGGCTATACACCCCACAGGCCAGCGGCCAGACCTATGTGAGAGCCTATGTGCGCGGCAATTACACGGATGCCAACGGCAATGCCAACCGTATCACCAGCGCGCCGGCCTTCCTTTTCATTATCTTGCCCACCTATACTTGGCAGACTCAGAGTAATGGAACGATCACCACGATCACCAGCACGCAGCCTCCGGCCATTTTGTTCCCCTCCATGACGGTGACGCTGATCGGTAATGACATTGCTACGTATTCAGAGACGGTCCCGTTGAACAAACAATTCATCTTCCGGGCCGTAGTCGAAAACACGAGTTGGGTGCCTCTGCAAGTGGTAGGCAACCTGGCAGTGCCCAATGGCTGGGGCGTAACCCAGGATCCGTACAATGGTTGCCCCAGTACTGCGAGCCTGGGCCATAAGCAGACCTGCACCCTCAGCTGGTATTTCAATCCAATGACCGCCGGGCAGGTCTTCCTACGGGTCTACGTGCGGGCTTTTTACAACGATACCCTCGGCAATACCCAGCGCATCACCTTGTCGCCGGCCTTTATCGTCAACGCGGTCCCGTAAATCCAACAGCTAAAACTACCCTTAAATAACCAGAAGAGGCATGCCCAGCATGCCTCTTCTTTTATTCTTCCACCCGTTGTTCCACCAACCGGGCTGACCGAATGGTTGCCGGGGTGGCGGCACAGGCTGCCAGGGTGAGCACGAACGGGTCCCGGCGCTGCCACCAGGCTGCCCAGGTCTTCCCGCTGGCCGGCTGTTCAGCCACCTGAAGTTTTTGCCATCGGGCCACTTCCTCGCCGCCGGGCAGAGCGCCATCCAGCCCCTGCACTTCCACCATGCGCGTATCCCGGCGCAGGCCCACGCCCAGCGCTTTCAGCATGGATTCCTTGGCGCTCCAGACCAGGGTAACGAGCGTGGATCGGCTTTCAGATGAGCACTTTTCCACTAGCTGCCGTTCGGTGGGCGTGAAGTAATCCAGGATGAACGTTTCAGTACGCGCTTCCACCTTTTCCAGGTCGGCGCCCACCTGAAGCTCCAGGCCGGGCGCCAGCGCGCACACGGCCAGGTTCCCGCTGTGGCTGATGCTCAGGCATTCCGCCGGAGCAGCCCTATCCGGCAGTTGCAGGAAGGGCGCGCCTTCCGGAGCGTTGCAAATCTCGATCTGGTTGAGCGGGTAATGTTGGTAGGCCGGCAAGCTGTGGGTCAGGGTTTTGGCGGTCCAACGTCCCTGGAACCATTCGTCGCGCCGCTTGGGGAAGCGGAAGGCGAAATAGCGTTGAAACTCGGCCGGGGAAAGCACCTGTGCTGCTGTCGGTACGGCTGGATCGGAATGGGCCAGCATCCAGTAGATGGGATTGGACATAATATAGCTAGAGTCTATCCGAAAATTCGGGAGAAGTTTGCATCAAAATGCGGTTCTTCTAAAATTTTTGATTCGAACTTGTTGTAAAAAAACCGCCCGCAGTTGGTTGCGGGCGGTTTGTCATATAACGCTTCAGGAGTCCTTCATCAACTCCTGCAAGGGCGCCAGCAGATCGGGTTGCACCGACACCGGCAGGGGCGTGGTGGTGTATTCCTTCAACTCCAGATAGAGCCGGCCCTTCGAGTCTACCACACGCGCATCGAAACGTAGTTCCCCATTCCCTGAACGGTATGGCTTGACCTCGGCATAGATGGCGGCGCCGTTGACATTCTGCCGGTAAAGGGTCAGGCATTGAATGGAGCGCGGTAGGGCCATCACGTCGGTCTTGCCGATCTCCCAGATCCCGGCGGTCTGGAAACATAACTCCACCAGGGTGGGAGTGCTCAACAGGCCGTGCCCTTCGTTGGTGAAAGCCGGCAGGCTCTTGTTCAACTTGCCCAGCACGTTTTCCCCATTGCGCTGCACGCCCTCCAGCACCTGGAAGGCCGGGCCGTGGAAGTAGAGCTGATAAATATCTGCGGCCTGGACGGTATAGCTGCCGTTCCATGCCGGGATGGCGGCGTTGACTTCCTGCGCTTGCGCTGGATGCGGCTTCAGATGAACCTTGCCGCTGAAATGCTGCATGTGTTTTTCGACGCCGGTCTTCATCACGCGGCTCGATTCCAGGCTGACGTATACCACCAGCCCGGACTCTTCCCGCACGGCACGCGCCAGCCAGGTGACCCGGCGCGGATCCTTGCGGTAGAACTTGAAGGCCGCCAGGAAACGGATGTCTTCCAGGCTATCCACTTCCAACTCATCCAAGCTGGAGGCCAGCACCGAGCCGATGTGTTTGGCGGCCACCGAGAAGCCTTCGATGCCCATCACGCCCGGCAAAACCGGGATGCCGTTCATGCTGTGGTCATACAGGTAAGGCTGGGCTTTCGGGTCGAGCTCGGCTTCCAATGTCAGGCCCCGGTTGAGTTCGAAATCGGCCACGTGACTGAGCATGCTGTAGATCGGCTGGCCGGTGCGCAGAGCGCTATCGGCCTTTGCCAAATCCATGCCCCCGTGGGGGATGCGAGCTTCGAGCAGCGCCCCTAGCGAACCGGCGATGATGGCTTCCCCATTGCTTGCCAACAGTTCGGCGCGGACCATCGGGGCGGCCTGTTCGAACGGGACCAGGTCGATGCCGGCTAGCTTCATCAGGGTGGGGATATTGCCGCGCGTGGCCATGCCCACGCCGCCCCAGGCGCTCCAGTCGATCACAACGGCTTTCAGGCCGGAATACTGGTTGCGCATGGCCGAGGCGACCTTGCAGAGCAGGTCGTTGGCAGCGGCATAATCCGTCTGGCCGGAGTTGCCGAAGCGGCCCGCCACCGAAGAGAAGAAAACCAGGCCGCGCGGCAGCATGTTTTTGGCTTCCATCGCTTTGAACAGGTTGAAGAAGCCATCCGCCTTGACCGATACCACCAGGCGGAATTCCTCGATCGGTTTCATTTCGAGTTTGCGGCTGCGTTCCATGCCGGCGGCGTGCAGGAAGGCGTCGATGTGGCCTTCGGCATCCTTGATCTTTTGAATGGCTCCATCGATCAGCGCCGGGTCCGTCACATCACAGGCCAGGTAGTGCGCCTTGCCGCCCAACTGTTCGATGATGGCGAGGGTCTGTAAGGTGGTGGCGGCGCGTTCGATGCCGAACAGGGCACCTTCCACCTGGACCGGAGTGGGTCTTTTGCCATCCCGGGTGAGACGGGTTATCAGTTCATTCTTCAAGCCTTCCCGGTCACTGGCAAGCCTGTGGATATCCGGGTCGTCGGCGGCAGGCAGTGGGACGCGGTCGAGTAGGTAGAACTTACCCTGCGTGGCGCGCGCCAGGTCCTCGACGATCGGTCGGATGATCCCGCCGGAACCGCCGGAGATCAGGAAAACGCTGCCTGGATCCAGGACAAAGTTATTTTCAGCGGGCAGGGGTTGTTCCAAAGTAGCAATGCCATAGCGCAGTTCGTGCTCCCAGCCAATCTCCAGCGCTCCGGGGTCTTGTAGGGTTTCTTCGATCAGGCGGGCCGCGATGACTCCCGGCATGGCACTGGTCTCGAAGTCAACGATCTTGACGAAAGCTCGCTCCCGTTCGCGCGCAATGGCTTTGGCAAAGCCGCTGACGGCGCCGCCAAATGGGGCGGAGGCGCCTTGGGCAGAATAGCCATGCAGCCCGCCCAGGCGGGTGGCGCAGACCAGGAAGGTTTCTTCGGGCAGGCCTTTCATGATGGTGACTAGGCAGTACAGACGTTCTTCCAGGCCGGCCCGCCAGTCCTGGATATTCAATTCAGCAAAGCCGGGTTCGATCTCCAGGGCCGGCAGGAAATACACGCCAGCAATGGGGCCTTCGGCCAGCCAGGCGCTTAATTTGGCGCTAATCTCTTTGGAGGTGAGACGGGCGCTCAAGCGCAGCACAGCCAGCTTGCGTTCTGTGAGTTTCTGGACGAGCGGTTCGGCGGTTTCGGTCTGGCTTTCCACCACCAGGACGCGCTGGCCTTGCGCCAGTTCCACGCCGGTCGGTATGCACAGGTCCAGACGCGGGCGCAGAGCCGGCACCGGGGCGCGCCGCACGATCACTGACAGCGCATCGCTTTCATCCGGGTCGGGGGTAACAACCTGAGCAGGAGCAGGCTGCGCAGCTTCGATTTCAGCTTTCTGGGCAGCTTGCAGGGCAGCTTCCTTGAGGGAGTTCAATTCATCCTCTACGAATTTCATCACCTTCGCAAGCGTATTATATTCTGAGAGGCGCAGGTCTTCCCTGCGCGGGATGTCGAAATGTTCCCGGATCGAGGCAAATAACTCGGCCTGCTTGACAGTATCGATACCCAGATCGGCTTCCAGGTCCAGGTTCAGGTCGAGCACTTCCAGCGGGTAGCCGGTCTTTTCACTGACGATGGCTAATACGTAGGCCTTGATCTCCTGCAATTCAACCAGCGGTTCTGCGGATTTGGGGAACAGGTTGGCAGCATTATTTTGGATCATGACTGCCGGGGCAGGTTGGGTGGCGACCGGGGCGGCTGGCGCTTCGGGGATTGCAGCCATAGCGGCTGCCAGAAGTTCAGGTTTGCTAATTACTTCTGCTTCTGCAACTGGCTGCAGGGCCTCTTCAACGAAATGGATCACTTTGGCGAGCGTGTTATAGTCCGAGAGGTGTAGATCCTCGCGGCGGGGGATGCCAAATTGTGTGCGGATGGCAGCGAATAACTCGGCCTGTTTGACGGTATCGATGCCCAGATCGGCCTCCAGGTCAAGATCGAGGTCAAGTACTTCCTGCGGGTAGCCGGTCTTCTGACTGACGGCCTCCAGCAAATAGCTTTTGATCTCTTCGAAGCTGGCAACGAACGGAGTGGTGGATATTACCAGCTCACTCGATGTTGCGACCGGAGCATCTGCTGGGATGGCAGGCTGTTTGGCAGCCGGCGCCGCAGGCGTGGCGGTGAGCGAATCTTCCACGAAGTGCATCACCTTGGCGAGCGTGTTGTAGTCCGAGAGCCGCAAATCTTCGCGCCGGGCGATACCATATTGGATACGGATAGCGGCAAAGAGTTCGGCCTGCTTGACGGTATCGATGCCAAGGTCGGCTTCCAGGTCGAGATCCAGGTCGAGCACTTCCTGCGGGTAACCGGTCTTCTCGCTGACCGCAGCCAGGACGTAAGCCTTGATCTCTTCCGGTTTGACTTGCATAGCGGCAGGAGCAATGGCTGCAAGTGCCGGTTCGGGCGATTTTTCCAATGCCGGGATAACTACCGGAGCGACTGGCTGAGAGACGGATGCAGCCGACGGCATGGCCGGGGCAGCCAATGAATCCCTGACAAAGCCGATCACCTTGGCGAGCGTGTTGTAGTCTGAAAGGCGCAAATCTTCGCGGCGGGCGATGCCATATTGGGTACGGATGGAAGCGAAGAGCTCGGCCTGCTTGACCGTATCGATGCCCAGGTCGGCTTCCAGGTCAAGATCGAGGGCCAGCACTTCCATCGGGTAGCCAGTCTTTTCACTGACCACCGAAAGAACGAAAGCCTGGATGGCCTCGGTATCGGCGGGTTGCGCTGCTACGGGCTGCGGGAACACCACAACAGGCTTGGTTTCGACCGGTTGGGTGGCAGGGACAGACTGGCCGGTGGAGGCGCTGGAAGTGCTGGCTGCCTTGTCCGCCCACAGGGTGGGACCCTGGCCATACTGCCAGCGGGAGGCACCTGGCTTGCGGGCCGGGACACCCTGGTTCTTGATATGGAGGGTGCGCTGGGAAACTTCTAGTTCGGTGGATGGGTAACCGGAAACATGCGCGAGCCAGCGGTCATAGATGGCCTTATCCACCCGCTCACGCTGCCTGGGGATCTTGCGCAACAGGGTCATGGCGATCTGGGAACCGAAACCGGCGCCCAGGCGCAAGGAGTATTGCAGCGGGTATGGACCCCCATGAGAGAGGTTCAGGTCGCCCAGTTCGGGGTCCGGCTCGAAGCCCTCATGGATATTCGCGATGGGAGGAACGATGCCGTACTCGAGCGCCTTCACGGCCACCACATCTTCGATGCCGACGCCCATGGTATGGCCGGTGAAGCCCTTGGTATTGGCAATGATGACCTGGTTGGCCTGTTTGCCGAAGGCGTCCCGCAGTGCATGAATCTCGGCGGCCGCACTGCCGCCGCGCGCCGGGGTGTAGGTTTCGTGCGAGACGAACATGGTTTCGGCAGCAATCTGGCTGCGCACGATGCCATAGCGCGCCTCGGCGGTCTTGAGCAGCTTTTCCATCACCTGGCTGACGTGGTTCACGTTCAGGCGGGTGCCGTGGTAGGCGCTGTTGGCAATATTGGTGGCGAGCACTTCACAGATGGCGCGCATGCCGCGCTCACGCACGGCGTCTTCCGACTCGACCACCAGGGCGGCTGCGCCCATGCCGATGATCATGCCATTGCGGCGGCGGTCGAAGGGCAGCGCGGCCAGGCGCAGGTTGCCTTCGGGGGTGGCTGCGCCACTTGCCATCAGGCTGGTGCCGATCCACTGGGACAGGCTGCCGCTGATAACATCATCACCGGCGACAATAATGACGCGCCGGGCGCGTCCAAGGCGGATCCAGTCCTCTGCAATTGCAACGGCGTGGGTGGTGGAAGCGCAGGCCGCGTTGACGTGGGTGTTGGGCCCGCGCGCCCCGATGTATTCGGCGAACTGGGAGTGGCCCATGGTCAGGACGCGGAAAACATAGCGCCGGTCGAAATGATAGTCGAGCCGGGCGGCTTCGTCTTCAAGTTCAGCAATGCGTTTTTCAAATTCAGCCTTCAGGTCCATTTGCTGGGCAGGTACCAGGCCGGCCATGTGGCGTAGTTCTTCGATCTGTTTGGCAACCACCTGGTTCTGGTAGTACTTATCGGCTTCGTCGGCCATGCGGTCCAGCCCCGGGAAGGCAGAAGCGAAGATGATGCCGGTCTCGTCGGCCAGCGACTCGGGCAGTTTCCAGCGATCCGGCAGGTAGGAGCCGGTGCTTGTGGACTTGTAAGCCATTACCAGCGGGATGCCGGCATCGCGCAATGCTTCGATCCCGGCCGCGATGGCGAGTTGGGTGGAAATATCGATGGCTTCCAGGCGGTCCTTGGGCATGCCAAACTCACCGGCCGGATCGAAAGTGCCGCGCTGTCCGGCCAGTTTGAGTGTCAATTCCATATTATCGATGGTCTGCATGATCGCGCCGGCTTCGCTCTTGACCAGGCGGGTGGGTCGTTTGTCCAGCATGCCCTGGCGGGTGCTATCGGGCAGCGGCTCGATGCGCATCTGGCCATGCAGGATATCCAGGATATTATTATCGTCGAAGACGTGCCTGCCGCGCCCGGGCAGACCCAGGCCGGCACCGCTGATAACAACCGAACCGGTAATGGGCAGACGACCGTCCATAATGGCTCCTTCTTCGGCAGACACGGGGTCGACCGCAATAATTGGGGATGGGATTTCGGACCGAATTTCGATGGAAACAGGTTCAGCGACAGCCACAGGCTTACTGATTTCCTTGGCTGGGGCAGGCGTGGTTTCGACAGGGGTTGTCGCGGAGAAAGTACCATTCACACCGGCGGCATATAAGCGGCCCAGGGCTTCATTGAGGCTGGGGATGTCGCCCTTGCGGGGGTGGTTGGTGGAGAACACGGTGATGTCTTTGTGTTCCTTGAGGATGTCCGCGGTCAATCCACTCAGGACGCGCTTGGGGCCCACTTCCACGAAAATGCGGGCACCCTGTTCGTACAGCGCGTTAACACCCTGCACGAACTGCACCGGCGAGGCCACCTGAGCAGCCAGGATGTCGAGGATGCCCTCCCGGTCGGTGGGGTAAGGCTGGCCGGTTACGTTGGCAACAATCGGGATGGTTGGCGCATGGATGTTCATACGGGCGATCACCTTGCGCAGCGGCTGGCTGGCCGGGGCAACGATGCGGGTGTGGAAGGCGTGCGAGACCGCGATCTTGGTGGCTTGCAGGCCGGCTGCCAGGAAAGCGCGGATGGCCGCATCCACTGCGGCGGTCTCCCCGCCGATGACGCACTGCAGCGGGCTGTTGATGTTGGCAATGACAACATAGCCCGGGATAATTTTGAGGATGCGCTCCACCTCGCCCAGCGGAGCCGAGACGGCCGCCATGCAGCCGTTGTCATCCGCGGCCACTTTGGCCATTTCCTGGCCGCGCGCGCTGACCACTTGAAGGGCTTCGGACAGGTTCAGAATGCCGGATGCCACCAGGGCAGCATATTCGCCCAGGCTGTGGCCGATGACCAGGTCGGGCTTAAATCCATATTTGGCCAGCACCCGCAGCATGGAAACGTGCACTGCCAGCAGGGCCGGCTGGGTGATTTCGGTGCTGCGCAGTCTCAGTTCCGCCTGGCTGATGACGTCCTCCTTCCCATCCACAAAAACGTAACTGGAGATGGGACGCCCCAGGATGGGGGTCATGATCGCGTCGGCTTCGCGGAAGGTCTCGGCCACCAGCGGCTCGATCGTACGCAGGTCGCGCAGCATGTTGACATACTGCGAGCCTTGCCCGGGGAACAGGAAGGCCAGCTTGCCGGGACGCCCACTGCCGCGGTAGATGCCCTGCACCCCCAGCGCCTGCCAGCCTGCCGGTGCGTCGGTTTCAAGGGCTTTGAGGGCTTTTTCGGCGCGTGGGATAAATTCCTTCAGGTTCTCATAATCGATCACCAACCGTTCCGGCTGGCCTACCTGCTGCGGGGTCGGGCAGGTATTCCCGGGCAGGTGACCCAGTTTAGCTTGATGGAGGATCTGTGCCAGGGACTGGCTCAGTTCCGCGGCGGATTGCGCGCCAATGAAAAGCAGGCCGCGGTAGGGCTTGAGGTCGACGGGAATGGTCTGGGCCAGAGTTAGCAGGTCCGCGCCGGGATAGATGGCTGATTCCCTGGTCAGCACGCCCGGCAGATATTCTTCCAGGATCACGTGGAAGTTGGTGCCACCAAAGCCGAAGGCGCTGACGCCGGCCCGGCGCACTTCCCCGGAAGGGATTTCCCATGGATGCGCCTGGGTGTTAACGTAGAAGGGCGAGTTTGAAAAATCTATTTTGGAATTGGGCTTGTTGAAGTTGACCGAGGGCGGCAGGATGTGGTCGTAGAGCGCCAGGGCGGTCTTGAGCAGGCCGGCTGCGCCGGCTGCGCTTTTGAGGTGCCCGAAATTGGACTTAACCGAGCCGAGCGCCACGCTACCAGGCTTGAGGCCAACCTGCCCGAAGATGGCATTCAGGCTGGTCACTTCGGCCAGATCGCCGACCGGCGTGGAGGTGCCATGGCCTTCGATCAGGCCAACCGTAGAGAGCGGGATGCCGGCGTTCTTCCAGGCGCGCTGGATAGCGCGCTGCTGGCCGAGCGGGTTGGGGGCGGTGATGCCTTTGCCCTTGCCGTCGCTGGAGCCGCCGATGGCGCGGATGACGGCGTAGATCTTATCACCGTCGCGTTCGGCATCTTCCAGCCGTTTGAGTAGGAAGATGGCCGTGCCTTCGCCCATCACAAAGCCGTTGGCACCCTCGGCATACGGGCGGGAACCATCCGGGCTGAGCGCGCCGATCTTGCAGAACTTGACGAAGGATTCGACGCCCATGCTGCGATCCACGCCGCCGGTCAGGACGGCGTCGAACTGGCCAAAGCGTAGCCCATCGATGGCACTTTGCAGAGCCGCAAGGGAGGAGGCACAGGCCGCATCGGTCACGTAATTGGGGCCGGTGAAATTAAAGACATTCGCCACCCGCCCAGCGATGATGTTGGAGAGTTCGCCCGGCATTGTGTCTTCGGTGATGGCCGGCACCAGAGCATGCACGCCGGAAGATAAGCCCTGGACCAGGGCAGATTGAACGTCAGGAGCAAGATTTTTAAAGGCCGGGGTGGCGGAGAGGGAATCGATATATTCGGGCAGGTGGATGCGGATGGTGGAGAGATAGTGCTTCTCACCGCCCATGGCATTGCCCAGGATGACGGCGACCCGGTTCGGGTCCAGGAAGCGCGACGGGTAGCCGTAGTCCTGCAGCGCCTGGTAACAGGCGGAAATGGCCCATTGCTGGACCTCATCGATCTGTTCCTGGATGCGGGGCGGAATGGCAATGCCCATTTTGCCAGGCTCGAAGGTGAAGCCTCGCACCCAGCCGCCGACTTTGGTGTAGGTCTTATCGGGAGCGGAAGGGTCAGGATTATAGAAAAGTTCCGCTTTCCAGCGGTCAGAAGCCACCTCGGTGATCGAATAGCGGCTGGCTTGGATGTTCTTCCAAAATGTCTGCACGTCAGGCGCATCTGGCAGGATGGCACCCAGGCCGACGATGGCTATGGCTGGATTTTCACTCATTATTTCCTCTTAATCAAACTGAACCAGTAAAGCGCCTTTTTCCACCTGGCTGCCGGATTGCACGGTCACTTTGCTGACCTTGCCCGGGCGCGGTGAGCGCAATTGCATTTGCATCTTCATGGATTCAAGCACTACCAGAGTCTGGCCCTTCTCCACGCAATCCCCTTCATGGATGGGCACATCCACCACCAGGCCGTGCATCGGCGCGGTCAGGTTGCCGGCATTGCAGGTTTCGCCTGCCTTGAAGTGTTTCTTCATGCGCGAGCTGATCTGCGTGACGATCCGGTGGCCACCGAAAAGCAGCATTTGGTAGGTGTCGGCTTCCTGGCTGCTCATGAACAGCTCGTAAGCCTGTTTGCCATGGTGCAGCACGTGCAGACCATTACGGTTGAGCGGCAGCATGGTGGCATCCACGGCCTCGCCATTGACGGTGCAGTGCTCCCCGGAAATGTTCACTTTGTAAATGCGGTCTTCGATGGTGACGGTGTAGAGAGACATGGGTTTCTCCTTTAACTTCGGTTCATCTGTTCTTTCCAGGCGGTCATCTGCCAGTTACTACTGGCCTGGCTGATCTCGGGCATGACATTCCCGCTACGTTGCTGGTGGGCAAACAGCGCGGCAGCCCAGGCCAGGTCGCGTTCCAGGGCTGGCTCGGTGCTGGCGGGTTTGGGCTGGAAGGTCTCCAGGTAGGTGGTGGTTACGTCGCCGCTCATGAACTTGCGGCTTTCGATGATCTGCAGGATGAAGTCGATATCCGTGCTGAGGCCGCCGATTTGGTATTCATGCAGGGCGCGCCGCAGACGCTGGATGGCGACGGCCCGGTTCTCGCCCCACACGATGACTTTGGCCAGCAGGGAATCATATTCCGTGCCGACGTTCATGCCCTGGTAAAGCGCCGAGTCGATCCGCACCCCCGGGCCACCGGGTTCTTTTAAGTAGAGTACCTGACCGGTGGAAGGCAGGAAGCCTGCCTGGCTGTCTTCGGCCAGGATGCGTGCCTCAATGGCGGCACCGCGCGGCCGGATCTCTTCCGGGAAGGTGCGCATGGATTCGCCGAGGGCAAGAAGGAGTTGCTCCTTGACAATATCCACGCCCATGACCATTTCCGTAACCGGGTGTTCCACCTGGATACGCGGGTTGACTTCGATGAAATAAAAATGGTTCTTCTTATCCAGCAGGAACTCGACCGTGCCGAGGCTGCGATATTTGAGGGCCTTGCCGAGCTTGAGGGCGGCTTCATGCACTTGCCGGCGCAGTTCGGGCTTGAGGGCGTGGGCCGGGGCTTCCTCGATCAGTTTCTGGCGGCGGCGCTGGATGGAGCACTCGCGCTCGCCCAGGCAGATGACATTGCCTTCGCCATCGCCCAAAATCTGCACTTCGATATGGCGGGCCTGCTGGACGAGCGATTCCAGGAAGACGGTATCGTCGCTGAAGGCGGCTTTGGCTTCGCGTCGGGCGGCTTCGATCATGGCGGGCAGCTCGGCAGCCGAAAGCGCCAGGCGGATGCCGCGTCCGCCACCGCCTGCGGCAGCCTTAACCAGCACCGGATACTGGACCTTTTCAGCCATGTCGAGCGGCAGTTCCAGTGGCAGCGGTTCGTCCGTCCCGGCGATGACCGGCAGGCCGGCATTGCGTGAAAAGCGCCGGGCAGCCAGCTTGTCACCCATCATGGCAACCGTTTCAGGACGAGGGCCGATGAAGGTCAAACCCTGTTCTTCGACGCGCCGGGCGAACTCGGCGTTTTCGGCCAGGAAGCCATAGCCTGGATGAATGGCGGTGGCGCCACTCTGGCGGGCGGCTTCCAGAATGGCGGCGATATCTAGGTATTTTTGCTTTTCGCCGATGGCAATTGCTTCGTTGGCATAGCGTACATGCAGGGCAGCTTCATCTACATCGGTAAAGACCGCGACGGAAGGCAGGCCCATTTCCTGACAGGCGCGCAGGATGCGCACGGCGATCTCACCTCGGTTGGCAACCAGTACTTTCATCTTTTTCATATGAGTCACCTAAAGC
>Ga0182027_10006797_pt1 | contig 17021 bp, 7 predicted proteins | sample 712E1DmetaG_FD_121300 | JGI IMG/M metagenome (GOLD analysis project Ga0182027, IMG submission 121300) | Permafrost microbial communities from Stordalen Mire, Sweden - 712E1D metaG (Illumina Assembly) | ecosystem: Environmental > Terrestrial > Soil > Wetlands > Permafrost | place: Sweden... | reverse complement strand
CCCGCATTCCCCATTGGTATCTGCAAATCCTGCTCAATATCATCACGATCGCCGTCGTTCTTCTGGTGGTATTGGTCATCGGGGATCGTCCCGCCCTGGTCGCAAGACTGGTCCGGAATCTATACCCGTTGGCGCTCTTTTTGCCCATGTATGAACAGACCGGCAGCATCAATCATATCGTGTTTTCAGACTTCCTCAACCCGCTTGTCCGTCAGGTCGAGGAACGAATCTTTGGATTTCAGCCCGCGATTGTCTTCGCCCAAAAGTTTCCGCGGAAGTGGTTTGCGGAAACCCTGCGCTTCGCCTATTCGACTTACTACCTGCTATTGCCGGGACTTGGGGTGTTCCTTTGCCTCCGCCGAACGAAGACGCAGATCCTCGATTACATGTTCTCCCTCTGCGGCGTCATGTACGTTTGCTACCTGATCACCATCTTTCTGCCGGTCAGGGATCCCTGCTTTGAAATAGGCGATGCGCCGGGAAATGGTCCGTTCACCTGGATCATGGCGGGGATTTACCGCCATCTTGAGGTTCAGGGCGCCGCGTTTCCCAGTTCCCATGTGGCCGCCGCCGCCGTGGTCCTTTACTACACCTTCCGTTACGCGCGTGCGGCCCTGTGGGTTGTGATTCCCATTGTCATTAGTCTGATGGTGGCAACCGTGTACTGCCGCTACCACTACGCCATTGATGTTCTGGCCGGGTTGGCGACGGCGATGATTGTTATCAGCCTGTGCCGCGGAATCAATCCGGATCTTCAGCGGAAGTCTCGGCCGGCCTGAGCGTGTAACCTATCCATGACGTCATTAATGTTTGCGCATGGTTTGGAACTGCGGAGCAGTTCGATCACCAAGCCGTGGGTTGCCGAGCGCAGCGAGGCTACCCACGGGCGAGTTCGCCAATAGCTCGAACCGATTTATCGGTTCGATCGTGATGCGCAAATCCTTATGTCGCTCTGTATAAATCCGGCGTCGGAAGATAGAAACCCTTACAGCCCCCTGATCCCATTCTAGAGCGCGTAAAGGCCGCAGAGGATCAACAGCAACCCTACGATCCGGTTCACAAGCGTGAGCCCGACTCGCATGACTTTCTCTTTGATAAAGTGGACAAGCCCCACGAGCAGGACAAACCAGGTCAGGGAACCGAAAAAGACACCAACAACGAGCATCAGGCCGGAAACCGGATGGCCGACGATGTTCTTGACTCCGATGACTACAAACGCGGCCGCGAAAGCGAAGAGCGTCAGGGGATTGGTAAACACAAGAAGGGCGGTGGAGAAAAAGGTCCACGTGTGGCCGCGCGGCGCCTTCACCGGCTTGTCCGCGAGCGGGCGAGTGCGGAAGACGCCATATCCAATGACGAGCAGAACGATCCCGCCAACGAGGCGGATCCAGTACTGTTCGAGGGTAACGAAGTCGGAGACGAGCGTGATCCCGAAAGCCGCGACAATGCTGTTGACCATATCACAGGATGCGGCGCTCACCCCGATCACAAGACCGTACCGCGCACCGTATTCCAGCGTGCGCCGGACGCAGAGGATGCCGACGGGTCCAATCGGCGCCGCAAGCGAAAACCCAATAACCGCGCCCTCTAAAAAATACATGAAATTCATACGATTCGTTCGCCTGACATGGTTCTTATCCTGTCCTGTTCTTCGTGACGGCTACTTATCTTGAATATCCCAAATTATACATTTCGTATCCTGCCCCTGATACCCGCAACGTCGGCAAGGTTTGGTGGGGATGTTCATTCATCAGGTGTGTAAAATTAATTCGTATCCTGTCATAGTCACCGAAATAGAGACGTTCGAGGGCTCAACCCTCTCGCGACAACGTCTTGATCCATTTATTGCGGTGATTTGGCATCTGTAAATCGTTAAAAAAGTAATTGTGGGCGGGAGCCGGGCAAGATGTCTGAATATCCCCATTATCTGGCGCCTGTCCATGGGGTTGATGAGCAACGGCCCATCTCATCGTCATCGGCCTTGGGGAGGGAGTTCCCAGGGAGCCCTGGCCCTTTGGCCGGGGGAATCTGGAATGTCAGAATATGGATAAAAACTGACATCCAGCGCTGACAAACGGCGAGTAATGCGACATTGAGCAGATGAATGCTGACATGGAAGGGATGGGCTGATGAGGGCGTCGAGCGAAAAGATCAAATTCCTGAGCGAGGACGAGGTCAAACGGCTTCGCGACCATGCCGAACAGCGGGTGATCGTAGACCTTGCCAAAGGACGGCGGACAGGCGTGGTCGAGTGGATATCGTAGACATCGCCTGCCTCGGGCTACGAGCGAGCGAGATCCGCTCCTTAAAGGTCGGGGATGTGCGTCGCTCAATGTGCTTTGAAATCAATATTTGTTCTTTTCTGTGTATTCCTCTCGTCACTCAGGCTTGAGATCAGATCGAGAATTCTATCATCAGAAAGATCCATTGCGCGCAGTTCCACGATCTTCCATGGCGGGTTCGCACTCGCCAAACGAGAACGAATGTATCTGTCGCGTCTCAGATTGGCTCCAACGTGGAAGGCCGCTCCATCAATATAAATAGCCAGGCGACGCTCGGGAACTGCAAAGTCAGCAACCGTGATTGGGAGGCCAACGCCATCCAAGCAGATCGGGACCTGCGTCTGCGGGTGAAAGCCATGTTGCTCAAACAGGCGCATGAACTTGAGTTCCAGGGGGGAGCCGACACCGGCGGCATAGGCCTCCAGCCATGGCTTGGGATCCTGGATGTCTCCGGTCCTGAGCGGGCGGCTCACTGATGGATTTGCGGCCAGTTCCTCCAGATCCTTCATGATCTGTGGCCAGGCGAGTTTGTCATGGTAACGCTGGTTTTGGTACGCCTTAAGACATCGATAGCACGCCGTTTCGCAGTTTGGGTGATCCAGGTGCTCAATAGCCCGCTGGGCCACCATGTGTAGATCTCCAGCGACCCGTTGCAAATAGCCGCTTCCCCCAATGCTGGGGTCAATGAAGGTGAGTGACAGTTGGTTGTAAACTGTTTCCTCCGCCTTTACTTTCCATGGCCCTTCCAATTCAAATTCGACTTCGGCCCCGTCCAGCATATAAAGATGACGCATACCGGCATGAAGCGCGTAACCCAAAGACAATCCCCAGGACTGAAGCCCATCCAGATCCGGGGTCTCCGGCACCGGAATAAGCAGACGAAATACATCGGTACGCTGGACACAAGCAATTGCACTGGCTTTGGGAGACGATCCGGCCTGAGGACATTCTTGGCCGTGCCCGTATGGGTCAACCTGACCACCACCTGTTCGGGGACGCCTCCGGCCTTTGGCCTGGGTTTCCTTACCATCAGGCATTGAAAGCAGCCGGCCGCATGAATTACATAATAGATAACCTCTGGCGCTATCATGAAGGATTGGACGGCCAGAGCCTTTTTCCTTTTCCGATGGGGGGAGGCCCTCATTGAGCCATCTTGTCTCTTCCCCATGGCTCAGACGTAACCCCCATCCGGGTCCTACAGACCATCTTCCGATCACATCGCCATCCCATTGCGGCTGGATCTTCACGAGGCTGCGGGCTGCAAAGCGATCTTCTTCGTCCAAGATGGTCGTTTCGTCTCGCTTGGCGAGAAAGCCGGCATACTCGGCCGCGGGCAGTGGCTTGCCCGGCTCGGAACTCCTACAACGAGGGCAGGCGGGATGGTCCGCACCAAACTTCAAGCCACAGATACTACAGATGCGATACTCCCAGCCAGGTCCGTCAATTCGCGGATTCCATGGTGAAGCCATGTCCAGTCCGATGACCTTCCAACGTTTTGCGCGGGCATAGACCTGAGCTTCAGGGCGGAACTGGTCAATGCCGAATCTGCGGGCGGTCGTGATTGGCTCATCTTCGTGCTCGTCCCCGAGCAGGCGTAATGCCGCTGGCTCACTCGGAAATTCATAGCCCGGCAATATCCCGAACTCCGCAAAACGGCGTAGCGGATAACCAGCCGAGCGGTCATCTGCCTCATTGCGCCTGGTCTCGATCCCCAGGATGCGAGCGACCAGATTACCCGCACGAACTCCTGCCTGCGGGTCACGCAGCTCCGCGGCATACTGGTTGAGGGCTTGACGCATCTGCTGAACCTGCAAACAGGTTCGATCAACGACCTCCCGGATTTTAGCTGGGAGGGCTGCCAATGCCTCTCGCAGGGCGACCTCGTCAAGTTTGGCCTCAACAAGGACATCTTCCCCCCAGGCGCTTAACGCCAGCATCACCGCAGCATCACATTGCGCCATAACAGCATTGGTGAGTTGCACGACAGCCGCCGTATTGGCCACACCCTGGGGCGAGACGTATTCCACCATTTTACCGGCCAGTCCAGGATCGGCGGCCCCGAAGACAATTGAATAAAGATGGCGCACAATAACATCTCGGTTGCCCAACGCCAGCGCAGGCGCAGGAACCTCGCCCGAGATCATTTCGGTGGGCTTGTCATAGAAATACTGGTCGTGAGGTGTGCTGCGGGCATAGCCCAGTACCAGACCAACTCGCGAACGGCGACCGGCACGACCACCCCGTTGGGCGTAGTTGTCTGGGCGGGGAGGGATATTGCGCAATACAACAGCGTCCAGTCCACCCACGTCAATACCCATCTCCAGCGTGGGCGAACAGGCGAGCACATTAACTTTCGACTTCTCGGCTCCAGCTTTGAATTCATCCTCAAATTCCTGGCGCTCCGTGTTGGGAACTTGGGCGGTGTGCTCTCGGGCCTCAAGGGGAATGATTTCATCACTTTTAATGCGCCTAGCTGTGCGGTTGGCCAATACGTCACTGTCCGGCCATAGCTCAAGCTTACCGTGGCAGTATGGACAGGGAAGGCCCGGTTTGGCTCCGGCGATCACGGTCCCACACACTTGGCAGCGCAGGCGCTCACCTTCGTGGACAAGCTTCAGCCTGATGCATTCCTCGCTGACCTGTAACAGGGGAGTCCTATCCCGGGCTCCGAATAACTCGGAAGCCACCAGGTAGCGACCAGGATTCATTAGGAAGCCAACCAGCGCCAGCGCATCTTCCACCTCCGGTTCGATGCCGCCAAATTGCTCGAGCAGGTGCTTGAGCATTCGCTCGAAGCTTGGCCCCTTGCCACCTCCCTTGGGACGGCGCCAGAAGTTGTTTACGGTGACGCCCATCGGCACGGCTGCATTGTCCATAAAGGCCAAGGGAGTGATCTGGCGACCAACTTCCAATGCGTAACCCTTGGGTTGTTTGACCCGCCTTTCCCACTGCGCGGCCCGGACATAATCCGGACAAAGTGCGTGCGCAGGATGATAGCGCAGCATTTCTCGGGAAAGGCAACCCCGGACGCGCATTTCATCGAGCAGGCAGCGACAGGCGTATGCCAAATGGTCCGCGCTGATTTTCAGTCTATCGCAGAGCGGGCCGCCACATTGGGCGACATACTCGCCGAGCCGTTCATAGGCTACCTGAACCAGGCCCAGGTTCACCACCGTGGCCCGGTATCCGGCATTGACCGCGATCTCATCAAGCAACGGAGCTTCCTCCCAGGCCCGAACCCGCTGCCGCGTGTCATCGGAAAGCCATACGTCATCACCATCCGGGACGTAGGGGTTGTCGTGCTCCTTGCATCCCTCGTCTCCCAGAAATTCAACCGTGCGCTGAAGCGTTAGGGCGGCTTCGCGTTCCAACAATTGTATCACTCTGCGCCGCATCCGGTCGTAACGGCTGGCAAAGATGATGAACCTGGCTTGATGAGAGGCATCCTGCCGACTGTCGCTAAAAACAAGCAGTCGTTCCTTGCCGTCGTGATCTTTGCGGCCCCGGTTCGCTTCTGCCAGCGCTTCGACCAAGCCTTCGCCCATAACCTTCACCGCGGCCGAGGTGCCCAGAGAAACCGGTGTAATCACATTACGGCTACCGGCCGTACCGCCGCAACACAGGCACTGCGTCCGTGCTGGGACCAGCATGATTCGGTACTGGTAATCACTCGTCTTGGGGCTGAAAGCCAGCGTCTTGGGGTCAAAAGATCCGCTTATTACCGGCCGTTGCCGTATTTGCTTGGGACGCCGAGCTCCTCGCCCCTGAGTTTCCGGTCCAGGTGCGGCGGCATCTTCAGTTTCAATCTCCTCGCCCACGGCATCGAATCGCCCCGGTTCGTAGAGCAACCATTCCGGCTGTCGCTCATTTGGTAAGGCGCTTGGGCGCAACGTGAGGGCCTTGCCTTCCTCGCCGCCGTCATTATTATCTTCCACAAACCTCAAGTAATCCGCGCCGCAGTTGCGACACAAATAAAGAGGTGCCGTCTTATGCCCGCAGGCGCCGCACTGCTCCTCGCCCATCGGGTAAAGCTTGCCGCACGCGGGATTTACGCAGCGGTGGAATTGCCATCCGCCGCGGATAAAGCGGTGAGCGCGCAGCCGCAAAACCCCGGTAGTGCCGTCGGGCAGGGCGGCCCCGGCGATCAGCGCCGCTTCGACCTCTTTGCATAAGGCATCTTCATCCGCCGTGCGGCGGACCTCATCAATCTCCCTCAGTTTGGCCACGATCCCACTGATTGAGAGGGGGGTCGCAATCAGCCAGCGGTTGAGATCCCACAATAGCCGACAACAGCGCACTGCCTCTTCCAACGAGGTTTCCGGCGCTTGGCCGGCAAGCTTACAGATCGCTCTGCGAACGGAGTCATTGTTCGAAACATCAATGTTCTTGGGGTCGATATCAACCACAGTGCGCGGATAGACAGCTTCCCATGGAATCCGTATCGATTCCAGTTCCTCTCCCAACACCCTGATTGATGCCTTTTCGGCGCCGGCCAGTTTACTGAAGAATTCCTGGACCGCCTCGTCACGCAACCGTATCTGTTCCTCACGACTCAATCCCTCTCCGCCGATGCTCTTGATTGTGGCTGAGGTTCCGACAGTAAGGAATTTGGGGTATCGTTTGGAATGGTTTCCGCCGGTCGCCTCCACGTTCCAGTTTTGGACCGCATGCTCCAGGTGAGCCCGCAAACGCCTGACCAACAAGGCGATATTGCTCCCCAGTGTGCCGCGGTAGGTGTGCACCTCGTCGAGCACCAAGAACCGGCAGCGATGATTGGCAAAGATCGCCTCGCGGTCAGCCGGCCGCACCAGCAGGTATTCCAGCATCATGTAGTTGGTCAGCAGAATGTGAGGAGGGCTCTTGCGCAACCGCTCGCGTTCCTCCTGACTGGTCCCTCGATCATACTGGGCCACCGTGACCGCGCTATCCCACCCCGAGTCGCGCAAATAGCTCTCGATGCGCTGGCGCTGATCGTTGGCCAGGGCGTTCATCGGGTAAACCAGGATCGCCGTGAGGCCAGGCCGCCGGTCAAATGCGGCGGCATCCTCAATGGCGTTCTGGATGACGGGCAGAAGGAAGGCTTCGGTCTTGCCGCTGCCCGTGCCAGTCGTGACCACCAGCGGCGAGGCGTTGGGTCCCAGTAAATGAGTAATGGCCTCAGACTGGTGGAGATAGGCTCGTTCACTCTCCGCGCGCAGTTCCATTACGCCGGCCAATTGGGCGTCGATGGGCAATTCGCGCCATCGCGCACCCTGCTTGAAGGGGCGATGAGCCTGAAAGAACGGCTCTTGAGATAGAAACCCTTTGGCGTCTAGCTCGCGTTCGAGGGCGGCCTTGAGCCTGGGATCTTTGGCCCGGAACTCCGTCATCAGGTAGTCCCGGTATTCCTCGATCACATGATCCAGCGCGCGGATGGGATGCAGTGTCATGTTGATATTACCCTCTCTATTACCCCTATTTAAGGGTATTACCCTTTTTCCAGCGTGCGCCAGGGCCACGAGTCAGGCATCGGACCTTGTCCGCTACCTGCATATCCCGCAACACCCTCCGAATCATGTCACGGCTGACGTTGGGGCAGGCGCGTTCCAGGTCGGTCAAGGTGAACGCATCCGGAAAGCGCCCGATCGCCTCTTCGATCATTTGCGTCTTTGAACCCTTGGGGTTTTTGACCTGACCCAACCGTTCCTCGAATTCCTTATAGGCCTGCTTCAGAATGAACAGCAGGTAATTGATGTAAGGCCAGGGATCGTGTTTCCCCTGGTGCCAGCCTTTTGAACTGATCTCCAGGGTTTCGTAATATCGATCCTTGTTCTCTTCGATCAGCCGTTCCAAGCTGATGTGGCGGCCGACTTCAAATCCGAGTTGATAGAGCTGAGCGAGCAGGAGCAAGCGCGAAACACGGCCGTTACCATCGCGGAAAGGGTGAATACACAGAAAATCGAGGTTGAACGCCGCCAGGGCGACAAGCGGCGGAATACGGAGCTCGCGCTGGTTGTCCGCCCAAAGCTCCAGCAACTGGCTCATGGCCTTCGGGGTCGCCCGGGCCGGGACGGTGTTGAAGCGGATCCGCGTCCGGCCATCGGGATAGGTCTCGATAATGTCGCCGTCCTTTTCCTTGTAGCGGCCCGCGTCCCAGATTTCGCCGCGGATGGTCTGGTGGAGTTCCATGACCGTGGTTTCATCCACCGACATCTTGGTCGCCTGCTCATGGATTTTCCTCAAGGCCTCGCGATAGCCGCGCACCTCTTCCTCGTCGCGGTCGCGCAGGTGAGGTTTGCCAAAGACGAGCGTCTGGATACGCGCCGGTTCGACCTCGACCCCCTCGATCCGGTTGGAGGAGACGACGCTCTCAATCATCGCGTGTTCCCGCAGGGCTTTGAGCTTTTGCGGCGCCTGGCGGGTGTATAGTTCCTGTCGCCCCCGCGCCTCGGCCAGGTCGGCCAGGCTCCACGAGGTCGAGAGCGGCAGTTGTTCCAGTTTTTCCAGGAATATCTGCAAGGTTTTCATAGTGCATCTCCTTGGCATCGACGGATGGCGGACGACGGATGGCGGAGGGAACCACGATTCTTTTCCATATCGCTACTCATGATGTTTTCCGCCTCCGGCCGGCCGCTTTTCGCTTGCCGCCTTGTGACGCAGCCTCCTCACCCCGATCAAACCAGGCGCCATCCCCCCCGTCCGCCACCCGTCCTCCGTCTCTCGCCGGGATGGGCAGATCGATCACCGGCTTGGGGAGGTTTTCGTTTAGGGGGATGTCCCAGTAGGGGTCGTGTTTGCGGGTGAAGGCCTCCAGGCCGATCTCCTTGAGTTCGTCGAAGCGGGCCAGGCAGAGCTCGGGGGCTTTGGGGTAACTCTTGTGGCTGAAGGTCGAGAGGACGTGGGCGTATTGCTCGCGCGTCAGGCCGTAAGCGTCGGCCACGACGGCGTCGATGGCCGCCCGCAACGACCAGCGCTCGTCGTCGCCATCGAGGACGGGCCAAGTGAAGGCTGGCTTCGGCTCGCGCCATGCATCCCCCACCTGCTCGCGCCAGAGAGGTTCATAGCCGATATGATTACAACTTAATCGCAATGATGAATGTATGAGATACTGGCGAGCTGAAAAAGCATTGTCCGGTATTGGGGTGCCCCTGGCAATAAACAAGTTGATATTGGCTGTTGCACGAAGACGTAATATCCAGTCACAAGAGAAGCTTGAACAAATTGATTGAATGAGTAACTTACTCGAATATGGTGTATTTTGAGGAGCGCGCTCACATGGCGCAGAATTACCGAATAATGCACCCGGGCACATTATCATAAAAGTGAAGGTACGCTCATTCTCTGCATTCTGTATGGCGCGATAGGCTAATCGATAAAAGCGCGCAGCATTAAACCAAGATTCCTTATCTTTTATGTTAGTAATATTTATTAATTGTTGAGGCCGCGCTCCCCAGCGATCATTATATTGCCAAAACGTCTTTCCTTCATGAAGTACAAAGTAGCCTTGCTCTATTAGACTGCTCAATATCTCTGGGCAACGAGGGTCTTTCTGATTAGGTAATACAGACTCTGTTGATGTAAATCGCCAAGCATCATCGGTCATGTTCAATTCGCGGCCAAGTCGCATATTCATCTTATCGCATACGGTGCCGAGTAATTCGCTGTTTTTGTAAAAAACGTTTGATATTACAAAATCTTCCTTCTTGCGCAACTCTAGAAGGCTATAATATTCACCGCCTGTCTTTCGCACAAACTCTGGGTTGTAACGATAAGGTTCAGGATTCTTCTTGTCATGTAGCCACTGCTCATCATGAAGATAGAAAGCACACAAGAACTCAGTTGATGAACTACCCTTTGAAGCGACGACTAGGTCAAATTTAAAACCCGCATGAATTTCGAACAATTTACGTCGATTTTCGAATGAATAACAGAACTGCAAAGCCATTTGTTGGAGGTATAACTTACGTACGCCGGTGGCTCCTTCATTTGCATGGAATGCCGAAGGTACGACAACGCCTGTCCGACCTGAAATTCCAAGGAGTTGAGCATTGCGTTCCATAAACGCCCGAAAGGCATCCTGTTTGCCAATAGTTTTATCACCATTCACGATGGCCGTCTGGCACTCATAAAGGGCATCGATAATGCGCTCTGCATTTCTGAACCCCCCTATATATTGCAGATATTCAGCCTGGACTTGGGGGTCCGTCAGCAATCGTTTCTGAATGTTTGCCCGTTCGCGCTTTGTGGACGCATCCAAGATCGTAAATTCGTAAGAAGCAAAGAACTCCTTATCTGCCGGAAGCATGCGATCCCACGGTGGATTGCCCAGCACCGCATCAAAGCCCCGTCGTTCATCCAGCTTGCCCGATGGAAAAAATACTTCAGGGAAGGCCAGCTCGAAAGCCAGTGCTTCCGATTCCAGTCCCTTCCGGACCATTTTTTCCAAGGATTCTGAATCCATGATCCCATCGAGATGTGCAAAATCCTCGAGCGCCTTACCGGTCTTAGCGATATGGATCAGCAAAATCCCATAGGCGGCGTCATTGCATTTCTCCTTGCCCAGCATCACCCCGCCGGCCCAGGCGGCGGCGAGGAGCTTGAACGGGGCCAATTGCCGGTCCAGCCGAGCCTTGGCAGCCTCTTTGGTCCTAGTCTCGGCCTCATTGATTCCGACACCGTGTTCCAGTTCGCGCACCCCAGCCAGCGCTTCATCCAAAGCCTGACGGAAACGCTCACGTAGACCTTCCTGGCTAAAAACCTCGATCGGCATCTGCGAGCCGGGATACGTGAGCAGGTGATGGAAGAAAGGGCCGGTGAGCGAGTCGCCCATGACCAGCCGGTGATCGAGAAACGTCAGCGGCAGCCCCTCGGCGTGCGATTCGAGCCAGAGCGCCAGCTTGGCCAGCTCGACGGCCAGCGGGTTTTTGTCCACGCCGTAGAGGCAATGGACGGCCACCAGGCGGCGGCAGAGGGCCAGAGCCTTGCGCTGGCTGAAGCCGGTTTCCTCGCCCTCGGGGGCGTGAGTGGGCAGGTAACGCACCAGCTCATCGTCGGGGTCGGGCAGGTCGAGCACCCGGTGGCGGTAGATCTCAGCCTCGCGCAGGTCCTGAGCCCGCTTGGCGTCATTTTTCTCCTGATCGGCGCGCTGTTCGGCCGCAGCCGCCCGCTCGTCGGCCAGACGGCAGGCCTCATAGAGCTTTTCGCCCAGGAAACGGCAGGCCTCGACCAGGAAGTGACCGCTGCCCATGGCCGGATCGAGCACCTTAAGCGATAGAATTTTCCCGGGGTTGGGATCTTCCTTGGGGCTGCGCTCCTCGACCTGCGGCCCCAGCGTCTCCTGCACCAAAAAGCGCACGAAAGAGTGCGGCGTGTAAAAGGAGCCGGTGGCCTTGCGCCCGAGGCCGACGCGCAGGTAAAAGCGCCCGGCTGGGATCGCCTCGATCCATTCAACCTTGGTCTTCTTGCCCCTCCCGGCAGTCTCCTCCTCGGCGTCCTCGGCAGGCTCGTCGCTATCCTCGTCCTCCGAACCGTTCTCCTGAAAGATCGGCGCATCCTGGGGGCGGTATTTCTCGCCCTGGGCGGCCGGCACGACCACTTCCAGCTTCTGGCGCCGCAGCCGGCACATCATTTCGGTGGCAATGCCCGGTTCCAATTCCAGCAGCGCCTCGTAGACACGCCCCAGGTCCTCCACGTCGAGCGGACCGTAATGGACACGCTCACGAGAGACGGAACCGCGCTTGGGCGAGGTCCAGAGGAGCTGATCGAGCAGATGGGCCACGGCGCGCTCGCCCCAGTGCAGGCTGGAGAGGATCGGCGCGGCGGCACGCCCGAACAGATTGCCGCCCAGGGGTTTGACCGGCATTTCGGTGCATTCGAGCCCTTCGGCGAAGAGGCGGAACAGGTTGCGCAGGCCGTCCTCCAGCATGCGACCAGTTTCTGCGCCGCGGTCGAGCACGGCCCGAGCCAGCGGCGCAAGCGCCACGCTCGGGGAGAAGGTATTGCGCCAGAGCGAGCCCGAGGCGAAGCTGAACAGCCGCGCCGGATCGTCATTGCTTTCCAGCTTGAGAACGAACAGCAGTCGGTAAACGGTGATCAGCCCCTCGTGCCAAAGATCTTTGGCAAGGCGGACTTGATCCGAATATTGAGCCAGCGTGGGCGTGTTTTCCGGATGATCGAGAACTTCTTGAATGAACCGCTCGACGGCCTGGCGCGCCTGAACGCGCAATTCCTTAGTAACCCGGGCCTGTTGCAGGCGGGCTTTGTCGAGCAGTTCGGGCAGGGCCTGGACGCCCTTGGGCGAAGCCAGGGCCAGCAGCAGGCGGAAGGAATCGGGCAGCTCGCGGCTGCGCTTCCAGTGCGTATCAATGGGGATGATGATCTGGGAGTCGGGCCGGGCCGGGTCCGAGAGAAGCAGGCGCAACTCCGAGCCGTTGGTAAGCAGGCCCAGTCGCTCGCCTTTGGTCAGCAGCACGCGCTGGGCGATGCGCTGATGACTGAAACGGTAGGCCGCGCCGCGGCGGGCCGGGGCGTCCAGATCTTCATCGTAATTGATGCACCAGACACGCAGACTGGCCGAACCGTCGGCCGTGGTCATCAGCGAGCCGGCTTCTTCCCAGCCCTCGCGGGTTTCGGTCTTGCCGTCAACCCGCAGTTGATCATAACCCAGGCACTTGAGGAGCGGGATGATGACGTGATTGTTGACGCGCAACTCGCCGCCGCGGACGCCGAGATCGTAGAGCTTGCGCCGGTAATAGATCCAGAATTCGCTTAACTCGCGCCCCTTATCACCCGTCATTTTGGGCAACAGATCAAGGCGGGAGAGCTCATTTTCCATTTCGAAGCGAACAAAAGGTTCCGGCAGGGCCGGCCCGGTGAACGTGCAATGCTGAAGGAATTCAAGCGCCATGGGAGACCTCCGGAACGATCATCAGCACGCCGAGCAGATCCACGATGGGTTCCTTGAGATCGATGCGGGCTGACAGGATGGTCTGGCGCTGCTGACAAAGTTTAAGGACGCCTTCGGCTTCAAAGCGCTTTTTGCTGGGCTGGGTCGGATCGCTGGCAAACCCGGCCAATCGCTCGACCGGATCGGTGAGCCGGGCCCAATTGCCCGGCGGCGCGGATAACCGGCCTTGTCCTTGATCTCCGGGTTGGGCGGATTGCTCCACGAAAAGATCCATCTGCGAGGCCGCGTTAACATCCGAACCAGTGATTTCCATGGCACGCAAGCCGAGCCAATCCGCGAGCCGCTCCTGTTCACCCGACATATCCTGCTGACGGCTGGCCGAGAATGCTTGGGCGAGCGGGGGAAAGCCGATCTGTGCCAACTTCCTGGCCCGCTGGTATGCGTCCTGATACCAGGAGGCGAAGAAATTATTATAAACATCGGTCGTGCGAATCGCGCGAGAAGGATCGGCCCAATGTTGCCAGTCATGGGCGTTTTCAAAGAAACTTCCGCCATCCGCGCTGCTGACCTTGACCGCCAAGACCCGTTCCAGTTCGCGGCCGGCTTGGCTGGCCACACGGCCGAGGAACGTGAAAAGCAAGGTGGGGCTGGCAACGGCTCCCTGAACAGCGCTGACCCGAGGATCCTGCCCATCCTGGCCATCATTGCCCAGAGAGTGATGGCGAACACGGTCCAAAGCACGCCGGACCAGTGGATGCGCGCGTCCCAGGAATCCAACCGGCCGCCCCTGGGCATCACGGATGCAATCAAGATGATTGGTCAACAAGATGGCCTGGGTGGCGGGATCAAAGCCGGGAATATCTTCGAGGCCATGACGCCACGAGGGTGGGATCTTGACCTCAAAAAATCCATTCTCGATGGATCCTTTGATGCTTCCGCCGTCCAGTCGCGCGGCATCGCAGACAAAACGCCCCAGATCAACCTGGCTGGTGCGTTCCCCCAATTGGCGGGCCTGATCGGCCTCGACCCAAAGGGACTGCTCCGCATTCAGCCCCTGTTCGCCCAGCCAAAGGTTCGTGCGGGCGGCCTGCTCAAAGCTTTTGAGGCTGCGATCCACTTCCTCAAGCAGTTCACGCGTCGCCTCATCCTGGCCATCGTCCTCTTCGGCCGATTCGGAAAACTCCAGGAATGTCGGCTGGTCGCGGAAGAGCTTGGTATCGTCGTCCATGATGCCCTTGAGCAATCGTTCCTGCGCGGCGTCTGAAGAAGAAACAAGGCCCAACGTGTTGGGCACAAAGGTCAGCCGTTTGCGCTGGCGCTCATATTTAGCGATCAGGCGCATCAGGATGCGCTCCTCAAAGGTGCCTTGCAGGTAGAGATAGCAGACGATTGGATCAAACTGCTGACCGTAGCGATCGATGCGTCCGTTTCGCTGTTCCAGGCGATTGGGATTAAATGGGAGTTCCAGATGGATCAGATGATGGCACCGATCATGAAGGTTCAGACCTTCGGCCGAAGCGTCAGTGCTCACTAATATAATCCCGGCTTGAGTGCGGAAGCGGTCGGTAATTTCTGCACGGACTGAGTCGATGTCGTTTCCGCTCATGGTCAGCACTTCGTCCAGCTTGGCCATCTTGAGCGCCTGGGCCGCGGCCTTCTGGCTGTCTACATATTCTGTGTAGACCAGGATATTGGCGCCAGGCTCCTGAGCCCGGATCGCTTGAATTTCCTTGATGAGCTGCTCGATTTTGGGATCCTGGCAGACGGCAGCTCCAGCCAATTCGATGAGGTTATCCATTGCCTCGACAAAGCTGGAGTATCGGGTCAGGCGTTGCGAGCCGGAACGAATCTCGCGCTGTGAGCCGGCCAGTTGCTGGGCCAGGTCCTCGGCTTCAAGGCGATACTGATCTTGTTCCTCCTCGCTGCTCACCGTGCCGAATCGTTCCAGTTTGCGATGATAATCGCGCAGGGTCTTAAGGCGCTGCCGGCGGCTTTCCTGGGTTTCGGCCTCCTCGGTCAGAATTTGCTGAAACCGTTCAGCCACCACCGTCAGGGTGCGCAGGCAGGCGCTGACCGTTGACACGCTACGCTTGAGGAGGGCGAGGAAAGCCAACACATCGCTGTAACGCCGGGCACGGAAGGCACGACGCAGTTCAGGAGCCAAAAGCTCAAGCAGACTGCGCTGCAACTCAATGAAGTGGGCGTGAAATTCAGGATTTGCATGAACTGGGCGGGGCTCGACAACCCGTTCTTTGAATTTCTGCTTTCCGGTCTGAGGATCAACGATGTGACGTTTGAGCCGGCGGATGACAAACGGACGATACCGCTCGCCTCGAAGGGCGCCGCGGCCATCGACCAGGGAAGGGTCCAGCAGCTCACAGAGAGAGGCAAAAGAACGGTCATTGCCGTCATGGGGCGTGGCGGTAGCCAGAATGAGGGCATCACACTGGCGGGCGAGCAACTCGGCCAGGCGACGGCGTTGCGAATCCTCGCGGTCGCCCACCGTCCCCAAATCCATGCAATGGTGCGCCTCATCCACAATGATGATGTCGTAGCTGGTCCGCTCCAATTGCTCCAGTACGCGTTCTTGCTTGAGAAAATCGATCGAAGCCAGACCCAGCGGAATATGATCAAAGGGATTAGCGCCGAGTTCGGCACTGCGGCGAATCTCCTCCAGTTTGGCGCGGTCGATCACCTCCATCCGAAGGCCGAAACGCTGATTCATCTCCGTCTTCCACTGCTCCAGGAGCGGACCGGCAGGCGAGACGATCAGCAGGCGGTGCGCGATGCGCCGGGCCATGAGTTCGGTTACGATCAGGCCGGCCTGGATCGTTTTTCCCAAGCCTACGCCATCGGCCAGCAAAAGGCGGACACGGCTCATGCGCAGGGCACGCATGACGGGGGTGAGTTGGTATGGCTCAATCTGGAGACGCCCTGGCTGGACGGCAAGTAAAGCTTCCGGCCCCAGAGCTTGCTCAAGCAGAAATGCCTGATGATAGACCAACCAGTTTTGCAGGGGCGCAGCCCGTTCCAGGCGCAAGTCGCGAATGACCGGCTCAATCCGTTCAAAAGGATGAAGAATGTCTACCTCGCGCCCTCGCATCTCACCTGCCAATCCACGCAGACGCAAAAGAGTCTGTTGCCCAAGCGGCTCGGACAATACAACTTCCCAGGATAATCCACGGGCCAAGACCTCTGTCCCCGGCAAAAGACTGACCATTGCTCATCACACTCCATTTGCTTTGTCACGGTCATTTCTTAACATATCATGGTGACAGATGCCACCATTATGACCGGCAAGGAGCCATGCTCAGCCGAGTTCATAGGAAAGAATAACTTTCCCTGACGAAGTTCGGATTCCCGTTGCCCGTCCCACAGCGCCGATAAAGCTTTGGCAAGTCAACTTAAAGGGCTCTTGGCCGGTGATAATGGATTGGGTGATGGCGGGGTTAAGGGTGGCCAGGCGCAGGGTGCGGCAGATCAGGAAGGGATCCACGCCCTTTTGTGAGGCCACTTCGTTGATTGAGCCGACCTCGCCCCGTGGCAGCATCCGGCTCCAGCGGTGGGCGCAAGCCAGGGCCAGCACGAGCGCTTGCTGGGTCTAACCACGGCTGAACATGGGCGGCCCCTCCAGTCCGGCAGAGGCGACAAACCTGCGACGGAGACCTCAGGCATTATTAACTACGCCCGATGAAAAGTGGGGGGCGAGCGAGTTCACGCTTCTTATCCGCCCTTGATCCTTCTGACCGTATGAGGAGTTCTTCGTTTGACCCATGAATGTTCGTGATCGCGGCCCCGACGGGGCCGAATGTGAGTAGCCGTGGGTGACCGAAGGGAACCCACGGATAGCGAAT
>Ga0182027_10006796_pt1 | contig 17022 bp, 15 predicted proteins | sample 712E1DmetaG_FD_121300 | JGI IMG/M metagenome (GOLD analysis project Ga0182027, IMG submission 121300) | Permafrost microbial communities from Stordalen Mire, Sweden - 712E1D metaG (Illumina Assembly) | ecosystem: Environmental > Terrestrial > Soil > Wetlands > Permafrost | place: Sweden... | reverse complement strand
GGCATTGAAGCGTATCCCGTAGAAGTCGAGGTCAACGCCGGTTACGGCGACACCCTCGTCGTCATCGTCGGCCTGCCGGACGCGGCGGTGAAGGAATCGCGCGACCGCGTCTCGACCGCGCTCACCAATTCCGGTTTCAAATTTCCGATGGGGCGCACCACCATCAATCTCGCGCCCGCCGACGTGAAAAAGGAAGGGCCAAGCTTTGATCTGCCTATCGCCGTCGGCATGCTGGCCGCCAGCGAACAAATCGAAACCGACCAGCTTGACAATTTCATCATCGTGGGCGAACTCGCGCTAACCGGCGCGGTGCGTCCGTGCAAGGGCGTTTTGCCGGTGGCGTTGCGCGCCCGTGCGGACGGCAAGATCGGCGTGCTCGTTCCGGCGGAAAACGCCGCCGAGGCGGCGGTCGTTGAAGGCCTGCAAGTCATCCCGGTGCAAAATTTGCGCGAGGCTGCCGGCTTTCTCGAAGGCGAAATCAAAATCGCGCCGGCAAAGGTGGATATTGCCAAAATCTTTGATCAAGCGCACGACGACGACCTGGATTTCGCCGAAGTCAAAGGCCAGGAAAACGTAAAACGCGCCCTGGAAATCGCCGCCGCCGGCGGACACAACGTACTGCTCATCGGCCCGCCCGGCACCGGCAAATCCATGCTCGCCAAGCGGCTGCCGACAATTCTGCCGCCGCTGACCCTGGACGAGGCGCTGGAAACGACAAAGATTCACAGCATCGTCGGTTTGCTGGGGCCGGGCCAGGCATTGGTAACGCGACGGCCATTCCGCACACCGCATCACACGGCGAGCGACGCGGGTTTGCTCGGCGGCAACATCAATCCGACGCCGGGCGAAATTTCGCTGGCGCACAACGGCGTGTTGTTTCTGGACGAACTGCCGGAGTTCAAGCGCAGCGTGCTGGAGACCATGCGCCAGCCGCTGGAGGAAGGCCGTGTGACGATTTCCCGCGCGGCGGGCACGATGACTTTCCCGTCGCAATTCATGCTGGTGGCGGCGATGAACCCGACGCCGGACGGGAAAATGCCCGGCGAATCGAAAAGTTCGCCGCGGGAAATTCAGAATTATCTGGGCCGGATTTCGGGGCCGTTGCTGGACCGGATTGATCTGCACGTGGAAGTGCCGCAGGTGAAGTTCCGGGAGATTGCCGGTGACCGCACGGGCGAGACCTCCGCGCAAATCCGCGAGCGTGTCGTCAACGCGCGGAAACGCCAGCAATCACGATTTGCGCACAAGCGGAAAATAACCTGCAACGCGCTCATGGGGCCGAAGGAACTCAAGGACTTCTGCGCGCTGGATGAGGCGACGAAGGAGTTGTTGAAGAACGCGATGGCCGATTTGAATTTGAGCGCCCGGGCCTACGACCGGATTTTGAAAGTGGCGCGGACGATTGCGGATCTGGCCGGGAGTGAGAAAATCACCGCCGACTACATTTCCGAGGCCATTCAATATCGTTCCCTCGACCGGCAGTTATGGACGTGAGGCTGCAAGGAAATGACCTTATGAACTATCGAATGCGCCGTCAGGGGGAGGATTTGGGTGTCTTTACGCTGGAAGAACTGCGGCGCCACCGCGAGTCTGGCGAATTGACCGGCGGCGAATATATCCAAGGAGAAGGGATGCCGGACTGGCAACCGCTGGATCTGGTGCTACAGCAAGGTTATCGCGTCGTGCCTCCACCATTGCCATTGCCAGTTTCCAAAGGCGGCCCGAGCCAGGGCGTCATTTGGCTGATAGTTGCCTGCGGGGTGCTTTTTTTCATCTTCATCGTCGCGCTTTTCGTTTTTAACTTTCAACGCGGTTATCAGTCCGCCATCAATTCCGCCCGGACCCGGAAGAGTTTGAACCAATCGCGTCCGGAGGCGATGACCGCCGCGAGCAAACCGGTGACGTGGACCACCAACACGCTGACCACGCAGGACATACAAAAACGAGGCCGGGAATTTCGCATTCGCCAGTGGCTGGAGGGTTATGAAAAACGAGGCCAGCACAATCCGGCGTGCGATGCCGAGGTGACGCAGTATCTTCAGACGTGGATTGCCCGCAACTACGGCGGCCCGGAAGCAACCAATTCGATTTCCATTGAACGGGTGACCGAACAACTGGCGGCGGACACCAATTGCATTGACCCGCTGGTGTTGACGGTGGTTGCCAATAACAGCCGGCATTCATCGAACATCATTTCCCGGCTTGAACGCGCCTTGGAAGCGTTCCCACAATCGAATCACAAGGCCTATCCGAGGCTTTATGCCACCGTTGTCCTCACCGGACATTTCAGCCATCAACCGGCCCGGGTCGGCGCCCTCGATCGCGCGGCGCTGGAATGGCTGGGAAAATGTTTTGCCGACGGCAGTTTTACTCCCGCCGAACAGCAGGAAATCGCGGACATTTTTGTGAACGGCTGGGGCGACGATTTTTTTAAAAGAAACGGCGCCGCGGTTTGCAAAATCATGCAGGAAGCCGGCCCGGCGTACCAATGGCTCGCCCTGACACTGGAGGGGGAACATCACATCACGGAAGCCTGGAAGACCCGCGGGGATGGTTATGCCAACTCGGTGACGCAGCAAGGCTGGCAGGATTTTCACAGCCATCTTGCCGCCGCCCAAAAATCCCTCACCGAAGCGTGGACCCTGCAGCCCGGCTTTCCTCTGGCGCCTTGCCGCATGATGGCGGTGTCGCTGGGTGAATCCGGCATTGACGAAATGCGCGTCTGGTTTGACCGGACCCTGGCCGCGCAGGTGGACTGTCCCGAAGCGTGGTCGGAAATGCGCTGGGGACTGCGCCCGCGCTGGTATGGCAACGAAACCGCCATGCTGGCTCTGGGCAAAACCGCCATCAACACCGGGCGCTTTGACACGGATGTGCCGCGAAAATTTGTTGATTGTGTTTATGACGTGGAATCCGAAATGCATTTGTCCGCCGGCCATCACATTTACGGGCGCAGTGACGTATGGCCTGATTTGCAGCGCGTCTATGAAGGATACCTTCGCCAGGCGCAACCCTATCCGCAGCGCCTCCGCGAATGGCAAACCGCCTACGCCGTGATTGCCTGCTTCGCCGGGAAATATGACGTGGCCCGAAATCAACTGGAAGCCTTGAATTGGAAACCGCAGCCGGGGATTTTGGCTCAATGGAAGCTCGACGCCACACTCTGGCCGCTCGAAATCGCCGCGCGCACCGGCCCGCTGGGCAAAGAAATTTCCAACGCGGAAACTGCTTACCAAAACAAGGACAAGGATTTCATTGAGGCCTTGAAGCAATACAAAAACTTGAATTCGGCCGCCGGGGCAGACGAACGCACCAGGGAATTTATCCATCGCCGGCTGGCCTCGCTTCAACCGGAACAACCGTCTCTGCAATCTCAATTCATTCTCCCGCAGCCATACCAATCCATTCCCCCGCCGGCCACGAACTGAGTTGTCACTCAAGCCGTGGCCGCTTTTTCCGCCGGCTTTTCCCCGCGCGTTCGGTAGAGCACATCCACCACGTTGCGGAGATATTGCTCGTCGGCGACGCCGTCGGTTGCCTCGGCGGGAAATTCGACCCTGGCCCGGAAATACGCGGCCAGTTCGCCGAACAATTCCACCCGGTCCGCCGGATCAAATTCCTCGCGCCGCAGCAGCGCCTGCAGGACGACATCCGCCTCCGCCGGGGAAATCCGCTGGCGCAGGCGGGCGGCCAGATGCGGATATTGCCGGAGCGAGTTGTATTTGCCGGCCAGCAACTGGTCGAGGTCCGGCTCGGCCACACGCGGGTTCCGGATGACAATCGTGTTGGCTGCGATGTCGCCGAGGCGCTGGCATTTGGGGTTGAGCCAGCAGGTCACGCCGCCGACGAAATAAAAAGCCGGCAACGCATCCACAAATCGCAACAGGTTGCGCACGACAATCTGGTTGAATTGCAGCCGCATTCCCTCCACGTCCACCACCCGCAGCCGGAACAGTTTTTTGCCGACGGTCTGGCCGCGCCAGCGCCACTCAAAAAAAATCCCGTAGCCGATGCTGATGACAAAATAACCGAGCACGTAAAGGGCGGCGGCAAAATTCCCATTGACCAGCTCGAGCAAATCCAGCCCGAAACCCAGCAGCGTCATCGCGGCGCTGATGCACAGCAGGTCAATAAACCAGGCGAAAAACCGCGTCACCGGCCCCGCCAGCAATTGCGAGAAGACGATGCCTTCGGGCGTGCGAATGAAAAGCGAGCTCGTTTTCATTCGTCGGGATTTTCGGGCTCCGGGTTCTGGCTGGCCCCCGACTTCGACAGGAACAGGCAAAGCAAAACCAGTTCAACAGCGCCAAAGCCAATTTTAGCTTCGTAAGGAATGACCGGTTCATGATATTGCGAGAGAAAGGCCTCCACAAACCCCGCCCAGACCAGCAGCACCCCCACACCAAAAATCAGGGTGACCAGGTCGCCCGAAATTTCGCGCAGCCGCGTTCGGAGCGAGGCTCGGCTGCCCCGGCCGATGAGCGCCAGCGCCAGCATCAGCCCGGCTTGGCCGGCGATGAGGATGGCCGGGATTTCCACCACGCCATGCGGCATCAGCCAGCCGAGGAGGAATTTTGTTTGTCCGGCGAGGATGTAATCCACCGCGACCGCGCCCAGAATCACCCCGTTGTAAAACAGCATGATGATGGTGCCGACGCCCCACGTCATGCCGAGCGCCAGGGTGAAGATGGAAACTTTTGTGTTATGCGTCATCAATTCCAACGAGAACGTGGTCTTGAACCCCGCCAGCCGGTCGTGCGTGGCCTTTTCCTCCTCGGCGACGCGCTTGGCCGGATCCTGGAGCAGATGAGAAAACGGCATCAGCGCCGGCCTGGCCTCCGGGTCGAAGGCGATGGCCAGTCCGCCAAACGCGCAGCCGGCCATCGTGATCGCCACGGAAAGATAAAATACCCGGACGTGGCGGCGGAACGTCCGGGGCAGCGTTTGAAAAAACCATTTCAACGGGAAGATCCGGCGCTGCTTATCGCGGGTTTCGTGGATTTCCCCGTAGGAACGCGCGACCAGATTTTCCAGGTACCGCCGGGTTTCCGGTTCCGAGGACAAGGTGGTGATTTTGGCGAGGTCGGCGGCCGTGCGCTCGTAAAGATGGTGAAAGAGCTGCAACTGGGAGAGTGTCATCCGCAGGTCCGGCTCCGCTTCCAGCCGGTCCAGCATCCGCTCGAGTTCGGACCAGAAAGGCCGTTCGACGGCAATGAAACGCTGCAGGTCAACAATCATATCGGGCCGTGATGCGTGATGCGTGATGCGTGAGACATGCGGACAGGGGCTAAATTCAGTTCAAGTTTCACGGATCACTCCTCACGTTTCATGTTCATATCAACTGTCTTTGTTTCACGCTCAGGTATTGCGAGACCAGTTCGGCGCTCAAACGCTCTTGGTTGAGCAGCGAAAATTGGACCCCGCGCCGCTGCAGCACTTTCTGCAATTCGCGCAGTTTGTGCCACTGCAAATGGCCGCCAAGCCGGCCGTACAAATCATCCGGGCGCGCCACGTCCGGGTCCGTGAAGAGCGGCCCCACGTTCGGCATTTGCAGCATATTCACCAGCACCAGGTGCTGCCGCCGGATCAAATCCACGTTGCGGACAAAGCTTTCCGCCAGCGCCGGATCATCCAGCGCGGTCAGGAACACCAGCAGCGCGCGCCGCCGCAACCGCAGCCGGATGAATGTGCATAATTCGTCAAAATCCGGCGTGGCGATTTTCGATTCCAGGGTATAGAGCGCGTCGCGGCAGGCGCTGTAATGGGCGTGGCCGTTTTTGGCGCGCACGAATTTTTCCACCCTGTCCGTGAACGTCAGTAATCCGAAGAAATCACCCTGCTGTTCCGCCGCCAGCCCGAGCACCAGCGCGGCGGTCACGAAACGCTCCAAGACACTTGCCGAGGGGCGAGCGTCGAGGGTCGAGGGCAAAAGCCGGGCGTCCGGCTCTCGACTCTCGACTCTTGACTCTCGACCTGTCATGCGGGCGCTCAACCGCGAGGCGTCCACGATCACATAAACTTCCTGCGTCCGCTCGATTTGAAAGACCTTCGTGATCGGTTTGCCCCGCCGGGCGGTCGCCTTCCAGTGGATTTCGCTGTAGTCATCGCCCGGAATGTATTCGCGCAGCTTTTCAAAGTCGCGGCCCTTGCCGACCTGCCGCTGCGCATGCACGCCAAAGACGCCCCGGTTCAAAAACAGCGCCGCGAGATTTTTCCGCTCGTTGAGCAGGTTGGGATAAACGCGGATTTCCGACTGCACCGGAAGGGTTTTGCGCACGCTCCAAAATCCGAAGGGGGAACTGCCTTCAATGTAAGCCGCGTCAAACCGGTAATTGCCGCGCTTGAGCGGCGTGCAAGGCCAGGCCAGTCGCGACCATTCGCTTTGCGCGGGCAAAAGGGCGGCCAGGGTTTCCGACGCGGTCTGGATTTCGCGCGGCCAGGCCAGCGCGACCCGCAAAGTGCGCTGCCGTTGCCGTTCGTTGCGGATGCGCAATTCCAGCTTTGCCTCGCGGTCCTTGGACATGCGCGCGACGGCGGGCAGTTCCACGCCGATGCCGGCCAGGCTTTGACGCGCTCCGAGGGCATCGGCCAGCGCCACCGACAGCAGCCCGCCGATGCACAGCAGGGAAACGTCCGCTGCCGCCGGCGCCACCGCGCCGAGCAGGGCGAAGGGCAGCACCACCATCGCCACCCAAAACAATAATCTGGTGCGGGGAACGATCATCGCGGCACGGCGATCTGTTGCAGAATTTGCTGGATCACTTCCGGCACGGTCAGGCCTTCGATTTCAAATTCCGGCCGGAGAATCAACCGGTGTTCGAGCACCGGCGGCGTCATCAGCTTGATGTCGTCGGGCGTGACAAAATCACGTCCGGACATGGCGGCATAGGCGCGCGAAGCCATGATGAGCGATTGCGTGGCGCGCGGTCCCCCGCCCACCAGGATGCTTTCGTGCTGGCGCGAGGCGCGGACAATGTCCACCAGATAGCCAACCAGCTCGTCGCGCATGACGATGGCGGCGAGTCCTTCGCGCAATGCGGACAGGTCCTGGGTTCTGATGACGGGCTGGACGCCACCCTGCGCCAGCACCGTTTCCGGAGCATCCTTCGTCATCGTGCGCTGGGCGAGCGACAATTCCTCGGCGCGGTCCGGGGCTTTCATCGTGATTTTGAGCATGAACCGGTCCTTCTGCGCCTCGGGCAGCGGATATGTGCCTTCGTATTCAATCGGGTTTTGCGTGGCGAACACGGTGAAATTCGGCGGCAGCGGATGGGTTTCGCGGTCAATCGTCACCATCCGCTCCTGCATGGCCTGGAGCAGCGCGGATTGCGTCTTGGCCGGCGCGCGGTTGATTTCATCGGCCAGCAAAAACGAGGTGAAGATGGGACCTTTGATGAGCGAGAATTCATTGCGTTGCAGGTTGAAAACGTTCGTGCCGGTGATGTCGGCGGGCATCAGGTCGGGCGTGAACTGGATGCGGGCGAAGTCGGCGCCGAGCACGTGCGCCAGCGTGCGCACCAGCAGGGTTTTGGCGACGCCCGGCACGCCCTCGATCAGCGCGTGGTTGCCGGTGAAGATGGCGATGAGCGCCTTTTCGATGACGTCGTGCTGGCCGATGATGACCTTGCCGGTTTCCGACCGCGCCTGCGCGAGGACTTCCTTGAGTTGTTCAGTATTCATGATTTTGGTGGTGTGTTGCGGGTTCCTAGTATGGAGCAGATTTTTTTGTAGGTTTCGACCGGATGGCGGTCTTTCGGCAGGCGGGAATTTTCCGCCGTAATAACCGATTCGGCTTGTTGCGCCCGCGTACCGGGATGCCGGGCGGCAAACGCCGCCGACTTTTTCCATTCGGCGAAACAGATTGACAACAGGTCGCGCGGGGCAATGCTGCGGCGCAGGAGGTTGACGAACCCCGACGCCGCGTCTTTTCCGGCCACGCAAACCTGCTGTTCCTGATCCGCCTGCGGCGGGACGAGACTCAGCGAGTTTTTCCAGATGAACAACCCCGCCAGCAAAATCAGCCCCGCCGCCAGCCCGTGCAAACGGTATTTGCGCATCAACGCGGCCACGCCGGAGGTTTCCACGATGCCAAAATGCGCCTCGTCAAAAACGACCTTCCGGTTTGCGCCGACCAGCCACGCCAGCAAATCGGCATGCCGGTCTTTGGTCATGGCCTCGTTGCTGACAAAATAGGAATCGGTGGCCATGACGACCGAGCCTTTGCCGAACTGGCGCTCGATGAGCACCGCGTTGGTGCCGCGGGTGTAGATGACGCGCCAGGCGCTGTCGAGGTTGGTGAAAACGACACCGCTGTGCCAGTCGAGTGCGCGCGGCAGCGGCAGATCCGTTTTGTTCAACACCCGCGCCGGTTCGTAAACGTCGCCGGCCTGCGCCAGCTTTTGGAAATCCGTGTGAAAACCCCAGCGTTCCCCCATCTGAATCCCCCGGTCCTCTTCGTTTTTTTTCTTTTTTTTCACCGGTTTGTCCGGCGTCATCTTTTCGTCCTTTGGTTGCGCCGAGGTTACGGCATTGGTTTCGTCCTCGTCATAATGGTGAAATTCATATGAGCCGGTTTGCGGGGAAAACGTGATGACCAGCCGGCCGCCGCGGGCCAGAAACCTTTCGATCTCGTGAAACGAATCCTTTGGCATCCAGCCCCATTCGTAGCGCGACGCGGCAAGGTGCAGGTAAACCGTGCGCGGCTCCTCCGGCAGGCGGTCCGAGGCGCTGAAATCGCGGCGCACGGAAACGCCCGGCACCCGGCCGAGGCTTTCGTATAACGCCATCGTGCCGAGCGGATCGGAACGCAACGAGGAATACGCCGGATAAACGTCCCCCACCTCGAACCGGAGCTGGAAAAGCTGGACGATGCCAAAGGCGAACGCCGCCGCACAGCCGAGCAGGAGGACGATGGGAAAATACTTTTTCATCCGGCGGCCTTCATCCTTTCCACACCGGCGGCGAACCGGTCCACCAGCTCATGGTCAGCCTCATGCGTGCCGTACCAGATGCGCTCAAACGACAGCAGGTTGTCGCTGAAAACCGACAGCAAATCGGGAAACGAATGTCCCCGCCGGCGCAGTTCGCGTTCGTAATCGCGGTTGGACTTGAACCGCGCGATGCTGATCAGGTTGCGCGCGGCCAGGTGCGAAAGGCTGGCCAGGTAGAACGCGCGCATGGCCAGGCGAAACTCGCCGCGTTCGAGCAGTTCGCGGGCCAGCATCATCCAGCCGTCCTCCGGCAACTGGTCGGCATGCACATTTTCATCGGCAATGTCCGGCGACGGCTGGATCGGTTCGCCGGCGATGGCGGCAGGTGACCGGCGGTCACGCCAGGTGCGATAAAGGAAGACCGCCAGCGCGGCCAGCAGCACGGCCACCAGCCCGTAAAGCAAAATTTGCAACGTCATGATCCAGCCGTAACCGGAGCCGCCTGAAACGGAATCCGGGTGCCTACGCGGGAACAGTTTTTCAAGGACATCCAACAGCCAGTCCCAGGCCGCCTTCACCCACTTGCGAATCATGTCCCCGACCTTTTCCAGAAACCTGCCGATCACGCCTTTCTCGGATTCCGGCTCGGCGATTTTCTCGCGGGGCATCCGCCAGGTGTATTTGTTTTCACGGATGGTCTGGTTGATGGCGCGGTCCAGGTCCGCCGGCGAGACCGGCGACGAAACCGGCTGGCTGGCCGGCAGTGTGGCGGGCGGCGCGTTGGCCGCCCGGGCCGGGGCCGCGCCCAGAAGCAAAAGCAAAAGCGCCAGCGTGGCGGCCACGGGGGGCGAAGAAACAGCGCAGGCATTCAGTTCCGCCCGCAAATCCTCGCCCGATTTCAGCGACTCGCCGTAAAAACAGCGCAGGGCATAGAGGGTTTTCAAAATCGGGTCCACGCACAGGTAGGTCAGGGCGGCCATCGCGGCAAAAAAGGTTGTGTTCAACAGGCTGAACGTGCTCCGGGTGAAAACTGATTCGATGCCGAACAGCATTTTGATCAAATGCGGCAGCATCAAGCCCGTCACCACCCAGTTCAGAAACACAAAAAAACCGAACCCGGCCATGATGGCCAGAACCAGATGGTTTTGTCCCGGCCAGAGAGTCGCCTGCTTCCAGGATTTTTTTAAAAGGGTTGCCGTCCCGTCGGAACTGCCGGTGTCCAGCGCAGTGGCATTCTGGTAAAACGCATAGGCCCAGGCCGCCGGCAGCATGGGGATGAGCGAAAGCGGAAGCACGAACAGGCCGGACGATTGCACGATGGCCTGTGTCAAAAATATGCGCCCGCAGCGGCGGACGTTCCAATGCGGCGCCGGTTCAGCGGCGAGGTGCGCCCGCAGCCGCCGCGCAAAAATGACCTGCCAGAACTTCATCCAAAGAAACAACCCGGTCACGCCCAGCGCGGAGTCAGCCAGATGCTGGCTCGCGAACGGGCTGCGGCTCATGTCCGCCCAGAAATAAAGCAGCCCCAGCACAAACGGAATCGCGCCCAGATAATAAACCGCCAGGGTGGCGGCCGGCGCGGTTCGCAGCAAATGTGTGGCCTCTTCGATGAGGTCGAAGGCCATCTTGCCTTGTTGCCGGCGCACGCGTTTCATTTTTCAATTCAAAGCTCGAGGTTCAAGGTTCAAAGTTAAATCGCGCGGCGGTGCTGCCGCCGATCTTGAACTTTGAACTCATTCCTTGTCCAGCCAGGGGACCCGCCAGACGGTTCCTTCGTGGAACGACGTTGGCACTTTCAATAAAGCTTCACCAATCAAAAAAAAGAAAAACCAGGCGGTTAAAACGCCGATGGCGCACTGGGCGAAACGCAGGATTTGTGCGAACGCCGGCCGCTGCATCAGCTTTCGGCGCGTCAATTTTTTCAGGCAGGCGGCACAGACGACCCGGTCTTCGTGCTCGGTAATGCACTCGCGGCAGAAACATTGCCGGCACTCCGGGCAGCGGGCCACGGCTTCGCGGAGGGCATGGTTGAAACAACGCTGATGGGCCAGATTTTGCATGGTTCAGCGCGGGGTTGATTCAGGCCAGGCGGGGCGGTGCAGGGGGATTGTCCGCGGCCGGAGACGGGGGCGCGGTGCTGCCGGGGGCGACGGAACCGCCGGCAAACGACTGCGCCAGCCCTTGCATGCGCGCGGAGAGTTCCCCGGGTGGAGGCTGGCTGCCTTGGGCGGCGGTGATGAGCGGCCGGATCCGGTCGAGCACCTTGCGCGCGCGGCGCACCCGGTTGAGCGAAGACAGTTCCTCGGTTTGCACAGCCGTGCGCAGATAACAGGTGCAGGTCGGTCCGAGCATATTGTTGATCAACAAGGGCACGGCGAAAATGACCGTGAAAACTGCCCAGGCGATGCTCGCGGCTGCGTTTCCTTTCGGGAGGGGGAACAAATTGGTCGCCAGGCCAACCAGACAAATCACAAGCGGCACGAGCAGCACACCATTCAAAACCACGCGGCGTTTGGTGGCGACAATGGTAACGGCCTGGATGTCGCGAAAGTAAAACCGTTTGTAGCTTTCCGTGTAACCACTGGAGTCAATGCGAAGCAAATGGTCCTTGCCCTGCCACAGGCAGGAGCGGGACACGGAAACGGCGCCAAAGGCCGTTCGGGACCGGGCGCGGGTTAATCGCTGATATTCTTTCTCGGGCATGGGTCAGAAACGGTAATGGGTGGCCAAGACAAAAAAAAGCAAACCCCACCCGGCCATTTGCATCAAGGCCAGGACAATGGCGGCGACGCAACGGATTTTGGTCCGATGCACGATGCTGCGAGGCGCGTTCCAATAGCGGATGGCCACAAACAAGGCCACCGGTGCGGTGACGATGGTGAAATAAAAAATCAGCATCGGATAAACCGCCAACGACAGGGCAATGCCGTCGTAAAGCGTGCGCTGATCTTCCAGGCTTTTGATTTTGCCCTTGGTTTTTCCCGTTTCCAGACAGGCCGGACAAAAATGCTGTCCGTTGAGTTCGCAGTCACACAAGGCGCAGAGGAAACGGCCGCAACCCTGGCAGGGCAGGACCGCCTTCTTTTGCGGATGATAAAAGCAACTGGACTCGCCTTCGACCATGATGGTTTCGCCGCTTTGACCGGGATTGAAGCGGCGAAACAGGGCGGGAAATACTTCGACCCGCAGGGGCACACCGCAAGCCGGGCAGGGCGACAATTCGGGCTGGTTGAAAACCCCGTCCAACAGCCAGGCCTGGCATTTGGGGCACTGAACCAGCGACGTGTTCATGGGTTATTTAAAAACCACGCGCGTGTTGCAAATGCGATCATGCAAAGTGCGTTTCTGGCTGTCAAAGGCGGCAATGATGAAGCCGATCATACAAACCATGGAGCTGAGAATCTTTCCAAAATACCGGCCAAAGGCGCGCGCATACGAAACCCGCCCGCCATCCTCTGTCACGACTTTGATTTTACAGGCCATTTTGCCCAGCGTTGCCCCATACTTGCCGATGAGCACCACCTCGTAGGAAATGCCGATGGCCAGTTGAATGGCCATCAAAACCAGTTGCAACACCAGGGCGCCCTTGGGTTTCACTCCGATGGCCTGACTCGCGCTCAGTCCGGCAATCATTCCGATGCAGACATTCACCGCGCCCAGAATCAGGCCGTCCAGGAAGACCGCGGCAAAGCGCGTCCAAAACCCGGCGTAATTCAGTTCGCCGGTATTGATCGGCGCGCCTTCAGCGAGTTTTTGCAGGAAGACCGGTTTGCAATTGACGCAGATGTAAACCCCACCCAAAGCTCCGCCATGATGAATCATATCCTGGGTCGGAAACATTTTGCCGCATTCGGCGCAAACCGCTTCCACCGTTTCCCCGGAAGCCGGGCCGGGACTGCCGCCGAGCGGCAAACCGGACGGGGGCGGCCCGCCTCCGGCTTCCCGCTGGGGCATCCATCCCGCCATGCCTTCGCGCCATACCAGCGTGTCGGGCTGGATTTTCCCGCTGCGCACCAGTTCCTCGAACTGCGCGTCATTCACCGGGCCGGTTTGTTGTCCTTGATCAACGTAATACCAGTTCATGTTTGGGTTTTGAAGATGCGTTAATATTGGTCGGCGGCTGCTCGACTTGGTTTGCGGAAAAAATGCAGATATAAGGTGGAAATGGCAAAATAAATCTGTCAGCAGCAATCCAAACCGCCGGCACGACGGGCAGTGGCGGATGTGAAAATGTTCAAAGAATTTGTCATCCCGGATTGTCTTGAAGTGGCGCGCACGATTGCCGACCTGGCCTGCTCGGGAAAAATCCTGAGCGACCACATTTTCGAGGCGATTTAATACCGTTCCCTCGACCGGCAGTTGTGGAGTTAACAAAACAGAAGGCAAGGTGATGCGATTGGCTTAATTTGCATGTTTTAGGTTGGAGTGGGTGAAGGGAACCGAACGTTCTAGCCATAGTAAGGAATATCAAGTTTGCCAGCTACGAAGCAGAGCATGGCGGTCTGATATTCAACAGAGCAATAGCCTCGGGCCTTGCGTTTGGTTGCCGAGAACAAACTGTTGAGTCCTTCCAAGAAAACCGTTGTCAGCCCTTTCCGCCAGTGGGCCAAGATGCCTTCCAGATGTCTCTCTACCATGTCGGCGGCTTTGCGCATCGGCTCCAATAATGGCCGTTGACATCGTGACGATGCTGTGTCATAAAGCGTCTTGACAATATTAGTCAAGACACATGCAGGACAAAAAATCCAGCTTCGGTGAATTCATTCGCAAGATGCGGCAAACCCGGGGAGAACCGCTTCGCGTTGTTGCGGCGGCTGTCGGAATCGATTCAACTCTTCTGAGCAAGCTGGAGCACGGCGACCGTTTTCCCACCGGGGCGCAGATTTCAAAGTTTGCGAAGTTCTTCAAACTTCCCGAACAGGAAGTGACAGGCCGGGTAATTGCGGACAAAGTGACTTCTGAATACGACGACGAAGCCGCCTTGCATGCGGCGCATATTCTTATAGAGCGGGCCGCGCCTTACAAAACGAACAACTCAAAATGACAAACAAGAAATCTTTTTCAAAAAACGGACTGTCACATCTTGAGAGCCAAATCATCCAGGCTGACAGCATCGAAGCCATCAAAGACCTTCCCAGTCGTAGCATTGACCTAATCCTCAGCGATATTCCCTACGGTATTGCAACGGCTGAATGGGACGTGCTGCATGATAACAGCAATTCTGCACTATTGGGCACAAGCCCCGCGCAACAAAAAGCAGGTGCTATTTTCAAAAGCAGAGGAAAGCCGATTAACGGGTGGTCCGAAGCTGATCGGGCAATCCCACGCGAGTATTATGAATGGTGTTCCAAGTGGACTGGCCAGTGGTTGCGTGTTCTCAAACCCGGCGGGTCTGCGATTGTATTCGCTGGCAGGCGATTGGCGCATCGTTGCGTGTGTGCGATGGAAGATGCTGGTTTCAGCTACAAGGATTCGCTTGCTTGGCTGAGAGAACGCGCGCCACACCGCGCACAACGGCTGAGTGTCGTGTTTGAACGGCGGGGCGACCAAGAAAAAGCAGAAAAGTGGGAAGGCTGGAGGATTGGAAACTTGCGGCCCACATTCGAGCCGATTCTCTGGTTCGTGAAGCCCTACAAAATTGGGACGACAATCGCTGATAACGTCATGTCTGCGTCCTTGGGTGCATTTAATGAGCCGGCCTTCGCGAAATATGCTGGCAGCCCCGACAACGTGATTACCTGCGGATTCTCTCCGGGCGAGGCCGGTCTTCATCCGACTCAGAAGCCTGTCAAACTGATGCAGGCGCTGATCGAACTTACCACGCAAAAAGGACAGATTGTTTTAGACCCGTTCTGCGGCAGCGGCACAACGCTCGCGGCTGCCCGGAATGTAGAAAGGCGCTGCTTGGGATTTGAAAGCAACATTGAATTCGTCGAAATCGCGCGGAGGCGTTTGGAGGAAGATTTATTCGCAGCCGTCAAACCAGGCCTGTAATTCTGTTGTCTGAAACTTTGCTAATGTCGGCGATTCTGTTTTCGATGTTGTGCCCACCTCCAGGCTATTTTATCTGTTTCTTTTTTAGAATCCGGAATTGTTTGGGCCATGATGAGGGGGGAAGAAGACAGATATTGGTCTTGCTCGCGAACGCACATTTACCGGCAATTCCATTATTTGCACAAATGTCCGGGTTGGTGTGGCGGCAACCAAACGTCTGCTTCTCCGTGTCAAGCGGACGAAGCGGTTCGTAGGGCGCATTTGGATTTCTTTTCATGCCTTCATCGTCATTCGATTCGAGTGTAGGCGGGCATACCATCTGCATCAATTCAAATTGCGTTAACGTTCATGCCTTCACGTAAATCTCATTTCTCTTTTCGGCAAAATGGCGAGTTGCCTCGTGCGGACGAAATCCTGTCGCTAAATTAGCGACACTGCCAAGCCATTTTCAAACGCCGGATGGACGCCGCCAGCGCCAGGCCAGCCGGCGCTTCGTCTGCGAAGTCAGCTTGAAATTCTCTGAAATCCGCAGGCCTTCCACCCAAAAAATTTCACGATTCTCCGCTGCCGCCACCGTCAATTCCCGCCGCCGGGCGCGCGGAATTTTCCGGTTTGTGAACAAATTCTGGAGTTTCACCGGCGACTTCAGGCCAATCGGTTGAAACCGGTCGCCCGGACGCCAGTGGCGCAATATGATTTTGCCACCCACCTCGTCCGCGTCAAAAAATTCACACGCTTTCCGTCCGGGTGGCCGGGCAAAATTTGCCCCCGCTTGGAGCCGCCAGCCAAAACGCACGCCATCAAATTCCGCCTCCCCCGTCCTGCCCGCCAGGTTTATGACGGTTTCGGTCGCGTTGAACCCGCTGGCCGCGCGTTTCTCGCAGTCAAGTTTTCCGCCTGCATCCCGCGCGACAGACACGTTTGCACTGACGCTGACAAATTTTCCCGGCGATTCGCGAAGTTGCTTGATCAGTTCAAAATCCGGCGTGACGCCAAGCTCCGTCAATTGCAATTGCAAAACCCTCCGCTGGACCGCGACAGGCAAGCTGGCAAAACTGTAGGAGACGACGTGCTTGTCTCGCCGTAGCCGGGTGTAGGCGGAAGGACTCTCTAATTTTCCGCCTTCCGCCTTCCGCCTTCCGCTTTTGATTTGAGCCTCGTCACCTCGGCTCCTACAACCAATCTCCAGCCATCGCCGCGCGATTTCACCAACCAAATCCGCTTCCGCGCCGACGATTTCCATGAGCCGCAAAACCGTTTTCGCCAGGGCGGGCTGGTAGTGACGCAGCAGCAGCGGCAATAATTCGTTGCGCACGCGATTGCGCGGCGCGTCGAGCGTCGCGTTTGTCGCATCATCGCGAAAACGGATTTTGTTTTCGCGGACGAACCCGCGCAGTTCGGCTTTGGTCGCGTCGAGCAACGGACGAACAAGCATGATTTTTGAATCCACCGGCGACAGCGACCGCCATTTCATTCCCGCCAGGCCTTCGCCGCCCGCGCCGCGCAAGACGCGCAGAAAGAAAAGTTCCACCTGGTCGTCCGCGTGATGCGCCAGGGCCACGACGCGGATTTTGCGCTCCCTCGACACACGCGCAAAAAAATCATGACGCAATTTTCGCGCGGCCATTTCGATGGACAACTTTGATTTTTGCGCAAATTCCTTCACGTTTGCCCGTGTGGTCACAAAGGGCAGCTTCATCGCGGCAGCGGTTTGACGGACGAGCCGTTCGTCGGCGTCGCTGCTCCGCCCCCGCAACCGGTGATTGAAATGCGCGACGGTCAGTTTCCATCGGTGGCGGGATGAAAGTTCGTGGAGGAAATGAAGCAGGGCCATGGAATCCAGCCCGCCGGAGACGGCCACCAATACCGCCGGCCCGCGTTTGAGGAGGCAGCGATTTTGGATGTTTTCTTCAACGCGCTGGAGCAAATCGGTCACACGCCCATGCTACTTCATCCCGGCAACGGAGCAAGACCGGCGGCGTTTCAAGGCAACCGGCGGATGCGATAAAACCGCTGCGGGTCGGGACCGATGTTGTTGGTGATGGTGGCGATGCTGTTGGTCGCGTTGATTGCGGCGCCCAGATTCACCCAGTTGGTT
>Ga0182027_10006795_pt1 | contig 17025 bp, 15 predicted proteins | sample 712E1DmetaG_FD_121300 | JGI IMG/M metagenome (GOLD analysis project Ga0182027, IMG submission 121300) | Permafrost microbial communities from Stordalen Mire, Sweden - 712E1D metaG (Illumina Assembly) | ecosystem: Environmental > Terrestrial > Soil > Wetlands > Permafrost | place: Sweden... | reverse complement strand
CGTGAGCGCATCGTATTGCAATAGGAATGGTGATGAGCGCCAGCCCGAGAAAGTTGCTTTTATCAATCCTTTTCATCTGGTCAATAGAACAAAATTGTCGTATCCAACGGTCATAGAGAAGCAAACAAAAACAAAATACGAATGCAGCGCCTATAAAGACGCTGCGCACGATAATTGAAAATGAACCGGGGGCTCCAGCGGCGGCCAGAAAAGCGCTTACAATCAATATTCTGTTTGATGGAATTTTCATGCAATAGTAAATGCGCGAGGATTGCAGTGCAAAAATAGTATTAATTTATTTTGTCACTTTGTAGTATATAATCTTAAAAACATTTTGTCCAGATCACTATTTTCACTTTGGATAATGACAGACAACGCCATTAAATGTATAATGACGGATGATGACGAACATTAAAACAATATCACTTGTCGTTCCCTGCTATAATGAGGAGGAAACGCTTGCCGCGTTTTACGAACGGGTGAATGCTCTTTCGGTTTCATTGGACCGTTTGGTATTTGAATTCATTTTTGTCAATGATGGAAGCACCGATAAAACCGCATATTTCCTCAACAACCTCGCCAAAAACGACACCCGTATACGGGTTTTGCATCTTGCGCAGAACCGGGGACACCAGATTGCAATTACAGCCGGCCTTGATTTCGCGCAGGGCAATATGGTTGTTACGATTGACGCGGACTTACAGGACCCGCCTGAAATAATACGCGATATGCTGGCAAGAGTCGAAGAAGGTTTTGACATTGTGCATGCGCAGCGCATATATCGTGACGGGGAGTCATGGTTCAAAATTGTCACGGCGCGCCTTTTTTACAAATTATTGCGTATTTTCAGCGACACGCCTATTCTTAATGAATGCGGAGATTTTCGCGCTATTACACGTCCGGTGCTGGAGGCCTCCATCGCCTTCAGGACTCCCTACAGGTTTTTGCGCGGAATGTTCGTGCGGTTGGGGTTCAGACAAGCGACGGTCAGCTATCAACGCAATGCCCGAATTTCAGGCACGACAAAATATTCTTTTATCAAAATGCTTAATCTGGCCGTTGACGCCATGCTCGGTTTTTCCGCCGCGCCAATCCGGATTATTTCGATGCTCTCGATAGTGCTTTGGTTGTTCAGTTTCGGCTATATCGTGCGTGCGCTTTTTGATCATTTTATCCTGCACACTACCGTTACAGGCTGGACTTCAATTGTGATTTTGTTGTTTTTTTTCACGGGTCTGATACTTTTTTGTCTTGCGATCATTGGCGCCTATGTTGGACGTATATTTACTCAAGGCCAGAACCAACCGCTTTACTGGCTTGCAGACGCGCGTAATCTGGACAGGAGCGGTATAAGTAAACGTGCGGAAACAATAGGCGAAGTGCGCCTGGTCCAGAACATGCTTGATAGCGGCAAAAGCACTTAAAGGAAAGCGCCGGTGGCTAACAATCTTGATCGGACGGACAGAGAACGGAATTTTCATGACCGGTTTGCCGCTACCATTGATCCTGCTTCAATAAATATTGAAGGAATGTTCGAAAGTTCTACCGCTCCGGAAAATCGGTTCATTCTTGCACGAACGGGGGACCTGAACGGGAAAACTATACTTGATCTGGGATGCGGCGCGGGTGAAAGCAGCGTATTTTTTGCACGCAAAGGCGCTCACTGCTACGCAGCCGATTGTTCTCAAGGCATGATAGCTTTAACACGGAAACTCGCAGCGCTTCACGGCGTTGAAATTATTGCCTGTCTGACTGATGCCGGAGAGTTGCCATTTGAAAATAACATCTTTGACATTGTCTATGCCGCGAACCTTCTTCACCATGTTGACGTTCAAAAAACGCTCAGGGAAATATATCGCGTGCTCAAGCCCGGAGGAAAAGCGTGCACGTGGGACCCGCTTCGCCATAATCCCTTAATCAACCTTTATCGGCTGATGGCGACCGATGTGCGCACTCCTGACGAACATCCGCTTGACATAAGCATTATCGGCGAAGCGCAAAAAATGTTTACGCATGTTGTTTTTGATACGTTCTGGCTGGCGACTCTTTGGTTGTTATGCCGGTTTTATCTGGTTGAACATGTCGACCCCAACCATGAACCTTACTGGAGGAAGATACACACGGAGGAACCGCGTTTGCGCAAGACCTATCTTCGGCTGGAAAAAATCGATACGCTTTTGAAAAAAATACCTCTGTTAAAAAAATATGCCTGGAACATTGTTGTTGTAGCGGAAAAATAAATGGAACAAAAAAAACATGTATTTTATCACGAATAGGTGGTACAATAAAACGTCATTTAGATGTCCGGTTTTCTTCATCAGGCAGTATCTATGAATCGAAGCGCAGGGATATTTCTCCACCCGACTTCTTTGCCGTCCCCTTTCGGCATTGGAGACCTTGGAGGTTCGGCATTTGAGTGGATTTCAACGTTACGGAAATGCGACCAAAGCTTCTGGCAAATGTGCCCGCTTGGTCCGACCGGATACGGCGATTCGCCCTATCAATGTCTGTCATCATTTGCGGGAAATACTCTTCTCATTTCACCGGTCAAGCTGATGGAAGACGGACTGCTGACGAGATCGGACATTGAATCCTATCCGGCGCTGTCCGATGAACATGTTGATTATCAGGCAGTTGACAAAGAAAAGGAGAATATTTTCAGAAAAGCCTACGAACGGTTTAACGACTCGGATGAATTTTCGGCATTTTGCGACCGGGAAAAATACTGGCTCGACGATTATGCTCTCTATAAGGTCATTAAAAACAGCATCGGTCAAAAGGCCTGGAACGAATGGGACATCCCCTTGAAGCTACGCTATCCGGCGGCATTGAGTACGGTAAAACAATTTGAATATTTAGAGATCCGCTTTCATAAATTCCTGCAATTCATGTTCCATCGTCAATGGAACCAGTTGAAAGCGTTCGCAAATAGCCAGGGTATAAAGATCATCGGTGACGTTCCCGTGTATGTGGCGCTTGACAGCGCGGATGCCTGGTCGTCACCCGATTACTTTGAATTCGATGAGAACTGCAATCCGATTCGTGTGGCGGGAGTTCCCCCGGATTACTTCAGCATTACCGGACAGCTCTGGGGAAATCCGTTGTATAAATGGGAATTCATGAAGGAAGAAGGCTATACTTGGTGGATTTCACGGATAAGAAAAACATTGGGATTTGTCGACGTCATCCGCCTCGACCACTTCCGGGGGTTTGAATCGTTTTGGGCCGTTCCTGCCGGAAGACCCGATGCCGTCCAGGGAGAATGGGTGCCTGGCCCTGGGATTGATTTTTTTAATCATGTACGAAGCGCATTAGGTGAGTTGCCGCTCATTGCAGAAGATCTCGGCAACATTACTCCGCAAGTAATAGGCCTAAGGATCGCTGCCGGAATTCCGGGCATGAAAGTCCTGCAATTCGCCTTTGACGGAGATCCCACAAACTGGCACCTTCCTTATAATATCATTCCGGAAGATATCGTGTATACGGGGACACATGATAACGATACGACGAGCGGCTGGTTTTCGCATTTATCGGAAGAGGAGAAGCTTCTCGTGTTGGAGTATTGTGGCTGTCAGGAGACCGATGTAGTGGAAAATCTGCTGAGGACCGCCTATGCCACACCCGCAAACCTGTGCATCGTTCCGCTTCAGGACGTTCTCGAACTCGATTCATCACACCGAATGAATACGCCGGGGAAAACAGACGGCAACTGGCAGTGGCGCTGCACGATGCATCTATTGACACAAGAGCAGGACAAATTGGAATTGGTCAGGAATTTTGCCAGGATTTACGGGCGCGTTCCCGTGCGAAAAACGCCGGTTTAATATCAGGTCGGCTTCCGCCGGTCTTTGTTGTTGTTGGATAATTCGTAATGAACCGTATGGATTTCTATTGTGTCCGCGTCAAGCTCAAAGGTTGAAAGAACATTTTGGATTTTTTGGAGCTCTTCTGAACCGTTTCCCAAGTTTTTGAGAAGCTCAACCTGTTTCTTGATCTCTAATAGTTTTTTCAGCAAGTCCATTGATAGATCGTTGCAATAATCGGTGAGCTCTTTCATTTCCTCTTTTTCCCTGAACCTTATTTTGGCGGTTATTTTGCCTTCTCTCAACAACCGGGCCCAATGCTCGAGCTTGTAAACGGGAACGGCATATTTTCTGGATGAATACAGACCTATGCCGCCGGCCAACAGTAAGTTGACAAGTGCGCTTATTAGAAGGCTGGGAAGGATAATAAAAATAATGTTTTCTTTTGTTAGGTTTGCCAATTGGTCCATTTGATAAAGGAGCACGCTTTTATATTTCAGATAATAGACGAGAAGAAGCGACCCCGAGCTGATAAAAGTGGCAATAAGGACCGTACAAACGATTTTAAACATTAAACGCAACTGCAATGATTTTTTAATGAAAAAATTTCCCAATGGTTTCCGGACAAATTGCCCTTTCATAACGTCACCTTTTTGCTGAAGTTTAATTCCACTTTATTATACCATGTTTTTTGAAATATGTGTAAATATATGAAATTTCCAAAGCATAGACTACGTTTATTTAGAACCATAGAAATAATTTCAACACTAATTAGCTTCTGTGGGCGAATTATATACGCCTGCCTGCGTTGCCGCTTCGGCAGACAGGCGGTAGGCAGGCGGTAGGCAGGCATTTAGCATAGATAATTACCCGTACAGAACCTTATCCACCTTGTGAGTTAGGTGGATATTTTTGATAAAGAGCATGCCAGTCTTTGTCCGATCATGATAAAAATATGCTTTAAAGTAATTAAATATGCCAAAATTAAACGGTGTAGTTTATAATAAGAAGGCACCCGGAAAAAGGGGTTTATGAAAATGTTTCTAAGTTCGTGCATTATGACGCGCCTGAAGTGCTTAATTATTTCAATTATTATTGTTTCGCCTCCCTTGTTCGGGCAATATGTTAAAGATACTTTATGTTTTACCATTTCGCTTAATCAGGACCCTTCAAGTCTTTTTTGGTGCGGCAAGGGAGAGGATCTTCGCAGGACGCTTTCCGGGCCCGTAATAATGGATGGACAAACACTCCTGTTCTATTCCTGCAATGGTTATGCATTATTCCGACCGACCGGCGCACTGGTCGATTCTCATTCCGTCATTAAAGAAAACAAGAAACTATCATTTGACGATCCACAACGGCTCAAATGCGCGTATCCGCTCGACAATAAAACCCTTGTTTACTTCAAAAGGAATGCCGCGAACAGGGACTCTTTGGAAATATATCAGAAAATCCTGTATAAGAAAGGATTGAGCCGATATGCCGGGAACAACTTTGCAAACTTCAAGGACATCGAAAGCTCACAACTTTTTAACCTGGCAGGAAGCGGCATGATCGACGAAATGGCGCCAAAATCTTATTTAATGCCGAACCTCGTCGGCTATTCATCGTTAGCATCGGGTAAAAAATGGTGGTCTCTTGACAAATTTTATTCATTTTTGTCACCGCTCATCGTCATGCAGAACCAGGCTTTCAGTTCGTTTTTTCCCGGCATCCTTCCGGACCAGAGAACGGAAGTTGAAAAACAGCTTATCAGCCCTTTGGGGACATATTGCTGGCAAGGCAAGCAGTACTATTTCGGGGTCCATTCGGTCATTGGCACCTCGGCGATCGAGAGCAAACAGATGCTGTATCTCTGCGACCAGGCCGGGAACATTCTTTTTAACGATCAGCTGATGAAACAAGTGCTCATTGATGATGTGCTGGAACATGACAAAAAAAGCAACACGGACTATACCGTCAAACGGTTCTGGCAATTCGCGACGTTACCGTCAATTGACGATAACGGCGATGCATATTACGGAATTTGCGATTACAGGACCCGGACGATCGAAGTCAGGAAACGCCTGTTTCTCAGGTACTGCTCGCGAATCATCGATCCCGCGAATAATCAATTGATTGAAGCGCAGAGGGTGTATTGTTTAAAGCCCATGGCGATGGAATGTCACTCATCTCAGAAAAACAGGACCGGTGAAGTCGCGGGAATCATGGTTCGCGATGAACATGGGAAAAGACACCGTGCGACGATTTCGGAATGCACCTGTGATGGATATTATGCGCAGCTTTTGCGGGAGACCAACATGGAGCTTAAAAAAAGATTGTCGTTTAACGCGAATGCGTTACCCGTGGAGGCGAAACATGCGCGTGATTCCGTCGCCCGTTTGTCCACCGCATCGTGTCAATACGCGATTACACTTTATAATAAAGAGAATGAAGAAGTCCGCACTTTTCATTACGGCATTGGTGACGAGGTTGTGGCGGCTCGCGTCATACGCGTCACGCCATCGTCGGATATTTTTGTCCGCATTGACCTTAAAAAATGGGCCGAGGTAATTGTCTTTTCAAAAGGAGGATCGTATGTGAACCGGTTCACATTTAATATGGAAGACTGCCAGAAGCGCAAGGACATTGTTGCGGTTTTAGATGATGGGACCGTCATTGAGGAGGATTACGAGCATATTCCCGAAGATTATACCTATTTCAAATGGGAATTGTCCGAGCGAAGGGAAAAACAGCCGGATTCTTCCGCAAAATAATGCTTTCCCGAAGGCATTTTCGTTTATTTCCTTTTTTTCAGAATGTATATTTGCTCAGTTGATCTTTTTTCACTCACCGTTACTGCATTGCCACGTTGAGCGATCCGGTTGTCCTATGAATATTCCCAAACATATCGGAATCATTATGGACGGAAATGGCCGTTGGGCAAAGTCCCGTGGATTACCTCGGACGGCCGGTCACCGCGCCGGGACGGACGCATTGCGAAAAATCGTCCGTGCATGCGGTGAGCTGGGCGTTTCGTATTTGACCATCTATGTGTTTTCCGCCGAAAACTGGGGAAGGCCGAGGGCCGAGGTTATCATGCTTATGGACCTGCTGGTTGAAATGGTCAGACGGGAAATACGGGACCTGAACAAAAATAATGTCCGTCTCCATGCAATCGGCGACCTTTCAAAGCTCCCTCCGAAAACACGTAACGAATTTGTCAAGGGAATTGAATCCACTAAGAACAATTCCGGATTGAACCTCATACTGGCCGTCAGTTACGGCGGACGCGCGGAAATCATGGAGGCCGCAAAACGCTTTGCGGAAGACGCCATTGATAATCCCGCGCTTGTTGAAAAAATGGATGAGACCTTGTTCCATAGCTACCTTTATACTCATGCGTTTCCCGATCCGGAACTGGTCATCCGTACGGGCGGGGAAAAAAGGATAAGCAATTTTTTACTCTGGCAATCGGCATACGCTGAATTATACATTGCCGATTTATTATGGCCTGATTTCGATAAAGAAAGTCTTATTGCTGCGATCCAAGATTTCAACAAGCGTGATCGACGGTTCGGAAAAGTAAAGGAATAGTCGATGATCAATGCGCGCGAGCTTGGAAAACGTCTTATTTTCTGCGCATGGGGCATTCCTTTAGGGTGGTGGATCATCAATTCCACTATAGTGGTGATCCCGAAATCCCTGGGCAATGTTCTGCCGGGGCAAATCGCCGCCTTAATACTTGTTATTCTGGCGTGTTATGAATACATCAAAATGCTGGCCGTCTCCTTTCCGAGAAACGGTTTCTGGTTAAGTTATTTATGGATTACCTCGTTTCTAAGTCTAGACCTGATCGGGCAGTCGGTGCCGATGAAATTCGCTATTTTTATCCTCCTTATCATGGTGGCTTTCGAGGCGATCGCGTGGGGCGATAAAAATACCGGACGGTGGAAACGCGCGTCGCTTTTGTTCAGTGCGATCGTGTTCCTTTATATTGCGGGAATATCGCTGCTTAATTTCTATCAGGAACCGTTCCAGTCTTTTTTCAGACATTTTCCGCATCCGATGCTTTCCCAAATCGGGATCATCATGATAATACTGTCGGTTTTTTTGTGCGATTCAGGTGCCTACTTCATTGGCAGCTTATGGGGAAAACACCGATACAGCACCATCAGTCCGAACAAAACCATCGAAGGAAGCATCGGCGGTTTTCTCGTGGCGTTTTTTGTCTGTCCCCTGTGCTGGCATTTTTGGGGCAATCCGAAGTATCCCTGGTTTATGGGATTGATCTTGGGTCTGCTCATCGGGGTTTCAGCCCAGGCTGGCGACCTTCTTGTTTCATTAATCAAACGTTACTTCAAAGTCAAGAATGCTTCCGAACTGATACCCGGACACGGCGGGATCCTGGACCGTTTCGGCAGCGTTTTCTTTACCGCCCCCACGCTAGGGCTATTTTTCTGGATTGTCAATAAATTCGCAGGTTGATTCGCATGAAAATAGTGCTCCTTGGCGCAACCGGCTCAATCGGAACGAACGCCTGCAATTGCATACGGCGTTACCCTGATACATTTGACCTGGTCGGCCTGTCTTCTTACAATAACGCCGCTAAACTTTTAGAGCTCAGTCGTGAATTCAAACCTGTTTCATTATGTATCGGGACCCCCGCGGCCTTCACCTCCGTAAAGGCATACGAAGAAATCCCTTCGTCGATACAAATATTTACCGGTCAAAAAGGCCTGGAGGATATTGTAAATGAAACCGATTTTGACGTTCTCTTAAACGCCGTCGTTGGGGCCGCAGGCCTGCGTGCTACCGTCGCGGCCCTTAAACGCAATAAACGTGTGGCCCTTGCTAACAAAGAGAGCCTGGTCATCGGCGGAGAATACATCAAGGGGCTTATTGACAAAGGTTTCGGTGAAATTATTCCCGTTGACAGCGAACACAGCGCTATTCTTCAATGCCTGTCCGGCGGAAATAAAGCCGCTATCGAGTCAATAATCCTTACCGCGTCGGGCGGTCCTTTCAGGGGGATTGACAGGGACAAATTAAGGGAAATTACGCCCGAAGAAGCCCTTGACCACCCCACATGGTCGATGGGGAAAAAAATAACAATCGATTCCGCCACGCTTATCAATAAAGGGTTTGAAGTGATTGAGGCCCACCATCTTTTCAACATGGAGTTTGACAAAATCCGGGTGCTTATCCATCCCCAATCAATAATCCATTCCATGGTGGAATATTTCGACGGCGCTGTAATGGCCCAAATGGGTGTCCCCGACATGGAATTGCCGATACAATTTGCGCTCAGCTATCCCGACAGGATGCCGATTCAAAGCAGGCGACTGGACTTGGCGAAAATCGGCTCGCTTACTTTTTTTGAGCCCGATTATTCACGTTTCCCCTGTTTGAAATTATGCCTTGACGCGGGAAAAAAAGGCGGCACTTCACCGAGCATCGTTAACGCGGCCAACGAAATGGCGGTCCAGTTTTTCTTAAGCGGCAAAATCCGCTTTAATCAAATCGCTGAAATAATCGAAGACTCGCTGAGCGAAAACCCTTCGACCCCAGTTGACAGTTTAGAAACAATAGAAAATAGCGACTCAATCATTAGAACGAAACTATTAAGAAAGTTCGGTTGAAATCATGACCATTTTGATACAGATCATTATCGGCCTTGTTATTCTTGGAATTTTAGTGGTGATCCATGAACTTGGTCATTTTCTCATGGCCAAAGCCTGGCATATTCGCGTACTGGCTTTCTCAATCGGGTTCGGAAAGCCATTGTTTAAAAAAAACATTGGTGAAACGGAATATCGGATAAGCAGCATTCCCTTCGGCGGATACGTGCATATGGCAGGGGAGCAGCCCGAAGAAGGTAAAACGGTTGAACCTGGAGATTTCAATTCAAAGCCTACGTGGCAAAGAGCGTTGGTCGCGCTTGCCGGACCGCTTGCCAACTTTATTTTTGCATTAATCTTTTTAGTTGTCATGTTTTTAGTTGGTGTCGATAAGCCGGTGTTTCTCAAGCGCCCGATTATCGGCGCGGTGTCCGATAGCTCCGTTGCAAAACAGGCGGGTTTCTTTCCCGGTGACAGTATCATTGCAATAAATAATCATCCAATAGAATCGTGGGAGGATATTCAGACAATCCTGGGTTCCCGGTCAGCCGTCTACAAGGTCGTGCTTATCAGAACTTCACGAAAAGACTCGATCAATCTTGTTATGCCAAGGATCTATGGCAGGGACATTCCAAAGCAACCGGCCGGCGGTCTGCTTCCTCCATATCCTGCAGTGGTCGGTTCCATTACCGCCGGATCTCCGGCCCAAAAAGCCGGCCTTCGCATCAACGATGTTATTGTGTCCATAAATGACAGAAGAATTTATTCATGGCCGCAGCTTTCCGCGATCATACTGCACTATGATTCCCTCGCGGGGCCCTTCACGTTTGTCGTTCGGAGGGCTGATTCACTTGTCAATACGACGATCGCCCCCGAATACAAACGTGACGCGAAGCGCTATTTGATCGGCATAGCTCCCCAAAATCCCCGGACCATGAGGGTCCGTTATCCTTTCGGGGAGGCTGTTTTGAAGACGTTTCATAAATCGTGGGAATATACGACCATGATTTTTGACGTGATTGGAAAACTGATTTCCAAACAGGTGCCGCCGCAGCAATTAGCGGGTCCCGTGGGTATTGTTCAAATGTCCGGTTTGGTGGCCATGGGCGGTTTGTCGCCGATCCTTGATTTTATGGCATTGATCGGCATCAATCTTGCAGTATTAAACGTTTTGCCTCTTGTCATTACAGACGGAGGCCTTTTGTTCTTTTTGCTTATTGAGACAATTCGCCGTAAACCCCTTTCCGTAGCGCATCAAATGTTGATTAATCGAATAGCCATAGCCTTTTTTATTTTCCTTTTCTTATTTGTTACCTACAACGATATTCTGCGGATACCCGAACTGTTCAAATTGGCGAAATAATTATTTACATTTATATAGTTGCCACATAGCCGCAATTGTAGGTATAATAATATGTTATGCCCGCATTCAAGCCAGCAATCACAAATATCTTGCTTGTCAATATCAACGTTGACCGTCTCAACGAACAGCTCGAACTGCATGGGTATAAGCCCGTTTTGACGCCGGACATTGAATGCATAGGTGAAGTTGATGTTCCGTATTCGCTCATGATCATTAATGAAGACCTCATCAGGGAAAACGGCGCTTTTAACATTGAACACCTCTATTTTCTGAACAATAATGTTCCAACGGCCGTTTTCATTTCCGATCCGAAAAGCGTTCCTGAAACTCTTTTGAAATTTCTGTCCGAATCAACGCTTGAGTGGGTTTATTCCCATGAAATTGAATCCGGATTGATATGCTCCAGATTGGACAAAATTCTCATCGAGTCTTGTCTCAACAACAATTTTCAGCTTCTCCAGCAGAACCATTGGGAAAAAGAAAAATTGAAAAAGGAAATTCTGCTGCGAAACCAGGTTTTAGACCATGAACGCGAACTTAATGCAAATATAGCGGCTTCAATCGCCTCGGGCCTGATAATCATCGATTTAAAGGGAACCGTGATCATGCTCAACGAGAATGCCCGCACGCTATTCAAACTTGCGTCAACCGATTATATAGGTTCCGCGTATGGAAATATTTTTCCCGTGAAAATACGCACGGCCATTGAAGACTTTCTGAAAAAGATGTTGTCGGGCTTTGCGCACCACGAAATGAAAAAAATAAGCATCGAAGACTCCGTCATTGAAATAGCCTTTTATCAAATGAAAGACTACGGGCATACCATCAACGGGGTGCTCATGCTTGTCAATAATATTACAAGCCAGGAGAATACGGCGCAGCAATTGTACCGGGCTGAAAAGCTGGCGACAATGGGCACCATGCTTTCGGGGATTGCGCACGAACTGCGAAACCCTTTGTCGGTCATCAGCGCCCGCGCCCAGATGGCGCTTGCCAAGGACGCATGGGATAAAGCATGGGCGATAAAAAATTTTGAATCCATTGAAGCGCAAACGTGCCGCTGCGCTACCATCATCAATAACCTTCTCGATTTTGCGAGATATCGCGCGACACAAATGGCCGTCCATCAGGTGCAAAAAATTCTGGATGAAACATTGACCTATGTTGAGTATCAAAATTCATTCGATTCGATTGCCATCGAAAAAAATTACCAGGAAGGACTTGTCATTTTCGGTGACCATTCACGTTTTGTGCAGGTATTTCTAAATATTATTACCAATGCGTCCGATGCGATGGACGGCAAAGGGACGCTCGGTATCAGAACCTGGTCCGACGATCCTGCGTGGGTAACGGTTGAAATAAGAGACAGCGGGAGCGGGATTGACAACAAAGTTAAAGACAAGATATTTGACCCGTTTTTCACGACTAAAGAACCGGGAAAGGGCACGGGGCTCGGACTTGCGATTGTTTATAAAATCATACATGAATCGGGCGGCGAAGTCTGGTTTACTTCGGAACCCGGAAATACTTCATTTTTCGTTAAGCTTCCCACAGGAATGAAACATCATGAATGAAAAAATTCTGCTTGTTGACGATGAGGTTGACTTTCTTGATGTGTTAAGCGAATTTCTAAAGGATGAAGGATATGAAACAAGCACCGCGCGTAATGCCCAGGAGGCATTGGGAACGCTGCAAAAGGATTCGTTCCGGCTCCTGCTGTCCGACATCAACATGCCCGGGATGAAAGGCTTTGAACTGATTAAAAAGGTCAAACAGCTTTATCCAATGATGAAAAGCGCCCTTATTACGGCCTATGATGTTCGGGATTATATCAACATGGCGAAAAATTATGATATCGGAAATATCATCACCAAAACAACGCCTTTTAACTTTGAAGAGGTGAGGCTGCTTGTCCGCAATATCATCACCGAAGATATTTTCGGATTGGAACATTACGTAAAAGGCCCGGTCAATTCCATGACAATAAAATCGAGCAACGAAATTGAACAGGTAATACAGAAAATCGTAAACGCCATGTCCAATGCCCGCCATAAAAGGAAATTCAGGCAGGCGCTTAATGAAATAATCATTAATGCCGTTTACTATGGCGCAAAACAGGAGCGGGGCGACCGGAAAGAATTATGGCCGATCGACGTCAACCTGTCGCCCTCTGAAGAAGTGTTGGTTTCGTGGGGAATTGACGATGAAAAAGTCGGGGTATCGGTCATGGACCAGAAAGGCCTTCTGGCTAAAAAAGACGTACTGTATTGGCTTGAGCGCAATACTACGAAAGGAGAAGACGGCCTTTCTGTCGGACTTCTTGACGATCATGGAAAGGGACTTTTTATCACCCGTGAATCAATCGACCGTTTTATCGTTAACGTCAAACGGGGAAGCAAAACCGAAATCGTGATGCTCAATTACAAGGAAGGCCTATACGACGGTTACAGGCCTTTGTGGATTCAGGAGCTTTGAAGAAAACATCACCCTCCCAGATATGCTTCTTTAATCCGGGAATTGTCCCGGAGTTCTTTAGCTTTTCCGGAAAGAACAATCCTGCCCGTTTCCAGAACATAGGCGTCGTGAGCAATTGACATTGCTTTGTAAGCATTCTGTTCCACTAACAGTATGGTTGTGCCTTCTTTGCATATTCGGAGAATGATTTCAAAAATATTCTCGACGAAAACTGGCGAAAGACCCATCGACGGTTCGTCAAGCAAAAGGACATCGCCTTTTGCAAGCAGTGCGCGGGCGACCGCCAGCATTTGTTGCTCTCCTCCGCTGAGTGTTCCTGAAGTTTGTTTTCTGCGTTCTTTGAGTCGGGGGAAAAGCGCGAAAACGTGGTCATAGTCGTCATTCCCTGCCAAGGCCCTGCCGCTTGCCGCGGCGATCTCAAGGTTTTCCATTACCGTAAGAGGGGCAAAAATACCGCGTCCTTCAGGCACCTGTACAATTCCTCTTTTTACGATGTGGTGCGCGGGCAGGCCGGTTATGTCCGCCCCTTTAAAAATAATCTTTCCGGATTTTGGTCGTAACAGACCGGAAACAGTGTTGAGAATGGTCGATTTACCCGCGCCATTTGCCCCGATAATGGCGACGATTTCACCCTGCGGGACATTAAAGGACACTTCATTGAGCGCGGCAATTGCCCCATAAGAAACGCTCAAATCACGGATTTCGAGGAGCATGTTCCTCCATTTTCCCCAGATACGCGGCAACCACCAGTGGGTCGGACCTGATTTTATCGGGCTGCCCCGCGGCAATGGTTTCCCCGAAATCCATGACCAGGATCCGCTCGGAAATATTCATGATCACGTGCATGTTGTGTTCAATTATAAGGATGGTAAGCTTGAATTCCTTTTTTATCCAGAGGATGGTTTGGATAAGTTCCCTGGTCTCGGCCGGGTTCATGCCCGCGGCCGGTTCGTCGAGAAGCAGTAATTTGGGCTGTGTGGCGAGTGCGCGGGCGATTTCAAGCCTTCGCTGCTGCCCGTAAGGCAGCGACGCGGCCCTCAGGTTCGCGTAATGGTGCAGACCAAGCATTTTCAGCAATTCGTAGCAATAGTCGTCGAGTCGGTGTTCCTGCCGCCAGAATGAGGGAAGATGAAAGAGACTCGAAAAAAGGCCGTAATCAAGGCACATCCGGGAAGCGACTTTGATATTGTCAATGCACGACATATCGTGAAATAACCGGATGTTCTGGAACGTCCGGGAAATGCCGAGACGATTGATCCTGTGGGCAGGCAATCCGGTGATGTCGAGATTGTCGATGAAAATGCTGCCCGACGTGGGTTTGTAAATACCACTTATCAGGTTAAAGGCGGTTGTTTTGCCCGCGCCGTTGGGCCCGATCAACCCGACCAATTCCCCCGGATTGAGTTCAATATTAAAATGCGAGAGGGCCCGTAAGCCTCCAAAATAATGCGTCAGGTCGGCAGTCTTAAAAAGGATCACGGTTTTCCCCTTTTAAGCAGCATCTCTTTGTATTTCCAGGGGGTCAAAAAACCGAATTCCCTGCTTCCCATTATTCCATTCATCCTGAACCGCATGACGACGATCAATCCAAGAGGGTAAATCACCATGCGCCAGTTTTCGATGTTGACAAGCCGCAGTCCTTCGGGGACAAGCGTGAACAGGCCCGCCCCCACGATGCATCCCGCGAGCGTCCGGGAGCCTCCGACGTACAGAAAAATAAGGATATCGAGCGTTTTAAGAAACCCGAAATTGTCGGGATTGATGTATTGGCTCATGTGGGCGAACAAGCCCCCGGCAATACCCGCGAAAAAAGCGCCGACGATAAACGCGGAGACCTTCTGAAAGGTGGTATTTATTCCCATGCAGCTTGCGGCCAGTTCGTTGTCCCGAACGGCGATATACCCTCGGCTGAAATGCGAAAAAACGATATTGCGCATGATCCATATCGACAGCATGAAAAAAAGACCAATGTAAACGCAACCCGCGAATTTAGGTATTCCGGGGATGCCGCGCGGTCCTCCCAGAAAGTCCGAGAACCGAAGCAATGCCCGGATGACTTCTCCGGCTGCCAGGGTCACGATCGCAAGGTAGTCGCCTCTCAGGCGCAAAGACGGAAAACCGATGATAAGCCCGAACAATCCGGCAGCGCCGCCGCCGATGAAAATGGAGAAAATAAAAATCGCATGGCTTTCCCAAGAGCCCGTATTCAAGGCCGATCCCATGATTAATCTTGGCAGAACGGTTGTGATCATGACCGAGCTGTAGGCGCCGATGGCCATGAATCCGGCGTGTCCGAGGGAAAACTGGCCTGTATGGCCATTGATAAACGACAGCGAGGCCGTAAGGATGATATTTATTTCGATGAGCAGATAAATCCGGACATAGTACTGAAAGGCGCGCTCCCGGGCCAAACCTCCCATGATTGCCTGGAGCGCGATGAATATTCCTATGACAAGTATCAGTTTTTGAAGGTGGATTCCGTGTTCTTTGGCAAACATGCGCCTACACCTTGTCAATTTCTTTTTTGCCGAGAATGCCCGTGGGCTTTATAAGCAATATCACGATGAGCACGACAAACGCAGCGGCAAAGCCGAGGTTCGAGTCGATTGAATTGGCGAACACCTCAGTGGCGCCCATGAGGAATGCACCCAGAACTGCACCGGGCAAACTGCCTATGCCGCCGAGCACGGCAGCGATAAACGCCTTCAGGCCGGGGTAAAACCCAAGGAAAGGGGATTGCAGGATGCCGTAATTCATGGCGTATAAAATGCCTGAAACGCCCGCCAGGGCCGGGCCGATCATGAACGTGATTGATATTGTTTTGTCAACGTCGATCCCCATAAGCGATGCGGTTGTATGGTCAAACGCCACGGCCCTCATTTGCTTGCCGATGAGTGTTTTTTCAACGATAATCCACAACAAAAAGAGCATGCAGGCAAGCACGGACATATTAATGATGAAAATATTACTGATGGCCACTCCGCTTCCGGCAAACCGGATGACATCGTGTTTCTGGACAAGCGTTGGGAAAGCCTGGTATTTATTGCCGAAAACGATGTCCAACGAGCAGAAATTTTCAAGAAAGAAAGAAACGCCCATCGCCGTGATAAGAGCCGAAATCCTTGGTTTGTGGCGAAGGGGCCTGTAGGCTATCTTTTCCATGGCAATGCCGAGCAACGCGCATACGCCCATGACATAGACGATGATTACGGGAATGGAAAACAGGTTAAGCGGAGGCTTGAAAAAAGTACGGGTAAAAAGGTACAGGATCGGCGAGAATACTCCGGCCAGGAGCATGATTAAAAGCATCTGCGCGACGCTCTTTGCAAACGATATGGCGGCGCGCGACCAACCGGTTGGCGCGCTTTGGCGCCTGCGGTCGAACGATCCGAAAAAAGACTTTGCAAAAGGTGTTCCTTCGGACAAAGAACCGAGTGCAAGATATCCGAGGACCACCGATGGCCAGACGCACAGCTGAACAGGCACGCTGCCGGACGTACCCGAAAGGTAGGCGACCAGAAAGAAAGCCACATACGCGCCTACCATGAAAATATCGGCATGGGCGAAATTAATGAGCTTGACAATGCCGTATACCATGGTATAGCCAAGCGCGATGAGGGCGTAAATGGTGCCGAGCTGGATGCCGTTTAAGAGCTGCTGAAAGAGGTAACTGGACATAAGGGTGACTTGCTTAAGGGGAAATTCTCGTGACGAATCTTTGGGTGCCGTTTTCCATTTTCAATATCACCGCGCTTTTAATGGGGTTTCTTTTTTTGTCAAAGGT
>Ga0182027_10006794_pt1 | contig 17027 bp, 18 predicted proteins | sample 712E1DmetaG_FD_121300 | JGI IMG/M metagenome (GOLD analysis project Ga0182027, IMG submission 121300) | Permafrost microbial communities from Stordalen Mire, Sweden - 712E1D metaG (Illumina Assembly) | ecosystem: Environmental > Terrestrial > Soil > Wetlands > Permafrost | place: Sweden... | reverse complement strand
GCTGGCCGAAAGACCGGGGCAGGCCGCGCCGCAAGACCGCGACGCGATGCGGATTCGTAACCCGCTCGGCAGCGTGATTGTGGCAACCGAAACAGGCGACAAGTGCGCCACGACGATAATCAATTCGGCAATCAGCAAACACAGCACGACAGCCGACCCCTTAGACAAGTTTGCCCGCGAAGCTCTTGAAAGTGCCGTGAAGAAAGAAACAGACTCGACGAAAGATTACATCCGGCGCAAGCTGGCTGAAGATGCCCGCTCACTCGGCATCCGAACAAACTAGGCTATGCACGATTACGGCACGGATGATGACAGACCGTTCAAAAAGTTTCCGTCACCCAAACAGTATCCTCGGCAAAAAGTCATCGCAGTGGATTTTGACGGCACGCTTTATCGCAATGGTGGCATCAATGAGCGGCTTGTCGAATGGTGTCGCAGGAAACGGGCTGAAGGCTTCAGCTTGATTCTTTGGAGCGCACGCGGGCAGGAACTCTGCGAACGAGCGGTGACAGAATTTAAGCTGCAAGACGTTTTCAATCATGTAATTTCCAAACCGGGTTACATCGTTGACGACTGGGGCTGGCGATGGGTGAAGTTCACGAAGGTCATAAGGACATCCGACGACCTTTAGCGCAGCGGCATCATTGCAATCCCAATTCCAAGCCTTACCGCCAGCCGCCCGACGCGCTAGGCTTTGTTTTAACGAGCCGGGGTGCCCGACCGCACGTTGACCCGGCCAGCCCGAAAAGACGCGCCGTTGGCCATCCTACGCTTGGGAAACGTGTTTAGGGCGCGTTTTGATTGTCGCCGAGTGTGGGAAGACGCACTAAAATTCGACCGCCCAAGAAACGCAGCTTGCCACAAAATAGCTGTCACCAAAGGCTGAAATTTCATTTGAATGATAGTGAGCAATCAAATTATTTACACATATCTTACACATAGTTTCAGGAGGAATTCGCTCGCAAAATCTCTTAAAACTATTGATTTTACTAGCGAATGTGAAGAATGGCGGAGAGAGGGGGATTCGAACCCCCGATACGGCTTTTGACCGTATAACGGTTTAGCAAACCGCCGCCTTCAGCCACTCGGCCATCTCTCCACCGCGCCCAGTGAAACCCGCCCGCGCCCCGCACTCAAGCAAATTTTCCGCCAGCCGCGGCAGATTTCAAGCTTGCGTTTTTGGGCTTCAAGTAGAAGATTACAGGCCCATTATGCAATCAAAAGACGCAACAACCGCATTTCTCTTCAAGTTGTGGCCGTGGATCGAGGCCAACAAAAAACGGGTTATCATCGGCACGGGAATCAGCGCTGCCGCCATTTTTCTATTTTCATTTTTTTCCTGGCAACATGAACAAAATGAAATCGCCGCAGGGAGGGCGTTGACGCAATTGGCTGTTTCCATCCCGTCCAATGCGAGCGCCGACCAGATGGCCGGCGCGTATTTGAAAATCGCCGGTGATTATCCCGGCACGCCCGGCGGGCGCCGCGCGTGGTTGCAGGGCGCGGCTGCGCTGTTTGCCGCGGGCAAGTTCGCCGACGCGCAGGCGCAGTTCCAAAAATATCTCGACGCCCATCCCGACGGCGACTTTTCCGCGTCGGCGGCGCTCGGCGTGGCGGCCAGCCTCGAAGCACTGGGCAAGCTGGATTTGGCCATCGGTGCTTATCAGCGGGTCGTCAAGGGTTTTTCAGACGTCGTGGTGGTGAACACCGCAAAATTTGCGCTCGCCCGCATCGCCGAACAGCAGGGAAAATTCACCGATGCGCTGAATTTTTATGAGAACATCACCCGGTCCGCCCCCGGCAGTGTCCTCGCACAGGAAGCCGGGATGCGCGCGATGGAGTTAAAGACAAAATCGGTCTCCGCAACGTCAGACACTGGCAAACCCTGAGTATGAAGCTTTCCATCGTCGGCACCGGCTACGTCGGTCTGGTCACGGGCGCCTGTTTCGCCGAGGTCGGCCACCACGTCACCTGTGTGGACAATGACGCGGCCAAGATCAAGCTGCTCCAGTCCGGCGGCGTCCCCATTTACGAGCCGGGACTCGAAGAAGTCGTGAAGAAAAACTCGGCCGCCGGCCGGCTTTCATTCACGACCAGCATCGCCGAGGGCGTCAAAAAATCCGACGTGATATTCATCGCCGTGCCAACACCGCCGCTGCCGGATGGTTCGGTGGACTCGAGTTTCGTCGAAAAAGTCGCGCGCGAGATTGCCGCCGCCATGACGACCTACAAAATTGTTGTGGACAAAAGCACCGTGCCGGTCAAGACCGGCGAAAAAGTCGCCGAGACGATCAAACGCTATTGTCCGGCAAAGGTGGACTTTGATGTGGTGAGCAACCCCGAATTTCTGCGCGAAGGTTTCGCCGTCGGCGATTTGATGAAACCCGACCGGATTGTCGTCGGCGTCCGTTCGCAACGTCCGGCTGCTGCGATGAAGGAGATTTACATGCCGTTCAATGCGCCCATCATCATTACCGACATCAATTCCGCGGAACTCATCAAGCACGCCTCCAATTCGTTTCTGGCGCTCAAAATTTCCTACATCAACGCCATCGCCGCGCTTTGCGAAGTGGCCGGCGCGAACGTGCAGGAAGTTGCCGCCGGCATGGGCATGGACGAACGCATCGGCCGCCGCTTTCTCAATGCCGGCATCGGCTTCGGCGGCAGTTGTTTTCCCAAGGACCTCAGCGCCTTCATCAAAATCGCCGAGCAGATCGGATACGATTTTCGGCTGCTCAAGGAGGTCCAACGCATCAACGCCGAGCAGATGGAGCGGTTCATCAAAAAAATCACCGACACACTTTGGGTGCTCAAGGACAAAAAAATCGGCGTGCTCGGCCTCGCCTTCAAGCAAAACACCGACGACGTGCGGATGTCTCCGGCGATTGATCTCTGCCTTCGCCTGCAAAAGGAGGGCGCCGCGCTGCGCGTTCACGATCCGAAGGCGATGGGAAAAGCCCGGGCGGTTCTTTCGAATGTGACTTATGTGGACGACATGAACGCCGTGGCCGAAGGCTGCGACGCGCTGGTGGTGGCCACCGAATGGGACGAGTTCAAAAAGCTTGATCTCGACCGCGCCCGCAAATCGCTCAGCCATCCCATTCTGTTCGACGGACGCAACCTGTTCGACCGCGGGGAAATGGAACGGCTCGGCTGGATTTACAAGAGCGTTGGCCGTTGAATCGCAATCCTGTTCTTAATCTTTCCAGCAAAAATTACGATTCCGATTAAGAGCAGGATTACGAAATGGAAAACAAGGTCATTGACGTTGCCGCGGCTTTAATCTTCCGTGACGGCAAACTGCTCATCACCCGGCGCAGGGACGATGCGCATCTTGGGGGACTTTGGGAATTTCCCGGCGGCAAACGCGAACCGGATGAAACTTTCGAGCAATGCCTGGTCCGCGAATTGCGCGAGGAACTCGGCGTGAAATCTTCGGTTAGCGAACTTTTCGAAGAAGTCACGCACACTTACCCGGAAAAGACGGTCCGCCTGAAATTTTTTATTTGCCGGCTGGCGCGGGGCGAACCTCAACCGCTCGGTTGCGCGGCGGTCAAATGGGCGGGCAAATCGGAACTGGGCAACCATGATTTCCCGGCCGCCGACGCGCGCCTGCTGGACAAGCTGCGCGCTTACAACTTTCCGTAAACTTCCTCGACGACCTGGCGGAAATTATTTTCGTCCACGTTGACAATGTTCATTTCGCGTCTGGCGTTTTCCGGCGAATCGCTGGCATGCGCGGCGTTGACCATGATGGTCGAGCCGAATTCGCGGCGGATGGAGCCGGGCGGCGCCTTGGACGGATCAGTCGGGCCAAGCACGTCGCGGATTTTGGAAACGGCATTCACGCCTTCATAAATGAGCGCGATGCACTTTTCCGTGCCGGATTTGGCCCACTCCTCGCGCGGCAGTTCAGACGGCGCATGACCGGACATGAAACGGATGATGTTCTCAAACTGGTGCTCGCCGAAGGTCGCGCAGAGAACTTCTCCAAGCCGTTTTTCCTCGGCGTCGGCAATTTTGATGGAGAACTCCTTTTCCAGCGCGGCCCGGGTCCTGGCCCCGACCGCGTCCTTGAGCTTGACACGGAGGACTTCGCGGACGGGTCCGTAAAAATCCATCGCCTGCGCAACACTCATCTGGTGGACCTTGATGCCCACGATGAAAAGGCCGGCGCGCGAGAAGAAATCAATGACGTTGCCGGGGCGTCCGGTCGCGAAACGGAAATTGTCCGGTTTGATGAGCACGAGGGTGCGCTGGCCGGTCTCGCCGGGCTGGTAGGCAATGACCTTTTCCAATATTCCGCCATCGCTGTCGGAATGACGCGCCCACAATTTGAGTTTCGTTTCGGCTTCCTCCACGTTGGGTGCGGCCAGTACCGCCGGCTCGAAGTAGCGCACCTGCCCGTTCTCCTCCAGAATCAAGTCACCGTAGGTGTCGCGGATGGTTTCGCCCACGCGGCGATCCGGGCCGAGATTGCCGACGACCGACCGGACCTTTCGCACCGCCTCATCGCCGCGAAACAAAAGCGTCATCACCCGCCGCCGCCGCCCGGTTTTGGGGTCCGGCGAAAAATTTTCCAATACGTATTGTTTGAGAAGTTCCTGGATTTTCCGGTCCTGCGGGTCGTGCGCCGAAACGATGGTTTCGGCATATTGTCCTGCCAGTTCGGCGCTGGGGGCGAACATGCGCGCTGCCGCCAGGTCCAGACCCGTGCGCGAAATGAGCCGGCTCAGAATTCCGCCCGTGCGCGACTTGTAGAGCGAATAGGGGGTGATGATGACGTAGGCAAGCTGTTGGGACATAATTAGCCCGTCGCGGCCGGTGGGGTTTGGGTTGCGCCACTGGCAGCGGCCTTGCCGCCCAAAATCTTGAACATCACCGTGCCGCAGGTCGGGCATTTGCCCTTGATCGCCTTGCGCCCATTCTTCATCGTTTCTTCAACGCCATTGGCAATCTCTTTCTTGGCCTTGCATTTGACGCAATATCCTTCAGCCATAAAATCTTTGCCGCCCGCGCTTCATGCCCGAACGGTGGAAAAAGCATAACGTCGCGAAACAGCCAAAGCAACTCGGAAAAGGAATCAACGCAACTTGTTGGAAATGAATAGCTTAGTGATGTTGTCACGCATGTTTTGGGACGGTTGTGCAAACGTCCGCAGCAACGATCTGCTTATGCCACGGCCCCTCAACCTTCAATCCTCAACGTCTATTTCACCGGCTGTAATTTGCCACGGAGGACGTGGATGAGGGCCTTGACAGTGAGTTCGATGAAGAGAAAAGGTTTGGCGATGAAGTCGTTGCCGCCAGCCATCATGGAACTGGTTCGGTTGTCGAAGTCGCTGAGGACGGTGACAAAGACGACGGGGGTTTTTTTGTGGGCGGGCAGGGTGCGCAGTTTGGTGCAGAGTTCAAAGCCGGTCATGCCGGGCATGTCCACGTCCAGAAAGACAAGGTCGAACGGGTTTTCGGAAAGGAGCTTGAAGGCGGCGTTCGGGTCTTCGACGTTGACGGATTGGAGCTGGGCCTTTTCCAGGGCGTAAACGATGGCGCGGCAGGAAATGGTTTCGTCGTCCACGACGAGAATGTTGGACGATGGCAACTGCTGTTTTTCGGGCTGCGTGCTGCGTTCAAACAGGAGGCCGAGGAAGTCCACGGCGGCGGCGACAGTGCGGAGGGTGGAAGGGTTGATGTTTTTCGGTTTTTCGTAAAGTTCCTTGAGCAGGGCTTCGAGTGCGGCGGACATCTGGGCGATGGTGAGAAGCCCGGCGATGGCGGCGTTGCCATTGAGCGCGTGGATGCGGCGGTAAAGTTCGTAAATGTGCTTGAGCCGGGCCACTTCATCATCGGCTTTGATGAGAGTTTGCAGGCCGGTTCGCAGGGTGACGAGTGTTGCGGGGAGGCTTTCGACGAATGATTTTCTCAGATCAGCCTGAAAGACGGCGTCGGCCTCGGCGTCGGCGTTGGCGGCCCTGGTTTTGGCGGTTTCTCCCGCAACGACCGGGCCCATTTGCGACGTCATGCCGCTGGGGCCGATGGTATTGCGCACCACGTCAACCACCTCCCTGGGCGAGCAACTGGCCTTGGAAAGGCACTTGTTGGCACCGGCCTTCCACGCCTGCTGAACCATGTTGGTCAGGTAGGTGTTGGAAAAAACAATAATGGGCAGCTTGGAAAATTCCGACTCGCTGCGGACTTCCCGGATGACGTCCACCCCCGACATCTTGGGCAGCATAAGGTCGAGCACCATGAGGTCGGGTTGAAAAGTGCGCATGGTTTTCAAACCGATCTCGCCGTCCAGCGCAACCTCGATCTGATAACCTTCCGCGGCCAGCTTGTTGCGGTAAACATTCGCCACGATCTGGTCGTCTTCGATGATGAGGATTTTTTTCATGGGTGGGAAACGGCTGGCGTCGCGGCCAAAGCGGGCAGCGCCGCCAGAAAATTCTGGATAAGTTTGAATTCGCGCGTGGCATTTTCGCAGACCTGCGCCGCAGTGGTGAGGGTTCCGGACGCGCCTTGTTTTTCCAAATCACGGAGCATCGGCACGAGCCGGGTCATGCCGAGGGTCGCGCTCGCGCCGGCGCAACTGTGCGCCACGCGCCGGACTTCGTCGGCGTTGTTGGTGCGGACGGCGGCCTCGAGTTGCGTGATTTGCTGCGTGGTTTGCTTGAGGTAAAGCTCGACGAGTTCGCGCATACTGCCCGGGTCGCCGTCAACCAGGCTGTTGAGCCGGTCCATTTCCACGGGCGGTTCGGCGGCGGGCGGGGGCAAGGCGGCTTCGGCGGCGGGCGCGGATTTGGCCAATCGCGCCGCGCTGGTTTCCGGATTCCAGCGTTCAATGACCTGGCGCACGTCGGCGGGGCGGATGGGTTTGGCAAGGTAATCGTCCATGCCGGCGGCGAGGCATTTTTCGCGGTCGCCCTGCATGGCATGCGCGGTCAAGGCGACGATGACGATGCGCGAGGAATAATTGGGCGCGCCGCTCTTCTGCCGTTCGCGAATGAGGCGCGTGGCTTCCAAACCGTCCATTTCAGGCATCATCACGTCCATAAGAATTAAATCATACGGCTGGCGGTCAAGCGAGTCGAGCGCTTCGCGTCCGTTGTTTGCCAGGCCGGGTTGATAGCCGAGTTGTTGCACGATGCGCGTGGCGACTTTCTGATTGATGGCGTTGTCGTCGCACAACAGGATGCGTATCGGTATGCGCTTGGCCAGCGGTTGGTCCGTTTTGGGCGGGGGGGCCGGGCGCGCGGCGGCTTTTGGACTGAGCAGGGTGCGCACGAGCACCTCGCAAAGTTGCGCGGGCTTGACAGGTTTGGCGACGGTGTGTCCGAACACCAGATGCGTCTCGCTGGGCGTGTCGGAATGCTGACCCATGGGCACGAGCAGCACCAGCGGCATCATGGCGCCGACGGGCAATTTGTGGATTTCCGAAGCGAGGGCCACGCCGTCCATGCCGGGCATTTTCAAATCGAGGATGCCGAAATCAAAGGTTTCGCCGCCGCGGAGCAAATCGAGCGCCTCGCGCGGATTTTCAACGGTGCGCGAAATCATTCCCCATCGGGCGGTTTGTTCGGCGAGCACATGGCAACTGGTCACGTTGTCATCCACAATCAAAACCCGCAGGTCGGCGAGCTTGGATTGGCGGGCATTGAATGCGGGCGGCGCGGCGTTCGGTTCGGCCCGGACATTCACGGTAAAATGAAACGTCGAGCCTTCGCCCGGCGCGCTTTCGGCCCACATTTTGCCGCCCATGAATTCGACCAGACGCTTGCTGATGGCCAGTCCCAGGCCCGTGCCGCCGTAGCGTTGCGCGGTCGAAGCATCCGCCTGCATGAACGGTTTGAACAACCGCGCCAGGCGGTCGGGCTGGATGCCGATGCCCGTGTCGCGCACGGAAAAGTGCAGGTGCAGGAGCGCGCGGTTCTGGCGTTCATCCATTTTGCTCGAAAGCAATTTTACCCGGACGAGGATGTCGCCGTGTTCGGTGAATTTGATGGCGTTGCTCAACAAATTGGTGAGCACCTGGCGGAGGCGCAGCGAATCGCCCTCGATGGTGCCGGGAATGCCGTTGTCCATTTGATAAACCAGGTCCAGATTTTTCTCATAAGCGCGCACAGCCAAAAGGTCGAGTGAATCCTCGACGCACCCGCGCAAACTGAAGGGCCGCGAATCGAGTTCCATCTTGCCCGCCTCGATTTTGGAAAAGTCGAGGATGTCGTTGATGATCGTCAGGAGCGCCTCGCTGCTGGTGTGAATGGTTTCGAGATAGGCGCGCTGCTCGGGGGTGAGCGGCGTCTCCATGAGCAGGCCGACCATGGCAATGACGCCGTTCATCGGGGTGCGGATTTCATGGCTCATGGCTGCGAGAAAATCCGACTTGGCGCGCACCGCCGCCTCGGCGTTGAGACGCGCCTCGTTCAGGTTGAGGCTGCGCTTGTTCAATTCATCGTGCCGGCGCTTCGTGGTCAAATTAGCCAGCAGGCCCGCGCGGGTGATTGCGTCAAAAGGCTTGTTCAGGCATCCGGTTGCGCCCAGTTCGTATGCGCGCGACTGGCCCGCCGAGTCGTTCGCGGCGGTGAGCGCAATGGCGAGCGTGAAGGGCAGCGAAGTTTCATCCTTGAGCCAGCGCAACACATCGTAACCGTTCTGGTGCAATGATTCCAAATCCACCAGCACCAGGTCGCGGGGTTGTTCGTGAATCAGCCTGAAAGCGTCGTTCGCGTTTTGCGCGAATGAGAGCGCGACGCCGTCCTTCTCCAGAAGATTCGACAACACCGCCGGCATCTGCGGATCATTGCTGACCAGCAAAACTTGAAATGCCGCTTGATTCATAACTGACCGTCCGGTTGCGTCCTGTACTTTGTTTGCCCCAGAACCTGGACAAATACAGCAATTTTCATGCTTGGCCAACCTGAATTTTGCCGCCGCCGGAGGCTGGTTTTCAAAGAAATATTGCTGGCACGGCGCATCGGCGATAAACTGCAGCCATGCTCGAAACGGTGCTGGAGCCCGGCACGGCGGATTCTGCGGCCTCTTTTCACGAGAGGCAGCTTGCCGCCTATCGCTTCATGCTGCTGGCGCGGTTGCTGGACGACAAACTGGCCGCGCTTTACCGCGGCGGCAAAATCCACGGTGGCGTTTTTCTCGGACGCGGGCAGGAAGCCCTGAGCGCCGCGCTCGGTTTGTCGCTGAAAAAGGGCGATGTTTTCGCGCCACTCATCCGCGACGCCGCGGGCCGGCTGGCGTTTGGCGAACCGGTGCTTGACAGCGTGCGCACGCACCTCGGTTCCGCGCTCGGCCCGATGCGCGGTCGCGACGGCAACGTGCATCGCGGCAGACCGAAGGAGGGTTATCTCCCCATGATCAGTCATCTCGGCGCGATGATTTCGGTCGTGAACGGGGTTTTGTTCGCGCGCCGCCTGAAGGGTGTCACCGGAACCGTTGGCGCGGCTTCCGTCGGCGATGGCGCGACATCCACCGGCTCGTTTCACGAGGCAATCAATCAAGCCGCCATCGAAAAATTGCCGCTCGTGCTGGTTGTGGCCAACAACCATTACGCCTACTCGACGCCAAATGAGCGCCAGTTTGCCTGCCGCGATCTCGCCGACAAGGCCATTGGCTACGGCGTCGAAGTCCAGACTGTTGACGGCACGGATTTGTCCGCGTGTTTGAACGTTGTCGGCAGCGCCGTCGGGCTGGCGCGCGCCGGTCGCGGCCCGCAATTGGTTGTCGCCACCCTGCTGCGGCTTTGCGGCCACGGCGAACACGACGACGCCGGTTACATTGATCCGAAACTGAAAAGCTCGCTGGTGGGCCGCGACTGTTTGAAGGTCGCCGAGGAGCAATTGCTCCGGCAGGGGCGGGCCGACGCCGCGCAACTGGCCGCGTGGCGACATGAAGTTGTTCACGAAATCGAGGAAGCCGTTGCCCGGGCGCAACGCGAACCGGCGCCGGATCCGTTTGCCGAGGAATGGCGGGCGATCTCCTCGAAACAATTGAGCGAAGGTCATGGATGAATTTCGTTGAATCGTCAAACCATCAAACCGGCCCAACGATTCAACGACTCAGCGGTTTTATAAATTGACGAATGAGCATCACGTATTTGGAAGCCATCCGTGAAGCGCAGGCCCACGCGTTGCGCGACGACCCGCGGGTGTTCATTTACGGGCAGGACGTCGGCGCGTTTGGCGGCGCGTTCAAGGCCACAAAAAATCTGGCGAAGGAATTTCCCGGCCGCGTGCTCGATTCACCCATCAGCGAGGACGCCATGGTCGGCCTGGCGGTCGGAGCAGCGATTGAGGGTCTGAGGCCGATTATTGAGATGCAGTTCGCGGATTTTTCCACCCCCGGTTTCAACCAGATCGTCAATCAGGCCGCGACGCTTTTCTGGCGCACAAACGTGCCGTGTCCCATCACCGTGCGCCTGCCCATCGGCGGCACACCCGGGAGCGGGCCGTTCCACAGCCAATGCATGGAATCGGTCTATGCGCATTATCCGGGCCTGATCATCCTGACACCGGCAACGGTTGAAGATGCCTACAGCATGCTGCTCGAAGCGGTGGCGATTGACGACCCGGTGATTTTTTGCGAGCACAAATTTCTTTATTACCATCTTAAGGCCGAAAAACTGCCGAGTGAGGCCCTGCCGGTGGGCAAGGCCCGCATCGCGCGCGAAGGCCGCGACATGACCATCGTGGCCTACAGCGCGATGGTCCAGGATGCGCTGGCGGCGGCGGCGGAGCTTTCGCCCGAGGGCTGGGAAGTCGAGGTGGTGGATTTGCGTTCCGTAAAACCGCTCGATACCGACACGGTGATGGCTTCGGTGGCGCGGACGGGGCGGCTGCTGTGTGTGGGCGAAGCGTGGCCGTGGGGCGGTGTGACGGCGGAAGTCATCGCGCGCGTCACGAGCGAAGGGTATGGTTTGCTGGACGCGCCGCCGCAGCGGCTCAACGCCAGGGACACCCCGGTGCCGTATCATCCGAATTTGTGGACGGCGCACCGCCCGACCACGCGCAGCATTGCGGCGGCGGCGAGAAATCTTTTAAGGCTCTAAAAAATTATGCCGCAAATTCCCATCATCATGCCACAACTCGGCGAGTCCATCGCCGAGGCCAAAGTTGTCAATTTTCTGATCAAACCGGACGACACGGTCGAGGCGGACCAGGATTTGATCGAAGTCGAGACGAACAAGGCCACCATGGCGGTCACGTCGCCGTGTCGCGGCCGCGTGGAAAAAATTACCGCGCAATTGAATGAAAGCTACCCGGTCGGCGCCGTGCTCGGCCAGATCGAAACCACGAAGGAAGAAGCCGCGCGATTGGGGTTGGATGTCCCCGCGCTGGCAAAAGCCTCCGACACCGACCGCCTTTCAAAGTCGGACGCGAATGGCGGAAAAAATCGCGTGCAACCGACCGTGCGCGGTTTGCCGGTGCCGGCGAACGCGGCGGGGGCGAGTTATCTCTCGCCGCGGCTCAAGGCGCGGATGCACGAACTCGGTTTGAGCGCCGCCGACCTTGCGGGCATCGCCGGGAGCGGCGCGGCGGGCCGCGTCACCGTCGAAGACTTTGAAAAATTCATCGCGCATCTCGAAAAGCAAAGGATAAGCCAGGCCTCGACGATGCGCGTGACGGTGGCTGACGCCATGCGGCGCAGTTGGACGCGGCCCATCGCGCACGTCGGCTTGCCGGTATGCCTCGACCCGCTGTTTGCTTATCGCAAAATTGCAAGGCCAAAGCCCGGCCCGGCGCTCTGCGCATTGCGCGCGCTGGCGGTGGCGCTGGCGGAAAACAGCGCGCCCGCGGGGCGGTTGGTCGGCACCAAAATCGTGCATCCGTCTTCAATTGACATCGCCTTCGCCGTCGAAGCCGAGGACGGCGTGTTTGTGCCGGTGATTCGCGACGCGGACAAACGCCTGCTGAAAGATTTGATTGCGCCTTACAACCAACTGGTTGAGCTGGCGCGTTCGCGCAAATTGCCGCCGGACGCCACCGGCGGTTCGATTGCCACGGTCACGAATTTCGGCACGTTCGGCCTGGAATGGGCGACGCCGATTCCGCTGCCGGAACAGGCGCTCGTGCTGGGGATGGGCGCGGCGCGCCACGCGCCGAGCTGGGACTCGGTCAAGGGCCAGTTCGTGCCGATCATGGAGGCGAACCTGACGTTGAGCTTCGACCATCGCGTGCTCGACGGCGGGGCGGCGGGCCGTTTGCTCCAGCGCGTCTCGGATTTGATGGCGCACCCGGAGCGGTTGTGATTTTATCCGCGAATTTCACGAATTGACGCGAATTTTGAACTGTTTCGCGATGAGTCATGGATTTATCGCGATGTATTATTTTTAAATGCCGCGACGATGGGACGGTGGTCGGAGCCGATGCCCCAGTTCGGCAGTGCCAGCACGTATGTTTCGTTTGCCAGCCAGTCGCGCGCCATTGCCGGACTCAGCAAAATGTAATCCACGCGGCTGTAGGTGTCTTCCTTGCCGTAATATTCCGTCCAGGTGACGTTGCGCGGTTGAAAACGCGAATCTTTGCCGGCCGAATTGTCGCCGTTGCGTTCGGCCGGGCGTGTATCGGTGAGTTTGAAGCGGCCGTGACCGATGACGGCTTTGACGGCATCGGAATCTTGCACGTCGTTGAAATCACCGAGCACAATGAGTTTTGCATTTGGGTTGTTCGTGAGACGGGCATCGATGATGCCCCGCAAAATTTTGGCTTCTTCGAGGCGTTGCTCTGCTTCGTCGGCTTCGGGCACGGGACGGCGCGATTTCAGGTGCGCGGCAATGAGCGTGAAGATGAAATTTGTGTTCACCTGGACTTCCACTTCGGCGAAGCCGCGGCTGACGCGAAAGCGGCGCCCGTCGAGCAGATAAACATCGTTCGTGTGCGGATGACTGGCGAGGATGGGCAGCTTGCTCAAGATGGCGACATGAATGTTTGTGTCCATGCCGCAGACAAGGTCCCAATGAGGATAATCCAGCCCGCAGGCCTTGAGCGAGTTGCGCAATTCCAGCAGCGCATTGGTGCCACCCATTTCTTCGAGCGCGAGCACGTCGGGATTGAGCGTGCAGATGCTTTCACAGACCTTGCCTTTGGCATCGCTGGATTTTATGTGCGGACGCGATTCGGTCGGCTGGTCGAGATAATTTTCGACGTTGTAAGTGGCAACACGGAAAGTTTCGGCGCCGGGCGAAACGAAACAGACCATTGCAAATGCCAGGGCGGGGAGTTGCAGTGAAAACCGTTTGGGCATGAACGGCTAATAATCGGCGCGATGCAGCATGTCAAAGAACATTTCAGCATGGCGTCAGGGGGCCAACCCGTTTGGCCTGAAAACGGAGTTGCAGCGATAAGGGCGTCGCAGCCACGCGCAACTCCGGTTTTCCGCAGAGAAATTTTGCCAAATTCCTCAAAGCTGCTAGTATTCTTCCATGCTCAAAATCAGCCGAAGGGGACTCGCGGCGCGCGGGGCGAAAACAAATGCGATTGTGGAACCCTTGCACGACATGCAGAGCAGGCGCGACCACCGCGAACTGCGGATTGACAAGGTTGGCGTGCGCGGGCTGCGGTTTCCCATCCAGGTGCGCGACAAGGCGCACAGCGTGCAAAACACCGTGGCCACCATCGGGATGTTCGTGGATTTGCCGAAGGAATTCAAAGGCACGCACATGAGCCGCTTCATCGAGGTGCTCAACGCGCACGGCGGCGTGATTCACGTGGAAAACATCGGTGAAATTCTTCGCGCCATGCAGAAGAAATTTCAGGCCGCCACGTCGCACCTGGAAGTCGAGTTCCCGTATTTCATGTCCAAGAAATCGCCGGTGTCGCGCAAGAAAAGCCTGATGGATTATGTGGCACGGTTCGACGCGGCGGCGTGCGAATCGGAAATAGATTTCGTGCTGACGGTCAAGGCGCATGTCACGACGCTGTGCCCGTGCTCCAAGGCGATTGCCCGGTACGGCGCGCACAACCAGCGCGGGCTTGTGACCGTGGCGCTCCGATTCACGAAACCGGTCTGGATCGAGGACGTGGTGGCGATGGTGGAAAGCTCGGCCAGTTCGGAGCTTTACGCCCTGCTCAAGCGGCAGGACGAAAAGGCCGTGACCGAACGCGCATATGAAAACCCGGTGTTCGTCGAGGACCTGGTGCGTAACGTGGCGCTCAAGCTCAACGCCCATCCGCTGGTGACGTGGTACAAGGTCGAGGCGGAAAACTTCGAGAGCATCCACAATCACAACGCCTACGCGTGCATTGAGAAGGGGTGAACCTTTTCGGCACATTTTTTTGAAGATTTTAGTGGCGCATTTATCTTCGTCTGTTACATTCCCGCCCCTTTGATGGACCGGAAATTGCTGTTAAAACCGGCAACCAATTTTGAAACTATGACTGAAATGATTAAAACGATGAAAAAACCGTTGCACGCGATGCCGCAAACCTCCGCCACGGCGGCGGCGATTCTTGGCCGGCCGATGGCAAGAAAGAGCGCCACCAGCGCCGGGCCGAAAAAAATCAAGCCCGAATGGCAGAAGTATTACCAGAGGTTGCTCGAATTGCGTGAGCAGTTGCTCCACCAGATGAACGGACTGGCCCAGGAATCCGCGCAGGAAGTCCCCGGTTACAGCCTGCACATGGCCGATTCCGGCACCGACAATTTCGACCGCGACTTTGCCTTAAGCCTGCTTTCGTCCGACCAGGACGCGGTTTATGAAATCGAGGAGGCGCTCAAACGCATCGAGAAAAAGACCTATGGCGTCTGTGAATTGACCGGCAAATCCATCCCCCGCGCGCGCCTTGACGCCATTCCGTGGACGCGGTTCCGGGTCGAAGCGCAGGCGCAATTGGAACGCGACGGCGCCTTGCGCCAGCGCCGGTTGGGCGCGCTCGGCACGATTGACAGCGCAGCGGTGGCCGAAGTGGATGGCGAAGACGAAGAGTCTGAGGAAAAGACCAAGGAGAAAGAGTAATTTATGCCGCGCGAAATCATCACCATCGAATGCACCGAGGCGCGCAAGGAAGGCAAATCGCCCTCGCGCTATACGACCACGCGCAACAAAAAGACGCAGACGGAAAAGCTCGAAATCAAAAAGTATAATCGCTTTCTGCGCCGCCACACGCTCCACCGCGAAATCAAATAGTTATGCCGCGCAAAACCCACACCGACAAACCCGAACGCCGCGGCCAGCGCCGCGGGATGGCGGAAAACCGCACCCCCCGGCCCAAGCCGAAGATTGACTTCATCGCCGACGCGCTCGATTACAAAAACACCAACCTTCTACGGCAATACGTGACCGATCAGGGCCGCATCCTGCCGCGCAAATACACCAACATGCCCGCGCATTATCAGCGCCGCCTGACCCGCGCCATCAAGCGCGCCCGCCAGATGCTGCTGATGAAGTAATGGCGTGAAACGTGAGGCGTGAATCTCAGCGGAGCGGTTTGTGGTTTTTGCGTTTCACGTATTATGCATCACGCAGCCCGCGCCCCGTCTTGCTTTTTCAATCCTTTGGTGTGATTTTTCAGGCGTGACGAAAGCGCACAAACATTCCCATCCGCACAAGCGACAGGAATTGTCCACGCTCACCGGCCGCTTGCGCGGGCAGGCGCGCAAAATCACCGGCCCGCGCCGGGCGATCCTGAAAGTTTTGCGCGCGCACCCGCATCCGCTTGCCAGCCGGGAGATTTTTGCCGCGCTGCCCGGGGGTCTGTGTGATTTGGCCACTATTTATCGGGCCATGCACCTGCTCGAAGAAATGGGCATGGTCAAACGGTTTGATTTCGGCGACGGCGCGGCGCGGTTTGAGCTGGTTGGCGAGGGCGACGACGGCCATCACCATCATTTGGTTTGCACGAAATGTTCGGAAGTCGTCGAGATTGACGAATGCTTTCCGGAAGAAATTGAGCGGCGCATTGCCGCCAGAAACAAGTTCAAGGCTGTCAGTCACAAATTGGAATTTTTCGGCATCTGCCCGGAGTGCCAACAAACATGCCTTCCTGAACGAAAAAAGCCGCGCTCGCGCGCGGCTCATTCATTCATATTGGGTAAAAACCTTTAAACCAACTCCTCCTGCCAATCACCCAGGTGGAGATACTCCCTCACTTTTCTGCGTTCGTAACGGTTTTTCAGCGGCTTTTTGGGCTGATGATCCAGTTTGCGGAATGGGTGCTTTGGATCCCGAACGGCTTCCGTGATGACTTCCATCATTCTTTTCATAATACAACTCTGGTTGTGGAGTTGTGCAGCGGCCCGCCTTCCTTGGCGGCGGGTGTCCGCTGCCCGCACTCCTGACTATGAGACCGATCACAGCGCCGGTCATTCAAATTTCCCCACACAATTTTCCCTGGCGTAAAAAAATGAACCCGAACGCCACTCGTTCCCGGTCTTTTGGGCAGCAAGTTTCAAACCAAGTCCGGCAAAAACTTTCTGCACCCGCGAAAATTCTGATTTCAGCATTCCCGCCAGCACGAGCGTCCCGCCGGGCTTCAATTGCGCCGCAATCCGCCGCCGTTCCGCCATCAGCAATGGCGAAATCAAGTTTGCGCAAACCAGATCGTATTGTTTTGCCGCGTGAACCGGCAGTTTTTCCACTTCCCAACGCGTAATCCGCAGTTTTTTATGAACCCCGTTCGCGCGGGCGTTGGCGCGCGCGACACGGACCGCCTCCGGATCACAATCAAACGCGCGCACGGGTGAATATCCGAGCTTCGCCGCCGCAATCGCCAGTATTCCCGAGCCGGTGCCGATGTCTAAAAATGACCGCCGTGCTTCAAATTTTCCACAACGCGCCAGTTCTTGCAGGCAAAACGCCGTCGTCGGATGCTGGCCGGTGCCAAAGCCAAGGCCGGGATCGAGCTCGACGACAACTTGACCTTTTCGCGGTTTGCGTTTGCACCAGCTCGGTATGATCAACAGCGATATGTTTCTTTCGGAGGGACGAGTTATACGAGTCCCAAGTTTGTTTCGCGATGAGAGCGACACGCATAGCTCTGCTCTCCGACGGCTAACATTGAATTCGATGGGCTTGAAATG
>Ga0182027_10006792_pt1 | contig 17029 bp, 9 predicted proteins | sample 712E1DmetaG_FD_121300 | JGI IMG/M metagenome (GOLD analysis project Ga0182027, IMG submission 121300) | Permafrost microbial communities from Stordalen Mire, Sweden - 712E1D metaG (Illumina Assembly) | ecosystem: Environmental > Terrestrial > Soil > Wetlands > Permafrost | place: Sweden... | reverse complement strand
CCGTGTTGGACAGACCTCTAGTGTACCTGTTGTGGCGCCAGCTGCATCGCAGGGTAGCTATGTTTGGAAGAGATAAGCACTGAAAGCATCTAAGTACGAAGCTCGTCTCAAGATGAGATCTCCCTTAAGGGTCGTCGAAGACTACGACGTTGATAGGCTGCAAGTGTAAAGACGGTAACGCCAAAGCTGAGCAGTACTAATTGCCCGTGAACTTTCTGAGAAGATTTTATTAACTTTTAACCGATATGTCATAAGGTATTGAATGCCTTTAGGTGACTATAGCAGCGGGGTTCCACCTCTTCCCATTCCGAACAGAGAAGTTAAGCCCGCTCGCGCCGATGGTACTGCAAACGTGGGAGAGTAGGTCGTCGCCGACTTTAATCAGAAGCCCTTTGAGAAATCAAGGGGCTTTTTTTATTGTACAACTCCACCCCATCTCTGAGGGGTGGCTAATTTTCTATTCAGAGTGAATTAAGAATGAAGAACAAACAGATTACCAAATCTGACTCTGACGGAGCTGAATATAATAGGCTTAAATTAAGTACATTAAACCCATTCAGGGTTCACCAATCTTATACCCGGTTTGCACCGGGGGTTATTCACATAAAGCCACATTCATGGCTTAAAGATTAGATAAATATATCTTCCGAAGAAAACGCCATATATATAATTGTATCACACTTTCAAAAAAAAAGGTGCCTCACGACACCTTTCATTTAGCTTCTATTCAATCTATTAATAGAACTTATACCTCTTGTCAATGATATTTGCTCCCTTGCGAAGAGCTTCATAAGCTTCATAATTGCCCCTCATCTGGAAAGTTGCAAGCAGACGGTCCTTTAATAGCTTAAGATCCTGCGTGCCGGTGGTTGAAACATTATTGACAATGAGCATAAATACTCCATTATTCCCTTTAACCGGACCTGAAACAACTCCTTGCTTTGATGCCGAAGCTGCAGCTATCAGAGCGGGCTCTGAACCAGCTCCGGGTATTGAATATGACCTGAAATTTATCTGGCTCGCTTCCTGAACATTGAGACCCATTGTCCTGGCTATATCATCAAGCGACTTGCCGGACTGATTGTTCTTCGCAAATTCAGCCGAAATGACATCGGCTTTTTTGTCCTTCAGAAGAGTGAATTTAATATCGTTTGCAACATCCTTAAGCGGTGCAATGCCTTCCTCCTGGATCTTGGTACAAAATGCAATCACGTATTTTCCTCCTACATCAAAAACTGCCTGCTGACTGTTGTCAAGAATAATCTTTCCCAGGGAAGCAGTGAATAATGAAATTATCAATGTTCTGGGATTATCAATTCCGGGAAGATTCTTTTGTTCCGGTGCTACTTCATTTGCTACTCTTTTATTCAGATGCTGGGCAGCTATGGCACTATTGAATTTTTCATAGGTAGTGTTCGTGCCGGCAAACTGGCTTGCCTCGCTGTAATATTTCTGATTGGTGGCTGAGCTTGCAAGGATCTTCCTGTCAATTAAACCCAGATCATATTTTCGAACACTCTTTGATTGATCAAGTACATCTATTATATGTATCCCGTAGCTAGTCTCGGCCTTTACGATTTCCCCCTTTTTCGCAGTAAAGCAGGCATTGTTGAAAGGAAGAACCATTTTCCCTTCCTGGAACCATCCAAGATCACCTCCCACCTGCGAAGAACCCTGATCCACTGAATTTGCTTTTGCCAGTGTTTCAAATGATGAACCTGATTTAATGAGACTGATCAGGCTGTCAGCCTTGGCCCGGGTCTGTTCAAGCGACTGGTTCTGTCCTGGTGCAAGAAGGATATGCCTTACATGCACTGAATCGGGCCTGTCAGCAGCATTAAGAAGTTTTGCGATCTTAAAGGAACCATTCTCCTGATAGGGACCAAAAACTTCACTCGTATCTTCTTTTTTAACGAAATCCCTGATATTTTCAGGAACTTCATTCAGCGGTACATAATATCCTGTATAATGAGTATCGGAAGTAATGTTAATAAACTGAACCGGATCGGTTACAGTTGCAAATTCTGCCTTTGCATTCAATATCCATTGTTCCGAATCCTTGATATCTTCATCAGAAGGAGTTACATCAAAAGTGACATATTCAATATCCCTCAAGGCGCTCCTTTTGAAATTATTCTTATGAGTTGAATAGTAAGCTTCTTCTTCTGCCTTCGAAACAGTGACAGAAGAATCAGATATTGAAGCATAATTCTTCATTATATAACTGAAATCAACACTGCTCTTATTAAGGTTAAGATCAAATTCGGCCTGTTTTGATGTGGCGTATAATCCTTTGGAAACAAGGCTGTTATATTTAGCATTATTCTTGTCGTTAACGATCTCGTCTTCGAAGAAAAGCCAGTATTTTTTTGCATTCTCATCAGTTTCAATCTGTTTCAGGAAATTAACCCTGGCAGATTTATTAAACTGACCCGTGGTGCGGTCAGTAAATAGTTGTTTGACAATGGGATGCGGATCATCTCCAAGGACAAGCTCATCAAGTTCATCGTTGCTGACAGCGATACCAAGATCCTTATAATGATTTTCCTGTATCTTTTCCCTGATCATCTGCTGCCACACCTGCTCCCTGATGTTCTCAGTGGTGGTCTCATCCATTTTATTGTTTCCCGATAGCTTGTAAATCTCGGTGAGTCTCTGGACCCTCTCCTCAAAATCCTGGTAGCCTATATATTCACCTGCTATCTGCCCTACTTCATAGTATTTCTTCTGTTTTAGTCTTTCTCCCCGTCCTTTTCCGAAAAAATCACTGACAACGAACAGAAACAGAGAAAATCCAATAAGGCCTGCAACGAACACTCCTGCTTTCTCCCTTAAAAATTGAATAGCTGACATCTAATTATGCTGTTAAATGATTATTTGAACTATTTTTTATTCAGGCGACAAATATAACAAATTTCCAACAAAAAACAGGATCGAAAATTATCCATAAATGGTTTATAAAGAAACAGGTCCCTGAAAATATATCAGATACGTCTCCGAAAAAATTTAAATCATCTTATTATGGTATTTTATTGAAATATCCAAGATGATGCATAAAAAAGGGGGGTTTAAACAAAAAAACATATAAATAATATTAAATACTCTGTAAAAAATGGGGGTAATATTAAAAAATGTTTATTTTTGTACAAAATAATTAAAATGGCAGAATTAAGATTTAGTGCTTTAAGAGAAGTATTCAGCAGAGAACCTGTTGAAGTTACTACCCCATCAAAAATCGTATCCGAATACTACGGAGAAAATGTTTTTGATCTTCCTAAAATGGAACGCCACCTTTCCAAAGAGGCTTACAAGGTAGTGAAGCGTGCAATTAATGAAGGGAAATCTTTAACCCGACAGGAAGCTGATCAGGTAGCCGCAGGGCTAAAAGCATGGGCTACCGGGAAAGGCGCTACACATTATACTCACTGGTTTCACCCTCTTACCGATGGAACTGCTGAAAAGCATGACGGGTTCATTGAGATTGTCGAAAACGGACAAGTAGTTGAGAAATTCTCAGGTGAAGTCCTGGTACAGTCTGAACCTGACGCTTCCAGCTTTCCAAGTGGCGGTCTCCGAAACACATTTGAGGCAAGAGGATATACTGCGTGGGATGTTTCGTCACCTGTATTTATTGTGGGAACCACACTGTGTATACCGACAATATTCGTATCATGGACAGGTGAAGCTCTTGATTATAAAGCACCTCTTCTGAAAGCCCTGTCCGAACTTGACAGAGCTGCAGTTGACGTCTGCCAGTATTTTGATAAAGATGTAACCAAAGTAATCGCAACTCTCGGATGTGAACAGGAATACTTTCTGATTGATGATGCTTTATATTATGCAAGACCTGACATTGTGCTGGCTGAAAGAACACTTATGGGCCACCAGTCATCAAAAGATCAACAGTTATCTGACCACTATTTTGGGTCTATTACAGAAAGAGTTATGGCTTTTATTGAAGATTTCGAATGTGAGGCCTATAAACTCGGAATTCCGGTTAAGACCCGTCATAATGAAGTGGCTCCAAATCAGTTCGAAAGTGCCCCTATTTTTGAGGAGGTAAACCTGGCAGTTGACCATAATCTTATGCTGATGGATATAATGAGAAGGATCGCCCGCAAGCATAAATTCAGAGTTTTATTTCATGAAAAACCCTTTGCAGGAATTAACGGTTCGGGTAAACATAATAACTGGTCAATGGCAACAAATACGGGGGTCAACCTTCTGTCTCCGGGGAAAAATCCAAAAACCAACTTGCAGTTTCTTACTTTCCTGGTAAATGTTATTAAAGCTGTGAATGACAGCAATGACGTTTTAAGAGCATCCGTAATGAATGAATCTAACTCTTACAGACTTGGAGGTCATGAAGCTCCCCCGGCAATAATATCAGTCTTCCTGGGTACTTATCTGATAAATATGCTTGAGAATATATCTCGGAAAGTAACTGATAAGAAGATGACACCTGCTCAAAAAACCGAACTTAAACTTGGAATAGGTAAAATACCTGAAATTCTGCTCGATAATACGGACAGAAACAGAACATCTCCGTTCGCTTTCACAGGCAATAAGTTCGAGTTCCGAGCTGTAGGTTCTTCAGCAAATTGCAGTCCCGCAATGATTGTCCTCAATGCCGCTGTTGCATATCAGTTGACTCAGTTTAAGAAAGATGTAGATGGGATCATTAAAAAGGGAGTAAATAAGGATGAAGCTATTTTCCAAGTCTTAAAAAAGTACATTCTCGAATCTGAGAGAGTACTATTTGAAGGTGATAACTATAGTAAAGAATGGCACACGGAAGCTAAAAAAAGAAAACTATGCAATCTTGCCAGCGTACCGGAATCTATAAGACTATATCTGACCAAACAATCAAGAGAAGTGCTTGTGGGATCAGGAATTTTTACAGATAAAGAACTTGAAAGTCGCGTTGAAGTCGAGTATGAAAAGTTCACCAAGAAGGTTCAGATAGAATCAAGAGTCTTGGGTGATCTGGCAATTAATCATATTGTTCCTACAGCTATAAAGTACATGACATCTCTGATAGATAATGTAAAAGGTCTGAAGGAAGTCTTTAATGATACTGAATTTGAAAGACTTGCAGGAGCGCGCAAAGAAGTAATTATCTCAATTTCTGACCATATATCAATGATTAAAAAGCTTGTAAATGAGATGGTCGATGAACGAAGAAAAGCTAATATAATCGAGGACAATTATAAAAGGGCAATAGCTTATGAAAGTAATGTCAAACCATATCTGGAGGAGATACGGGGTCATATCGATAAATTAGAACTGGTTGTTGATAATGAAATGTGGCCACTTCCTAAATACAGGGAATTGCTATTTACAAGGTAAAAAAGTTTAAGTTCGTTTTTCATGGTTTAAAAGGGGTGCCTTGGCAGGCATCCCTTTTTTATAATATTTCTGTCTTACACCCGTTTGTAAGTAAAACCAATCTCATTAAATTAATTACATTTACGATCAAATCGACAGGTATTACATGAGAAGGCTTCCATTCCTTATTATTATATTAATAATATTCACTTTCCAGGAGTCTCAGGCCCAGAAGAGAAAGACTGAGAGGGCATATGCCGCTTTCAGCTCAGGTGAATATTATGATGCCATTGACGAATTTAAGGATGCTTATTCCAAGACAAAAAAAGCCGATAAAAATTCACGTACTGAAATAGTATTCATGATCGGAGAGTGTTATCGTCTTACAAACGATCCGAAAAATGCAGAAACATGGTACAAGCTTGCGGTTAAATCTTCATATCCGAAGCCCGAAGCTGAATTATGGCTTGCAGAATCTCTGAAGAAAAACGGCAAATATCAGAACGCTATCGATGAACTTAAAAAATACAAGCAGATGGCTCCTTCAGATGCTAAGGCAGACCAGGAAATACGGGCCTGCGAACTTGCCCAGGAATGGCTGCGAAACCCCGAAGCCTATAAAGTTGATGAACTAAAGGATATTAATTCAAAGGAGTCTGATTTCAGCCCGGCATATGCCAGGGATGATTTTGGTGTTATTTATTTCACATCATCGAGGGAGGGTGCAACAGGGAATAAAACCCATGGTGCTACAGGACAGGGATTTACGGATATTTTTGAAAGCAGGATTGATAAAAAGTCGAAGTGGAGCACTCCGGTTCCTGTTGAGGGGATTAACAGTGAAGCGGAAGAGGGGACTCCATTTCTATTTAACAATTATAAAGAGCTTTATTTTACCAGGTGTGAGGCAGGCAAACGTGAAAAGAAAGGGTGCATGATAATGTATTCTCAAAAGTCAGGCGATAAATGGAGCGAACCCAAAAACCTGGGAATACTTCCTGATTCCCTTGTTGCCGCCCACCCGGCACTCTCACCTGACGGCAAAACGCTTTACTTTGTTTCAGATATGGCGGGAGGCTCTGGCGGCAAGGATATATGGATGGTTACACGCAATTCAGAAAGCGATGCATGGTCAAAACCAAAAAACCTTGGTCCTGATATCAATACCAGCGGCAACGAATTATTTCCCTATGTAAGGAGTGATGGCACACTCTACTTTTCATCTGACGGACTGATTGGCATGGGAGGCCTGGATATTTTCAAAGCTGTACCTCAGCCTGATGGATCATGGGCAGTTCAGAACATGAAAGCCCCGATAAACAGTTCAGCCGATGATTTCGGGATTACGTTTGAAGACGGAAATGAAAGGGGAATATTTAGTTCCACAAGGAAAGGGAAAGGGAATGACGAACTTTACTCCTTTGAATTCCCTCCTCTGAAATTCAATATTACCGGGCTTGTAAAAGATGACAAATCAGGAGCTGCTATCTCGGGATCTGTCGTAAGACTAATAGCCAGTGATGGATCTAACCTGCAGGTAGAATCAGGTTCGGGAGGCGATTTTAAATTTGCCCTTAAACCAGATGTCGATTATATTTTTCTTGCATCAAAGCAGGGATACCTTAATGGCAAGGAAAAGGAATCGACAAAAGGACAGGAGAAGAGCCGTGATTTCCTTATAACAATACAGCTTACGGCAATCGATAAACCTATCGAGTTGCCCAATATTTTGTACGATTACGACAAATGGGACCTGAGACCTGAATCAATGGTTTCTCTTGATAAACTTATTGAAACACTTGACGATAACCCGAATATTACCATTGAGCTGATGTCAAATACCGATTCAAGAGGTACTGAAGAGTACAATCTTGAATTGTCGCAGAAAAGAGCTCAGTCGGTTGTTGACTACCTTGCCAGCAAAGGTATCGAGTTGGCAAGACTTACAGCAAAAGGATATGGGAAATCACGTCCGAAAGTAGTTGACTCTGCTATTGCCTTACAGTCTCCGTTCCTGAAGGAAGGTGCAACTCTTACAGAACAGTATATCAACTCACTTGCAAATGATGAGCAAAAAGAGATTGCCCACCAGATAAACAGGAGAACAGAGTTCACGGTACTGAGAACAGATTATGTGGCCCCGAAGAAATAGCAAGAAATATTTTGTAGAAGCTTCTGTCAGCAATAATCTTCTGAATGTAGGGTCTTATTAAAGTCTTAACCCCATAATTAGGACATCGTCCGTTTGAGGATTTTCTCCCTTCCATTTGAGGAATTCAGATTCGAGCCTTTTTTTCTGCTCTTTTAGAGGCAGGCCATAGATTTTGATCAGGAGCTCTTTCAAGGCTGAATACTTGAATTTCTTACTGTTTGGCCCACCGAACTGATCGGCATAACCGTCTGAGAACATATAAATAATATCTCCAGTGAGGTACGATATATCCTGGCTTGTAAAGCTTTTTCCTGAAAGGTCAAAAATACCAATAGGCATCCTGTCTGCCTGGTATTCAATAAGTTCCCCATTTCGGATTAAATAGAGACTATTGTATGCCCCTGAATACTGAATAGTTTTCTTTGATTTGTCAATTACGCATAGTTCGATATCCATACCATCTTTTGCTTCTTCACTAGCCCCTTTCTGATGAAGTGCCCGCTGAACTTCTTTCCGGAGTTCATTAAGTATTTGCCCTGATTCAGTTATCTCTCTTTCATTTACGATCTCCTCAAGAAAAGAGATGCCAAGCATGCTCATAAGAGCACCTGGCACACCGTGACCTGTACAATCGCCTGCTACCAGGACAAGTTTATTTTTTATTTCTGAAAACCAATAGAAATCACCGCTAACGATATCCTTTGGGAGGTAAAGTATAAAGCATTTTGATGAAAGACCCTTAATGTCTGCTGTACTTGGAAGCATTGCCCTCTGGATCCGGCTTGCATAGTTAATGCTGGCAGTAATATCTTTGTTTTTTTCCTCGATTATATCATAAGCGCTTTTCAGTTCAACATGACGGAGCCGGTAGATCTCCTTCTCCTGTTCCGATTTTTCGACGGCATGGGCAACCTCTATATTGCTAAGCTTGCTCTGGACTTCGTTGCTCTGAAAAGTCTCCCTGGCTTTCAGATATTGTTTAAAGCTCTTAAGTGCTTTGTCGGGCTTTTTGAAAAGCTCATAGTGAGCAGCCAATGCTGAATAAGCTTCTGCAATAAGGACCATTGAATTAAGCTCCTGTGCCATCAGAAGGGATTGTTCGAGTCTCTTCTCTGCATGATTAGCATCATCTGTCAGGCTATAGATTCGTCCTGCACCCATCATACATTGCATGATGCAGCGTTTATCTCCTCCTGTCATGCCTTTCTCATAATAATCGAGTGACTCAGGATATCTCTTCATATCCTCGTAGGTATTGGCTATTCCAAGCAATGTCCAGGGTATAGCAGAAGTCTGTTTGTTTTTCTTTCGTATTTCAAGGCTTCGAAAATAGTACTCCAGAGACTCCTCATATTTTTTCGTCTGCCGGAGCACCATTCCTATCCGGTTCAGAGAAGAAGCCGCTGCATTCTCATCTCCAAGCTCTTCCCTGATTTTCAGTCCTTTATTGAAGTATTCAAGAGCTTTCTGAAAGTTGCAAAGTCTGGAATAAATAAGTCCAAGCTGGCTGCAGGATTCTCCTTCAGATTCAACATCGCTGATTTCCACAGATGTTTTATAGGCTTCAAGCCAGAAATTCAATGTCTTTTCATAATCGCCAAAGCTCTCATGGATGTTTCCTTTCAGCAGGAGGGCTCTGACGTAGCCTTTCTCCTGCTTATTATTTTCGAACCACTTAAATGCATCGGTGAGATGCTTTAGCGCAATATCATTTTTTGACTGGAGGAAATTGCCTGCTGCGATATTAAGATTTGCGTAGGCTATTCCCCTTTTATACCCTTCTTTTTCTGCTTTTTTCAGAATTTTTATGGCATCATTTGCCACTTTGGCAGAATTGTCAAACCTTGATTGCCACAGGGAATCGTTAATTGCATCAATGGGATTTGTCTTTAAACTCATAATTTCAAAAGACTTGCGATATTGTGTTTAAGAATTATGTCAGGGTTTATAATATAACCGGATAAATTTTAAACTGCATTAAGGATGCATTGAAGCAGTCCTCCACCAGAGATAGATAGAAACGGCGGTTGCTAAGGTTAAAATTATTGCTGAATTATTGATATTCAGCTTTTTGACCGTATCTGATTCTTTCGATCCCTGTATAAACAGCACCGGGATCATTATAATCAAGACTGCATGAGCAAAATATATTAATACACCTGCTCCAGGCCAGTGCATTGCTTTAAAGAGAAAAGATCCTGCAACGACAATCATTGTCACCAGGGTCATTACATTCACAAATTTCTGATAGCTGTTCTGGGCAAGTTTGTTCTTGTCAAGCAGCAGAAGGACTGCATACCCCAGTGCAAAAAGAGCTATGGACAGAGTAATAACGACACTAGCCCCGGCCCAGTGCATCAATTTCATATGCACGCCGATAAGAAGCAGGAAGCATGAAACAATTCCACAGATTAAAGTGCTTTTTTTCATAATTTCAGGATTTAATTTTGCCTACTCTTTTTAAAAGGAATTTTCAGCATCTTTCCTTATATGGTGTGACCCCTCTAGGGTTAGTTGTTCAAGGATATTTAATGTTTGTGCAGGATCAGGTAATGCACAATAAAGTAAAAATAGTAAAAATCAGGATTATTTCAAAGAGGCTTATAATCAGGCTTTTTTGGGGAATCTCCTTTGTGCACCTTAGTGAAATCCCTGGAGTCCCTTAGTGGTAAAAAAGAAAGGGAAAAATTTAACTACAAAGGGCACAAAGTGCACGCAAAGAGCACAAAGGTGATTTGCTTTATAGTCCGAATTTGAATTAAACAAAAAATTGCGGATTATTTGGAATTGGTTTAACTTTAATTGCATAAAAGATTAAAGAATGGCAACGCCTGAATCCGATGTTACAAAAAGCCCCAATCGTAATAAGAGAATAAAGATAGTAACCCTAATTATAATTGCGGCGGCTCTCTTCTTGGTTACTCTGATCCTTTATTTTATACCGCCGGTTATCCCAGATTTTGTCTTTGCGACTCTCCTGATTCTAACATTTTTAGATATACTTATGATAGTATGGTTTTCAATCCGATACTATAACATAGGAATAGCCTTTCTTGTAATGATCATTATTGCAATTTTTTTCAAGAGGATGAGATGGCCGGTCTCAAGTATTTTATATACAATTGGATTTACCGGCCTTGCAGGTTTTTCTATTGTTTTTGCCAGAATTTTTCTTAAAAGGTTTAATCACATTATTTTTCTTAAATATGTTGGTTTTTCATCAAGTATCATCCTTTCAATGGTCTCGATGGGCTTGTTATGGAAAAATATGCACTGGCCTGTGGCAAATGTGATATTAAATACAGGACTTGTACTCTTTATCCCTTTCCTCTTTGCATTTGTCTTCACCCTTCCTTCTTCGGATTATATAAACTGGAATAAGTCTGAAAGGATAATTTTCTTCAGGGCTATTATTATCCCTATGGCCTTTGTTTATATTATGGTTGTAATAATGTTCGTTTTCCCCCGCATTTATACATCAATAACCCGCCTGCCGCTGATTCCGTTTGATATGGTGAAGATAGATCTCCTTAATAAGCCAGGTCTGTATTAATCAAGATATTTGGCCCAGTTATTATAATACTCAAGAGCAATTCTGGATATTGTTTCAACATCAATAAACCAGCTTTCAATCTTATTTCCATTTATTGTATAAATATATTTAACGTCAGGGGAGAAAAAGGGTTCCTGACCATTCATCTGAAACAACCTGTAATTATTAATTCTTGCATAATCTGATATCGGGTATATATTCATCCTGGATATTAAAGAAACATCTTTTCCGTTGGAGTAAACGATATATTGCTTATCGGGAGAAAATTTTATGTAATCAAACTTTTTGATTTCACCAACCTTAGCAGCACGTTCAAATATATCAACATAGATTGCGGACATAAAATCATTTTTCCGGCTGTTTTTTTCGGGAGATGATCTGAATGCAAAGCCCGTCCCTGATTCATCAAATTCTGCACAATATGGAAATCCAATGGCATTAATGCCGGTCAGGCCTCCTTCATAATCTTTGCGGATACCCCAGGTTGGCTGCCCGTTTACATCTGTTACCCGGATCAAACCATTAGCAGCTGAAGTCAGTATATACCTGCAATTTTTAGCAAAGTCAACGCTATATATTGTATCTGAATAGAAATGAATATTGTTATACAGATCAAATTTCTTCAGATCGGAATTAAGATACCAGATATTTACTATGCTGTCATTCCCGGCTGCAGCAATAAATTTCCCGTCTGCTGAAAAATCCACTGCATTGACAGTGCCATTGTGAAGGTCAAATGTCTGAAGAATATTACCGTTAATGTCAAGAAGATCAGCATTCTTATAAGTGGATATTGCTATGACCCTGTTGGCTGGATCAAACCTGAAGATCTGATATGTATTATATGAGTTATATGCTGTTTTACGTGAAAACTTAACCTTCCCGTCCTTATCCCAGACAGTAAGGATGGTGTCTTTGTTTACAGCCCCGAAATACTCTCCATCATTACTCATGAGTAGATAGACAAGAGGAGAAGTACCATGTGGGAAGCCTGAATATCTTAATCCGTTCCTCAACCATAAAAAGATTGAATCTGCTGTGCAACAGTAAATGAACCTGTTATCCTTTGAGCACTCTGCAATTTCAATAGGTGATGAAGTATGACTGTAAACTATCAAGTATTTCTGCTGAAGTTCAATTAAGCCCTTATCATCCCCGGGGTTTCTTAAGATATTGTCGAATGCCTTCAGTAAAGCCTCTTTAGCTTCTTCACTCTGATTAGTCTGCCATGCTGAACCAGCCAGACACAACCGGTCAACCGGCCTTGTAAATTGGGTAACAGACTCTTTTGCCAAGAAGATTGATTCTGATATTTTTGATCTGTTTATAAGTGTATATGCTATTGTCGAGAGAAGCAATATAAAAGCAAATGCTGAAATGATTGTCAGTATTTTAATTCCTCTTTTTCTTTCTTTCTGATGTTTTCGACTTTCATCAAGAAATTCCTGAAGTTCAGGATTCAGGTTCAACATCGAATCTTTATTGGAAATATAATTCAAATCATCGTTATTTAGAAGGATCTTTCTTTTGAGATAATACTGAAAGGCATTTTCTATCATCTGCCGTATCTCAAGAAGCTCTTTTTCTGCCGAGGAAAACTTTTCATATACTTTCTCTGCCAGGGCATCATGCCTGAGTTCATACCTGCCGTTATCATCTTTGTCCCTGAGAACTCTAAGGTTGACAAATTTTCTGATCAGCTCTTTAACAGATTCGGGAGATATTTCTTTACCAAGTGTCCGGACATTATCAATTGTCTCAGATTCGCTGGCAGGGCGCTTGGTCCCTTTGCCCGAGACAAAAGCTTTCAGGACAGTCATAGCTGCATCAGGATCATCCATCATGGAGATCTGGTCGTCAAGGAAACTGCCAAGAAGATCTGAGACATCTCCTGTTTTTTGTAATAACGGCAGGGTAAATGAAATATGATCAGCGCCCTTTTCAATTTTGTTCTCCTCAAGTGCTAATCGGAATATCTTGTCAAGAAAAACCTGTAAATAGGTAAGCTCAACATCTTCACTTCCGGGGCTCAGCTTCTCGAGCAGGGACTCGGCAAAACCTTCTTCAAGGTTAATATTGAATACTTTGCATGGGCCCTTGATTGCTTCGAGAGCATTCCTGTGGGACATTTTCTCAATACGCACCCTGTTGGAAAAGATTGTTGGGATGAACTTTTCGAACTCGGTAATGCCGGCCATGTACTCTTCCCTCATAACAAAGATCATCCGGCATTGAAGGTCTGATTCTATCAGTGATTTTACTATATGAATGAAAGCACGACGCTCCTCCTTATCACCGAAAATAAAGAGTTCCTCGAACTGATCAAAGATGAAATAAACCGGTTTGTAATAATCGAGATATAAAGACAATACATCTTTTTTCGAAACAGTCTGGCTGGTTTTGTCTTGGCTGACAGTTATTGAAGCGGCTTTAATAGCTGCGGCCATGCTTTCGATAATATTTGCTCCGCGGCGAATCACTATCGGCAGCCAGTCTGTCTCCTGGAACTTATTTGCCAGTCCGCAATGGATCAGAGACGACTTGCCGGTGCCAGAAACGCCATAGACCAGCATTATCTTGCTCTCGAAGACCCGATGGTAGAGCTCTTCAATTTCTCTCTCGCGGCCGAAGAATATCTCGCGGTCGTCTTTGGTGTAGCTGTCGAGAAACTTAAAAGGAGATTTCATATTTCAACACTTTTATGATCCTGAGATCGTTGCCAGCATATCTTTAAACTGCTCAACCAGATTCTGATAATTATGCAGGCTCCGGAGATCGCATTTCTCCGTTACTTCAGTCCCGACATACATCAGCTGATCGCTCCTGAATTTGGTGTACATGAAGATATCCTTCTTAATGTCGAATTTCTCCTTATCGTCAATGACTTCTGAATTAGTGTCAATGACAAGAGGGGAGAGGTTAAGATATTCATCAAATGTCTTCAGCGATTTCAAAAGTAAAACAGAGCTGCTTTCAGCATATTTGGCCTCTTCAAGCTCCTGTGCTTTGAACCCGGAGTCTGAACTGTTCAGCAGATCAATAATGTGATTGAACTTTGCTTCCTGGTTCTTCGGATGAATAACCTTTATTTCGCGAACCGAGACCAGCTTATATTTGCTGATAAATGCTATTCTTTCAAGAATAAAGCCAAGCTTCTCCTCATATTCCACACACCGTTTTTCGATCTCCTCGTTTGTGAGGTTGATCTGGTAATGACCTATCTCATTCCGTTCGGGAACCCAGAAATCGAGCGCCGCATAGAATTTTTTGTCAAAATTCTCACCCATCTCAGTCATGAACCATGGAACAGCTTTCTCCTGCATGAAGTTTCCTATTGCCCTGATGAGCCATGTATAATTGCCCATGCTCAGCACTCCGATACGCTCCTGGAATTCCTTTTTGAAATTTTCTGGAATCACAAGGTTTTTCTCTTTGGTATCTTTCCAGAGCTGGCTTATCATTACAAAGCTGATGAACTGCATGCTCCGCTCAATGGTTTTAAAGATCTGGTCGAGCCTCATCCTGTCGAGCTGACGGGTTGAAGCAGAGAATAACCTCCGAAGTTCTACCCCGATAGGCCATGGGAAGTTCCTGATTATAAGATCTCCAAGCAAACGAGGATCGAGAGATTCTTCTTCCTCTTCATCGGCAATGAGCATTTTCTGCATTGATGGCTTGTATTTCAGCATCTCCTGGAATACTTTCTGGATGAGAAGTTCATTTGTGGCTGCCATGGTTATTATATTTGATTGGTATATTTATTTGTTTTAAGAAACTTACCCGTGTTGTTTTAGATGTAAAAATTAGCACAATTTAAGCGAAATAGCAAAACAATCTTTAATTACCATTTGCTGGTTACAATTTGCCTGTCGATTTTTTTTTGTCACACAGAGTTCTACAGAACTTTAAAGACTTTAGACCTGAGGCCCTCTGTGCTTCTTGGGATTTCCTCTATGCAAGTTCTTCATTTTTTCTATCTTTATGTCTGAATTTCTACGTATGTCCGACAACTCAAAATACTCGAAACGAGGTGTTTCATCACAAAAGGAAGATGTTCACACAGCAATAAAAAACATTGATAAAGGCCTTTATCCAAAAGCTTTCTGTAAAATAGTCCCTGACCTTCTCGGAGGCGATCCTGACTATTGCAATATAATGCATGCCGATGGTGCCGGAACAAAATCATCTCTTGCATATATCTACTGGAAGGAAACCGGCGATATATCGGTCTGGAAGGGAATAGCACAGGACGCTATCGTAATGAACCTTGATGATCTTCTTTGCGTTGGAGCTTACGAAAATATTCTTCTTTCTTCAACAATTGGACGAAATAAGAACCTCATACCAGGCGAAATTATTTGTGCAATAATAAATGGTACTGAGGAGATACTCGAAAATTTACGGAACCTTGGAATAAGGATCCATTCTACGGGAGGAGAGACAGCAGATATCGGCGACCTTGTTCGTACAATTATTGTCGATTCGACGGTCATCGCAAGGATGAAAAGGAAAGATGTAATCTCTACCCACAATATTAAGTCAGGCGACGTAATTGTAGGCTTGGCTTCATATGGCAGAACGGCATATGAGAATGAATACAACAGCGGCATGGGTAGCAACGGCCTCACTTCTGCCCGCCATGATGTTTTCGGACCCTATCTTGCCGCTAAATACCCCGAAAGCTTCGACTCCTCTCTTCCTTATGATCTTTTTTATTCTGGAAGACTGAAGCTTACCGACCCTATTGATGGTCTGAATACTGATGCAGGTAAGCTTATCCTGTCTCCGACACGCACCTATGCTCCGATAGTTAAAAAAATACTTGAGACAATGCGTCCAGAGGTACATGGCATGGTGCATTGTTCAGGAGGCGGGCAGACCAAAATTATGCATTTTATTGATAATCTTCATGTTGTAAAGGATAATCTTTTTGATCTTCCACCACTTTTCAGAATCATTCACGAACAATCAGGGACAGACTGGAGAGAGATGTACCAGGTTTTCAATATGGGTCACCGTTTCGAGATCTATACTGACAATAAAAATGCAGAGGAGATAATCAAAGTTGCTGAGAGCTTCAATCTTGAAGCAAAGATAATCGGGCATTGTGAAGCAACTGACGGAAGGAAGCTGACAATAAAATCAGAGTTTGGGACATTTGAATACTAAAACTCGCTCCTAACCATTCCATTATTAGGGATTTTCTTTTTAATCTTCTTCTCTCGCTCTCACCCTTTCTCCCCCTTCCTCCTTTGTGCCTTTGCACCTTTGTGCCTTTTTTCCTATCTTTGCACCCTGAATATAATAAGGTTATGGCGAACAACATGATTCTTGAGAGGCTGGAGGGTGTGAAAACACGTTTCATAGAGGTGGGAGAGCTTCTTACCAAACCCGACATTCTCTCGGATATGGACAGGTATGTCAAATTGAACAAAGAATATAAGGATCTTCAGCCGATTATCGAATCTTATGAGAAATATAAGCTGGCACTCAGCAATATAACCAGCACCAAAGAGCTCCTGGGAACTGAGAAGGACGAGGAAATGAGAGAAATGGCTAAGATTGAACTTGAGGAACTTAATTCCCATATACCAGAAATGGAGGAAGAGATTAAAATGTTGCTTATTCCTGTTGATCCCGAGGATGAGAAAAATGCAGTAATGGAGATCAGGGCTGGAACAGGAGGCGATGAGGCCAGCATTTTTGCTGGCGACCTTTTCCGTATGTACAGTAAATATTTTGAGCAGAATGGATGGAAAGCCGAAATAAACAGGTGCTCTGAGGGAACTGCAGGAGGATATAAGGAAGTGGTTTTTAGCGTCTCGGGCGATGGCGTTTACGGGATACTTAAATATGAGTCCGGAGTTCACCGTGTTCAGCGTGTGCCGCAGACAGAAACACAGGGCCGAATTCATACATCGGCAGCTTCGGTTGTCGTTCTGCCTGAAGCGGACGAATTTGATGTTGTGATAAAAAACGAAGATATCAGGAAAGAT
>Ga0182027_10006791_pt1 | contig 17032 bp, 18 predicted proteins | sample 712E1DmetaG_FD_121300 | JGI IMG/M metagenome (GOLD analysis project Ga0182027, IMG submission 121300) | Permafrost microbial communities from Stordalen Mire, Sweden - 712E1D metaG (Illumina Assembly) | ecosystem: Environmental > Terrestrial > Soil > Wetlands > Permafrost | place: Sweden... | reverse complement strand
TCGGGAAATCCGACTCGCTCATGAAGCCTTCGCGGATGCTGCGCAGATTCACCCGCGCCAGCGAACACATCATGCGCAACACCAGCGCCTCCGCGCTCATTTCCAGGCTGAACACGCCCACCGGCAGCTTTTGCTCCAGCACCACGTGCTCCGCTATATTCATCGCCAATGAAGTTTTTCCCATGGACGGCCGGGCGGCGATGACGATCATTTCGCTCCCATGCAAACCATCCGTTATCCGGTCCAGGTCCGTGAAGCCCGTGGACAGGCCATTCAACACGCCCTTGCGGCTGAAATAATTTTCAATCGTCCCGATGGCCTTGCCCACCAGTTCCTTGACCCCGAGCGCGCTGCTTTGCGCCCGCGATTCGCTGATGCGCAGAATGTCGCGCTCCACCTCGTCCATCAGCGCGTCCACCTCGCCCTCGTAATCATAGACCCGCCCGACGACGTCCGTGCAGGTATGGATCATCTTCCGCAGCAGGTATTTTTCCTGCACGATGTCGAGATAGTAGCTCAAATTCGCCGCACTCGGCACGGCGTCCTGCAGCCGCGCCAGGTAGGCGATGCCACCAACCTGTTCCAGCAGTTGCTTGTCCTTGAGCCGCTGTTGCAGCGTGATGACATCAATCGGAATTCGGGCGTCGAACATTTCAAACAATTCGGCTTGGATTGTCTGATGCCGCAGGTCGTAATGCGCCTCAACCCCGATGCCTTTCAATTTTTCAATGACTTCGCCGACGCACTCGTTTGGCGAGAGTAATTGGCAGCCGAGCACGCCCTGCTCCATGTCCAAGTCGTGTGGTGGCAGGCGATCAATGGTTGGCGCGCGTAGCGCGGCAGTTTTTTGCCTGCGCGATTTTTTTAAATCTGCCGCCGCGCCGGCGGTGTCGGAAACGGAATCAATCATGTGCATAGAAGACTGTGTGCTGGTCGGCGACGCAAGCAACTCTTGCCGAAAGTCATTCGCTCCAACTCACATCCTATTCACAAAGTTATTCAGAATTGGAGATTGAAGCGCGGATATCCGGATTAATCGGAGTTCCTCTGTCCTGCTATCTGTGAAAGTTTTATTCTCCTGCGCAAATCATCTGTTTTCGTCCTCCTTCTCGTTCTCGTCCTCATCCTCGATTATTTGGTCTCGATTACGAGAACGAGGACGACGACGAGGACGATTGGGTTGCGGCTATTGCCGCGCTAGGTTCGCTTGTGGTTTTTGCTATGGCTGCGTTTCCGCACCGGCTCGATGGTTTTCGGGCGCGGCTTGGGCACGAGCACCACCGGGCAGCCTTCGTAGCCAAATGCCCGGCGCATTTCGCCGCCCAGATATTTTTTGTACGGGTCGGAAAACAGTTCGTCGCGGTTGATGAACAGCAGAAAGGTCGGCGGCGCCTGCCGCACCTGCGTCGCATAAAAAAACTTCAGCCGGTGACCCGCCGCGCTGACCGGCTGGCGTCGCTCGATGGCGTCGCGCAACGTGCGGTTCAGAATCGCCGTGGGAATTTTCTGCTGCAACTGCGCGGCCACGTAACGCACCGCCTCGAGCAGACGTTCGAGATTGAAGCCGGATTTGGCCGACGTAAAAATCACCGGCGCGTAATCGAGGAAAAATAATTTATCCTGCACCCACTGGCCGAATTCGCCGAGCGTGGTGATCAGCTTGGCCTGGCCTTCGGTCCGATGTTTTTGTTTGCGTTTTTCGATTTCATCTTCGCGCACCTGGCGCACGGATTCCGCCACCAGGTCCCACTTGTTGACGACCACGATGCAGGCCCGGCGCGCCTCAACTATTTTATCCGCGATTTTTTTGTCCTGCTCGGTGATTCCGGCCTCGGCGTCCAGAACCAGCACGGCGATGTCGCAACGTTCGATGGACTCCACCGCGCGCTGGACGCTGAAAAACTCGACCGAATCTTCCACGCGCCGGGCCTTTCTCATGCCGGCGGTGTCAATGAGGACGTATTTTTGCCGCACTCCGTCGGTCTCGACCTCGAACGGCACATCCACCGCATCGCGCGTCGTGCCCGGCACGGGGCTGACGATGACGCGTTCGGATTGGGTGAGCGTGTTGATGATCGAAGACTTTCCGACATTTGGTCTTCCGACGATGGCGAGCTTCAAGGGTGACGGGTGGCGGGTGGCGGGTGGCGAGTCAGGGCCGTCATCCGCCGCAGGCGATCCCTCGTCACTTGTCACTTGACCCTCGTCACTCTGCGACGGCGGCAACGCCGCCATCGCCGTGTCCATTAAATTTTCGATGCCCTCGCCATGAATTGCGCTGACCGGGAAAATCTTGTCGAAGCCGAGCTGGGAAAATTCGTCCAGGCCTTTTTCCGCACGGCTGGTGTCCACCTTGTTGACCGCGACCAAAACGGGCTTGCCGCTGCGCCGTAATTTTCCCGTGACTTCGCGGTCCAGCGGCACAATGCCCTCCTGCACATTGACGACCAGAATGATGACGTTCGCGGACTCGATGGCCAGATCCACCTGTTCCATCGCCGCCTTGACGATGACATCACCGGCCTTTTCCCGCCGCAACAGGCCGATGCCGCCGGTGTCCACGAGCGTGAAGGCGCGTCCGTGCCACTCGGCCTCGGCGCTGATGCGGTCGCGCGTGACACCCGGCTGGTCGTGGACGATGGCGATGCGCCGTCCGACGATGCGGTTGAACAGCGCGGACTTGCCGACATTGGGGCGTCCGACGATGGCGATCAGATTTGGCACGTGACCAAGATGGCGGAGTTTACGCCGCCGTGGAAGGCAAAACCGGCATGACCGCCACGTGGCACTTTTAATTTCTTGCTTTTATGGGTGGTTATGCCAGAAAAGTTCACAGTGAATCAGATGGTTCACTGACTTACCCAACAAAAAGGATTCCGTTATGAATGATAATGCAAGCGCAGCAGCGGGTGCGGCCATAGGATTGGGACTGATTTTGTTTTGCCTCGTCATCGGTCTCGCACTTTACGTGTTCTTCTGTTTCTGTTACAAACGCATTTGTGAAAAATGCGGCGTGAATCCTGGAGTCCTGATCTGGATCCCCATTGCCCAACTCATTCCATTGCTTCAAGTGGCCAAAATGTCCGTGTGGATGATTCTTCTTCTGCTGATTCCCCTTGTGAACATCGTGATCTTCGTGATGATTTGGGTGAAAATCTGCCAGGCGCGGGGGAAAAGCGGCTGGCTCGCCATCCTGTTATTCATTCCGATTGCCAATGTGATCTTCATTCCTTATCTGGCTTTTTCGGAATAAAGATTATTTCAACTTGCGCATCAGAATCTTCGCCCGCCACACCCAGACCCGGTCGCGCTTGCGCTGGAACGCTGGAGCATGCACGTCGTCGGCCACGACATCCTTCAATTCAGTCCGCGCAAGGTCCGGCTGGTTATTGGCTAGGTATAGCCCGGCCAGTTGCACTTTGGCACGCGCGTAGGAATGTTCCGCGGTGACCTGTTGCCACATTTGGAGCGCCGAATCGGTTTCGCCGAGTGCGGCCAGCGTTTCGGCCAGCGCCATCATCGTGTAGCCGTAATCATGCTTCGGATTTTGGGCAATGACACCTTCGAGCAACGGACGCGCTTCGGCGGCGCGTTTCTGGCGGAGCAGGCATTGGCCAAGATGGGCGCGGGTGTCAATGTCCTGCGGATCACGTTCCAATGCCGCGCGGTAGCAAGCCCCGGCCTGATCCAATTTGCCCTGTTGAAAATAAATATCGCCGAGTTGCGAGTAGTGATGCGCCTTGTCGAGGTGATGAATTTGCGCCTGCAATTCCTTGATGCGGCGGCGACTGTGCGCGCCGGGCAGTTCAAATCCATGTGTGGCGGACGGTACGGCACGATAGACGAAAAAGTAGTAAAGGACCGCCGTCAGCCCGAAGCTGATGAAGATGAAAACCGCCCAAATCCACTCCTGCCGCCGCACCGCGTCAATAAACATCCAGAGCTGGAAGGCGAACACCAGCAACAGCCACGGATTGTGAATCAGATATTCAGGATTCAACGCATCTGACATCAGCGAGGCGAACATGCTTTGAGATTAGGTGCGCCGGCAAAATGAGGCAATCAAACTTCATGACGGAGGGACCTGCCCGCTGAATTGACGATGATGCCCTAACTTGACTGCTGTAGTGTCGGCGCTCTCCACCCTCCGCAGTACCTGCTACGGAGGACGGGTGCGCCGATTTCGAGCCAGAGGCTCGACGCTACAACAAATCAGAACATCGCCAAATTGCCAGCTTGTTTTCGGCGTGGTTCGCGTATAATTATTTGGAGCGTCCGGCATGAATCCGACCCTCATCATCGTACCGACTTACAACGAGCGGGAAAATCTCGCGCGCATGGCGCAGCGTCTGTTGGCGTTGCCAACGCCGGTGGATCTGCTGGTGGTGGATGATAATTCGCCCGACGGCACGGGCAAATTGGCCGATGAACTGGCGGCCAGGCATCCTGAAATTCACGTTCTGCATCGCGCGGAGAAAAACGGCCTGGGTCGCGCCTACATTTCCGGATTCAAATGGGCGCTGGACCGCAGCTACGAATTCATTTTCGAAATGGACGGCGATTTTTCGCACAACCCGGACGACGTGCCACAGTTTTTGGAAGCCGCCCAAAATCAGAATGCCGACCTCGTGCTGGGGTCGCGCTACTCGGGCGGCGTCCGCGTTGTGAACTGGCCGCTCAAGCGACTGATACTGAGCCGCAGCGCGGGCATCTACGTCTGGCTCATCACTGGCATGCCGATCACGGACCCGACGGGCGGTTATAAATGCTTCCGCCGCCGCGCGCTACAGACCATCAACCTCGATGCGATCCAGTCAAACGGTTACAGCTTTCAAATTGAAATGACGCACCGGCTCTGGCGCGACGGATTCAAAGTCGCCGAAGTGCCGATCACATTCACCGAGCGCGTCGAGGGCCATTCCAAGATGTCCGGCCACATCGTCTGGGAAGCGCTTTGGATGGTGTGGAAGCTATGGCTGCAAAACGGCCTGCGCCGCTGGCCGCGCATCAAATACAATTGAGGTTCATCATGAAAAAAAACTATTTCACAAACCTGCTCATCATCGTTTTAATTCTTTTTTCCGCTGCAACCACCTATGCCGCCATTCCCAAGGCCGGTGACCCCGCGCCGCTGTTCACCGGGCAGGACCAGGACGGCAAAACCTTCAAATTGAAGAGTTCCATCGGCGAAAAAATCGTCCTCCTTTACTTTTACCCGAAGGACAACACCCCGGGCTGCACGAAGGAAGCCTGCGGGTTCCGCGACCGCATGGGTGAAATGCAGAAGGACAACGTTGAAGTCATCGGCGTCAGTTTTGATTCCGCCGAAAGCCACAAACAATTCATCGCCCAGTACAAACTTAATTTCCGCCTGCTGTCCGATCCCGATGGTAAAATCGTTGATCTTTATGACGTGCGGGTGGTGGGCAGAAAAATGGCTCGCCGCGTCAGCTTTCTCATCGGCCTGGACGGCAAAATTGTTCACGTCACCGATGTGGGCAATCCTGATGTCCATTTCAACGAAATGAAGACCGCCATCGCCGGTTTGAAAAAGAAGTGATTGGGCAGGCTTCAGAAATTGCTGGGCGAGCGCCTGTCGGGCCGTGGCTTGGCGAAGGCTGGTCCCCGCGAGCTGATGAACCCATGAATTTGCGGCTGGCCAGGAGTCTCGCCCCACCGATGAAGTCCCTGCTTCAAAGTCCCCTCTCGTCAAAATTGCAATACGCGCTTAGATTTGCCGTGTGCAGTCGTGGATGAACAGCGGCATCCCGATTTGCGGGACCAGCACGATGCCGGCGGGAAATCTGTTTTCCGGTTGTCACAGCCCTGACGCCATGCTAAATCCATAAAAATCGAAAAATCCATCATGAAAACCCCACTAGAACTTCTTGTCTCCGGGTTAACCCTGCTGGCACTCGCGACCCTCAACTCTCAACTCTCAACCGCCTTCGCCCAAGGCAGCCTCACGCCGCCCGGCGCGCCCGTGCCCACGATGAAGACGCTCGATCAGATCGAGCCGCGCACGCCCATTTCGTCTGCGCCGTTCACCATCTCCGCGCCGGGTTCGTATTACCTGACCACCAACCTCACCGCGGCCGGCGGCAACGCCATAACCATCGCCACCAACGGTGTGACGCTGGATCTCAACGGCTTCACCATCGCCTCCACCGCCGCCAGCGCGACGGGAACAGGCATCCTTCTCAACAGCGGGTTGAGCGACCTCACCATCTTCAACGGCCACATCCGGGGCGGCGTGACCAACAACGGCAGCGGCGTTTACAGCGGCAGCGGCTTTGGCTCTGGCATCTCCTATTCGTCAAGCCAGGCGGCCAACGAGCGGGTCACGGGCGTTTCGGTTAATGGATGTTTGACGAATGGCATTTATCTGGGCGCCAACAATCCGACGGTGGTGGAATCCTGCACCGTGATGACAGTGGGCAGTCTCGGAATTGTGGCATCCACCATCAAGAGTTCAGTGGCGGTGGATTGTGGCTCCGATGCAATTTATGGCTTTCAGGTTTCCGACAGCCGGGGGCAATCCACCGGTAGCGGCCGCGGTCTTTATGCCATTACCGCCCTGAACTGTTATGGCTACAGCGTTGCCGGCACCGGGCTTTACGCCAACCGCACCGCGCAAAACTGTTACGGCTACAGCATCAGCGCCAACGGGCTTAACGCCGGCGACATTGCCATCGGCTGCAGCGGCTACAACGCTTTCGGCGGCACGGGATTGTCTGCTTACATCGCCAACTCATGCCGGGGAACCACCGATTCCGGCACGGCGCAAAACACCACGTACAAATACAACATGCCGTAACGGATTTACGATTTGCGATTTATGATTCGTTAACCTGAACAAACCATGAAACCAAAACTCGTTTTATTGGCGTTGGTTTCAGCTTTCAGCCTTCAGCCCTCAGCCTTGCTTCATGCCGCCACGACGATTGACGCCGCCAACCGCTATGCCTATGGCGCAAACATCGGCTGGATGGATTGGACCGGCGATACCAACAACGGCGGCGTCATCGGCGAATATGTCTGCTCCGGATATATTTATTCCGCCAACGTCGGCTGGATCAATCTCGGCAACAGCAGCCCGGCCAATGGCATTCAATATCAGAACAATTCCGCAACTGATTTTGGCGTGAACCAGGATGGCCTCGGCAATTTGCGCGGCTACGCCTATGGCGCGAACATCGGCTGGATCAATTTTGAGACCAACGGCGCGCCCAAGGTGGACTTGCGCACGGGCATTTTGAGCGGCTACGTCTGGAGCGCCAACTGCGGCTGGATCAGCTTGAGCAACGCCGTAGCTTATGTGCAAACGGACACGATTGCTGCGGGCGCGGATTCGGATCGCAACGGTTTGCCGGATGCATGGGAAATTCAAAATTTCAGTCATACCGGCGTTGATCCCAACGCCGACCCGGATCACGACGGCATGTCCAACATGCAAGAATATCTCGCGGGCACGGATCCGAATGATGCGAACGACTATTTGCGCATCACGTCCATTGGTGTGAGTTTCATAGTCAGTGGCAACGACAATGACATGCTCGTCTGGACCAGCCACCCGACCCGGCAATACCTGATTCAGCAGCGCACAAATCTGGCCGGCGGAGCCTGGGTGGATGCCGGGGTGTTGCTCTCGCCGGATGCCGGCACAAACACCACGCGGACGCTTCAATTTTCCGGGCCGATGCCACAGCGTTTTCTCCGCATCCAGGCGGTCAAGCCGCTCGAACCTTAATTAAAAACTAAATCCTCCGGCTTTGCGCATACGCGTCAACCCAAGCTTTCCCGGAGCGGCGACGCATTTCTTTCTTCTTAACGCGACACAGGACCAGCGTGTTTTTGTCTTCCAACGACCATTCCCATTGCTCGCCGAACCGCTCGATCAGCGCTGGCTGGAGCGCGCCCGCCGTTCCCACAGCGCCGAGCCAATGGTTGAAGCGGTGTATCGCATCGCACCGTTGACGGCGGAGTCGTGGGAAAGATTGCGACAGCAGCCGCCCTTGTTCAGGTTTCGCTGCATTCTCTTTGCGTCTTGGCCTCTTTGCGCCTTTGCGTTGAATTCCGATTGAATCGTTACGGTTAAGCTTTGCCATCACGGCTCGCCGGGAGTCTCGCCCCACCTTGGGAAACGGCGCGCAGAGGACTGCACGCCCTACCCGAACGGGTCGCCAGGAGGGAAAAATATCCCGTGCATCCGGCCAAGCCGGATTCACATTTGACAAATGTATCAATTTTGATACACTGCTTTACAGATGAAAGCTGAACGCCCGCTCAACGTCGTCTTTTTCAAGACGGAGGCGGGCAATGAACCGGTGAGGGAATGGCTGAAAGAATTGTCGAAAGAGGACTGCAAGGTCATCGGCACAGACATTCTGATGGTGCAATATGCGTGGCCGGTCGGAAAGCCGCTGGTTGACAATCTGGGTGACGGCCTTTGGGAGGTGCGTTCACGGTTAAGCAACCGCATCGCGCGGACGCTGTTTGCAGTGGTGGATGAGGAAATCGTCCTGCTGCACGGTTTCATCAAGAAACAGCAGCGAACGCCGCAAGACGAACTGGATTTGGCGAAAAAACGCAAAAAACAATATCTGCATAATTTATGAGCAAAAGAACACATCGTGGAGGTGACTTCCGGGATTTTCTGAAAGACCAAGGCATCCTGGGTGAAGTTGAGGCGCGCGCGCTCAAGCAGGCGATGAGCCTGCAAATCAGCCGCCTGCTGGAAGAAAAATCAGTCACCAAGGCGGAAATGGCGGCGCGGATGAAAACGAGCCGCGCGGCGGTGGACCGGCTGCTGGATGCGTCCAACTCATCGGTCACTCTGAACACGCTGGGCAAAGCCGCCCGCGCATTGGGACGTAAAGTTAAAATCGAATTGGTGCCGGCATAATTTTACACCACCAAAATTGATCAACAAAAAGCCCCGGCTCGCCGGGAGTCTCGCCCCACCTTGGGAAACGGCGCGCAGAGGACTGCACGCCCTACCCGAACGGTTCGCCGGGATGCTTGACCGCCGCTGGCTGGAGCCAGCGAAACCTGGGAAAGATTGCGACAGCATCCGCAATTCAGGTAAGTTGCACTGTGGATTGTCACCAACAATTTGAAGCGCTGCTTGCCGGTCCAGCGCCGGTGCTGGCGCTGGCGCCGATGCAGGAGGTGACGGATTTGCCGTTCTGGAAATTGATGGCGGCTTACGGCGGCGCGGACGTTTATGTCACGGAATATTTCCGCGTCTATGCCACTTCCCACCTGATAAAACGCATTCTCAAATCCATCACCGAAAACCCGACGGGTCAGCCGGTTATTGCCCAGATGATCGGCAACGACATCCCGTCGCTCGTGCGCACGGCGCGCGAGTTGCAGCAGTATCCGATTGCGGCGGTGGATTTGAATCTCGGCTGTCCAGCGCCGGTGGTTTACCGCAAATGCGCCGGTGGCGGATTGTTGCGCGAACCGCGGCGGGTGGATGCCATCCTCGGCGCGCTGCGGGACGCGGTGAAAATTAAATTCACGGTCAAAACCCGCATTGGATTCGATTCGCCAGAAGTTTTCGATGAACTGTTGCCGATTTTTGCGAAGCACTCGCTGGACCTGCTGGTCGTCCATGGCCGCACGGTTCGCGAGATGTATCGTGGAAACGTGCATTACGATTGCATCGCGCGTGCCGTTGCGGAAATGCCTTGTCCGGTGCTGGCCAATGGCAATGTGCACTCCGCCCGGAATGCGGCCGAAGTTCTGAAAATCACCGGCGCGCGCGGGCTGATGATCGGACGCGGCGCCATTCGCAATCCCTGGCTGTTCCGCCAGATCCGCCAGCATCAGCGCGGCGAGGCCGTTTTCATTCCCCGCGGATTCGAGGTGCTGGAATACGTGCGCGCGCTTTACGAAACCGCCTGCTCACCGGCCGTGCGCGAATCCGCGCAGGTGGCGAAAATGAAAAGATACATGAATTTTCTCGGTGTGGGCGTTGACCCGGACGGACAATTCCTGCATCAAATCCGCCGCGTCACCACGAAATCGGATTTCTTTCGGGTCTGCGAAGAATTTCTGAATCACAATCAACCCCTGCCGCTCGAACCTTTTTCATTCGCCATCAAGGACCGTTGATGGAAGTTCAAGTCCCACGCACCAAAAAGACAACAACTCCCTCGCCCCGCTTGGCGGGGAGAGGGCCGGGGCGAGGGGATTTGAATTTAACGCGCCACCTCACCCCGATCCAATGACTCGCCCGCCCCCGCTCGCTCGGCCCTCGTGGGCCTTCGGCTATGCCGAATTCCTTTCGCCGTTTCCCAAACGGCTCAAGTCCCCCAACTTCGTTGGCGGAGAGGGAGAAAAATGGCGGCAGTGTCAAGTTGCGCCCTTTGCAAGAGTCTGCGCTTGCGCCCCCATCAGGATGCGCGAAACTTTATGGCGTGATGACACGAGACCAAACAGGACAATCGAATGCCGGCTGGAAGCAGCCGCGATTGCACCCGTGGGTGCGCATCGCGGTAATCGGCCGCAATCCCAAGGTAACACTGGTGCGCATTGCCGTTTTGATTGTCACGTGCTTCCTTGTTCGCGAATTCATCCTGTTGCCCATCCGCGTTGAAGGCATCAGCATGTTGCCGAACTACAAGGATCATTCCTGGAATCTCGTGAACCGGCTCGCCTATCTCCGGCATGAACCGCAACGTAGCGATGTGGTCAGCATTCGCCTGGCCGGCCCGCATGTGATGTATATGAAACGCATCATCGGTTTGCCCGGCGAAACGGTTGCCTTTGAAAACGGCCGCGTGCTGATCAATGGTGAAGCGCTGGATGAGCCGTATGAGAAATCGCCTTGCGATTGGGATTGCCCACCCGTCAAACTCGGCCCGGACGAATATTACGTTGTGGGTGACAACCGCACCATGCCGCAAGAGTTACACACGCACGGCGAGACATCGCGCTATCGCATCCTTGGCAAAGTGCTTTTATGAAAAGCGTTTTCCGCATCATATTATTTGCCGCGCTGGTGGCGCTGGGCATCTGGCTGTGGACGGTTCTGTTTCCCAGCCCGGAAAAAGTCATCCGCAAACGCCTCACCGAACTGGCCCGCATGGCTTCCTCGTCCTCGCCCGGCGAAAGCGACCTGGCGCGGCTCGCCGCCGCGCGAAGCCTGGCCGGTTTTTTCTCCACCAATGTCGAATTGCAGGTGGAATTGCCCGAATTCTCCCGGCATGACTCCCTGGACCGCGACGAAATCACCCAGGCAGCCTTTGTTGCCAGTTCGCGAGCCGGTGGATTGAAGGTCAAATTCCCTGACATCAACGTGATGGTGGCCCCGGACAAGCAAACCGCCGTGGTGGATCTCACAGTTCAAGCAAACATTTCCGGCGAATCGGATTCCATCGTGCAGGAAATGAAGTTCACGCTGCGAAAGATCGATGGGACATGGTTGATCACCCGCGTCGAAACCGTGCGAACGCTTTCCCGGCGCCCGCAAATATATTTCCGCCATTTTGAACTTTGCACCGCGGCAGGCTCCTTTCATAGTTAACACATGAACGTCCTTGTCACCGGCGGCGCCGGTTATATCGGTTCCATTTGCACGGAGGAACTGCTCAACGCCGGCCATCAGGTCACGGTTTACGACAACCTCACCGAAGGCCATCGCTCGGCGGTGGATTCACGCGCGAAATTCATTCTCGGCCAGCCGGAGCAGGACGGCAACATCCTCAACGCCGTCAAATCCGCGAAGCCCGACGCCATCATGCACTTCGCCGCCAGCGCGCTCGTCGGCGAATCCATGACCAACCCGAAAAAGTATTTTCACAACAACGTCGTCAATGCGCTCAAGTTTGCCGACGCCGCCGTCGAATGCGGCGTGAAGAAGTTCGTCTTTAGTTCCACGTGCGCCACCTACGGCCCGCCTGACCGCGTGCCGATGACAGAGGATCTGCCGCAGCGCCCGATCAACCCCTACGGCGAAGCCAAGTTGATGTTCGAGAAGGTCCTGATGTGGTACCGGCAGATTTACGGGCTGGAATTCATCGCGTTCCGTTATTTCAACGCCGCCGGCGCGAGCGAAAAATTCGGCGAACATCATCGCATCGAGACGCATCTCATTCCCAACGTGCTTTTCGTCGCGCTCGGCCGGAAGCCGCAGTGCGAGATTTTCGGCACGGATTATCCGACGCCCGACGGCACGTGCATCCGCGATTACATCCACATCAAAGACCTCGCGCAGGCGCACATGCTCGGATTGCAGCCGGGCAAGACCGGTTTTTACAATCTCGGCAACGGCGACGGCTATTCCGTCCGGCAGGTCATCCAGGCCTGCGAAAAAATCGCCGGCAAAAAAATTCCCACGGTGGAAAAGCCGCGCCGGCCCGGCGATCCGCCGCGACTGGTGGCATCCGCTGAAAAGGCCATTCGCGAACTGGGCTGGAAACCGAAATATCCGAAGCTCGAAGACATCGTCGCCACCGCTTGGGCCTGGCACCAAAAACATCCGAACGGTTATCCGGACTGAGCGGCGGAGGCGCGAATTGCGCGAGTTGACGCGGATTTAACCACCCACCATCGTTCGTTTTGCTCCCAGGATTCACTTACAAAACTTTGTCGCATATGTGACAAAGTTTTGTAAGGTCAGATTTACGTTGGAAGTGGGTCCCACAGTGCAAGATTACGACGGCAAGTCCTTGCCGGTCGTGGTCACGGTAAGCTTGCCGTGTTTCACGCCTTTGGCGGTAATGAGTTCATCGGCGATTTTGCGGATCACCGCCGCCTTGCCGCGCACGAGCAACACTTCCAGGCAATTGTGGTGGTCCAGATGCACATGTACGGTTGAGAGAATTACGTCGTGATGGTCGTGCTGAATGTCCGTGAGCGTGGCTTGGAGGTGCGGCTTGTGATGGTCATAGACCAGGGTGATGGTGCCCGCGATGTCTTCGTTGCCGGATTTCTGCCGGTGTTCGACGAGATGGTTGCGGATCATGTCGGCGATGGCCAGCGACCGGTTGTCGTAACCCTTCTCGTCCGACATCTCATCCAGTTGTCGCAGGAGCGACGGCGGCAGGGACATGCTAAAACGGCTGACGGTTTCTTTTTTCATGCTGTCTTGCAGCGTAGGCCAACTTCCCGTCGTTTTAAAGCAGCAAACGTATTTTCATCCCAGTGCCGTTATGGGGTTGGGTTCAGAAAACGATTGTAGTGCGAAGCCCGAAGACGACTGCATCTTGTGAGCCGGATTCACCGCATGGCGTCCGAATGTATTGAAAATCGGGCTGCAAGTTCCACCAAGGCGAAATATGAATCCGGTAGGTCGCTTCACAAACTACTTCAGAATTAAATGGGTGCGTGCCGTTGACTTTCATCTGGTAATTGCTGAAGTCGCTGCTGAAGGAGGAGTGCGCGACCGCGACGCCAAGAACATCGTCCGGTCGGTTGACAATGAAGCCGCGAAAATTGAATCCACCGTCCAGATACCAGTCAATCGTGTTAATATCGGCCGGCGACCAGCCAGTGCGGACGAAGCCGGAAATGGTTTTCCCGTCGTATTTGTAAAATTCCTGGTCGGCTACGCCATAAACGCCATAATCAACTCCAGCTGAAGCTCCGATATCCCAGTTGTGAAAGTTCGCCGTGTGAACGAACGATCCCAATTTGTAAGCGCCGGCCAGACTCCGGCCGCCGGTGGTTTGGTTCAGGAGATAACCCATTTCGGAGAAGATCAGCGCCCCATCCCCGCTCGATAGGCGAAAATCGGTTCCGTGATTGTTGACCTCCTGTGTTCCCGTGTTGCCGTCATAGACTCCGGTTTGGAAATAAAACTCTGGAATGGGTTGGAGCCGGAGCCGCACTGCAGGCGCGGCCATCGGATATATTGGCGGGTTGGGCAGGTTCGCGCCAATGAGCGTAAACGCACCAAAAGTTCCGTTGATGAATAGGGCCGCCGTATCGGAGGTAAAAAATTCGGTGTCGGCGGCAACGACGCCGAGCTTCAGCGACGCCCGGGTTTGCCAGAACGCCTGTTGAAACCAAAGCTCCTGCAGGCGGAAGGTATCATCGCCTGCAATATTGCTTACCCCGCTGAGATCGCCGGTGCAATCAACGGTCAGGGAACGCCCGGCAATCCAGAATGCATTGGCATAGACGATGCCGCCGTCCCACCATCCGGTAATTTTGTTCAAATCAATGGTGAGTGGCAGAATCAGGCTGTGGTCGTATGCCGCGCCCTGTCCCGATGTGCCGCCAGCAACATTGCCCATGACTTCGCCGGTATAAACGGGCGAAAAGGTGAACCCATGATCGTTCATCAAACTGCGCAGGCCCCACGGATCGCCCAACAGAGTGTCGCGTTCCCAAAACGACTTGGGCGGGATGGGGGTTGTGTCGGCGGCTGGGGATTCATTTGATTTCGCGGCCTCTCCCGCCAGAGCGACAGAGGCAGCAAGGTATGAACCCAGAATCAAAATAAATTGTCCGCGCATGATACAGTTCCCGCAGGATTAAAAATGAAGCGGTGCCGGTTCGCGCCGGTTAGGCCACGGGTTGGGGCTTGGGTTCGCTTTTTACCAATACCCGACCGATGAGGCAGGCGATGCCAAACATAAGTGCCGTGCCGAGCGCGCCCGCCAAGGCAGTGGCAATTCCTTCCGAACTGATGCCCGGAATTTTGTAATCAGGAAAGAAGGTCTTTACGGTTACCGCAGCCCGGCCATCAAAACCGAATTTTTCGGCAACCTTGTCCAGTCCATCCGGCCAGGAACAGGCATAAGGCGAAACAAACAACGCCAGCCCCAGCGTAATGACCAGGCCGAACAACATGAATTCAAATCCCAGGTTGCGTGCATTGGACTGGTGTTCCAGATCCAGTAAATCAGGACGGGTTCGGGCAATGGCCAGAATTACGAGCGAGGTGATCAGCCCTTCACCGATGCCGATGAGCATGTGAACACTCACCATGGCGGGGAAGACCACGCCCGGCGAAAGTGTTCCGGACAGCGACAATTCTCCGGCACAGGTCAGCGATGCCAGCACCGTCGAACACCACGCCGCAAAAAACACCGCCGTGATGCGCCCGCGCAATCCCGGCAAGAAATGCCGGGCAGATTTGTAAATGGCGTAACCGCACACCGCCCCGACAAATGACATGTTGAAAATGTTGGCGCCCAGCGCCAGCACGCCACCGTCGCTGAAAAGCAGGGCCTGAACCATCAGGACGCAGGCGATGACAATCGCCGCCGCCGCCGGTCCCAACAGGATGCTTGCCAGCACACCGCCCAGCAAATGACCGGATGTGCCGCCGGCCACCGGAAAATTCAGCATCTGCGCCGCAAAAACGAACGCCGCGCTCAAACCCATCAGCGGGATTTTATTGCGCGGCAGGATGCGGTTCACCTGCCGGACGGCCACGGCGAGGCCGCCGACCGAGAGCGCACCGGTCGCCGCCAGGGTTTTGGTGTCGAGAAATCCATCCGGTATATGCATGTTGACCTTTCGGGTAAATTTAGTTAGTATTACTTTATATAAAAATCGTAACATTACTTCCAAACCTGTCAAGCGGGTATTTTTTAACCCGCGTTTGAACCTGCGCTATGAGTCTATGAGTGTAAATTTCATGCATGACCACAGCCGGCAGGACAGCCCCATTCACCGTTTGCCGGCCGCGCTGAAATTTGCGGCGGCACTGGCTTTCGTGCTGACAACGGTTCTGATGCCCAAGGCGCAACCCGCCGGCCTGGGCGTGGTCGCCGGCGTGCTGGTTTTGGGTGCGATGGCCAGCCGGATTCAGCCTTTATTTTTGTTGAAGCGGTTGCTGTTGCTCGAACCGCTGGTATTGGGCGTTGCGGTGCTGATGCTCTTTCAGCCGGATGGCTTGCAGGTGTTCCTGACCATTTTGTTAAAAACCAACCTTTGCCTGTTGACGACAATTTTGTTGTCCAACACGACTCCATTTGCAGAGATTCTGTGCGTACTCAAACGCATTCACGTGCCGTGGCTGATGGTCAGCACTTTGACGCTGATGCACCGTTATTTGTTCGTGCTGATGGACGAGTCCGAGCGGATGCGGCGCGCACGGGCCAGCCGCACGTTCACGCGGGGGCGGCGATTCCACTGGCACTCGCTGGCCACGGTGGTCGGACAACTCTTCATCCGCGCTTCGGAACGCGCCGAACGCATTTACGAGGCCATGTGCGCGCGAGGTTGGAAATGAATGCCGCCATCGAAATCACGAATCTAAAATACCATTATCACGACGGCACAGAGGCGCTGTGCGGCGTGAGCTTCAGCGTCGCGCCGGGCGAATGTGTCGCCTTGCTCGGCCCGAATGGTTCCGGCAAATCCACCCTGCTGCTGCACTTGAACGGCATTCTGCCGGAAAAATTGTCCGGCGACGGCGCGGTAAAAGTTCTGGGTGAACCGGTCACGACCAAAAATCTTGAAACGATCCGCCGCCAGGTTGGATTGGTTTTTCAAGACCCGGATGATCAGCTTTTTTGTCCAACGGTGCAGGAAGATGTAGCCTTCGGCCCGCAGCAACTCGGTCTTGATAACGCCGAGTCTGCGACACGTGTCCAAAAGGCGCTGGCGCAAGTCGGGTTGGCCGGTTTTGGCCGCCGCGCCACACACCACTTGAGCCACGGCGAGAAACGCCGCGTTTGCCTGGCGGGGGTGCTGGCGTGCGAGCCGGCCATTCTCGTTTTGGACGAACCGACGAGCGACCTCGACCCGCGCGGCCGGCGGGAATTCAAGGCGTTGCTCCGGCAGATTCCCGCAACCAAATTAATCGCGACGCATGATTTGGAACTGGTGGTGGAGCTGTGCTCGCGGGCGATTGTGCTCGACCGCGGTTCGATGGTGGCGGACGGACCGATGTTTGAACTGCTCAACGACGAGAAGCTGATGCTGGCACACGGTTTAGAGCGGCCACACATTTTGCAGCATCTGCATCCGCACTAAGCGGATGGCAGTGTTCCATCGTGCAGGCAAATCTTGCTTGAATCAGTCGGCATCGGCGTTGAATGTTCGATTCGAGCAGTTTAACCTC